>RCNE010000020.1_pt1 | contig 60785 bp, 56 predicted proteins | sample 2041361 | NCBI WGS metagenome assembly RCNE01 (sample SAMN09708229, study PRJNA481090) | Marine sediment metagenome, whole genome shotgun sequencing project. | reverse complement strand
CCAAACTTTAAATTATGAAAAACCAATACTTAAAGTTGTGAGGGAACCACCCCTCGCTTGAACAAAATTAACGCATAGATTAGTAACCAAAGCAGCCTTTAACGTACTTTAACGCTTACCTTAACACTAATTTACAATTCCAATGGATTATTATGAATTCCTTAAGAAAAATAGCACTGTTTTACTACTTTGCGAGTACCGATTGGGCACTAAAAAATAGTTAAAACCAATAACCAATACTAAAAAAAACATTGGAACGATCTACTTCAGGAGACCAGGAGTAAATAAGCTGTACAGGACCAAAAAAAGATTCCCAACCATAACCCAGCCCGTACCCTGAAAAATTAGGAGCGGTAAACCATTCCCCTGTCCTAAAAATATCATCGGCTACATTGGCAAAGTTTGCAGCCCCTAAAAAATGATGCTTTGGGGCAAATTCGTAATCCAATCTTCCATATGCCTTTACATAACTGTTTCCTGATAGACTTAAAAAATCGTAGCCATAAAAAGGTATAAAATTATTGATTAAATTAGTTCCAAAACCCCCAAGGACAAAATCAAAAGAAGTTACACCAGATGTTCCTAGCTTAAATCCACCCTCAGTCTCGAGGTTCAAAGATAGATTATCGAACAGTGGAAAAGCACCGCCCATTCTAGCCTTAGAGATGGAAAAATCCTTAAAATTTCCATTAAAGTCTGAGGAGAAAAGGTAATAATGAAAATCCCCGTCAAAGAACAATCCCCTAGTTGGAAAATATTTATCATCATAAGTGTCTAACTTTAATCCCGAAAAAGCACTGTAAAAATTACTTTCTTCAAAAGATGTTCTCCCTTTAGAATCCCTTACAGGAACAATAGCTCCTGGTAATGGGTTGGTCTCGGAAATTGCACCTAGAGTTCTTGTGCTGTACTTCAAAAACTTATGCTCTGCCCCAATTTGAAAAGCAAATTCCTCCCGCACAACAGTCTGTATGTAAAACTGGTTGGTGAAATCTGTTATGTCTAAATTTATACTGTTCACGTTCAAACCTAGAGGCACGTCAAAGTTTTCGGTAATAATACCAAAATCTATTTCCGCCTCAAAATCGTTGAATCGCGAATTGATTCCAAAACTCCAATAGGTGCCCTTGTCTATATAATACTCAAAACTATACCTTAAATTATCCCCAAGAATAAAATCTATAGATGCCCTATCATCCCTGAATAATAGATTTTTCTTGGTGAAATTTAAAATTGCAGCACTTTTATAGAGATCATCGTAATGCGCCCCAACCCTAAAAAAGGCAGTGTTAGAAGATTCATCTAAACGCAAAATTAAATCCTCCTCGACACCATTAAAAACCAACTTATAACGATTTGTTTCAAAATTGCCTGTTGCGCTAAGGTTACCCATTCCTTGTTTTAGTTTGTTAAACGTAATAGGTTTTCCTAATTTAAAGCGGAGTTTCCCTTTAACATAGCCTCTAGTATGAACATTATCACCATGAATCAAAAGTCTATTTACGGTAATAGAGTCGGTCTCTTTATATGGTTTCACGACGGGTTTTAAATTACCGACCGTTGATGACAACTGCTGTAACTCATTATACCTTGATATAGCTGCAAGTTCTCCAGCCTTGATGATTTCATCTGCCTTGTTAAAATCGATTACCGAATATTCTTCAATTTTTGGTTTTATATATATGTCCGTATCGGCAGATTTTTCTGCCATATCTGCTACTGTTTGATAATTGTTTATCTGCAACAGGATTTCTGTTGCGGAGCGCAGCGATTCCCGATTGGAAAGTCCATGCTGTACATCTACACCAATAATGATATCGGCCCCCATAGCCCTCACCTTTTCTACCGGGTAATTATTGACCACACCTCCATCAATAAGAACTTTACCGTCTAAGATTACTGGCTCAAAAAGTGAAGGAAATGTGCCACTTGCCATAATTACTTCGGGCAAGTATCCGGAATTCAATATCACTTCATTTCCTGTTTCAATATCTGTAGCAATACAAACAAATGGAATGGGCAGTTTGGAAAAATCCTTTATATCCTTTACATGATATAATATGCGTACCAACTCGTTATAAATATTCTGTCCGCCGGAATATGCAGGAGGAACAGAGACCTTAAACCCATCAAAGGGGAGTGTTAAGGCATAGCGTTCAGAATCTTCCTTATCATAAAATGTTTTGGCACTCCTTGGAAGATTATCTTGGATAAGTTTATTGAAATTTATCGTCCTAAAAATAGAATCCAATTGGTCTGCTGTATAACCAGAGGCGTACAATGCACCAATAATCGCACCCATACTTGTACCTCCAATGTAATCTATTTTTACCCCAGCTTCCTCTATTACTTTTAGCGCACCAATATGAGCCAAGCCTTTTGCTCCCCCACCACTTAAGACAAGTCCAATTTTTTTGTCGCCTGTTTCAATAGTATCCTGTGCCTGTACCACACCTACAAAGCATAGCAAAACAATGCATACCATCCTTACTGCAATGGAAAGTCTATTGCCATTATGTTCTATTAAAAGACCCATATATTAACTTTGCTTTTGAATCTCCTACCACCTCTTTCAAGTTTTCTATGGTAGCTTCCTTTATTCTTTTGACCGATTTAAATCGTTTTAAAAGTTCCTTTGCCGTCTTTTCTCCTACCCCATCAATTCCCTCCAATTCTGAACTAATGGCACTTTTACTTCTCTTGTTTCTATGGAGGGTAATCCCAAAACGGTGAGCTTCATTTCTTAATTGTTGTATGATTTTTAAACTTTCGGACTTTTTATCCAAATATAAAGGGATAGGATCCTCTGGAAAGTAGATTTCCTCCAGTCGTTTGGCAATACCAATAATCGCTATCTTTCCTCGCAAGCCAAGCATATCCAAGCTCTTTAATGCAGATGACAATTGCCCTTTGCCTCCGTCTATCACGATAAGTTGGGGTAGCGGGGTTTCTTCTTCCAGTAGGCGTTTATACCTTCTGAAAACAACCTCTTCCATAGAGGCAAAATCGTCCGGACCAACTACAGTCTTTATATTGTAATGTCTATATTCCTTTTTGGATGGCTTACCGTCCCTAAAAACAACACATGCGGCTACTGGATGTGTCCCTTGTATGTTACTATTATCAAAACACTCTACATGCCTTGGTTCAGAAGAAAGGCGTAAATCTTTCTTCATTTGCCCCATAATCCTATTGGTATGCCTGTCTGGATCAATAATCCTAATTTGATTAAAACGTTCTTGTCTAAAAAATTTCGCATTACGTTCAGACATTTCCAGAATGCGCTTTTTATCGCCCAATTTAGGAATAGAAACAAGAAGACCCTGCGGCACAGAAACTCTAAAGGGTAAATATATTTCTTTAGACTGTGAGTTAAAGCGCTGTCTTATTTCAACTATAGCCAATTGCAATAATTCGGAATCCTTTTCCGATAATTTCTTTTTTAGCTCCATGGTATGTGACCTAACAATAGAACCATGGGAAAGCTGAAGGAAATTCACATAGGCGAAAGCCTCATCCGAAATTATGGAGAACACATCTACATTACTTATTTTTGGGTTTACCACTGTAGATTTGACCTGATAGTTCTCCAGAATATCTATTTTCTCTTTTATTTGTTGGGCTTCCTCATACCGCATCTCATCCGCCAGTTGTTTCATTTGCCCCTTAAAGTAAAGTAGGGACGATTTAAAATTTCCCTTTACGATATCCCTTATATCTGCTATCTGACGATCATACTCCTCATTAGACTGTAAGTCTTCACAAGGCCCTTTGCAGTTTCCTAGATGATATTCCAAACACACCTTATATTTTCCGCTCTCAATTTTCTCTCTAGAAAGGTCGTATTTACAAGTGCGCAAAGGATAAACGCTTTTTATTAGATCCAGTAGGGTTCTAACAGTTTTCATACTGGTGTAAGGACCATAATATTCAGAACCGTCTTTAATAAGACGTCTTGTTGGGAAAAGCCTTGGAAAACGTTCATTTTTCAAACATATCCAAGGATAGGACTTATCATCTTTTAGCAGCACGTTATAGCGAGGACGGTATTCCTTTATCAAATTATTCTCCAACAGCAACGCATCGGACTCTGTAGGCACAACGATATGTTTTATTGTGTCTATTTTCTTCACCATCACCCGGGTCTTCCCATACTCGTGATTTTTGGTAAAATAGGACGTCACCCGTTTTTTCAAATTCTTTGCCTTCCCTACATACAAAATAACATCGTTTGTATCATAAAATTGATAAACGCCAGGGCCTGTGGGTAATGATTTTAACTGAATTTCGATAGGAATTTGAGACATACTGAAAAATGTACAATGATGATTCAAGAATATAGCTCAAATTACTTTCTTTTTATAAAATGAGGACTTATTTTATCGATTTTAACGCAACAAAACCTAATTTTCACCAAAGTCTTACTTGATTACATGTGACTCAATTAATAACCATCGGCAAATCGAGTAATTTCTAATTAGTATCTTCTGATTTTGTTGCATATTAATTGCTTAAATCACAAAAAATGTTCTATTCTTATTCAATTTGTTAATTTTTGCATGTTGAAGTAAAATTTCAATAATCATAGGCAAAAACACAATATATTGATTTTCAGTATTTTATATCTTTTTGTTTAGAGCCACTTTTCGCTCAATTGTTAATTTTTTATCAAAATTGTGCATTTAATCGATAAAAACCGACACTTCAAGGATAATTAATAATTATTTTACTTATTTTTAGCTTGTTAATAAACCCTCGAATATGGAAAGTTATATAATCACATTAGGTACATATCTTATATTAATGCTTTTTTTTAAAGTATTTTTTGCAGTTGCAGGAAAGGAATAAAACCCTAGCAGTTTCAGTACAATTAGTTCTCCAACCATGTTGAAGAAAGTATTACGCGCAAAGTACATTTTAAGACGCAATTCACTTACCCAAGCCCAAGGCACCGACCAAAGCATTTCTATTGCAAACAAACTTTTAACATTACCTGTTTGGCAATTCGATTACTACCATATTTTTTTACCGATAATAGAAAAGAAAGAGATAGACACTTCCACTATACTCTCTATTTTACAAGGCAAGGACAAACACGTATTAGTTCCTAAAGTAATCAATTCCAACAATTTACAACACTTTCTATTGACGGATAATACCAAATTTACACTTAGTACTTGGGGCGTTCCCGAACCTTTGGACGGAATACCCATTTCACCAGATAAAATAGATGTAGTTTTTGTTCCTCTTTTGGCCTTTGATAAGAAAGGGTATCGTGTAGGCTATGGAAAAGGATTTTACGATACTTTTTTATCTCAGTGCCGTAAAAACGTTATAAAAGTTGGGCTGTCTTTTTTTGAGGCTGAAGAAACAATCACAGATATTCATAACGCTGATGTAAAATTAGACTACTGCGTTACCCCTAATACAGTTTATTCTTTTGGAGACTCTTGACTTTCTATCACGTCAACGACTTCTGTCTCTTCATCTTCTTTAAAAGCCCTTTTATTGAACACCAATAAAATACCTACCCCCGTACTAATGGCCGTATCTGCTATATTAAAAACAGGTTCAAAGAATCGAAAGTTACCACCTCCTAGGTACGGCACCCAATCGGGCCAAGTAGTATCTATCATTGGAAAATAAAGCATATCTACCACTTTTCCGTAAAAAACACCACCGTAGGGTTCGTCTGAAAACAAGGTAGCTAGCTCATTATAACTTTCATTAAAAATCATACCATAAAAAACAGAGTCTATAATATTTCCTAGGGCTCCAGCAAAAATTAACGAGACGGCTACTATTAATGTCCTAGATGTTTTTTTGAGAATTACATCATACAACCAATAGCCGATGCCACAAATAGCAAACAGTCTAAAAATTGTGAGTACCAACTTTCCTATTTTATCGGAAATCGGTAAAAGATCACTGAGTTTTGCTCCCCATGCAGCACCCTCATTTTCTATGAAGAGAATTTTGAACCAAGTAAAAACATCAATAGACTCTCCTAATACAAAATGGGTCTTAATATAAATTTTACTCCACTGATCTATAACAAGAATCAATAAAATAAGCAGGACGGACTTTTTTAAACTCATGAAATTTTAGTAAGGAACAAAAATAGAAATATTATTCGGGTTTTTTTAATTCTATATTACCCGTCACCGTAGATAAATTATAATGGTTTATACCAGGAGTTAGAACAACAGGACTCACCAGCCCATATTTACTTGACGCAGCTACACTACCTGTTTTGGCCTTTAAAACAATGTTTCCACTCTGTGTCTTAACGGTAACGTTTTGGGAAACCTGGTTCAACTCACAGTTCCCGTCTGCCAAAATAATACTTAAATCGGAAAAGCTTCCCGTAGCTATAACCCTAGTATTGGTACCATATACCTGAACGTTTTTCCACTTAGGCAAAAATACATGTAAGGCTATAGAAACTACTTTATGGGCACTAAGTTTGTCATTAGGGTTAACAAAATTTGCGCTAAAACCAGCTTCTACACCCAAAGTGCCGCCGTCTTGGTTAACGGCTATCTCAAGGTCTTTGGTGTATTCACCCTCCAATCTAGCTTCTATTACTATCTCATCGGTATTTCCCGTTTCTAACATTACCTCAAAGCAATTTGCTGCATCAATCTGTAGGAGCGTAATGGGCGATGCTTTAATCGTTCTTTTTAGCTCTTTCTGGGCCAAAACAAATGAACCCATAAAACACAGTAGAACAAACGTAAATACTTTCAATACCTATAATTAAAAAACGCCCCGAAAGGCGTTTTAGTTAAGATTGCATGTTTTTTGCTTCTATACTCAAGGTAGCGTGCGGAACAAGCTTTAAGCGCTCTTTGTTGATAAGCTTACCCGTTACCCGACAAACGCCGTAGGTCTTGTTCTTTATGCGTAACAAGGCATTTTTCAAATCCCTTATAAATTTTTCCTGACGTATGGCCAATTGTGTATTCGCTTCTTTGCTCATGGTTTCCGAACCTTCTTCAAAAGCCTTAAACGTAGGAGACGTATCATCGGTGCCATTATTGCCATCGTTCATGTACGAACTTTTGAGCAATTCTAAATGCCTGTTCGCCTTTACTATCTTTTCTTCGATAAGGATTTTGAACTCTGCCAAATCCTTATCCGCATATCTAATATTTAAATCTTGTGCCATTTATTAATATTTTACAATAAACAATTTAGTGTTCACTTCATCAAAAGCAACTTCAGTGCCATTTTCTACACTATCCTGCAGATTAAGTTCTGCAGTAAGTGTTTCCGTTTTAATATATGCTAAATTACTCGCCACGGCTTGTTCTACAAAACCATCTTTCTGTAAATTAATAACAATTTTATCGGTTACCTCAAAACCGGACTCCTTTCGTAGGTTCTGAATCCTATTTACGAGCTCCCTAGCTATACCTTCTTTTCTAAGGTCTTCGTTTATCGTAATATCTAGCGCTACTGTTATTTTACCTGAACTTGCTACAAGCCAGCCTTCAATATCCTGCGAGCTTATTTCTACATCCTGTAACTGTAAAATACTACTTTTATTTTCTATCTGGATGGATATTTCGCCCTCCTGTTCAATTTTTTGAATATCTTCCTGTGTAAATGAGTTTACCGCAGCTGCGACCACCTTCATATCTTTCCCATATTTGGGCCCTAAAGTCTTAAAATTAGGTTTGATTCGTTTTACCAAAACACCAGATGCATCATCCAACAATTGAATTTCCTTAACGTTTACCTCTGATTTTATAAGATCTGAAACTGCAAGAATATCTATTCTATCCTGTTCATCCAAAACCGGAATCATTATCTTTTGCAAAGGCTGTCTTACCTTTATTTTCTCTTTTTGACGGATTGAAAGGACTAAGGATGAGATGATTTGCGCCTTGTTCATCTTGGCTTCAAGACCCTTATCAATCAAGCTTATATCCGCTACTGGGAAATCTGCCAAATGCACGCTCTCAAAGGGTTCAGCTTTTGTGGTAGCTATCAAATCTCGATACAACTGATCCATAAAGAACGGGGCTACAGGAGCAGATAATTTCGCTACCGTTACCAAGCAAGTGTATAGTGTTTGATAGGCAGCTATCTTATCCTTTTCGTACTCACCCTTCCAGAAACGTCTTCTGCACAACCGAACATACCAATTACTTAAGTTTTCCTGTACAAAATTGGAAATTGCCCTGGTAGCGCGAGTAGGTTCATAATCTCCATAAGCCTCATCTACTTCCTGTATTAAAGAATTCAATGCTGACAAAACCCATCGATCTATCTCCGTCCGCTCACTAACAGGAACCTTTTCTTCACTAAATGCAAAGGAATCTATATTAGCGTATAGTGCAAAAAATGAGTAGGTATTGTACAGCGTACCGAAAAATTTCCGCTTGACTTCAACAATACCCTCCGTATCAAATTTTAAGTTGTCCCAAGGATTGGCGTTACTAATCATATACCAACGTGTGGCATCCGCCCCGTGCTGATTCATAGTTTCAAAAGGATCAGCTGCATTCCCTAAACGTTTAGACATTTTTTTGCCTTCCTTATCCAAAACAAGTCCGTTAGAAACTACATTTTTATAAGCAACAGAATCAAATACCATCGTACCTATAGCATGTAGGGTATAAAACCAACCACGGGTCTGATCAACACCTTCAGCAATAAAATCTGCTGGAAAGGATTCTCCTTTGTCAATTAGGTCCTTATTCTCAAAAGGATAGTGCCATTGTGCGTAGGGCATAGAGCCACTATCGAACCAGACATCGATTAAATCGGCCTCTCGTTTCATTGCTTTCCCTGATGGGGATACCAAGGTAATCTGATCTACTATATTTTTATGCAGGTCAATTTTATCATAGTTGTCCTCAGACATATCACCCACTACAAATTCTGCAAAAATATCTTTTTCCAAAACTCCTGCAGCAACTGCTTTTTGCATCTCTGCTTTTAACTCCGCCACAGAACCAATCATAATTTGCTCCGTACCGTCCTCGGTCCTCCAAATAGGCAAAGGTATTCCCCAATATCTAGATCTAGATAAGTTCCAATCGTTTGCATTCGCTAACCAATTACCAAACCTACCTTCACCAGTAGATTTTGGCTTCCAGTTAATGGTTTCATTCAACTCAAACATACGGTCCTTAACATCGGTTACCTTTATAAACCAAGAATCTAAAGGATAATATAGGATAGGCTTATCCGTACGCCAGCAGTTTGGATAACTGTGCACATACTTCTCTACCTTAAAGGCTTTATTTTCTTCTTTTAACTTAATAGCAATTTCAACATCTATTGACCGCTCTGGTGCTTCGCCATCTTCATAGTACTCGTTCTTAACGTACTTACCGCCAAATTCCTTCAACTCAGGTCTAAACTTTCCTTGTAAATCCACCAAAGGAACAGTATTCCCATTTTCGTCTAAGACCAACATCGGCGGTATTTCTGGTACCGCTTGTTTGGCTACGAAAGCATCATCCGCACCAAAAGTAGGTGCTGTATGAACTATACCTGTACCGTCTTCAGTGGTTACAAAATCTCCTGCAATTACCCTAAAAGCATTCTCCGCATTTTCATAGGGCAATACATAATCTATAAGTTGTTCGTATCTTATATTTATAAGCTCTTCCCCTCTAAATTCCTTAACGAGGTAGAACGGAATTTTCTTATCACCACCAACATAATCCAGTAACCCAGATTTCTCATCCACCTCAAAAAATTTTCCTGAAAATTGTTTCCCCACCAAGTTTTTGGCAAGAATAGCGTTCATGGGTTCAAAGGTATATTGGTTATATGTCTCTACTAAAACATAATCTATTTTAGAACCTACCGTAAGTGCCGTATTCGAGGGTAAGGTCCAAGGTGTGGTCGTCCAAGCTAGGAAATAAATAGTTCCCTCGTTCTGTAAAAAATCGGGAAGGGTTTCTTCTACCGCCTTAAACTGAGCAGTAACAGTTGTATCCGTAACATCTTGGTAGGTTCCAGGCTGGTTAAGCTCGTGAGAACTAAGACCCGTACCTGCTTTAGGAGAATACGGCTGTATGGTGTACCCTTTATATATAAGTCCTTTATCGTAAATCTGTTTCAACAACCACCAAACGGACTCCATATATTTGGACTTGTAGGTAATGTAAGGGTCCTCCATATCTACCCAATACCCTACTTGTTCAGTCATGGCATTCCACACATCTGTATAGCGCATGACTGCTTTTTTACAAGCAGCATTGTATTCCTCAACAGAAATTTTAGTGCCGATGTCCTCTTTGGTAATTCCTAGTTCTTTTTCAACACCTAGTTCTATAGGAAGTCCATGTGTGTCCCAACCGGCCTTTCGCTTTACCTGGTAGCCCTTCATGGTCTTGTACCGAGGAAAAATATCTTTAATGGTGCGCGCCATAACATGGTGTATACCCGGCATACCATTTGCCGAAGGAGGGCCTTCAAAAAACACATAACTCTCCTTTCCCTCACGTGTGGAAATACTTTTATCAAAAATGGCGTTGGATTTCCAAAAGGCCAATACCTCGGCCGCAACGTTAGGTAAATCCAATCCTTTATACTCTGCAAACTTCATAAGAAAGGCTTATAGGTCACTAATTTAAGGTTGCAAATTTACTAAATTAGCACGTAGTATTGCACATTTGGAATTGGTAAAACAAAAGCTGTTCACTGTTCTCAAATTTTCACCTCATTAAACAGACCTTATTATTAATCTACCACACTAAATCTTAGTTTTGTAAAAGAAACAGTGTTTATCGAACACCAAGCTTTTTACTATTGGCTTCTATCTTCTTTTGTTTGCAGTACCAACATAATGGAAATAATAAAATTTCTAGAAAACCACACAAAAAAAAGGTAGTTCTACCAAAGTTTATAATTGACTTTAAAATACATCAAATACATTTTTGATTCTTTCCAAGACGAGATAACTGTAAAGACAACCGCAAAATAGTACTAGTTTTTTAAAGACTACACATTTACTAGTATACTAGCAAATGACGTCTAGTACGTACTTCTTAGTTACGTGTACTGCGAGTAACAACTCGTTTAATCTAATTATTATTATTAATAAAATATTACATGTCAGTCATTTACACCTATTCAAACCTTGAAATCTTGAGGTAAACATCCAAAAATAGATTAAGTGCGTATATCACTACGACTTAAATAAACACTAATAAATAAATACAAATGAAAAAAGTAATTTTAGGATCAGTACTTATGTTAGCTTTGAGCGTTTCTTTTGTTTCTTGTAGAGAAACAGCGGACAAGGCAAAGGATGCTGCAGAACAAGCAGGTGATGCTGTAGAAGCAGCAGGTGAAGATTTAAAAGAAGCAGGTGAAGGTGCCATGGATGCAGCTGGTGAAGCAGTAGACAGCGCAGTAGAAGCTACTTCTGAGGCTGTAGATTCAGCTAAAGAGGTCGGTTCAGAGGCTATTGATGGTGCTAAAGAAGTAGGAACAGATGCCGTGAACAAAGCAAAAGAAACTGGTGCCGATGTAAAAGATGCAGCTAATGATGCAGCCAACAAGGTTACCGATAAAGCGAAAGAAGTAAAGGACGCGGTTAAAAACTAATCCTCAACCAAAACATACAATTTTAAAGGCCCGATAAAATCGGGTCTTTTTATTTAAAACTTATATGCGACGCCTAAAATAAGGTTAGTGCCTGGTGCAGCAATACCTGAAGAGTAGCTGCGGTACCGCTGATTGGTAAAATTTTCTAAATTTAGAGATGCAACTACCCTAGGGCTTAAGGTATACTGAGATCTAAAGTTTAGGGTGTACCATGACGGTGAATATGGATTACCGTTCTTGTCAGATGCGTATATAAAATTCTTGGACCTTTCGGACACTGCAAGGTCACTAAAAGCTAGTTCACCGTTATAATTCAAAAACACACTAGTCCTCAATTTTTGGTTTTTCCATATGATATGAAAATCGCCGAAAGTTGGCGCAGCGTGCCTTGCCGGAGTATCGGTACCGTCGGAATCCTCCTCAATACCTTCCGTTATTGTAAGATTCGACGATAGGGACCAATGATCTGAGAGAAAAGCATCCAATCCAAACTCAAAACCATATACATAAGCCTTAGCTGCATTTTGAATGGCCTGTACATTGCTCAACTCGCCTTGATAGACTAGTTCAGAATTTCCATTAAAAGAAAAATCTCGTCGCACCAGTGCATCTACCAGATAGGTATAATACGTAGCACCTTTCAATACCAGCTTATCTCCAAAATTCTTTTGTATCCCCAACTCTACATTGTATGCATATTCGGGTTCTAAATCTGGATTAGGCACAACGATAGCCCCTGGCTCGGAATCGAATACCTTTCCTATATCATCTATATTGGGTGCCCTAAACCCTGTAGACCCATTAAAAGTAACCTGTAAATCTGCCTTTGGAAACCAACTAAAACCTATACTACCCGTTAGCGCACCGGTACTTAAATTAGCATCATCGAACGGAAATGAATAAAAAGTTTGGTCAAAAATAGCATCTATCCATACATGGCTGTACCGCAAACCGGACATCAAGGTAAAATTAGGCTTTGTCCTATATTCGCTATTTACATAGCCAGCTAAACTTTGCCAAGAGGAACCGTTGGGATACCGTGTAGGCGCATCAACAGTTTCAAGCGTGATTATATTCCTGTTTTCACCATTGGAGTGTACTTTATTAAAAATATATTCTCCCCCGTAATACAATCTGAAGTCTCCTATTTTTCTATTCTCCAAGTCTACATTAAAGTTAAAAGCGTCCACTTTTTCCTTGGTGCTGTTCAAAGTAACATCTTGAAAATTCCTATTATTCCTGCTTTCCTCAAAACGTTGATAGGCCGTCGTTACTTTTAATCCGTCGTATAACTTACCATTCCCCTTTTTATTTACCTGCACATTCCCCATAAACCATTTTTGTGGACCGTAAAACCACTCAGCTGAACGAAGACCTTGACTGTCGCTGGTTGGCCTTATCAACCTATCATAACGAGAATAATCAGTAGTTTCTGAATAAAAGATACCTGAGCGCACATCCCATTCGGAGTTTGGTCTAAACCGCACTTTTTGCATAAAATTTACTTGGTTGTATCCGGTGGAAACCTGTTTTTTAGGGTTTTCGTTAACAACTAATTCATCTGTGCCATTAGCCGTTTGAACAAACGAATTCCTTAGGTATGAATCTGGGCCGTAGCTACCCATTACTAAATCCTGAAAGCTATTATAGGTAAGACTGGTTAAAGCACCCCATTTCTTTTTTCCTAAGCCTACCTTAGCGTTTATCGTATTTTCCGAACTGGCCGATGAAAACCTGTAGTTAGCTCCTCCATAAACCCTAAGACTGTCGTCATCACTCAATACAGGTGTTGTGGTATAAAAATTCATAACACCACCGATGGCATCACTGCCGTAAATAACAGATCCGGGGCCAAAAATAATTTCGGTATTCTTTATTACAAAGGGGTCTATAGAAATGACATTCTGTAAGTTACCTCCTCTAAAAATTGCATTGTTCATCCGCACCCCATCTACAGAAAGCACTAGCCTGTTGGTTGAAAACCCCCTAATCATAGGGCTTCCACCGCCTAATTGGCTTTTTTGAACAAATATTTTTCCGCTATTTTGTAATAAATCTGCAGAGGTTTGCGGCGTAGTAAAAGCAATATCTCTAGCGGCTATTGATACAATTTTGTTAGGGATGTCTTTCTTCTGCTGCTCCCATTTAGATACGGACATGACCACTTCGTCCAATTGCTCAGGCTTCATTATCAAGAATGCCTTGTTTCCTTGTTTAAGAATTTGAGATTTAGAGGTTTTAAGCAACTCATAACTAAGATGCTTTATTGAAATACGTTCATTTTTTGAGAATATAGCTATATCAAAAAGACCATCAAAATCGGTAAGTGCAACTTTAGACTTATCGGAGTTGTAAATAGCTACATTAGAAATGGCGTCCCCCGTATCGGCATCTATAACCCCTACATGCTGCGATCTTACGACCACGGCAAAAAGAATAAAGCAAAAGAAAATACGTTTGGACATTCTAATTAAAAACTTCGTTTAAAATAGCGAGTGACTTGGGTTTTCTGAATCCTTGTAAATGTAACTCAAAGTATAGGACAATAGATTTCAGTAACTCTTGACGGTCATTTTTTCTCATTTTTATAGTATGTAACTCATCAAAATTTGTGCCTAAAATTTTCTTAAAAAAGACAAGGTTTTGACCACTGATGTTAGGGTTCAAGGAAGGTCTTAGAATAAACTCGCCCTCCAATAAATCAAAATAACTAGCATCTTGGTTATTCGTTTCTGGGTAAAAACCCAAATATTTGGTTAACACCATTAAAAAATACAAATGAAAATTGGCCACATCATCATGTATATCCAACCATTGCAAAGCTGTTTCTACATAATTAAAGAGGGGTATATTCGCCTCCTCCTCATGAATAGCATTGCTCAACATTTCAGCTAAAAACATAGTAAGGGCGTTTTTTGTAACTTGCGTATGTAGGGTTTGATAGTGGTAACTAACCTTTGCTTCCCGTATACTTTCTAAAGTTCCTTTATTCCTATGACTAGCTACTAGTTCTAACTGGGTTAAGGGCTGAAAATGAGCAGTTTTTAGCTTTCCTTTCTTAGCTGACAAAACACCTTTTAATAAGTAGGATTTAAGTCCGTCTGACACCGTAAAAGCCTTAGCAATAAGGCTCGTATCACCATATTTTAATGAAGTAAGAACAATGGCTTTGGTGGTCACTTGCATTTTGAGCAGCTATTTTTTGCAAATACAAATATAGGAGGAATAATTCCGCTCAAAGATACTTAATAGGATAGTGGATAAACAAAAAATCTGCAAAGGCTAGGAGCCCTTGCAGATTATACTATTACTTATTTATGTATTAGATAACGCCTTGCGCCAACATTGCATCTGCAACCTTAACAAACCCAGCGATATTTGCACCTTTTACGTAATTACAATACCCTTCTTCATCCCTTCCGTACTCGATGCAGGAATTGTGGATATCTTCCATAATCTTACGTAATCGCTCATCTACTTCTTCACGAGTCCAGCTTATACGTAGTGAGTTTTGTGACATCTCCAGCCCAGAAGTGGCTACACCACCTGCATTGGAAGCTTTTCCTGGAGCAAAAAGAATTTTAGCTTCATGAAATTCGTGAATAGCTTCTGGTGTAGAAGGCATATTGGCACCCTCTGCAACACATATACATCCATTTTTGATTAATACTTTCGCATGCTCTCCATCCAATTCGTTTTGGGTGGCACATGGTAAAGCAATATCACATGGTACATCCCAAGGCGTTCCGCCTTTATGGAAGGTAGCTGAACTATACGTATCCGCATATTCTGAAATACGTCCACGTTTATTGTTCTTTAAATCCATCACATACGCTAACTTCTCCTCATCAATGCCGTCCTTATCAAAAATATAACCTTGAGAATCTGACAAGGTCAATATTTTGGCTCCAAGATGTAATGCTTTCTCCGCTGCAAATTGTGCTACGTTACCAGACCCGGATATCGTAACATTTTTATCCTTAAAGTCCATACCATTGGTCTGCATCATACTTTGGGCAAAATAAACAGTACCGTAACCAGTAGCCTCTGGGCGAATTAGAGAACCACCCCAAGAACGACCCTTACCGGTAAGTACTCCGGTAAACTCGTTTCTAATCTTTTTATACATTCCAAAAAGGAAACCGATTTCCCTAGCTCCTACGCCTATATCTCCTGCGGGAACATCTGTGTTTGGTCCAATATGTCTATTCAGTTCTAACATAAAGGCATGGCAAAAACGCATTACCTCATCATCCGATTTTCCCTTAGGGTCAAAATCCGACCCTCCTTTACCACCGCCCATAGGGAGTGTCGTTAAACTGTTTTTGAACACTTGCTCAAATGCTAAAAACTTTAAAATACTTGCATTAACCGTAGGATGAAAGCGAAGTCCACCTTTATAAGGGCCTATGGCAGAGTTCATTTGAATACGGTATCCACGGTTTACATGAATCTCCCCGTTATCATCTACCCAGGCTACCCTAAAAGAAATAAGCCGTTCTGGCTCTACCATTCTAAGAAGAATATTCTTCCCGTTATATATTTCATTTTTGGCGATATAGGGTATTACCGTTTCTGCAACTTCCTGCACCGCTTGTATGAACTCAGGCTCGTGACCGTTTCTGGTCCTTACCTCATCCATAAATACTTTTATTTTTGCTTCCATAAAACTATTTGATATCTGTTGATGTTGGTGAATTCTAATTATATCGGCAAAATTATGGTATTATTATAATTTATACGCTGATTATTTTACAAATTGGTAAATTTTACGGATTTAGAACCCTAGGCTTAACGTATATCAAATAGAAAAACGCTTTAAACACGGCAATTCTCTATAGACTACCTTTAATTAGCCGATAGCCTGTTTTAAATCATCAATTAAATCCATCTCGTCTTCTATACCAACACTAAGTCTAATTAAGGCATCTACCACTCCGATTTTTTCACGTTCGGCTTTTGGAATACTTCCGTGGGTCATACTCGCCGGGTGGCCGGCTAAACTTTCTACTCCGCCTAAGGATTCTGCTAGTGTAAATACCTTTAGTTTTTCAACAATAGCTACGGCATCGGCGTAGCTACTTCCTTTACAGACAAAGGAAATCATACCGCCAAAATCCTTCATTTGACTTTTGGCAATAGCATGGTTTGGATGATGCTCAAATCCTGGCCAATAGACCTTCTCTATCTTAGAATGATGGGCTAAGTATTCTGCAATAGCCCTACCGTTCTCACAATGCCTTTGCATACGCACATGTAAAGTTTTTATTCCGCGTAGTACCAAAAAGCTATCCATAGGGCCGCAAACTGCTCCGCTCGCATTCTGTATGAAATAAAGTTTGTCTGCCAATTCTTTATCCTTTACCACTAATGCGCCTACCACAACATCGGAGTGGCCGCCTAGGTATTTGGTCGCGGAATGCATTACGATATCCGCGCCCAAATCTAAGGGGGTCTGCAAATAAGGGGTAGCAAAGGTATTATCTACCGCCATGAGAATATGATGCTTCTTTGCCAGTTTTGATACCGCTTTAATATCTATGATGTTCATCATTGGATTGGTTGGCGTTTCTACCCAGATAAGTTTTGTTCTTGAGGTAAGGTATTCGGTTATTTTATCCACAGAATCCATCCCTACAAAATGAAATACAATCCCGAACTTCTCAAAAATCTGCTTAAACAAACGATAACTTCCTCCATACAAATCATTTGTGCAAATCACTTCATCGCCTGGAGCCAATAGTTTGATAACGGCATCTATAGCTGCCAAACCACTGCCAAAGGCCATGCCATATTTCCCATTCTCTATACTCGCCAAAGAATTTTCCAAAGCGGTTCGGGTAGGATTAGCACTTCTGGAATATGCATATCCCATATGCCCTCCAGGTGTTGTTTGTGCGTAGGTAGAAGTTTGATAAATAGGAGTCATAACGGCACCGTAAGCGATGTCGGGTTGTTGGCCTCCATGTATGGTTTTACTATTGAATCTTAGTTTCTTATCGCTCATAATCTATTATTATTACTATAAATGTATCGTTATCTTTTGGAGAATACAATGAAGCTGTATTTTTGTCTGATATAAAATGTCTTATGAAAATCCGCACTGTTTGTTTTCTCCTCGTACTCATTTCATTTGGATGTAAAAAAGATAATAAAATTACGTTTGAACCCCTTACCTATTTTGGTAATGAATGTACTGATTGTCCCCTAGTTGAAATTACTGTTCCAAAAGCGCTGGGCAATGCGAAGGTTGACAAGGTCGTTAATAACGCCTTAAAGGAAGAAGTAATTTACCTACTCAACTTTAATGAAGAGAATGATGCTACCGATATTGAAAGTGCCATCATATCCTTTACAAAAGGGTATACGGATTTAAAAAACCAATTTTCTGAAGAAGCTACACCTTGGGAAGCGACTGTTAACACAGCAGTTTCTTATGAGGATGACGAAATAATTACCTTAAAACTAGATTCCTATTTATTTACGGGAGGAGCCCATGGATATAACACGACCCACTATTTAAATTTTAACAAGCAAAAAAGCATTGAATTGGATACAGAAGACCTATTTAAAAACAAGTCCGATTTTGAGGAGTTTGCAGAATCAAAATTTAGAATCCAAGAAGAGATTCCTTCCCAATACGACATAAATAGCACGGGGTTTATGTTTGAAACGGGTAGCTTTTATTTGCCAGAAAATGTTGGCTATACAGAACAGGGTGTTCAATTATTTTATGAACAATACGAAGTAGCCTCGTATGCAGATGGCCCAATAGTGCTCACTATCTCTTACAAGGAACTTAAAAGATATTTGGTACACAGCCCAAAACAAAAATAATTTTATATCATTTTTCTTAGGGCAAAAATAGACCCTAGGTGTATGCCTTCATGAAAATTATTAAAACTGATTGCATCCTGTACATTGCTCAAAGTTACCTTTGCGCTTGTGGTGTACGGTTTAAAATTCTTGAAAAGCCCAGCGTCATAGTCTTCCTGCGTTTGTTCTATCGTTGACACCAACACTTCTGAAATCTGTTTTATTTCAGTGTCTGTGGCTGTACCATCTGGCACGGTACCTTTCATAAATTTTTCCACAAGCTTCGTTGGCACCAGCATAGCTGCACCACTAAATTTATACACCAATATTTGCTGTGTCACCACGACATGGGCAATGTTCCACCAGATGTTGTTGCTAAATCCTTCTGGTATTTTTAAAAGGTTCTCTTTAGAGGTATTCTCTAAGATTGCTATTAGATTTTTTCTGTTTTGTAAGGTAATTTCCAGCTCGTTCTTCAAGGGATATCAATTTAAATGAATGCTAAAAATAGCACATTTAATGATATTTAAGTTTCTTTGTAAGGTTGATATTTTAAAGATTAAAATGAAAAAAATATACCACCTCAGTACTTGCTCTACCTGCCAACGTATTCTAAAAGAATTACAACCTTTAGAAGGATTTACACTACAGGATATTAAAACAGAACCCATCACTCCAGCACAACTGCAAGAAATGCGTGAATTAACGGACAATTATCTATCCCTATTCAGCAAAAGGGCGATGCTTTTTAGACAACGTGGACTTCATGAACAAACCTTAGGAGAAGAAGATTATAAAAATCTTATCCTAGAGCACTATACCTTTTTAAAAAGACCCGTTATTCTCTTTGGCGAATCAATCTTCATAGGAAATAGTAAAAAAACCACTGCCACGGCAAAAGAAGCCATTCATTCGTGAACAAAAGAACCCTAGCTATTTTTGCGGCCATAGGCGCAACTACTATTTACGGCGTAAACCATACCATTGCAAAGGAGGTTATGCCTACCTATGTGCAACCTTTAGGCTTCATAATTCTTAGGGTTCTAGGAGCTGCTTTATTATTTTGGTTGATTTCTTTTTGGGGACCTAAAGAAAAAATAGATAAAAAAGATTACCTCCGCATGGGTCTATGTGCGGTATTGGGAATGGGTTTTAATATGCTCGTTTTCTTTAAGGGATTATCACTTTCCACTCCTATAAATAGCGCTGTACTTATTACAACAACACCCATTATCGTGTTAATTTTATCTGCAATCGTAATAAAGGAAAAGATTGTAGGGCGCAAGGTTTTAGGGATAGGAATAGGACTTATAGGTGCTTTGGGGCTTATTCTTTTTGGCTCCGAAATAAGACAAGACGCACCTAATATACCGTTAGGCAATTTTCTGATTTTGTGTAATTCGGTTTTTTATGGTTCTTATTTAATCGTAGCAAAAACATTAATTGCTAAATACCACCCATTTACATTTATGAAATGGTTGTTTACTTTGGGCATCCTCATCTGCCTGCCTTTCGGTTATCAAGAATTTACAGAAATAGCATGGAGCGAACTCCCTTTTGACGCCTTATGGCGAATTGCATTCGTGATTGTTGGCACAACGTTCTGCACCTACCTTTTTAACATCTTCGCGCTAACTCAATTAAAAGCGTCTACATTAAGTGCTTTTGTCTACGTACAGCCATTGATAGGTATTAGCTATGCTATCGGTACTGGGCAGGATCGTTTAACGACAGTTAAAATTATTGCTGCCTGCTTGGTATTATTGGGTGTTTATTTAGCGAGTAAAAAGCCTAAAGTTAAGGAAGGCGTATCTTAGGATAGAAATACCTGCTTGGAATTTTCTAAATGGTTTCGCATCAACAATACTGCTCTTTCCGCATCTCTACTGTGAATTTCGGATACCATATCTAAATGCTCTTGTAGAATTTCCTTCAGCAATCTTTTAAGTCCAATAACCTGCATACACAACCACAGATTACCTTTATCAAAGAGTTGATAAGCACATTGGTTACCACAGTTTGCCAGAATAATATCGTGGAAGTGAAAATCTATTTTTTGAAAAACCTTAGCACTTAGCGGTCCCTTTTCAAAAGGTACCAAAAGGTTACGTAAATCATCCATTCTCACTTGAGAACCGCTAAGTGTAAACTGTTTTATAGCTATCGTTTCCAAAGCAATTCTACAATTAAAAATCTCTAACTACTAAACCTTCATCGGGCACCTCTATTATCAACCTATCGGCCTGTAGTATTTTTAAAGCTTTCCTTACTGTTTTTTGGTCTACCTTAAGTTTTTGGAACAACGTTTCGTAGCCAATCCTTTTCGCCACCAATAAATTCCTTGGAGGCAATCATATTCCTTATGTTTTGATAGGTTTCTTGAACCGATACCGTGGTGGGGGCTTTCATACCTTAAATATAGAAAATATATGAACTATAGTTTCAGCTTTCTAGATGCTTTGGAGTTTTGGTAAACTTACGCGTATCTTCTTTGGTTAGTATTCTAAATCCATCGGCCTTTTCCACAGCTTCAAATCGCTTTAAAAAAATATCTGCTAAGCCTGTCAGTTTACGGGTCTTTAGGTCTATCCAAGAGCCCATCATTTCGCAGTGGGCAAAATTTTCTCCCTTATGGTTATAGAAATTATGATGAAACTCAAAAAACTGAGCATCCTCACTCAGACCCAAAATCTCGATAGAAACCTGTACCGGCCTGCCAGGTAATACCTCCTTGAAATAGTAAATATGTTCATAAAATACAACTGGACCTATGTTATATTCAGATAAGGTTTCTTGGTCAAATCCTATTTCCATTAAAAAAGCCATTCGTGTATGACCCATATAATTTAGATAGGCCGAGTTGGCTAAATGTCTATTCGCATCCACATCACTCCATCTAATTTCAAATTCCTTCAGGTACATTGTTTTGATTTTTTGCTATGCATGCATAATACCTCGTAAAAATAATATAGTTTTGAAGGACAAAGGGATAATTTGCATTATTTTTCCATCACTATTTAAATCACAAAACTATGTCTACAAAACCTAATTTTATTAAAGAACTTTCTTTACCTGCCATTGCGGCCCCTATGTTTTTAATATCAGGGCCAGCACTAGTCATAGAATGTTGTAAAAATGGTATTGTTGGCACCTTTCCTGCGTTAAATCAACGCACCAGCGAAGGCTTTGAGGAATGGCTGATTGAGATAAAAACAGCACTTCAAAAATTTGAGAAAGAAACTGGCAGAAAACCAGCTCCGTTTGGAGTCAATCTTATTGTACATGCTACCAACCCTAGACTCGAAGCAGATGTAAAACTTTGTGTGAAACACAAAGTACCCATTATCATAACCTCCTTGGGCGCAGTGTCTACCGTGGTGGATGCAATACACAGTTATGGCGGCGTTGTTTTTCATGATATCATTAAGAAAAGACATGCGGAGAAAGCTGCCGAGGCTGGAGTAGACGGACTTATCCTTGTAGCAGCAGGGGCTGGCGGACATGCGGGCACTATAAATCCCATGACACTTGTAGCAGAAATCAAAAAATTCTTTCATAAAACCATTATTCTATCCGGATGCATAAGTACAGGTCGCGATATTGCTTCTGCACTTCAAATGGGAGCAGATCTGGCCTACATGGGAACACGTTTTATAAATACCGAAGAGAGTAAGGCATCTCCGGAATACCGTAAAATGATTATTGATGCTGGTGCTAGCGATGTGGTTTACACCGCATCAATCTCCGGCGTGCATGCTAACTTTTTAGGAGCCAGTTTAAAGGCTGCGGGAATTACAGAGGAAGACCTAAAAAAGGATGTAAAAATAGATTTTGGAAAGGAATTGGATACCGAAGCCAAAGCTTGGAAGACCATCTGGTCGGCTGGTCAGGGCTCTGCATTAATAAACAATAGCTTGTCTGTGTCGGATCTTGTAGCTAGTTTAAAAACTGAATTTAAAGCCGCCATAGAAGAGCAAGCAAAACTTTTGGAAACCTATCCTAAAAATTAAGTTTAAGCTCAAAACTGAGTTCGATATTTTAGCTTTTAAATGATTGAAACTTGTTTCCCAAGACAAAAATAATCAAGTATTTTTTGTCCAATAATTGTTAAACAAAAAGTACAAAATGCCCCTTATAAACTCTAGTTACAATCCACCACATTTTTTCAAGAACGGTCATTTAGCTACCATCTATGCCGGACTTTTCCGAGAAATAAAGGGTGTGGCACAAACGCGGGAAAGAATACGTTTACCCGATGGGGATTTTTTAGATTTGGATTGGAGCCTTGCTGCACAATCTACCAAAAAAGTAACGATTCTATTGCATGGTTTGGAAGGCAATGCACAGCGTGCTTATATTCAAGGTAGTGCTAAGGCATTGAATTCTGATGGTTATGATGTTTGTTCCATAAATTTTAGAGGGTGCAGCGGCGAACCCAATACTACCTACCGTTCTTACCACTCAGGAGCTACAGAAGATTTAAAATCGGTACTGGAGCATATTTTAAAAACTAGAGAATATTATGAAATTTATCTAAAAGGTTTCAGCCTTGGTGGAAATCTACTCTTAAAATACTTAGGCGAAGGAAATGTCATCCCAACCGAACTTAAAGGTGCCGTAGCCGTTTCTGTACCTTGCCAATTAGACAACTCTTTGCACCAGCTCCTAACTTTTAAAAATACCGCCTACGCCAAACGTTTCAAAAATAATCTCATAGCGAAACTAAGGGCAAAACAAGTTCTGTTTCCATCTAAAATTACCGATGACGATATTCAAAAAATAAATACGTTAAAGGATTTTGACGATGTTTACACCAGTAGAGCGCATGGTTTTATCGATGCCATGGATTATTACACCCAATGTAGCTGTCGCCAATTTTTAAAGGGCATTTCAGTACCTTCCTTAATTATCAATGCCCAAAACGATTCCTTTCTAGGCGCAGAATGTTACCCGGTTACTGAAGCAAAAAATAGTAAACATGTCTATTTAGAAGTTCCGAAATACGGTGGTCATGTAGGGTTTTATGGCACGGATAACTTTACCTATACCGAACGTAGGACAATCTCTTTTTTTGAAAGTTTAGATTGATATATCGGAGTTATATGGCCTATCTAGTTACTCAAGAAACTCCAAACACACAGGGCTGGGCAGTTCAAGTTCATGAATAAAGTCCAATGTGCCATTATCCTTGTCTCTTTTGTAAACCGTGATATTATTACTGCGCTGATTAGCAACCAATAAAAAGTTACCACTAGGGTCTATATTGAAATTACGTGGCCAATCGCCTCGAACATCTTCCCTTTCTATCAGCGATAGTTTTCCTGTCGTTTGGTCTACAGCAAAAATTACGATGGTATTTTCTCCCCTGTTGGAACCGTATAGAAATTTACCGTCCGGCGACAAGCGGATATCTGCACAATAACTATCGCCTTTAAAATCGTCCGCTAGGGTAGACGTTGTTTCTAACAAATTAAAAGTACCCTCTTCCGTACGTTTAAAAACAGAGATTGTGGAATTCAGTTCATTGATTACATATAAAATAGTGTCTTCCCTACCGAATACAAAATGCCTTGGGCCAGCTGTTTCGGGTAATGGAAGCACTTCAGCTTCGGCTGCATCTATTCCTCCATCCAAAAATGGATATACACTAAGCATATCCAAACCTAAATCTGCCACGAACAGCTTTCCCTGAGAAAAAAGGGCAGAATGCGCATGGGAAGTCTTGGTGCTGTCCAATAGGGTGTGATCTATTACCTGGGGTGTTATTAAGCTACCATTTGCATCGGTTTTAAAGACACTCACATTACCGCCTGTATAATTGGAAACGGCCACCATAGCACCGTCATCTGAAATACCGATATGGCAAGGATGGGCTCCAAAACTGGACACCGTGTTAAGGGCTATTAATTCTCCGTTATCAATCTTAAATGTCGTTACCGAACCGTTTTCCCCATCATAGGTATTCGTTTCATTTACTGCGTATAGATATTTCTTGTCCGGGGAAATTTTAAGAAAAGAAGGGTTGCCGGTAGCAGCGGCCACCTTTTTATTGGTAAGTTGACCCGTCTCGGTATTAAAAGTGTAACGGTAAATACCTTCACTATTACCATCTGTATAGGTGCCTACAAACAAGGTATAAGTCTCTTGGGAGTTTTTCATTTCGCAATTGGTTAAGCAAATTAATAGCAGTATTAAAAAAGCTAACAATAATCTTATTTGTTTATTCATTGTCTTTTTATTCAAGCCCTAAAATAGGAAGATTTTAAACTTATCTCATCATTATTCCTGTAACAATAGAACCAATTTCTAGGCTGGTAGTATAAACAATAAGGTTATGTAGGAGAAACAAAACTGAATTTTAACAGAAAAGCTTAAGGTTAAAATAAGAGCGCAAGCGCGACTAGATAAGCGTCATGAAATTTACCTTTTTATTTTAGCGGCTGTTGGAGTATCTATATTATTCTTTGGCGTCTATTCGTTGTTCACATAAGCACTTCAAACTACAAAAAATTGATTTTTAGCTAATTAGGTGTCGCTAAAAATATATATTTACAGGTTTTACCATATATATATCCAATTTCACAACATTGTTTACGCTAAGATTATAATCATATTCTACCTTTATACTATGAATAAAGTAATAGCAAAAACTACGGTAAACATTTTTACGCTATTTATCACTTATTTTTTAATCACTACTAATCTTTGGGGCCAAAAATCGGCACCTATAACTACAGACGATAATTATTCCGCTCGTTTAAATCGTGTATTAAGTATTGACGCCACAGCCGGTCTTTTATCGAATGATACCGATGCAAACCCGGGAACTATTTTAAGCGTTAACCCTAACCCGATAACAGGACCAGCAAACGGTGTCGTTTCTATTTCTAGCGATGGAAGTTTTACGTATTCTCCAAATACAGGTTTTGTAGGTGCAGACCTATTTCAATATCAAGTATGTGACAATGGAGTGCCTAACCCGATAGTGTCTCAGTTCGATTTTGATACTAGTACTTTAACTGCTGCTACCGTGGGTCCTAATGCAACTTCTGTAAACCCAAATGCCGTACAGACCACTTGTGGAATCCGTATAGGCTCTGGTGGTGGGGGTAGTGCAGGTTTAGATTTTGTGGTGCCAAATACAAGCAGTATTTTCAATTTTACAGGTTTTAGCATCAACTTTGAATATCAAGATCAGGAAGGAACGGCTGACATTGTTACTGCAGGCAATTTCAGGATATATCATATTACTGCTAATGCACTTGGGATTAGGATAAATGTTACTGACGGCATAACAGGGTTGCCAACATCCTATACACAAACCTTAGGTGGTTTTCTTGGTGGAAGTGCATCCTATACGATTGCGTACAATCCAATTACCGGAGCAATCAACTATACGGCAAACGGGACACTTACGATTTATAACGTGGCTCCACCTAACTCTCCGCTCGACACCTCATTGGCGTCCGCGCTGACTGTTGGAAGATTCATGGACAATAGTAGTTCCAATACACCTTCTCTTTGCAGTATCTCTTTTACTGACACCAGCATATTATGCAACATAGGCAACGTAGCTATAAATATAGGTGCAAGCTTAATTACGAATAAAAGAATCACTTTTAGAGTTAAACCTGACTAAACTCAATACAAAAGGAGCCGATTCAATTTAAACCTACTCCTATTTAGAGTCTACCATTACTTTATAGGTGGGATCTTCGATTACATTTACTTCAATAATATCCTCGGCACTTTCCAGCAGACCAATACAGTCCTTACTCAGGTGTCGCAAATGTACCTTCTTACCTATTTTGGCATAGCGCTCCGTAATTTTATTCAAGGCTTCTATACCTGACATATCCGCAACGCGACTCTCCTTAAAATCGATTATGACCTCATCTGGGTCGTTTGGTACATCAAATTTTTCGGTGAATAAGGTGGTAGAACCAAAAAATAAAGGACCATAGATTTCGTAGTGTTTTATACCATCCTCATCCACAAATTTTCTAGCGCGTATCCTTTTTGCATTTTCCCAAGAATAGGCTAAGGCAGAAATAATCACGCCTAACAAAACAGCAACGGCAAGGTTGTGCGTAATAGCAGTAATCAAGGTAACTAAAACCATAACCACAACATCGGATTTTGGCATTTTACCAAAAGTTTTAAAGCTTGCCCATTCAAAAGTACCTATTGCTACCATAAACATAAGTCCTACTAATGCTGCCATTGGCAATTGCTCAATAAGACTAGATCCGAACATAATAAAGACCAAAAGCATAATGGCTGCTGTAATTCCAGACAGTCTTGCCCGTGCACCAGAAGAAGTGTTGATTAAACTTTGGCCAATCATAGCACAACCGCCCATACCAGATAAAAATCCGGATAGAATATTTGCCGTACCCTGCGCAACACATTCCCTATTACCACTACCGCGGGTATCGGTAATTTCATCTATAATATTTAAGGTCAATAAACTTTCTATAAGTCCTACCCCAGCTACGATTCCTGCATATGGAACAATGATTTTAAAGGTCTCCCAAGTAAATGGCAATTGCGGAATAGACAATGGAGGGAAACCACCTTTAATCGTTTCACCCTCCCGCATGGTATCAGCAACGGTAAGGGTTTCTACCCCAAAACCAATAACTATACCCGAAACCACCACAATAGCAACGAGTGAAGATGGCACTGTTTTAGTAAGTTTAGGAAGGCCCCAAATAATCAACATTGTCAATAAAGTAAGCCCTAGCATCACGTACATGGCACTACCACTCAATAAATCCTCTGTTCCTTTTTGGTAAAAGTTAGGGAACTGCGCCATAAATATGATAATAGCCAAACCGTTTACAAAACCAAACATTACCGGATGTGGAACTAAACGTATGAATTTACCCAAGCGCAATACTCCGGCCAATATTTGAAGTACCCCAGCAAGAATTACTGTAGCAAAAACATAATTAAGAATGGTTTCTGGCTCAATACCAGGAAAATTGCGTTTCAATTCCAAAATCAATCCAACAAAAATAACCGCGACTGCACCAGTTGCACCTGATATCATTCCCGGGCGACCACCAAGAATAGAGGTGACAAGCGCCAAAATAAAGGCCGCATATAATCCTGTTAATGGCGAAAAACCAGGGATTAAGGCAAAGGCAATAGCCTCTGGAACCAAAGCGAGTGCAACGGTAACTCCTGAAAGGATTTCCGTTTTATAGTCTACCTTTTGTTTGAAATCGAATAAATTAAAATACTTGCGCACGCCTTATGATTTAGAGGGCGCAAAAATAGTATTATTTGTTGACACTAACAGAATGGGGGTAATTATTAACGATTTAGCAATACACTTGATCATTAACACTAACTATTTGTTTACTAAGAGGTTAAATTTAACAATCTTGTATTTGGTTATGGAGGTCTTTCTGTCTAATTTTCTAATCTAAATTCTAAACCAATAGATAGTATTTGGCAACAGTCAACTCATTGTTTACGGCAATTAAATATCCAAAAATCACTTTTCAGAATAACGCTAACTATACCTTTATCTGAGGCTACCGCAAGTACAAAATCTTCACTGTAAACAATATTCTTCCTCGATACTATTAATTCTCCCCAAAGAACAAATTATAGAAAATAAAAGCAGAGTCGCTATTATCACCAATTCTTGGTTACAATTTAAAAGATTAAGTAAGTTCAAAACAAGGAATAGACCCGGAACTACTTTGTCCAATAATCAACTACGAATACCTTCTCCAAATGCGGTTGCAAACTGGCCACAAAAGCCTGATGTTTTGGATGTGGTGTGTAAATGCTGTCTCGTTCTTCTTCAGAATTAAAGGTTAGCATATAACAATGGGTAAAACCTTGATGCAAATCTTCTGGACTATCATTTAAACCCCATTCAAAATCTTTGATTACAGAAATATGATTAGGTAGTGCATTAAAACTATCACTTATTTTTTGGACTTCTTCTTCGCTTGCCTCTTCCTTAAATTTAAAAATAACTACATGTCTTAATACCTTATCATTCTTTTTTACCTCTGCTTCCATTTTATTATTTTTAGTGGTTACCTCCCCGCATGAACTAACAAAGCATCCAAAAAGTAGCGCGGTACATACTAATAAAATTTGTTTCATAATGTTTAATACTAATTAGAGATTTATAATAATTTCTTACTTGACTAATACCTATCATAAAATTCCGCCCATACTCCCCCCGTCTACTTTAATAGCCGTACCATTTGTTGCTGATGAAAGTGGGCTTACCAAATAAGTAATAGTATGCGCTACTTCTTCAACCCTTGCAAACCGTTGTAATAGTGATGAAGTCCGTTTTTGAGTGAAAAATTCTGCTTCTATTTGGGTTTTTGTCTTCGATTCCATTTTAGCTGCGTTTTCTAAAAATTGCTCAGCACCTTCAGATAATGTAGACCCAGGAACGATAGTATTAACCGTTACACCTGTGCCCTTGGTTAATTGCGCCAACCCTCTAGATACGGCAAGTATCGCAGCTTTTGTCATGCTATAGGCAATCATATCTACTGGCACTAACGTAGCACATTCACTTGAAACAAATAAAATTCTACCCCAATCCTTAGCTATCATTTTGGGTAAAAGATATTTTGATAAGCGAACGCCACTCATCACATTTACCTCAAACTGTTGTTGCCAATCAGCATTGGTAGATTCAAAAAAACTCCCAGAAGTATAAATACCCACATTATTAATAAGGATATCGATAGCGGGTAATTTTTTCTGTAAAGCGTTGATTTCATTTAAATTAAGAAAATCTGCCGCTAAGCCAGAAACTGTACTTTCAGGAAATTCATCTTGTAATTCTTTAACTGCTTTGTCAACCTTTTCTTTGCTTCTACCATTAAGAATAACACTAGCACCTTCTTTAATCAAAGCTCTTGCAGTTGCAAAACCAATACCAGCGGTAGAGCCTGTAATAAATGCTGTTTTTTCTTGTAGTTGTAAATTCATATTGTGCTACTATTTAAATTAACCTGCAATCCCCCAGTTACTAAAGAACAGCCATAAAAGCAAGACCGCCCCTATTAGTATAACGGTTAATATCGCATCTGATGACCATTTGAATTTTACCCCTGCTTCTCGTTTTTGAAAAGTAACCAACTCTAAAAACTCTGGTGATTGTGGTTGTCCCATTTTGCTCACTACCATAAGTATCAAAGCACAAAAGAGAAACAAAAACAATGCAAAGTGCAAGAAGTTTATTCCTAGAAATAGCCCTAACAGGGACTCTTCTGCCACTACTATTGTACCCTCATTACTTAAAAATTCTGCTACAAGTCTAAAGACACCAATTACAAAGCCAACCCACAAAGAGACAATGGCACCTGTTGCATTAATCCATTTATAGAATAATCCAAATAGAAAAACAGTAGCTATGGGAGGAGAAATATACGCCTGTACACTTTGGAGGTAATGAAATATCCCACCACTCATTAATGATTTCATAAACGGAATCCACCCCAAACTTACCAGCACAAGCACAATGGTAGCGATTTGGCCAAAACGCACCAAATCCGTTTGGGAGGCCTTAGGTTTATATTTTTGATAAAAATCAATTGTCAACAACGTAGAACTAGAATTGAATGCTGAAGAGAGCGAACTCATTAGGGCAGCTAACAATCCTGCAATTGCCAATCCTTTTAAACCTGTTGGCAGAAAACCATTAATCATCGCTGGTAGTGCTTGATCCGCATTTTCCATAGAAAAACTTATGTCTCCTTTTTGTAAAAGGGCATAGGCTATGACACCAGGTATAAAAAAGATAAAAACAGGCAATAGTTTTAAATACCCTGCAAAAAGAGCTCCTTTTCTAGCATTGTTTACATCCTTGGCTGAGAGTGTTCTCTGAACAATATATTGATCCGTACACCAATACCAAACTCCTAAAATAGGAGCGCCAAATAACATACCCGTCCAAGGGTATTCTGTATCTGTTGCTGGACGCCAAAGGTTGAAAAACCCTTCTACCGGCGGGTTATTGGGGTCTTCAGAAGCTATGGTTATAATCTGAATCATCTCATCCCAGCCGCCTACGGCATGCAAACCAAATAAGGTAACAGCAATCGTACCTAGTAACAAAATAAAGGCCTGTACCATGTCTGTATAAATGACTGCTTTTAGACCTCCCAAAACCGTATAAAATCCAGTAGCTACCACCGTAACAATAGCGCCGGTCCAAAACGAAATACCGATGGTTTCAAAAACTAGTGCCCCTGCAAATATGATGAGTGAAATTTTTGTGATAACATATGCTAAAATTGAAATCACGGACAGGTAATTTCTACAGGCTTTCGAGTACCTTTTTTCTAAAAATTCTGGCATGGTATACACACCTGTTCTCAAATAAAAAGGAACAAAGACCCAACCTAGCAAAATAAGTACCAAAGCGGCAATTATTTCAAAATTAGCCATAGGCATATTACCCCTAGCACCTGCTCCAGAAACGCCCAAGATAATCTCAGAACCAATATTTGACGCAAATAAGGACGCCCCTATTACCAACCAACCAGAGTTTTTGCCTGCAAGAAAATAATCCACAGCACTTCCGGATTCCGATTTGCTTTTCGCTGCCCATTGGGCTATCCATAGTATGATACCAAAATAAATTAAAATAATAGCTATATCCCAATTGTCTAGGGTTGAAACCATGCAGCTTTTCTATAAAAAATTAATATTCCTTTCTACCTTACCAATTTTCCAACCCTAAAAGTTTTTTTCCCAGTGTCGTTAATTCTGCTGTAGGATATTTGGTCTGTTCCCATTTTCTAGGGTCACCAGGGAAAGCATAGCCCTCTGGTGCAACACGATTTTTCCAAGAGTTAGTTCGCCAACCCTTTAGCTCTTGATTATCTTCTTCCGCCGGCATCATAGAAATATACTGGGCAATACGCACCTTATCTTTAGACTTATTAGGTCGTATTCCATGAGGCTCCGTGCTATTAAAAATAAGCAAGTCACCCGCTTCCATTTTAACTTTAACTATTTTGTCTTCCAATTCTGAAATGTCTGGTTGAAAACGATCTCTATCTTCTGGTTGTGTTAATTTCCAAGAATCATAATGGCGATAGAGCCAAGGAATACATTGAAATCCACCCATGCTTTCGTCGTCCTGATTCGCTAATGCCAATACCCCTTGGACGTTTTGCGGACGTGTTTCTGGATCATAATCCCAATGAATGAAGCCCTTTTTATTCACTCCTGGAGGTAACGGAAAATTAAGGTTAGCTCGATCGATGGTTACCCATAACTTCTCTGTGCCCCATACATCGACAAAAGCGTCATAAACACGTTGGGTTTGTCTATTGTTCCATAACAGCTGATGATTGTACACCTCTACCATTCCGGTACCTGTTAATTCTTTCATTTGCATTTCTGCTCTTGGTGGTGCATACCAAGTCGCTTTATCATTTGGGTCTTTCTCATCAAATTCCCATAGAAAATCTGCGGTTTGTTTTACCTGTGCGACAGGTACCGCATTTTTAATAACGATGTAACCATTGTGCAACCAAAATTGCCAATCAGCATCACTTAATACCCGCAATGGTTTTTGGTTGGTGCGATCGTTTAATTGTTGCTTACTACTGGTGGCAGTAGACGGATTTCCAGGGATTTCTTTATGACCCTTGTTAGCCATTTCTATTTTATTCTCCTTGTTTTCCATGGTATATGATTTAAAGTTATTATTCGAATTGATAAGGCAAAACTAGGATGAACATAAATCCAATACCACCTTGATATTGATATATTTTTGAACAAAATTGATATATAAAGCAAATATCGTTAGTTTTATGGTGAATTTTGTTTGTATTAAAAGTAAAACTCTTTGCGTATAGTATCATGAAAATAGCATTAGAAACCATATCACAAGATTCTAAAAGTTCATTTAGACTCATGCACGACCCTAAATTGAATCACCTTTTTTATTGGCATTTTCATCCAGAACTAGAACTCGTTTATATAGAAGGTGCCAAAGCCAAAAGACATGTAGGAGATCATATTTCTGAATTTAAAGAAAGTGATCTTGTACTCATAGGTTCTAATATTCCTCATCTAAATTTTGACCATGGTATTACCACAAACTATAGGCAAGAGGTACTGCATATAGCACCTGCTTTTAAAGACCAAACATTAGATGCACTACCAGAACTGAAACAAATAGACCGTTTATTGGAACTCTCCAAATATGGTATTGCGTTCTCCGGAGTAACAAAAACAGAAGTGGGTGCATTGTTAAAAGAACTATACACCTTAGAGCCTTTTGCATTTTTTATGAGCGTGATGACTATTCTAAAACGCTTATCTACGAGCAAGGAGTTTGAGTTACTACACAAAACCCCTTTTATAAATAAGTACAATGAAAAAGAGCAAAAGCGCCTACGCACCATTTACGCTTTTATAGACGAACGTTACCAAGGCAAGATTTCCTTGAACGAGGTAGCCAATCTCTGCAACCTCACTAAACCTGCCTTTTGCAGGTATTTTAAAAAGAATACGGGAAGTACTTTTATTCAATTTTTAAATCAATATCGTGTAAGTCAAGCGAAACGCTATTTGTTACTAGGCAACAATGTGACTGAAACCTGCTTTGCCTGCGGGTTCGAAAGTCTTTCCTATTTTAATAGAAGTTTTAAAAAAATTGTCGGGGAGAATCCATCGGCATTTACGAAGAAACTATCCACTTCCAACTTATGAGAATTGTCCTCTATTTAGCACCTATACATTTCTTTTTCTATCTTATTGATGATAGTTTTGCACTTTGAACAATACCACATAAAAAACTTTTCCTTTATAAATATTGCACCATGAAAAAACTGTTTTATTTTTTCCTTTTCTCTCTCCTGGGTTTTACTTTTAAAAGTGTAGCTCAAAATAATCCTAAACCAAAACTTGTGGTGGGAATAGTGATAGATCAGATGAGGGCAGACTACCTTTATAAATATCAAAGTCGATATGGAGAAGATGGATTTAAACGTCTGCTAAGAGAAGGATTTAACTTTAAAAATACCAATGTAAATTATATACCCTCTGAAACAGCACCGGGCCATGCATCAATTTATACGGGGACAACACCTGCCTACCATGGTATTATTGGAAATTCTTGGTATGATAGGCAAACAGAATCCGTTACAGGAAATGTTTCGGATACCAATGAACAGATTGTAGGTTCCATGTCCGAAAACCCTTATGGTGTTTCTCCAAAAAAAATGATGAGCTCCACCATTACTGATGAGCTAAAACTAGCCAGCAACTTTAAGGCGAAAGTCATTAGTATTTCCATAAAAGACAGGGGTGCTATTCTCCCAGGTGGAAAAACTGCAGATGCTGCCTATTGGCATGATTGGGAATCTAGTCCGGGTTATTTTGTTAGTAGCAGCTTTTACATGAAAAAACTTCCAGATTGGGTACGTAAATTCAATACTCAAGGAAAATCAAACACGTATTTGAACGAAACTTGGAGTACACTATATCCTATAGAAACCTATACGGCCAGCGCGGCAGATGACAATACATTTGAGCCCTCTCTAGGCGGGAAATCTAGCCCTACATTTCCATATAACCTTAAGTCTATGAGGGAGAAGTATAAGGCAAAAGGAACAGAATATCAATTGTTATGGATTTCCCCTAAAGGGAATACGCTACTCACAGAATTTGCCATTACCGCTTTACAGGAAGAGAAAATGGGAATGGACGATGAAACGGATTTTCTAACGATTAGCTACTCCGTACCAGACGTAGTGGGGCATACTTTTGGACCGCAATCTGTAGAAATGGAGGATATTTTTCTAAGACTCGACCAGGACTTGGCCACACTCTTTGCTGCATTGGATACGAAGGTTGGAAAAGACAAGTATACCTTATTTCTTACTTCAGATCATGGCGCTATACAAAATGTGTCTTTATTAAAAGAAAATAAGCTTGACGCAGCCATTGCGCGAACTACTGGAGACGCTCGCCAATTAGAGGCCTTTTTGGATAAAAAATATGGAAATGCCTCGTGGGTAAATACGATAAACGGGAATAACCTGTATCTCAAGAAATCAACAATTGATGAAAATAAACTAACTATGCCCGTAGTACAAAAAGAAGCTGTAAACTTCCTAATGACTTTGCCTGAGGTATCGCTGGCTCTTACTGCCGATGACCTCCAAATGCAGGTGTACGAAGAGGGAATTCGAAAAATAATTCAAAACGGGTATTACGCTAAAAGATCTGGAGATGTACTAGTTACCTATACTTCTGGCACTATAATACACCCCAACGCTACTATAGCCGTAGAAAAGGTAAATGGGACGGTGCATGGTTCCGGATACACTTATGACACGCATGTGCCCATGGTTTGGATGGGTGCCGGTATTCCCAAAGGAGAATCTGTAAGGGCAGTAAATCCTATAGATATAGCCCCTAGTCTTTCCATGTTTTTGAACATTCCCTTGCCGAGTGCATCACAAGGAGAGCCGCTCCGTGAACTATTTGAAAAGTAAAATCTGTAGGGTATTTACTTTATTCTTTCTTTATCTGAAATTTCAGTTTTAAACTTGGTGGGGCTTTTTAAAATAGAAAAGAATTCCATGAGATATTCTTTACATTTGATAAACTCTTCGGGATTATCAAAGTACACTTCATGGGCATCTAAGATTGCTGTCATTTTAATCTGATTTTCCAAAAACTCATTTTTTACCATCAGAGTAATTGCATCTGATCTCTTAAACCCTCTATACAAGCGTTGAGTAACCGACTCTAAAGGCAACTCTTTCCCTGCTATTTGCGAAACAATAGAGTAGCTAACATTACATAAACCAGACATGTCAAAATCGTAAGGAACAGGAATCGAAGAACCACCTACAAATAAAATCTTCTGGTTATGTTGATATCCAGTAGAGAAATCTACATTTCCGATCATAAATTGAAAAAAGGCGTTCCGCACCGAATGCAAGGAATCTTGCTGTAAAGGATGTACATTTCTTTTTAACTTTTTACCCCCAAACCTGTCCTCCAACTCATCTATATCTTCAATAAAAAAGGCTTTAACATTATGTTTCTCTATTTTTTTACCTCTAGATTCATTAAACCTTAAGTCCAATAACCGAGTTTTAAAATGATATTCGGAAACTACCTCATACAGTTTGTAGGCTAATAATTCCTTGATAACATTATCATTGGCATTGGTCTCTTTTAAACAAGGCAAGACCAACTTTAATTCCTTATTCCCCTTAAACAGAGTTCCTTTGGCATCTTCTTTTTTGATCCTAAATTTAACAGGAGTAAAATAACAGTTCTTACGTCGAAAATTTCCTCTCGCTCTGATTCTTACAGGAAGTGCTGTCGTGGTATCTGCAACATCACTGTACATTAGTTCGATATCCAAATAGGTGCTATCGTTGGTATGTTTTTTAAGGTCTCTATTGCTATAAGATAACTCCAGCGGAAGTACCGTTTGTGTAGCAAACAACTTTGACACCTTACCAAGCTTTTTACTTTTACTATCCTTTTGTCCAAAACAAGTAAGCGATAAAAAAACACAGAGCGTTAGGATTCTTAGTTTAGTTTGCATCTTATTCATTTTCTATTAACTTTACCCTTAAAGTATTAAAAATTAAATTATCAAACTCTATCTCTCTTCCTTAAATCATAGAACATTAATTGTAACAGTTATTTCTATCGCTGCCGTTTTTGTTTGTTATCACTTTGAAATTTATTTTAATGTTGATTTGACATTACTAAGTATAGCCATTATTTTCCCTCTTGTTTTTACGATAAGAGGATCGTTTAGAAGACGAGAAAAGGCCCTTGAACATTTGAGTCAGTACCGGAGTGCCATGAAAACACTCTCTTATTTTATTACGACCAGCAACTTAAATGCAGAAGAAGAAATAACATTAAAATTATTGATTCAAAACATAGAGGATAAAACCTTGACACATTTAAAAAGTAATGAAGGGAATATTACACACTTAGATGCCGAAATTGATAAAGTATATAGTTTTATCTTGGAAAAACGAGAGACTATACCAAAAAGTCTAAAGGATAAATTGTTTAAATACCTTTGTGACTTGCATGAAGCCGTTGATAACCTTAACGGAATTCATGTTCATAGAACACCTGTTAGTTTAAAGGCCTATTGTAAGGTATTTATCTACGTTTTTCCGCTCATTTATGCACCTACCATAATATTCAACATAGGACAAACCTATAATCATTTCGCTGTGTATTTTGTAGTGATACTTACAGAATTCATACTTATTTCTTTGTATAACATACAAGATGATTTAGAATATCCTTTTGATGATAAAGGCTTGGACGATATAAAACTGGATCATTTTAAGGTATTACGGTAGTATGCAAATCAAAGTTGCCTTTATCCATTTAGACAAAGGCAACTTAAAAATAATCTTATTTTCTTCTTCGTTTTACGTCCATAATCGGGTTGTCCGATTTTGTTCTTTTTTTGGCTACACTACCTTTTTCTGACTTTAAATACTGCTGATATCCTCGTCCTCTAAATTCATAAACGGTTCCACTGTCTGGATGAAATAATTCTATTGTGCTATCATTGATTACATAAAGTTCAAAATAGTCACTGCCCATAAAATCATAATCTAAGGTCAAAGTCTTTAAACTTTCATCTCCAGCTACATCAAACACTTGGTAGTTGCCCTCAAAGTCCCAACTGATATTACCTAAAGAAGTACCGGGAGCATCTATAGAAGAACGGAAAAAAGTAGGTAAGAACTGTAGGAAGTTCTCTTCATCAAAATCGTTAAAAGCACCTTCTTCACTGGTATAAGATTTCTCCCAAGCATTGTATTCTTGCATAAAGTAGTTGATGTTATCATAAAACACCATATCATAATCAAACCTATTACTTTCGAATCCGCGTAATACATAAGAAGTATCAGATCGTGTATCAAGTAATTCAATCGTATTATTATTCAACGCATATACTTCCAACAACCAAAGTCCGTCTGCATCATGATCAATCTCCACTACACCGCGTAACGTACTGTAAAATCCAACATCTATTCCCAGACCATTACCTGTTTTTCCAAGACCAACAATATTATTATTAGCGTACACAGCGCCTCTATCAAAAGAAATGGTAAAAGCACGTTGTAAAAATGGCACTTCGCCGTTACCTGTAGTTTCATTAATATCTACATACCAAAGATCAAAAGCTTGTAATACTTGATCTGTATTAAATGCAGATTCTTCTATAAACTGGTCTTCAATAATCACATCTGCATAACATGATACTAACAAAGTTGCCATTAGGAAATATCCAAAAAGTAGTTTTATTGTTTTCATGTGATTCAGTTTTAATAATTCCTTATGCATAAAACAAGCACCATGCCAAGATATATATTCTATTGATTATCAGGATATAACATTCTTATGTTTGCGCGGTGGTTGTGAATACCTATTTTTAACCCATGAAGGATCAAAAGACATTTGCCGTTTTAGGAGGAGGAAGCTGGGCAACCGCCATTGTGAAGATGTTGACAGGCAATGGGCGTAAAGTGGGTTGGTACATGCGTAATACCGATGCAATTAACCATATTAAGACCCAAAGGCACAATCCTAACTATTTGAGTTCCGTAGAATTTCCGGTGTCCCTTTTGGATTTATCTTCTGATATCAATAAAACCATAAGCACTTATGATGTGCTCATTTTTGCTATTCCTTCCGCATTTTTGAATACCGAATTGGAAAAGCTGACAGCTTCCTTTACCGATAAAATTATCTTTTCCGCCATTAAGGGTATTGTTCCAGAAACTGGACTCATTGTAGGAGAGCATTTCCATAGAACCTATGATGTCCCGTTTAAAAGCATTGGCGTGCTTACCGGACCATGCCATGCCGAGGAAGTAGCCTTGGAGCGACTTTCCTATTTGACCTTGGCTTGCGCCGACCCAAAGAAAGCGGAGTTGGTGGCCAATGCCTTAAAGAGCGATTACATTAAAACAAAGATTTCTGATGATATCATTGGAACCGAATACGCTGCCATGCTCAAAAACATTTATGCTATTGCTGCAGGTATTGCGCATGGGTTAGGCTACGGGGACAATTTTCAAAGTGTATTGATGAGCAATGCCATCCGAGAAATGAATCGATTTGTTAAAAAAGTGGATAATAAAAAACGTAATATTAACGACTCTGCTTATTTAGGTGATCTTCTAGTAACGGGCTATTCTACGTTTAGTCGTAACCGCATGTTTGGTAATATGATCGGAAAAGGATACACTGTTAAAAGCGCACAAATGGAAATGAGTATGGTCGCAGAAGGTTACTACGCCACCAAAAGTGCGCATGAATTGATGGCAAAACTAGAGAAAAAGTCAAAAACACCAATTATAAACACGGTTTATGAAATTCTATACAAGAATGGAAATGCCAAGCTACTTTTTAGGGAATTGACAAATAAGTTAGATTGATAATTCAATAAAACCTATAAAACCAAATTTACTAAGATGGTCTCAAGACGCTTATTATGTGTTCTATTTTTCGCGCTTTTATCTTGTACCCAGCAAGAAAAACACAAAACGATTGATGGCATTCTAGAAGTGCCTGAAAACCGTCAAAACCCAGATTCCCGAACCCTCAAACTAGTCTATAAAGTTTTAAAGGCAAAAAACGTAACCTCTAGCAAAGCGCCTATAGTTTATTTGCAGGGTGGCCCGAGTGGAGCAACTTTGGTCATGGAAGAAATGTGGGAAAATCATCCTTTTAGAATGGATAGAGATATCGTGCTAATGAACCAACGGGGAACGGGCGAATCCGAAGCCTTATGTCGTGATATGGGTGCTGAATTTTTTGAAATATTAAGACAAGATCTTGATATTGACGCAGAATACATAGCAACTAAATCCCTATTTTCTGACTGTAAGAAAATCATTGAAAGTAAAAAAGTAGATATGGCAGGGTACAGTAGTACTGAAAACGCCGCAGATTTTGAGGAGTTACGCAAAGTATTGGGGTACGACAAATGGAATCTATTGGGAGGCTCCTATGGTTCTAGATTAGGATTGACTATGATGCGTGATTTCCCCAACAGCATACGAAGTGCCGTATTTACAGGAATTGTTGCCCCAGAATCGAATTACATAGAAGATTTTGTCCAGAATTTTGAAAACGCTCTATTTGCCGTTTTAGAAAAATGTGAAGAAGATGAAGATTGTAATAGCCGTTACCCGAATCTGAAAAATCGTCTTTTGAAAACATTAAAAAATCTAGAAAGCAACCCTATGTGTTTAGAGTATAAAGAAAAACTGTTAATTCTGAACGTACAAGATGCTCAATTTTTATTGCATCAGGCGTTATATAGCCGCTACTCCATTGCAAATATTCCACTAATAATAGAAGCACTAGAAAATAGAGCCAGTGCATCCATTATCGATGCCTTAAGACGGCTAGAATTCATCTATGGATTAGTCAATGTGCCTATGAACTATTCGGTAACAGCCTACGAGGAACTGCCGTTTATTAGTGAGAATAACTTAAAAAAAACGTTAAGAAACTCTGAAACTGGTTTTAACTTGGCTGTTCTAGGTACAGGAGTCGAGTTACTTTCCGAATGGCATCCATTTAGAGCAAGCGATATTGAAAACCAAGCCGTAATCTCAGAAATTCCGACTCTTTTGGCGTCAGGAAATCTTGATCCGGTTACTCCCGTACACTATGCAACAGAAACTTTAAAGCATTTGAAAAATGGCTATCATCTCATTTTTGCTAATGATAGCCACGATCTTTCTAATCCCTGTTTTTTTGATACCACCAGTTATTTTCTTGATAATCCATTAGAAAGACCCAATATGGATTGTGCATTAGAAACACATCCCATAGAATGGAATTGATACTGCCTTAAATTAAAACCGCTCCATAGAAAAATCCGAATGCTCCTTTATTTCCTTATACAAGCCCTCTTTCCATTCCAAGAGTTGAGCATCGTCGGTTTTAAAGATGGTTTTGAATTCTTTTAAAACTGGTTCCATGTAGGTTGTTATACTATTAATATCAAAATACAACCTACCTGTTCTTCTGATAAAGAAGTCCATTGGATTCTGCACCATTTCGTATGCGATACCAAACTGTAGTTCTGCCAGAATTAGTTTGGTAGGATTATCGGTTTCTTTTCTGTTTTGGTACAACACTAGAATAGTTTCGGTCTGTTTGCCATAATTAGTAACTAAAAACCACGCGTCATATTCCGTGAAACCGTTTGTTTTTATGCGCTCATATACCTCAGCTATATACTTTTTAACGTGCTTGTATTTTTTAAATTCATTACCACAAAGCGGAATGTCTTGGGTGGCGCATGGTTTTAAGGTTGCCTCATGTTCTTCCTCCATTTTTATCGCGATACGATCTACCACACGCTCCGCCATTTTACGATACCCCGTAAGCTTACCACCTGCAATACTAATAAGTCCCGTTTCGGAGGTAAAAATTTCGTCTTTTCGAGATAGTTCGGAAGCAGATTTACCCTCTTCATGAATCAAAGGTCGCAGACCTGCCCAGGAGGAAACGATATCCTCCATTTCCAAATTGATTTTAGGAAACATGTTGTTTACTGCCGACAGAAGATAAATGGCGTCTGCTAAGTCGGTTTGCACCTTGTCTTTGTCATCATTATAATTGGTGTCCGTCGTTCCCACATAGGTTACTTTACCACGGGGAATGGCAAACATCATCCTCCCGTCTGGAACATCAAAATAAACAGATTGCTTTACCGGAAGTTTCTCATACGGGAATACTAAGTGGACTCCTTTTGTAAGGTGTAATCGCTTTCCTTTTTTGGAATTGTTCATACTGCGTAGGTCATCTACCCAAGGTCCAGCAGCACTAATTACATATTTAGAATTGATATTAAACACTGCTCCTGTAACTTCATCTTTTACAATTACTCCTGCTATTTTTTCGTCGGTATATAAAAAATCGGTAACCGAAGCATAGTTCAGTGCCGTTGCCCCAAATTGTAAGCTAGTTTTAATATTTTCTATGGTAAGTCGTGCATCGTCCGTCCTGTATTCTGCATAATAACCTGCACCTTTTAATATCTTTTTAGGTAAGAGCGGTTCCAGTTTTAAAGCTTCCTTTTTTTCTAACATTTTACGTTTGTCTTCCCCGGTAACTTGCGCTAAAATATCGTATACTTTTAGTCCCACTGAAGTAAGCCACTTTCCATAAGAACCGTTTTCTATCAAAGGGAGGAGCATTTTTTCTGGAAGCACCAAATGTGGGGCCAGTTTATGAACAATAGCACGTTCCGAACCTACTTCCTTTACCAGCCAAAAATCGAACTGTTTTAAATAACGTAACCCGCCATGTATCAATTTTGTAGATTTACTACTGGTACCAGAAGCAAAATCGTTCTTCTCTACCAAAGCTACTTTAAGACCTCTTGATGTGGCATCTAATGCGATTCCCCCGCCAGTAATTCCACCGCCTATTACAACTAAATCAAACTGCTCTTTGGAGAGTTTTTCTATAGTTTTTGTTCTTTTTAGATTTGAAAATTCAATATTCTTCATAGCTTTTTCCCTTCTTTCTTGAGACGGACCTTCATCTTCCTTTACTTAGCCTCCTATTTTTCTACTGTTTATATTCAGCTTTCTTCCCAGCCTTTAGTTCGATCTACGGCTTTTTTCCATTTTGTATACAGGCGTTTTCTTTTTACACGATCAAACGTAGGTTTGAAGATTTTGTTCATCGGTCTATTTTGGTCAATGTCTTCTTGTTTCCAGAGGCCTACTTGAATTCCTGCTAAAAATGCAGCACCCATAGCGGTAGATTCGATTACTTCTGGGCGGTGTACTTCAGTATCTAAAATATCGGCTTGAAACTGCATTAAATGATTGTTTGCACAGGCTCCACCATCTACTCTAAGGTTTTTTAAGGGTAATCCAGAATCATCTTCCATCGCCTTTAAAATATCTTTTGTTTGGTAAGCCAAAGATTCCAAAGTTGCCTTTGCCAAATGTGCTTTTCCTGTATCACGGGTAAGACCAAAAATTGCCCCACGGGCATACATGTCCCAATGCGGAGCACCAAGCCCTGCGAAAGCCGGAACAACATAAACAGAACTTTCACCATGAACGGAATCGGCCAAAGTCTCCGTTTCCTTTGCGTCTTTTATAATTTCAAGTCCATCCCTGAGCCACTGTATTGCCGCACCAGCAATAAACACACTTCCTTCAAGTGCATAATGCACCTTACCGTCTAATCCATAGGCAATGGTCGTCAATAATCCGTTTTTAGAAAATTGAGGTTCCTCTCCTGTATTCATAAGCATGAAACAACCGGTACCATACGTATTCTTTGCCATCCCCTTTTTAAAACAAGCCTGACCAAATAGGGCTGCCTGTTGATCGCCTGCAATACCTGCAATTGGTATTTTAACACCTTCAATTTCATAATCTCCAAAATGGTATGCAGAAGGTTTTACTTCAGGTAACATCTTTTCTGGAATCTCCAGTTCTGTTAACATACGTTTGTCCCATTTTAAGTTAACAATATCGTAGATCATAGTGCGGGAGGCATTGGTATAATCCGTAACATGCTTTTCACGCTTGGTCATGTTCCATACTAACCAAGTATCTATGGTACCCATTAATAAATCGCCATTTTCAGCCTTAGCCTTTGCGCCTGATACATTATCCAGTATCCATTTAACCTTGGTAGCGGAAAAGTAGGAGTCTATGACTAAGCCAGTCGTTTTTCTAACATGCTCGGTAAGTCCCTCTCTTTTTAAATGCTCACAAATGTCTGCCGTTCGTTTGTCTTGCCATACGATTGCATTGTATACGGGTTCCCCGGTATGTTTGTCCCAAACCACAGCGGTTTCTCGCTGATTGGTTATTCCTAAAGCCTTGATCTCGGAAGGATTCACCTCCTGCTCCGATAACAACTGCTTTAAGACGCCTAATTGAGAAGACAGAATCTCATTTGCATCGTGCTCTACCCAGCCCGGTTTCGGAAAAATCTGTTTAAACTCCTGCTGCACCATTGCCTTAATTTCTCCTTTTTCATCTACGAGAAGTGCTCGGGAACTGGTGGTACCTTGATCTAAAGAAACAATGTATTTTTTTGACATAATAGTTAAGGATAAGAACTTAAATATACCCTTAATAAAAGTCAATTCAAAAGACAAAAGTTACGCAAACGATAATGTTTGGTCAAAAAAGTGCGCTCAAAAGAGAATGGTTAAAATGAACCAATGAATTCAAGCCACTTAGCACTTGTCTATAGCGGATGTAAGACTAAATACGTTCATTAAAAAATAATTAGCAATCAAGGTTAGAATCATAAAAATTCCCAATTGAAAGTTAAAATTACTATCCCTTAGAAAAATGATACTCTCGATCTACTTTACATATGCGAACGCTATACTGGTTATACCAATCTTTCCTGCCTTTTATCTGTGCGGTTATATGTTGGGTATGTTCCTTCCATTTAGCAATGGATTTTAAGCTTTCCCAATAGCTTACCGTGATGCCAATTTCTTCTTTCGCACTTTCCAAACCTAAAAATCCGGGTTGCTTCATTGCAAGCTTTTCCATGGTTTTGGCCATTTCGTCATAGCCTTGGTCTTCTGTAACCCTAATAGAAGTGAAAATTACTGCGTAGTAGGGCTTTTTCATATGTTTAGCTAATAAATTCTCGTTGTAAAAAATAATCTACAATAGCTTGCTTCATCAAAACGGATTGCTCTCCTGATTTTAGCGGGGGCAACTCTTCCTTTATCGTATAATGTGGCCAGCCATCTTCATCAAAAAAATCAAATTCGTAATAGCCGTAAGGTTCTAATAACCTGCAGATTGCTATATGCATCAAATCTAACTTATCATCTTTTTTATATTTTTTATGGTACTGCCCCAGTTCTTGGACTCCTACCAAATATATGATTGCATCAAGTTCCAAAGGATCACCGTCAGCAAATTGTGCGGATAGCTTAACTACCAAAATCTCCCATCTGTCTTTTAACTCTGTATCCCTTGCCATTCTATACTATTGAAACTACAATTATTTTTATGAAAGTAAAGGTACAAATCAATGTTCTATATTTGATCTAAACTATTTTCAAATGGCCATCTTGGATATAATTTTAGGAATCTTGCTCCTTTTGGGATTATGGAAAGGATTTAATAATGGACTTCTTATAGAACTTGCCTCCATTGTTGCGCTGATTGCAGGTATTTATGGAGCCATACATTTTTCTTACATAGCCGGAGACTACCTTGGCCAACGAATGAATTGGGAAGAACGTTATGTTAGCATCGCTGCTTTTATTATAACTTTTATCGGAATCGTAATTGCTGTACATTTTGTTGGTAAATTGCTTACTAAGGTAGCAAATATTGCTATGTTAGGGCTTTTGAACAAAATAGCAGGAGCTGTTTTCGGTACTTTGAAAGTTGCGGTAATTCTAGGAGCTTTTTTGATTTTCTTTGACCGCACCAATGATAATGTTGGCTTGGTTTCAGATGAAGTAAAAAACACGGCTCTACTTTATCATCCCGTTAAAGACATTGGCGAACTTGTCTTCGATAACATTGTTCGGTAACATATGCTTAAACCAGCAGAAAATAGGCAGTCGTTAAACTGTATAAAAAAAAGGATTAAAAGTAGAATTTCTACGTTTAGTGTCCTTTCATCGAAAAATAATCAATTTTCACCGTGCTAACATCAAATTTAAGTAATATTACACTGTTGATATCCCCTATCGGCACGAGAACAAAGAGTACCCATTTCTTATAGACCTACTTCCCTGCGTTGAGCAACCTGCTTACAAATAAAACATTATATGAAAATGAGAGCACAACATGCTGTCCTTGTTTTGTTTGTATTTATTTTTGGTTCCTGCTCAACAGAACCAATTGATGATACACCCAACATAACGTCAACAAACGTAGTAGTTTTGGAACAAGAGGTATTGGATATTGTAAATTCCCATAGGTCTGCATTTGGGATAAACACGTTAATATTTAGCGCTATTGCATACGAATACGCAAATACGCATACTGATTACATGATAAACAAAGGGAGTCTTAGCCATGATAACTTTAGTTCACGCGCCTCTAGTATAGCATCAAAAGTAGAAGTACAAATGGTGGCAGAAAATGTAGCTAAAGATTATAGCACTGCTCAAGAAGCGTTTATAGGTTGGTACGAAAGCACTAGTCATAAAAAAACTATGGAAGGTGATTTTACACATACTGCCGTCAGTGTAAAAGAAGATGAGAATGGTAACTTCTACTATACACAACTCTTTTATAAGAAATGACCTATTTTCTAATAGATTAACATTTTTTTTTCTATTAAATGACGCTCTGTCGACTATCCTCTCTTTTAACAACAGACAAATGGTTTCTTTCTGTGCCTAATGGGCATTTAACGCTTAAAACGTGTTATTATTTTGATGAAAAAAGGATGTAGTTAATCGATAAGCTACTATAGAACAATATCTTACAAGTTACCGAGAATTACCATAATCTTAAGGATCTTATGATGGGCATTAATTTGCTTGCTACTACATTTGCTTCAGCTTAATTTCACAAACCCCTGACAAAATAAAGCATAAATTAGTATATTTAATAGTACTATCCGTTCTTATACATTCTTATAGCAGACATGAATTAACACCGTTAAATTTTGAACAAGTTGCAGAACCGGAGAAGAAAGTCTTTCTCGTTTCTGCAGAAGCGCATTCTGACATGGAGAATGAATTATTCGAAATAATTAATAATTATAGAGCAAGCTTAAATTTAGATGCACTTAATTTTGAGGGGGCTTCCTACTATTTTGCCAAGAAGCATTCCAAATACATGATTTTACAAGGAAATACAAGTCATGACAACTTTGCTAAACGTGCAGAACAGATTTCTACGAATACCGCAGTAGAGGCTTTTGATGCCTAGTTAGAAAGTGATGGAAATAGACTTAATATTGAAGGAGACTACACACATTCAGCAATTAGTATTAAAAAGAACGAAGAAGGTGACCTTTATTTTACGCAGTTATTTTTTAGATAGAACCAACTTTATACCAGTTTAAAGGTCTTATAAAATCGTAAGGCTTTTTTATACCGTAGTTTTTAGGTACACTAGTCTCTATTCTTTAACTTACCTTAAAATTAGTCACATGCCTATTAGTCCACCATTTAACTTAAACAAATGGATAGCAGAAAACCGGGATACCTTAAAACCACCGGTGGGAAATAGAAACCTCTATAAAGATGCAGGAGACTATATTGTTATGGTCGTTGCAGGGCCTAATGCACGAAAAGATTACCATTATAACGAAACTGAAGAACTCTTTTATCAGCTAGAAGGGGAAATTGAAGTTCATATTCAGGAAAACGGCAAAAAAAAGACGATGAAACTTGGTGCTGGAGATATGTACCTTCACCCTGCCAAAATCCCACATTCCCCTGTTAGGCATGAAAACTCTATAGGTTTGGTAATAGAACGTAAACGATCGCACATGAACGTAGATGATGGCTTACTGTGGTTCTGTGATAACTGCAACCATAAACTATACGAAGCCTATTTTACCTTAAACGATATAGAAAAAGATTTTTTAAGCCATTTTAAGCATTTCTATGCCTCCACAGCATTAAGGACTTGCGATAATTGCGGTACGGTTATGCCGGCCGATGAACGTTTTACAAAGGAAGAATAAATGGGAATCACAATTAAAATAACAATTGCATTTATTTCGATGCTACACTTATATTTCCTGTGGTTCGAAATGTTCGCATGGACCAGCCGAGGGCCTAAAATATTTAGAAAATTCCCAAAAGACCTCTTTTCACAAACAAAATCAATGGCCGCTAATCAAGGTTTATACAATGGTTTTTTAGCTGCAGGACTTTTATGGACATTCTTCATAGACAATATGGAATGGATTACCAATATCTCGCTGTTCTTTTTAGGATGTGTGGCAATTGCAGGAATATATGGCGCATTTACGGTAAGTAAAAAAATCTTCTACATACAAGCGCTTCCCGCAATAATAGCGATTATTCTAATTGTTCTTTCATGAAAAACATACTAATAAAAACGCTATTCTGCCTTTTTTTCTACTATCCAATACATCCCATAAACGCGCAAGAAATGACACCAGAAGACGTAGTTCAAAAATCAATGGAAAGCTATAATAATAGAAATATTGTAGCTTTTATGTCTGTTATGGATCCCAATGTTACTTTTCATGATTTTTCTAATGGTGCCCTCACCATGCAAGGTGCAAAAGCGTGCAGGGATTTCTATAGTGCGCTCTTTGTTGCTTCGCCCAAACTCAACTCAACTGTTCTAACCCGTACCGTTTTTGGAAACAAAATTATAGACCATGAGTATATTACTGGCAGAAACGGTAGCGATGAAGCGATAGAATTAGTCCTCATTTACGAAGTTGAAAATGAAAAAATAGCAAAGGTTACCGTTCTTCGAAAAGAATCCTAATCAAAAGGATTATTCGTAACTTTGTAAAAATCTAACAATACATATTTAAAAAGTTATAAAATGTCAAAAGTAGCTGCAGAATTCGGAATTAATGATGCGTTAAAAGCATTAGGTATTAAAGATATTAATGAAGGAACCTCAACAGGTTCAAATAATTTTTCTAGCGGAGAATTAATTGAAAGTTATTCGCCAGTTGATGGTCAGTTAATAGGAAAAGTAAAATCAACGACACGTGCAGATTACGACAGAGTAATGGATTCCGCAACAAGTGCATTTTTATCTTGGAGAGATATGCCAGCACCTCAACGTGGTGAAATTGTGCGCCAGTTTGGAAACAAACTAAGAGACTTAAAAGAACCTTTAGGGAAATTGGTTTCTTATGAAATGGGCAAATCTTTGCAAGAAGGTTATGGCGAAGTACAAGAAATGATTGATATCTGTGATTTTGCTGTTGGTTTATCTAGACAATTAAACGGTAAAACCATACCATCTGAGCGTCCATTTCACGTGATGAGAGAACAATGGCATCCAATAGGCGTTGTTGGTATTATATCAGCATTTAATTTTCCAGTTGCAGTTTGGGCTTGGAATACAGCATTAGCTTGGATTTGTGGTGATGTTTGCGTTTGGAAAGGGTCTGAAAAAGCACCTTTATGTACTATCGCCTGTCAAAATATTATTGCAGAAATTTTAAAACAAAATAATTTACCAGAAGGTATTTCTTGTATTATCAATGGCGATTATAAAGTTGGTGAAATGATGACAACGGATACTAGAGTTGCTTTAGTTTCTGCAACAGGTTCTACGCGTATGGGACGTATTGTTGGAAAAACAGTCGCCGAACGTTTTGGTAAATCTTTATTAGAATTAGGTGGAAACAACGCTATTATTATTACACCAACAGCTGATTTAAAAGTTGTTGTTCCTGGAGCTGTATTTGGAGCTGTAGGAACTTGTGGGCAACGTTGTACATCAACACGTCGATTAATTATACACGAATCGGTTTATGATAAAGTAAGAGATGCTATTGTTGGTGCCTACGGACAATTAACTATTGGGAATCCTTTGGATGAAACAAATCATATTGGTCCCTTAATTGATAAAGACTCTGTTCAAACGTATTTAGCTGCTATTGAAAAAGCAAAAGCTGAAGGTGGAAACGTTTTAGTTGAAGGTGGTGTTTTAGAAGGTGAAGGTTACGAAAGTGGTTGCTATGTTAAACCAGCAATTATTGAAGCAGAAAATCATTTTGAAATCGTACAACACGAAACGTTTGCTCCAATTTTATACATCATAAAATATTCTGGTGATGTAGAAAATGCTATCGCACAACAAAACGGTGTAGCTCAAGGTTTGTCTTCTGCAATTATGACTAACGAACTGAAAGAAGCTGAGAAATTTTTGTCTTATGCTGGTTCAGATTGCGGAATTGCTAACGTTAACATCGGAACTTCTGGTGCTGAAATTGGCGGTGCTTTTGGAGGTGAAAAAGAAACTGGTGGTGGACGTGAGTCTGGTTCTGATGCTTGGAAAGTATATATGAGAAGACAAACAAATACCGTTAATTACTCTGATGAATTGCCCTTAGCGCAAGGGATTAAGTTCGATTTATAAGTAAATACTATATATTAAACGGTAGTTTGATCTCTATCTTCAGAGGTCCAACTACCCTTTAATAAAGCTTGTGTCCCTAATATTAGAATCATACAGATTAAAGTTAGGCAAGCAACAAGGTATTTTCTCAGCTTTTTCATTTCGATTTATCCTAGTGTCCTCAAGATAGTAGAACTATAACCTGACTAACCGAATTCCTGTGCACTTGGATATATTTTTTGTGTAAATGGATAAACGACTACTTAACACAAAGCCCTATTACGAAAACGTAATAGGGCTTTTTAGTAAACCAACTAACTCAAATATATAGATTTACCCTACCTCAGTGCCGCATCATTGTCGGGAGCGGTAAGACATTTCATTTATTGTCTAAAGTTAATTAGAATACCCTTTACAAGTATTCGACTTTATACAATTCAGACCTATAGTTGTATCAATGGAAATAAATTATGTGTAGCTGGGGAATTCGCTCTATGCTGATTACTAGTAATTAACGAGTGGAATCTTAACAATTTTAAGATTTTTTTAATACATTGTAAGCAAACACTAAACTTTTATTCACAATGACAAGAACAACGAAGTATCTATTACTGATGCTCCTCACCATTTTGGTGGGTACCTATTTCTACATTACCTGTTGTAGCGAATGTGGTGCTAGCGAAATCGAGGAGCCTCCAAAAGAAGCGGTAGTGCCCGTAACACCAGAGCCAACCTCTTACCCCTTTGCTTTTAGTGATGGTGCCTATTCTTACGACGAAAACAGCAACTTTAACTTTAATACATCGTCATCTATTATACTGATGCCTTTGAATACAAGCATAGAGACTGGTATTTCAAGCCTAAAAAGCTTTTTATCAGAAAATGCAAGAAAAGTGATAAACATCACTGGCTACTATAAAAGCGATGAAACCAATGACTCCGCATTCCCAAATCTTGGATTGGCACGTGCCAACGCAGTTAAAAATCATTTGGCCTCCAATGGCATTTCTTCGGTAAGTATGAACACCATGGGCAAACTTATGGACGATATGGTGCCGGATGACGGAATTTACCTTGGCCCCATAGCCTACAGCATTTCGGGGGAATCAGAAACAGCGGGTGATGAACTTAAAGCACTCTACGAAAAAATTAAGGCAAATCCACTAGTGCTTTATTTTGATACAGCAGAAGCTTCTATAAACCTATCAGCCGAACAACGCCAAAAAGTTGCAGACATCTCAAGATATTTAGATAAAGTAGAAGGTGCTACTGTAAATATTATAGGGCACACAGATAATACTGGCAGAGCAGCTACCAATACAAAACTTGGTTTGAACAGGGCTAACTTTGCTAAAGTATATTTCATGAAAAATGGAATTCCTGACGCTAAAATCAATACATCTTCAAAAGGACAAACAGACCCAGTGGAAAATAACACGACCGAAGCGGGAAGAACCAAGAATAGAAGAACCGTAATTACATTAAACTAAATAAACACTAATACTTAAAATAAGATAAAAATGGATTTTGAAAATATGAACATCTGGTGCTGGATAATTCCACTCTTAGTGGGAGTGATATGTGGAATTCTTGGATATTTACTAGGGCGTGGAGGCGATACGACCATCGATAATTCTAACGACTTAAAACTTCTCGAGGACAAAAATGCAAAACTACAGGCCGATTTGGATGCCTGTAATAAAAAGGTAAGTGCCAGTGCTAATCTTGGAGCTTCTGCAGCATCTTTTACCGCAGGTGCAGCAATAGCATCCATCCCTTTTGATGCAGCCGCTGCAAAAGCAGTATTAGGTAAGACAATCAAACAAGACGACCTAAAGGTTGTTGAAGGTATTGGTCCAAAGATAGAAGGCATGCTAAAAGATGCAGGTATTAAAACGTGGCAAGCACTTTCAGAAGCAACGGTTGCCGACTGCCAAAAAGTTCTTGACGGTGGTGGAAAACGATACCAAGTGCACGATCCAGCCTCATGGCCAATGCAGTGCAAAATGGCTTACGAAGGAAAGTGGAAGCAATTGTTGAAATGGCAGGACGAACACGATCACGGAAAGTTGTAGCATAATAACCAACCAAAATACGAAAATCCCGATTCCTTATGGAATCGGGATTTTTAATTCACATCCTTTTTTTTATAATCTACCGTTCGCCTCTACCCATTTAAAATGGTACTGATCTTCAGGAAACTTCATTCTTGTGGCAATACGCTCCAAACGTTCTGGAAGTTTCATCAAATAGTCTCTTGCCTTCTGTGCGTCATCGTTAAGACCTCTAACAGCATCAATTTCCCAAAAACTATTTAATTTACTTAGAATCTCAATATAATCCTGTGCCGTATAAACACCCAGGCGCTGCGCACAGTTAGAGAAGTTCTCGAAAGCGGCTCCAATAGTTCCTCCAGATTCCCTTAAAAAATGAGCTGGCATTACAATCTTTTGTTTCATCATATCTGCAAAGGCTAACATCATACCATTAGGATCATGCTCTAATATGGTTTTCACAAATTCCCTATATGCCAAATGATGGCGCATTTCATCTCCTGCTATAATGGTGCACATTTTCCCTAATAACACATTGCCTTTTTTCTTGGCCATTTGCCCCACACGTTTGTGTGAAATATTAGTAGCCAATTCCTGAAACGAAGTATATACAAAGTTCTTATACGGATCCCTGTCGGTTCCAATATCAAAACCATCGGAAATTAAATGTTGAGTGGTAATTTCTATTTCTCTCATGTTTACCCTTCCGGATAAATAAAGGTATTTATTAAGCACATCGCCATGGCGATTCTCTTCTGCGGTCCAAGCACGTACCCATTTGGCCCATCCATTGGTTTTATTTTCCCCATGCTGATCAATACCTACTACATCCATTAACCAAGACTCATAAGTTGGCAAGGCTTCTTCCGTTATGGTATCGGCAACCATGGTAACCCAAAAATCATAACCTAATTCCTTGGATTCTTCGCGCAACTGCTCTACGTGATCTAAAAACCCATCGCTTTGCGGGTCTGGTAAAAAATCAGTGGGCTGCCAAATATCTTCTGGTTTGATTAGAAAATTATCCATAAAACCTTCCACCTCTGGCTCTATGGCCTGCATTACTTCTAATCTTATGTTTTTTTCTGACATATGTCCCTTTTTTATCAAAGTTCGTTATTATTAACCAAAATACGATTAAAACTATCTCAATTTTCAATTTCTACCCTGTTCCGTTGGATAAAAAGTGTACACAGCCCGGCTTTGCCAATATATTTTGGAATCTACATCTAGTATGGTTAGCGGCCCTTTAAACGCTGCTCCGGTATCTATGTTCCATACATTTGCCGCGTTCTGCGGTGTCGTCTTTCCTATTCGTGTAACGGGTGTGTGCCCTATATAAATCTCTTTATAATGTGACAATCGTTTAGGATATAGCGCATCTCCCACTCGTAAAGTCGGGTTTAAAGAAAGTACCAATTCCCAAAGGGTACGATCCCAGTAAAACGTTACCTCAGAATATTCAAAGTTCACCCCTTTTAGATTCGTAAATCCGGCATGTAAAAAAAGCCTATTACTATCATCAAGATAATAATTTCTTAGGTTTTTATAAAATTCGATGTGTTTATCCTTTGTTTCTTTATTTATATGCCTATACGAATTTACCGTAGCCTCTCCTCCATGCTTAAACCACATTGGATTATCGGATGCCCCAACCAACCATTCATAACAAAGCGCATCATGGTTTCCCCTAAGAAAAACACAATTGTGCGTTTGGTCTAATTCTAACAGAAAGTCTACCGTTTCTAGAGCTTGGCTCCAACCGTCTATGTAATCCCCTAAAAAAATTAAGGTGTCCTCTATAGATACTTCAGCTTTTTCCAAGACCTGCTGTAAAGCTTTTAGTCCGGAATGAATATCCCCAATCACCAAGGTTTTTTTATCTGTCATTTTGCAAAAATCGCTATTACTCCTATGACCACAAGGATAAAAAGAACCAAAAAGAAAATTTTCCAAAAAGAATAGGGACGGGTTCCACTTAAAACCCCTGTTTGCCCGTTGATGTAAAAATGGTATTCTTTTCCATTGTATCGATACGAACTGATATACACCGGAAGTAATATATGCTTAAATGTTTCTTCGGATAGTTTAATATCTGCATTGGAAATACGTTGGGTGTCTCCTCCAATATCTCTTCGTATCCAATTATAAGCTCTGTGCTTGGCCTCTTCAAAAGACTGATGGTGGCCTTCTTTGAGAGACACTGTATACTTTTCGGTCACAAAACCCGATAGATACTTAGAATTGAACCCTACCAATTCCTTTAAATTCCAAAAAGCAACAGCAGCTGGAATATCTCTTCTTTTTTTCTGGGAGGCATTGATAAGGATATCGTCTATAAAACCATCTATATTACCGGACGCATAAGACCATCTGGTTTTGCGCACCTGTCGTGTTCGCTTTCCTTTGTTACTATTGTAGGTTTGGGTTTCATAATAATAATCGCCACGTTGCCCTTGGTAGGAAGCAAATAGACTGGCATCAAAAGTCCAATAAGGCACATAAAGTCCGTGTAGACCTTCCGGGTCCAAAGCCGCCCTTTTTAAATTATTCGGAGCAAACCAAAGAGCGCTTACCCAGGCTTTAAAAATACCCCTAGCCTTTTTAGTATCCAGTTGAAACGGAACCAAGGCACCTGGCAATATCCAACCCTCTTGCTCAATATCCTCACGGATAAGAGGTTCACTGCAGTACACACAGGACAAAGATTTATAATTCTCCTCTACATGCTGGTTGGCACCACAGCTCTTACAATGTAAAAGCTCTATAGTTTCTGTGTAGGCGTTTTCTCCTACTATTTTCAAGTAATGGGCTAGCTCCAGCTCCTCAAAACTACTTTTGGAAGGTTCGATAAATTCCTCGTAGCCACAATACTCGCAATTGAGCTGATGGGAACCTGGTTTAAATTTTAGTTCCGCACCGCAGCTGGCACATGCTTTTTTATGTTCTGTTTTTTGGATTTTTTCCATGGGTGGTATGCTAAAGCAAAAGCCTAAACATTTACTTTTTCATGATATACGAATACTAGGCAGTTGGTAACGGAGGTGGTGTATTACCGCCCAAGAAGGGTTTTAGTTCTTCCACTTCTTTTAACGCGGCCCAATTCGTCATACCCTGCTTCCAAACCAAAGAATCCCTATTAATGGTTCGGTTAGCAAAAAGCTCTTTTAATTTATCAAAAGAAACCGGGCCAGTCTGCTGTCCGTTTGCAGCGTAAAAATAACTATTCTGAAGAGGAACTGGCGGGGGCGTAGCTTGCTGAATGGGTTGCGGTTGCCCTCCAAATGGCTGACCTGAGGGTTGGCCCATTAAGCCACCCATTTGTTGTGCCAAAACAAAGCCCATTCCCATGCCCATTCCGGCACCAGCAGTACCGCCCTCATTTGCAGCGGCTAATTCCATAGCCTTTGCAGCTTTAAATTGAGCCAATTTGGTCATATCCAATTTATCCAATCGGCTATACTCGAAGATTTCTTTTTTAAGTTCCTCTGGCATGGAAACATTCTCAATGTAGAATTTCTCCAGTTCTATTCCTACGCGACCAAACTCCGGCTGCATTACAATCTGGCAAGTTTCGGAAAGCTCTGTGGTATTAGCGGCATATAATTCTATTGGTAAATTTGCCTCCCCAACGGTATCCGTAAAGCGGGTAACAATTAAACTTTTTAAATGTTCGTTTATTTCGTAATTGGTAAAATTTGCATCCGTACCTACAACGTCGACCACAAATTTTCCTGGGTCGTTTATTCTAAAACTATAGGTTCCAAAAGCCCGAATTTCCACCAAACCAAAACGGTCATCGCTTAACATGAATGGATTTTTTGTACCCCACTTTTCATCAGTAAACAATCGGGTACTTACAAAATAGACCTCTGCTTTAAACGGACTATTAAATCCATATTTCCAACCCTTTAGTGTGGTTAGAATAGGAAGGTTTTGCGTATTTAAGGTATACGTACCTGCAGTAAAAACATCGGCCAATTGTCCCTCATTGATAAATACTGCGGTTTGCCCTTCACGAACAATCAACTGGGCATTATTCTTTATTTCATTCTGATATCGCTCAAAACGATGAACAATAGTGTCATTACTAATGTCCAACCATTCAATAATATCTATAAACTCGTGACTCAGTTTCTTCTTAATCTCATCAAATATGTTCATCGTTTGGTTTGTTTAAAATTGACTAAAAAGGTAGGGAATTCTCAAACACCCGACAAGTATCTGAATATTTAGATGCTATGGTATACCTACTTAAATCGTTATCGCAACAGAAGAAACCTTAAAAAACGAATAATTCGCAACAAAAGATAGACCAAGCTGTTTTTTTCTGTTTACTTTGTATAAGGGAGTATGCGCCCTTGTATAGAAATAAAACAAATGAAAAAAGTTTTTTGTATTGGAGAATTGCTAGTCGATTTTGTTGCGGAGAATCAAGGAAATGACTTATCGAAAGCCAAAGAATTTACGAAAAAAGCTGGTGGTGCGCCAGCGAACGTAGCTTGTGCCATAAGTAAACTAGATGGTAAAAGTGTTTTTGTTGGCTGTGTGGGAGACGACCCCTTTGGTGCATTTCTTTTGAATATATTAGACAACGTAAACGTAGATATCTCACAGGCACAACAATCCGAAACCTTCACTACCCTAGCCTTTGTATCAATAGATGCAGCTGGAGAGCGAGACTTTGTTTTTAGCCGCGGTGCCGACAGGGAGTTAAAATACGATTCCTCCTTAAAAAAAGAATTTAATGGTAATATGGTTCATTTTGGAGCCGCTACAGCGCTGTTGGGAGGAAACCTAGAAGACGCCTATGGGCGCTATTTATTTGACGCGCTTACGCAAAATTCATTTATTAGTTTTGACCCTAATTATCGTGAGGATCTTTGGAAAAACAAAGAAGAGCAGTTCATTAAAAAATGTATGCCTTTTATCCAAAAATCACATCTATGTAAATTTAGCTTGGAGGAAGCCCAATTATTATCCGGGAAGACTGATTTGAAAGAAGCTTGTGACGTGCTACATGAGATTGGCACAGAAACCATAGTGGTTACCCTTGGCAGCGAAGGCACCTTGCTTAGCACAAAACACTATAGAAAAACCATCCCTAGTATTACTGTAACACCCATAGATACTACTGGAGCAGGAGATGCCTTTATCGGATGTCTTCTGCAACAAATTGCAGCTCATTCTAATTGGGAGTCTATATTAAAGGAAGAACATAGCCTTACAAAAATGGTAGCCATGGCCAACAAAGCAGGTGCCATTACCACAACTAATTTTGGTGCCATAGAGGCATTACCCTATCAAAACCAACTAGTTTCCTAGTATGAATCAAGCTGCTTTGCATCGCTTAATGGCCTCCAAAAGGTGGAAAAAAAGTGAAAATAGCCCTGAAGACTTATTTCAGTTACGGCTCTCTACCAACTTGTCTCTTATCAGTTCTCTGTTTTTCTCACTTTACCCTAAGGAGAAGAATGAGCTGTTTTTTTATCAGCTTTTGAACCGTATGGAAGAACTGTTCTCTAACAGATCCAAAGAACTGAAGTCCTTAGACCTAGAACGTTTACAAGATGGAAATTGGTACCAAAGTGAACGGTTGGTAGGAATGCAACTATATGTAGACCGGTTTAATAAAAATATAAAGGGCTTGCATGAAAAGCTTCCTTACTTTGACGAGTTAGGCGTGAATTTCCTTCATCTAATGCCTATTACGACAAGACCTTCCGGAGAAAACGATGGCGGGTATGCTGTAAACAGCTACTATGAAATAGATTCCAAATATGGCACTAAAAAAGAGTTTTCTGCTTTTACCAAACAAGCACGGAAAAAAAATATGGTGCTCATGCTCGATTTTGTCGTGAACCATACTTCGGACGAATTTGAATGGGCGAAAAAGGCCAAGACCGGGGATGAAAAATATCAAAACTATTATTACACCTATCCTGATAGGCAGATTCCTGATGAATTTGAAAAAACCATGCCAGAGATTTTTCCAGAGTCAGCGCCAGGTAGTTTTACGTACGATAAGGCAATGGGTAAATGGGTAATGACCTGTTTCAATACCTACCAATGGGATTTAAACTATACCAATCCTGAGGTATTTATAGAAATGCTTGCCAATTTGGTAAGATTGGCAAATATGGGTGTAGATGTCATTCGCTTTGACGCCCTAGCATTTCTTTGGAAAAAAACAGGAACGGACTCACAAAACCTACCAGAAGCCCATCAACTTATATCCTTGTTCAGAATGTGCTTACAAGTCATAGCTCCAGGAGTAATTCTACTTGCCGAAGCGATTGTTTCGCCAAGAAATATTATAAAATATTTTGGAGAAGGTCCTTTAGAGGGAAATGAATGTGAAGTTGCCTATAACGCATCACTCATGGCCTTGCTTTGGAACTCTATTGCAACAAAAAAAACATCCTTACTTCATAAAAGCTTACAAGAAATAACGACTAAACCCGCCGATGGTACATGGATAAATTATATACGATGCCATGATGATATAGGCCTTGGGTATGATGATGATTTTATCAGAGCTATGGGATGGTCTCCTAGCGAACATCGAAATTTTTTACTAGACTATTATTCCAGAGGTTTGGACTGGTCGCCGGCCAAGGGCCTAATGTTTATGTATAATCCTAAAAACGGGGATGGCAGAATTACAGGAAGTGCAGCCTCTTTGTTGGGTCTGGAAGAAGCACTGGAACAAGAAGACACAAGAAAAATTGACCAATCGATATCCAAAATCCTAATGCTACACGGCATTATACTCAGCTATGGCGGAATACCATTGATTTATGCCGGAGATGAAATCGGCACCTTGAACGACTATTCATTTACCAAGGATTCTGACCACAAAAATGATAGCCGCTGGGTAAACAGGCCCATGCAAGATTGGAAGACTATTGAAAAGCTACCTACTACTGAAAATCATACGAGTCAAATTTTTAAAGGGCTCAAGAAGATGATACAGCGCAGAAAAAAACTATCCGTTTTTGCAGATAAGCGACCCGCCATCATTCATCCGAGTCCGAATGAGCATGTTTTCCTATTTGAACGTAACGATGGGAAGAGTAAAGTTTGGGTCATATCCAATTTTGACGAGCATACACAATTCCTACATGTATCTTGGTTGTATTCTATTGGAATGTCTCCTGAGGATTCCCTTGTAAACCTTATCAGTGGGGAAAAAGTAGGTTTTAAAAACAATCTTTTAGAATTAGAAGCTTATGCGCATGTGTGGCTTGGTAGTACTCAATTATAATCCACCTTCCTCAGGATTCGTAGTGCAGCCTTTAAAGAAGTGTACACCTCTGTAAAATTATCTTTAAGAAGACTTCTCGCAAGGTCCATTAGGTCACGTGCTTCTTCAAATCCGTTTAGATAGCAGATTAAATAGGTATCAGGCAAGTAGGCCAAATCTTCTATTTCAGAGGGGTTCAGGTCAATACCATTTTTAATTTTTGCAAGTATACTGTTATTGGTGTTGTAGGTATGGTGCAAAACTTTTTTATCATAAAGCGGTGGCATAAAAACAAGGTCGGTTTGTATCTGATAGGTCCCGTTTTCCTGAAAAGTAATTATCAATTCTTCCAACGGATAATAACGCTGTTTCCCCTCAAGTCCTAAACGTACATACTCCATTGTAGCAAAGGAATTCTCGTCATACGTTATAGTAACCTCATCTAAATTGGAATAGAATAGTTTTACCTGCTCATTGATTAGTTCAATATCTACTCGACTAAAATAAGTTTGCCCTTTTACCTCCCTCTTGTTCCCTGCCCAACACACCACAAACTGCTCCTTGAACACCTTGTAGTCACTTTCAAGGTCTTTATGACGGTTATTGATGAAATCGATTACCCCGTCTAAGGTTAATTCTATATTGTTTCGGGCGTGTTGTTGAATAGTGGCGACAGCTTGGGAATTTTGATCCTTTAACTCAACATCATAAGCCTTGGGCATACTTATACTGCCCTCTCGAAAGAAAACGGAACCTCCATAGTATTTCCATATATTCTTGCGCAAGGAACACACCTTCCCATTGGAGGTTATCGTAACGAGTCCTACCACCTTTCCTTCTTCCAAGTGCGGGAATGGAATGTTCTCATAGGAGATTAAGGGAGGGTTATCCAAATAGGCATTTACCAGGTTTTGAATTTTACTGTCGTCAAAAAAATCGACCCCAACGATTTTATTGTCCTCATCCTCGACCCCAACAACGATGAAGGAATTATTCTTGGGATTGCTGTTCGCAAGGGCACAAACATGCTTTAAGAACTTTGCCTTTCCTTCTTTATGAGTTATGCCAATAAAACGCTTTTTGTCGTAGAAACTGTTCTCGTCATTATGGGCGAGTAAGTTTTTTACCAATAAGCGTTTATTAATCATAAATTTTTATTTCTTTTGTGGAAATATCCAAAATATTCTTAACCTATACTAGTTTCTAATGGCATTACTAAGATACGTCAATTGAGGATTTAGGGTGAAACTTTTCGAAAAAAATTATTTCGGAGACAGTTTCTTTGTTGGAAGAAATCCTTCAATATGATTCAGGTCATTTTATATCCAAGAATAAGGATATACCTTATGGAATTGGAATAATTAAATGAAAAAAGAACTACGCAAATCAATCTTAATATTGCTTTCAGTTTTACTAATACCCCAACTAGTGAAAGGCAAGACAGAGAAAAAAGAAAAAACCGAGGATAAAGACACGAAGGGGATGGTAGCAGTTGCAGAAGCAGTAAGCAGTAGTGCCGACAAGGTAGAAATTACGCCAACTCCGCACGTGAATCCGGGACCTCGGCTCCGTCCGACTACCACAACCGGTGATACACGCCGAATTCGTACCGGTGAAGGCACTTTATATATTACAGTCAATGAAGATGAGCAAGGACTTTGCGAAGTGTTCACAACCATCGGTAAAGATCTGAATACCAGTCGCAGGGTCCCTAGGTACCTCCGGCTCCTCAGATTCCATTCCAATAGTGCGGAAATAGAGGTATCCATCGTCGTCTTTGACCACCTGGTCGCCGGACCAAACGGCCAGTTCCGCATTGGGGATTTCTGCTGGGCGTAGGGGGCTGGCTTTAAATCGCTCGTTTGTTTTGTGTGTGTCATTCCAGTATCCCAGGCTAACCAGCGCGCCCCGATGCACCAGTTCGCCCGGCTCGTTAGCTGCGCATTCCTGGCCGTCGTCGTTGATGACCCGTATGTCGGCATTGGGTATTGCCATGCCGATAGACTCTGGACG
>RCNE010000016.1_pt1 | contig 61899 bp, 64 predicted proteins | sample 2041361 | NCBI WGS metagenome assembly RCNE01 (sample SAMN09708229, study PRJNA481090) | Marine sediment metagenome, whole genome shotgun sequencing project. | reverse complement strand
GAAGAGGTCCCCGGTCCTTGAAGAAGCCTCCCGTGGGACCGTCGTCTGGCAGGGTGACGAGCCAGATCGCCGTGTCGGCCGAGTCTTCGACCTCGCGGATCGCATTGGGTCCGCCCATCTCGGTCTTGACCCAGCCCGGACACATGGAGTTGACCAGGATGTCGAGCCGGCCGCGCTCGCGTTCGATAGTCGCGACCACGAAGACTCGAGGGCACGAAGCGGTCACCATCGATTCTCTCCAGTCTGAGTTGTTTGTCGTCAGGAATCGCCGCCTCGTGCTCCGAAATCCTCAAACGAAGCTACGACGACGGTTGTGTCGTCATTGCCGCCGGTGGCATGTGCGGCCTCGATGAGTGCATGGCACCGGGAGTTGGCGAATGTCACGCGACCGAGGGGGATCGTGAGGCACCGGCTGATGTCCGGGCTGCCGCTGGGACTGCGGTATTGCGGTCGATCACAGCGGAATCAGTGGATGGCGATGTTCTTGCACCACACATGCATGTCTTCGAATCCACCGGCGATATGGCAGTTGTTGACGAGAGTTCCCGTCCAGCTGTAGCCGTTGTTGAAGAACACCCTGTTCATTCCTGCCGAGCGGGCGCGGGCAATGGTGTAGAGGTTACAGATCTCGCGTTCCGCCATGTCGTCCTCCAACGCCACCAGGAGGTGTTGGGCGAGACCGAGACCGCGGGTTTCAGGCAGGGTCGCGAAGTCGGTCATCTCCGCGTTGTGGTGCTCGAGGCCGATCTCCGCCGAGGCCGCCGCGACGAGCTTTCCTGTGGCGTTCCTGACGATGCGATAGACCACGTGGGTATTCATGGTCGAGATGAGGTAGCGGGGATCGGTGATGGGAAACGGATAGCTCGCAAAGACCTGGTCGTACAACGCCGCAAGATCGCCGGCGTCCCCATTGGTGGCCCGAGACATGGTGTGGCCTGTAGGTATGGTCGAACGGAGCGCTTTTTTGGGTTTCGCGCAGATCGAGGTGAGGATGGCTTCCTCTTCCTCGGCGTGAGGCTGATGCAGTCGGTTCTCATCGAGGAAGAGGGACATCACTACGGCCGGTTGGCCGGAGAAATAGCCACTGATGGTTGCCTCCGTGACCATCCCGGCCTCTTCAAACCCGGCCTTTTCGTGCGCCGGCGCCTTGAGGAAGACCTTGCCGAAACTGGCCTCGCGGGCGCCGTTGGCGAGGCTCTTGACCAGAGCTTGGGTGTGGTTCGCTTCGTAGGACAGCACCTGGATCCTCTGGTTGAGCGGGCTGAACAGGATCCTGGCGTCAAAGCCGTCACCGCGTACATGGGTCGGGACATTGCCCGGGCCTGCCACGTCGACCCCGTCGATCGAGCTCATGCGGACCTCCCCGTGGTCACCTGTTTCGAAACCTCCTCGTTGCCGACGTTCGGATCACCGGGCACCAGCGCGATGTTCTCCGGATTGTCATCGAACAGGCCGGCAACGCCGACCGTCTCCTCACCGTTGCTGAAGATCTCGCGACAGTAGGCGCACGGGTGGCCCTCGTTGCACATCCCGACGTACTCTCGCGGTTCCTCGTAGGCGACGATCCGGCCCTCGAAGTTGCGCAGAATGACCTTGTTCTCGTGTTGAGAGACCACATAGTTCGGGTGAACCGGAATCTTGCCGCCACCGCCGGGGGCGTCGACGACAAAGGTCGGCACGGCGAGACCGGAGATGTGGCCTCGAAGATGCTCCATGATCTCGATGCCCTTTGAAATGGTGGTCCGGAAATGCTCCAGACCTTCGGCGAGATCGCACTGGTAGATGTAGTACGGCTTGACCCGGTTGGCGGTCAGTTTGTGCATGAGCTTGCGCATCAGTGCCCAGCAGTCGTTGACGCCGCGCAGGAGCACACTTTGGTTGCCGAGGGGGATCCCGGCGTCGGCCATGAGCCGCAGCGCGGCCTTGGATTCCGGTGTGAACTCCTTCGGAACGTTGAAGTGAGTGTTGACGAAGATCGGATGGTACCGGCTCAGCATCTCGACCAGAGCTGGTGTGATGCGTTGCGGCATGGTCACGGGAACGCGGGTGCCGAAGCGGATGATCTCGACCGACGGCACCTCGTCGCGAAGCCGCTTCAGGATGTGTTCGATCCGATCATCGGAGAGAAGGAACGGATCACCCCCCGAAAGGAGGACATCCCGGATCTTGGGGTTTGCCTTGAGATAGGACAGCCCGGCTTCGAGTCGGTCGCCGCCGATCGGCTCGGGTCGTTCACCGACCTTCCGCTTTCGAGTGCAGTGCCGGCAGAGCATGGCGCACTCGTGCATGATGACCCAGAGCACCCGATCGGGATAGCGGTGGGTCATCCCCGGCGCGACCGAATCACCGTCTTCGTTCAGGGGATCCTTGATGTCGAAGTCCGAGAGGTTGAGCTCGCCTTCTCCGGGCACGGCCTGCAGTCGAATCGGGCATTCCGGATCGTCGGGATCGATGAGCGAGGCGAAGTACGGCGGCACCGCGAAGCGAAATTTCTCCAGCGCCCTTTCGATGGTCCGCTGCTCCCGAGGGTTGATGGGGACCACCTGGGCGAGGTCCTCGGCGGTTGAGATGCGGTTGCGCATCTGCCAGTGCCAGTCGTTCCACTGGTCCATGGGCACGTCACGCCAGATCGAGCGCTCCTTATACCAGGGGTTATCGTCGACCCCGAGGGTCGTCGGTAGCTTTTCCGGGTTTGACATGGGGTTTCCTTTCGGCCGCGGAGTTGGGCCCGGCCTCGGAGGGGACTCACGCCTACAGGGGCAGCTCGCTGAAGAGAAATGAACGACAATTCATCGCCCACAAAATAATAGCATAGAACGTTTTTTTGTCCAGAAGCGACCGCTTCCAAACGATTCGTTCGGTGGAGGTGTAGGCCGCGGCTACAGCAGGTCGTCGGACGCCGGGCTGCTCTCGAGAAACGCTTTTGTCTTCTCGGGGGTGGCGTCGAGGGGGCCGGTGATGAGGATCGGACCGGCTTCGACGTCGCCGGCCTCCATCAACGCCACGATGCGTTGGAGCGACGACAAGATCTGGGTCCGTTCCCAATCTGGAAGTTGTTCGAACGCGCTGGTGAAGTGCTCCTGGAGGAGGGGCGGCGCTCCGGCGAGGGCCTCTTCTGCGGTGGTGGTCGGCAATACCAGGACCCTTCTCTTGTCGAGTGAGTCTCGAGTTCTGGTGACCATCTGCTTGCGTTCGAGACGATCGAGAATACCGGTGACCGTCGCCTGGCTCAGGCTGACAGCCGCCGCGAGGCGGCTGACGGTCTGGGGCGACGATTCCACCAGTTCTTTCAGCACGACCAGTTGGGGGCCGGTGAGACCGTACTTCTGGACGAGGGCCTTGGAGTGGAGGTCGATGGCGCGGATGATCCGGCGCAGCGACGCCATGACGTACTTGGCCGAAAACGGATGGTCGTGCTTCTTCTGTGAGTCCATCGACGCCATGACGGTGCCTCCAGTGGCATTCTAATCGATCGTTCTGCCCTGTGGTTGGGGTGTACGTTGTTTTCCGGGTATTTGACTCGATCAACACGATCAATTACTTTGACCACGATGGAAAAACCTGCCGCTTCAGTTCGATCCGACCCGCGCCCGGTCTGAGGCGGGAGGAACGCTGTGCACGTTCTCGATTTTGTGATTCTCGTCGTCTACTTCGCGGGCATGCTCGCGGTCGGGTTGTACTTTCATCGACGCCAGACGGGCCTCGACGAGTACTTTGTCGGCGGGCGAGACATGAAAGCGCGACACATCGGTCTTTCGGTGGTCGCCACCGATGTCGGTGGTGGATTCTCCATCGGTCTGGGTGGCCTCGGCTTCGTCATGGGCCTGTCCGCTTCGTGGCTCCTGTTTTCTGGTCTGGTTGGCGCCTGGCTCGCGGCGGTTTTCCTGGTGCCTCGGGTGAAGTCGCTCGGCGAAGTCCACACCCACCGGTCGTTTCCCGATTTCCTTGCCTATCGGTTCGGAGAGCCAACACGCTTGGTGGCCGCTGTGGTCTCCGCGGTGGGATACGCCGGATTCACTGGCTCTCAGCTGCTTGCCGGGGGCAAGCTGGCGTCGGCAGCTTTCGACCTCGACCTGACAACCGCGGTGGTGGCAATGTCGGTGGTCATCGTTGTCTACACCGCGTTGGGCGGACTCCAGGCGGTGGTCTACACGGACACCATCCAATGGGGGATCCTCTTCATAGGTCTGATCTTCCTCGCGATTCCACTCGGGTACTCGGCCGTTGGTGGATGGTCGGGCCTCAAAGCTGCTCTGCCGGACGAGTACTTTTCGCTCTGCAACGTCTCGGGAATCCAGGTGGCGACCTGGATGGTGACGATCATCCCGATCTGGTTTGTCGCCATGACGCTTTATCAGCGCATTCACGCGTCTCGGGACGTGGCGACGGCGCGGCGGGCGTGGTTTGTGGCCGGCCTGCTCGAGTACCCCGCCATGGCGTTCATCGGTGCGACCCTGGGGATGTTCGCCCGCGTCCTCTTTCCAGAGGCCGATCCCGAAATGGGTCTCCCGCTTCTGATCCGCGACGTCCTGCCCCTCGGCGCCACGGGGTTGGTCCTCGCCGCGTATTTTGCCGCCATCATGTCCACCGCCGACTCGTGCCTGCTCGCGAGTGTCGGCAACCTCGTCGACGACATCATCGGCCGGCATATATTGCCGTCATCGTCGGAGCGGTCGAAGTTGGTTCTCTCGCGGTTTCTGACGCTGGCGGTCGGATTCGGCTCCGTCGCCTTCGCGCTGACCACGCCACGGGTGATCGACTCGATCCTCCTCGCCTATTCGTTCATGGTTGCGGGTTTGTTTCTGCCGACCCTGGGCGCGTTGTTCTGGCCCCGGGTCAGCGGTACGGCCGCGTTCTGGAGCATCGTCATGGGCGGGTCCCTGACGGTATGGCTGGCCGCGGTCGATGCCCCTCTCCCACTGGATCCGGTGTTCTACGGCATAGGGGCCTCGGGATTGGTCTTGTTGGTGTTGACGCTCCTTCGGCCGGCATCCGGACGCGCCGTGGGTGAGCCGTTGAGTGTGGTGAAAGGGTGACAACGATGCAGGTGACCAAACGATCGTTCACCACCCTCATCGACAGCCAGTTGGGACCGATCTATTGCGTCGGATGACCGATTCGACGAACCCGTAGGCGGATCGGCTCAACGATGAGTATCAGTGGTGGCATCGTGCCGCTGAGGGTCGGCTGTCCGAATGCAGGCCCTTGGGGCCTGCCGATAATTCGTCCGACGAATTGTCAGTAGAATCCCAGCTCCAGCTGTGCAGCTTCGCTCATCATCTCCGGGTCCCACGGTGGGTCCCAGGTGATCTCGACCTCGGACTCGGTGACACCATCGACCGCCGCGACCGCATCCTTGACCTCGGTGGGCAGGGACTCGGCTACGGGACAGTTGGGCGAGGTCAGGGTCATGAGCACATGGGCCTTGCCGTCGTCATCGACGTTGACCTCGTAGATGAGCCCGACCTCCCAGATGTTGATGGGAATCTCGGGGTCGTAGACGGTCTGAATGGCGGCGATTACCTGTTGTTTGATGGGGTTGGTCATTGCGGGATCCTCGTCGCCTGTGTGATCGATCCCGTTCCCGATCTCGATCCCGTTCCCGATATGGCGTTACGGGATCGGGATCGGGAACGGGATCGGGATCGGTTGAAAGTCACTCGGTTGTGGCCGAATCGTCTTCGCCTTCCATCGCTGCATTCAACGTGTGCCACGCGAGGGTTGCGCACTTGACCCGCACCGGGTACTCGCGGACACCTTCGAAGACCTGGAGCTTGCCGAGTTCGAGGCCCTGCTCCTCGGCGACTCCTGTGAGCATGTGGTGGAACTCGTCAAAGATGCTTTTGGCTTCCTCGACGGATTTGCCTGTGACCGACTCGGTCATGAGCGAGGTCGAGGCGGTGCAGATGGCGCATCCGGCGCCCTGGAAGCTGATTTCCTTGATCACCCCGTCTTCGATTCGGAGATAGACCTTGACCGTGTCGCCGCAGAGCGGGTTGTGGCCATCGGCCGATTTATTTGCGCAGTCCATGACATAGCAGTTTCGCGGCCGCTTGTTGTGATCGAGGATGATTTCCTGGTAAAGCTCGCGCATGTCCGACATTAGCCGAAGACCTCCTTGACCTTGTGCAGTCCCTCGGCGAGTCGCTGCACCTCGTCCATCGTGTTGTAGACCCCGAAGGAGGCCCGCACCGTTGCTGAAATATTGAATCGCTGCATCACCGGCTGGGCGCAGTGGTGGCCCGCGCGGATGGCGACGCCTTCGCTGTCGAGGATGGTGCCGATGTCGTGCGGGTGGACCCCGTCCATGACAAAGGAGAGCGCGCCCGCACGGTGCTCGGCGGCGCCGATGAGACGGATACCGGAGACCGCGAGGACCGCCGCCGTTGCGGTGTCGAGGAGTTCGGCCTCGTGGGCGGCGATGGCGTCGGGCCCGAGATTCTCGAGATAGTCGAGGGCCGCGGCGAGACCAATGGCTCCTTCGATATTGGGTGTTCCCGCCTCGAAGCGGTGGGGCGGCTCGGCATAGAGGGTCTCGTCCCAACTCACCGAGAGGATCATGTCGCCGCCGCCCTGGTAGGGAACCATCTCGAGCAGGTGTTCGCGTTTGCCGAAGAGCGCGCCAATCCCGGTGGGGCCGTAGGCTTTGTGACCCGAAAACGCGTAGAAGTCACAGTCGAGGTCGCGGACATCCACTGCACCGTGGGGCACCGCCTGGGCGCCATCTACGAGGACGGGGATGTCCTTGGCGTGCGCCATCTCGATCATCTCCTTGACCGGGTTGACGGTGCCCAGCGCGTTGGAGACGTGGACCACGCCGACGATCTTGGTTTTCTCCGACAGCATCTCTACGTAGCGGTCGAGCTCGAGCTCGCCGGAATCGGTGATGGGCACCACCTTGAGCACTGCGCCCGTTGCCTCGCACAGCATCTGCCAGGGCACGATGTTGGAGTGGTGCTCCATCCAGGTGATGAGAATCTCATCGCCGGCCTGCAGCCTCGGTTTGACGAAGCTCGAAGCCACCAGGTTGATGGCCTCGGTGGTGCCGCGGGTGAAGACGATCTCACGGCTGTCGGTCGCCCCGAGGTGGCTCTTGATGGTGGTGCGTGCCTTCTCGTACGCCACCGTCGCGCGCTGCGAGAGCAGGTGGACGCCGCGGTGGACGTTGGCGCAGTCGTGCTCGTAGAAATGGGTGACCGCGTCGATGACCTGGCGCGGCTTCTGAGTTGTCGCTGCGTTGTCGAGGTAGACCAGCGGCCGGTCGTGCACCTCCTGGTGGAGGGCCGGGAAATCAGCCCGGATTTTCTCGATATCGAATCCGACGCTGGTCGCGGCGGCCACCTGCGGGGTCATCAGAAGGCCTCCCTGGCGAGCTCGCCCTGGGGGAGGCGCTCGACGAGGTGGCGTTCCATCCGCTCGCGGACCTCCGCGATGGGGATCTGTTGGACGACCTCTGCGGCAAAGGCGTACGTGAGCAGGCTCTCGGCGGTTGCCCGGCCGATGCCGCGCGATCGGAGATAGAAGATGGCCTCCTCGTCGAGGCGGCCGACTGTCGAGCCGTGGGTGCAGCGGACGTCATCGGCGAGGATCTCGAGCTGGGGGTTGGAATTGACCAGCGCGCCGGCCGACAGCAGGAGGTTCCGGTTGGATTGGATGGCGTCGGTCTTCTGAGCGCCCGGATCGACGACGATCCGGCCTGAGAAGACCGCGCGCGACTTCCCATCGAGAACGCCCTTGTAGAGCTCGTGACTCGTACAGTGCGGCGCCGCGTGGCGGACCTTGAGCTGGCTGTCCGTGTGTTGGCTGTCCTCGACGAGATAGAGACCGTCGAGGGAGGCGTGCGCCCCGGGGGCGTTGAGTTCGGCGTCGATGTTGGTTCGCGCCAGCGCCGCTCCCACGTTGAGCGCCACCGACTCGAGACGGCTGTCGCGACCTTGGCGGCTCGTCTGGAGCGCGATGTGGCGGGCGTGGCGGCTTTCCTCCTGGAGGCGGATGTGTTTGACGACGGCGCCGGGGCCGAGGTAAAACTCGGTCACCGGCACGGTCAGGGTCTCGCCGCCGGTGCCGACGTAGTGCTCGACGATGGTGGCCTCGGAGGTGGGATCCGCGGAGATGACGTTCCGGGGCGCGGACCAGGTCGGTCGGTCACCGCCCACCGCCACGAATAGGAGGTGGATGGGTTTGTCGACGATGGCGCCACGGCTGAGGTTGATGAACGCGCCATCGACGAAATTCGCGGTATTGAGAGCCGCGAACGGATGGCTCTCGAGGTCGACGCCTTTGCCCAGGGCGAAGGCCGCGCGCTCGTTCTCCGTGGCCAGTGCGGTGGCAAGGGGACTGATGGTGACGCCCTCGGGGAGATCGCCGACGTGGGAAAGTTCGTCGGCGAAGCGACCGTTGACAAAGACCAGCCGGTGGCTGTCGGTGAGTTGCCACGGGGTGATGTCGGCGGTGGCGGGCCCGCCGAAGTCGTGCGGCGTCGCCGCGAGGTCCTTGAGGTTGGTGAAACGCCACGCCTCCTGCTTCGGGGTCGGCACGCCGGCGGCGGCGAAGGCGCGGCTGCCCTCGAAGCGCAGCGCGAGGACGGCCTCGGACTCACCCTCGATGCTGCCGATGCCGGCATCAAGGCCTTCTACAAAAGTCGCGGCGGTTGTGGCGGTTCTCATGAGCGTGCCTCAGACCACGGCCGCGACGGGCTCTTTCTCGAGCCAGTCATAGCCCTGGTCCTCAAGCTGGAGGGCGAGTTCGCGGCCGCCGGAACGGACGATCTTGCCATCCATCAGGACATGCACGAAATCGGGGACGATGTAGTTGAGCAAACGTTGGTAGTGGGTGATCAACACAAACGAACGATCGTCGTTCCTGAGCGCGTTGACTCCTTCGGCGACGATTCTCAGGGCGTCGATGTCGAGGCCGGAGTCGGTCTCGTCGAGAATTGCCAGCTTGGGCTCGAGCACCGCCATGTGGAAGATCTCATTGCGTTTCTTCTCACCGCCTGAGAAGCCTTCGTTGACCGGGCGTTTGAGCAGACCCTCGTCGAGCTTGACGATCTTGGCCTTCTCCTTGATGAGCTTGAGGAAGTCCATGGCGTCGAGGGGCGACTCCCCACGATGGTCGCGGATGGCGTTCAGCGCCGAGCGCAGGAAGTAGGTGTTGGACACGCCTGGGATCTCCACCGGGTATTGAAAGGCGAGGAAGATGCCCTCGCGGGCGCGGGTTTCGGCGTCGAGTTCGGTGAGGTCCTGGCCGGAGTAGACGATCTCACCATCGGTGATCTCGTACTCCTCACGGCCGGCGAGGACACTGGCGAGCGTGCTCTTGCCCGAGCCGTTGGGGCCCATGATGGCGTGGACCTCGCCGGGTTTGATCTCGAGGTCGATGCCCTTGAGGATTTCGGTGCCGTCGATCGATACGTGGAGGTTTTTCAGTTTCAGCATTTCGGTTCTCCGGTTTTGTCTTTGATTCGATCCCGATCCCGATCCCGAACCCGCGAGGCCCTTTCGGGATCGGGATCGGGATCGGGATCGATACGCTACCCGACGCTTCCCTCGAGGGACACGCCAAGCAATTTTTGGGCTTCGACCGCGAACTCCATGGGCAGCTCTTTGAAGACTTCCTTGCAGAAGCCGTTGACGATCATGGACACGGCGTCCTCGGTGGTGATGCCGCGCTGGTTGCAGTAGAAGATCTGATCCTCCCCAATCTTCGAGGTGGTGGCCTCGTGCTCCATCTGAGCAGTCGGGTTGGAGATTTCGATGTAGGGGAACGTGTGGGCTCCGCAGTCCTCGCCGATGAGCATGGAGTCGCACTGCGAGAAATTGCGGGCGTTGTCGGCCTTCTTGGTCACCTTGACCTGACCGCGGTAGGTGTTCTGGCCCCTGCCGGCCGAGATTCCCTTGGAGATGATGGTCGACGAGGTGTTCTTGCCGAGGTGGATCATCTTGGATCCGGTGTCGGCCTGTTGGCGACCGGAGGTCAGGGCCACCGAGTAGAACTCACCCACCGAGTCGTCGCCCTTGAGGATGACGCTGGGGTATTTCCAGGTGATGGCCGAACCGGTCTCCACCTGGGTCCAAGAGATCTTCGATCGTTTTCCGCAGATTCCGCGTTTGGTGACGAAATTGTAAATCCCGCCGGCGCCGGTCTCCTTGTCGCCGGGGTACCAGTTCTGAACCGTGGAGTACTTGATCTCGGCGCCGTCGAGGGCGACGAGTTCGACCACCGCGGCGTGGAGCTGATTCTCGTCTCGCTGGGGCGCGGTGCAGCCCTCGAGATAGCTCACATAGGCGCCTTCGTCGGCGATGATGAGGGTGCGCTCAAACTGACCGGTGTTCTCGGCGTTGATCCGGAAATAGGTACTGAGCTCCATGGGGCAGCGCACACCTTTCGGGATGTAGACGAAGGAGCCGTCGGAGAAGACCGCCGCGTTCAGGGTGGCGAAGTAGTTGTCCGTGTAGGGCACCACCGAGCCGAGATACTTCTTGATGAGTTCGGGGTGGTCCTGGAGTGCATCGGAGAAGGAGCAGAAGATGATCCCGAGCTCGCCGAGCTTCTTCTTGAAGGTGGTGGCCACAGAAACGCTGTCGAAGACCGCATCCACCGCCACGTTGGCGAGGAGTTTCTGTTCGTCGAGGGGGATGCCGAGCTTCTTGTAGGTTTCGAGGATTTCGGGATCGACCTCATCCAGGCTACCGAGCTTCTCCTTGGGCGCGGAGAAGTAGGAGATCTTTTGATAGTCGATGGCCGGGTACTCGACCTTGGACCAGTTGGGTTCGACCATCTCCAACCACTTGCGGTAGGCCTTGAGGCGCCACTCGGTCATCCACTCGGGCTCATTCTTCTTTGCCGAGATGGCGCGCACCACGTCTTCGTTGAGCCCGGGCGGGAAGGTATCCGCCTCGACATCGGTGACGAAGCCGTGCTCATACTCGCGGTTGGCGAAATCCTCGATGATTTTTGTTTGTTCGGACATGCTGCGCTCACTCCAAACACCCCGAAGGGTGGTTCTGTCGTTTCAGTTGCGGTGGGTTGCCAGCACCGGAAGCAAGTTGTTCTCAGCTCCTGGGCCACCGGCGACGATGTCGGCAACCGTGATCCCGTCGAGAAAATTGCCGATGACGTTCCGTAGACCCCGCCAGACCGGTTTGAGACCACAGCCGGCGCTCTTCGCGCACGGGCCGTCGCCGGGACTCATGGTGCTGCAGAAGTCGCTCGAGAAGACCTCGGCTTCAAAGGCGTTGACCACATGGGCCAACGAAATCTCGTCAGCGGAGCGGGTGAGGGTGTAACCGCCGTTGCGGCCGCGGACGGCCTCGACCAAGCCCGCACGGCGCAGCCGACCGACGACCTTGGCCACGGTCGTGTCGGGCAGATCCTCACGCTCGGCGAGCTCGCGGATAGTCAGCTGAGCGCCGCTCACCGCGAGGCTCATCACGAGCCGGAGACCATATTCTTCAGACTTCGAAACTCTCACGATCGCTCCTCCAATGGTTACGAACCACTAATTTGGAAAAATAATTCCATTTTCAATTCCGGCCCGAGATCTTCCCGAAGGTCTTACGCCGGAATAGAAGGAGAGGGCGGTTTAAAGGCGCATTCTGTCCCTCGAATAGAGGTCTATCTTTCGCCGGGTTTGTCAGGATCCGCTGTCGACAGGCAAGCGGCTTCATACCCGTGCCGACCAGGGTGATCGAGCGAGGATTCAGAGGTATCGGTAGCGCCGTTTCGCTATCGTGGGAAGTCGAAAACAGGGGGCCAAATGGCCCCCTGTTGAATCGAGTCGGTGGTTTCTTGTTATGAGCGACGCATGATCAAAACGGCGCCCGCCGCCATCAAGATGCCGATGAGAATCACGAGGCCCGTGCCGGTATTGGTGGGGATGCCCTGCTCCGGTGTCGGAGTCGGGGTCGGCTGCTGAACCGTGACATCAACCGAGAGGTCGGTCGTGGTCTCGGGGGTGGTCGATCCATAGCACGCGTCATACCCGCACGGGGAGGTCGCACTGCAGACCACATGCGGATCTGCGCCATAGCCGTCACCCTCGATCATGTAGGCCACGGGCACGGTGCCGCCCACGCCGTTGGTATTCACCGTGAGGATGAAACGGGCATGGTTGTTGGCCGTCTGCGTACGAAGGAACCCGAGACCCGAGCACGGGGCATCACTCTTGTACCAGATACCGACGTTGGTGCCGATACCAGCCATCGTGGGGAACTCGTAGAAAGAGGTGGCTTCAACTTCTTCGGCCCCCAGGGAGACGATCGACCATGCGGCCGGCAGTTCGACCGTGAGCCGGTCCCAATACTCGAGGTCGACGCTGATGTTCTCGCCGGTTAGGGCGATCACCACATTTGCGGGATCGGTATCGTCCACTGACTCGACGACCAGCACACAGCCGGTGATGCCGTCGATTTGAATGTGCTCATCACCTTTTTCAGCGACGATCTGACCCGGATCCGCGGCGCCGACAAACGACGCCACACTCAATATTACGATTGCGACGAAACCCATTCTCCGCATTTGTGCCTCCAAGAAAAAGCCAATGACAGCAACGTACCATATCAATACGAGATTGGGTATCGCAACAACACAAGGGTCTTTGATCGATGCGGTCCTTTCGGAGCCTCCGCGTACGTGATGTCCCGGCGGTTGGAACCGGTGAGGCTCGGTCGATTGCGATCCGCCGCCGAAGGTGATGAAATCTGGGAATGAAAGCTTATCTTTCCCGGTGGGTGTGTCAGGACAGTGCGTCGAATCTCACTCGTTTTCAGGCTGAGGCGGAACGGGCGGTGGGAGCAGACGCTTCGATCGTGGTCTTTCCGGAGCTTTTTCTCACCGGCTATTCGCGATCGGTGGATGTGGCCGAGGTGCGTGAGTCATTCGCTCGGATTTCAGCCGACGCTCCCGAGGTACTCTTTGTCTTCGGATCCATCTCCGAGGCTCGACGAAATCGGGTGATGGTGTGGTCTGGGGGCGAGCAGATCGCCTTTTATGACAAGGTGCACCTATTCCGGCCCAACGGCGAGTTCGACTACTGGGATCAGGGCGATCGTTATGTCGCCTTCAAATGGAACGGCCTCACCATCGGGCTGATGAACTGCAACGATCTACGATTCCCCGAGCAGGCGCGGGCGTTGGCCCTCGAGGCCCGCTGCGACATGCTCATCGCCCCGGCGTGGTGGCCCTGGCGGCGCGATTGGGTGTGGAGCAATCTCCTGCGGACCCGCGCCATCGAAAACGGTGTCTGGATGCTGGGTTGCTGCATCGCCGGCTCGGTCTATGAAGGTGAGGACTTCGCGGGGGCTGGCAATCACATTTTCGATCCCCTGGGCGAGGCGGTGCGCACTGCCGACGATGTGGTCTATGAGATCAACGTCGAGAATCCACCCATGCTCATTGTCGATCCCAGAGAGGAAGCGGTCGAGATCTCCAAGATTGAGGTCTTCGACTAGGCTGTCATCGTGAGTACCGCAATGCCGTGACTCGTCGGAATTCTCCGCCACGAGATTCCAACTGGATACTGCGTCATCAGAAATCCAGTGGGCCAAAAGCCGCTGTTCACTGTGTCCAGTGGTCCAGAGGTTGTGATGACCCTTTGTTCTCCTGATCGTTGGGCTGAGATCTGCCCGGGATCCGGCATCGATATCTCGCATGAACAAATGCGCAACTTCTATCTTTTCAATACTTTACTTGATGTTGAGGCTGCCGGTCCGTAGAATTCGAACGAAAGGGAGGTCTTATGGCAGACAAACCGGAAGGATGCGCCAGGGTGACCGGTGCGGTCTTGGGCGAGCCGTCGTCCGAGGTGCCGGTCGAACAATCGAACAACAAAGCGGCAGAGGAGAAGACCATGACAGCACGTGTTGGACAGAAGGCGCCCGATTTCAACGCACCGGCGTACTACAAAGGCAGCTTCACCAATGTGCAGCTCTCCGACCACTTCGGCAAGTGGCTCCTCCTTTGCTTCTATCCCGGTGACTTCACCTTTGTTTGAGCAACCGAAGTGTCGGCGGTCGCCGACAAGTATCAGGAACTCCAGGATCTCGGTGTCGAGGTGTTCTCGGTGAGTGTGGACAGCCACTTCGTCCACAAGATGTGGAACGACCATGAGCTTTCGAAGATGGTCGATGGTGGGATTCCGTTCCACATGTTGTCGGACCAGGCCGGGAACATCGGTCGGGCCTACGGTGTCTATGCCGAGGAGCAGGGAATCGAGCTTCGTGGTCGGTTCATTATCGATCCTGATGGAGTGATCCAGGCCATGGAGGTCTTGACGCCGCCTGTGGGTCGCCGGATCGCCGAGTCGATTCGTCAGGTCCAAGCTTTCCAGGTGGTGCGCGCCAGCGGTGGTGCCGAAGCAACGCCTGCCGGATGGATGCCGGGAGACCCGGTGCTCAAGCCCGGCCCGGACCTCGTCGGCAACGTCTGGAAGGAGTGGAAGCCGAACGAGTAGTCTCTGAGGCCGCCGAGACATCGTAGGTGATTCGAGTCGGGCTCCGGTTCCAACCCTGAGACGTAGCCTTCACGGAAGGCCGAATCCCGACGAGCCTTCTGCGGGAGGGCGGATGGATCTGACATGAGCCCGCCATGCCAGCACGAAGGAGAAACCGCCAAGACCCCACAAGACGCACCACTCGACTGCCACACCGGGGAGACTGGCTCCCATATGATTGATGCGGAGGAAACCCGCAATCGCTGCGGTGGTAGGGGGAGGATCTTGTCAGCTTCCCCGGACTGTCAGGACGGGCGTCTCGGAAAGGCGGACGACTCGTTCGGCAACCGAACCGAGCAAGGCGTGAGAGAGTCCTGAAAGGCCCTTGGTTGCAAGCACCACGAGATCGTGGTCATTCTCTTCGGCAAATGATGCGATTCCCTGGGCCGGGTGGGCCTGGATCACAGCCGTCGTCGACGGCACATCCGCGAGGTGCTCCTTCGCAATGTCGGAAAGGGATCTGTGGCAATGGCTCACGACCTCTTTCAGGCGCTCCTCGAGCGGCGAGTCGAGGACATAGAAGTCAGGATAGACCTGCCTCTCAACGACGTGCAGGAGGGTGATTTTGGCGTCGAGAACAGGCGCCATTGCAGCTGCCCACTGGACGGCCTCGAGCGAAGTGTCGGAGAAGTCGACGGCGACCAGGATCTTCTGCGGAAGACGCGGATCGTCTGCGTTTGCTCGGACCGTGAGGACAGGGACCGCTGAATGGTGGACAACCTCCTGGGCCACGGAACCGGTGAGCAGGCGTTTGAGACCACGCCGCCCGTGGGTGCCCATGATCACCAGATCGCAGTCGTACTCGGTGATCGCATTGAGAATGACCTCGGCGGCGACGATCCCTCTCTCTATGTGAGCATGGATCGGGGAGAGGCCGTCCATTCCAGCCTCTTCGAGGGCGAGCCTTGTCGCCGGTTCCCAGTCGGATAGAACTCGTTCGATCTTGTCGAGGGTCTGCGAGTCAACGTGGGGATCGTCGAGAAGCACCCGCACGTGGAGCAGATGAATCTCGGCATCGAAGCGCTCAGCGATCTTTTTGGCGAGAGGGAGCGCTCGGTTTGCTGAAGGTGAAAAGTCGGTCGGAACCAGGATTCGTTTCGGTATATGTGTCATTGTCATTCCTCCAATCATGTGGCCGGCTTGGTCGGCCGGGAAGTGCGCGCGGCGCCGCGGTGCGGAGTCGCCTGGTCTACGGCAATGCAATGGGCGCGCCAATTTGTAGAAGATTTTGATTTGTGACGAGTTGGCTGCTTCTGATCGCTATCGGCAAGACGCTTTCGTTTCAATTCGAAATGGCCGGGACCAGTATGAAAGGGACATCGTGACCATCGACGAGAAAGAGCATGGTCCCGATTCGCACGACGTTTGCCCCCTCTTCGATCGCGATGTGATAGGAGTTGCTCATCACCATTGACAGGTATTTCAGGTCGTTCGCCGCACCTCCTCCACAACCTCGCTGAGCGCGGTCCGCATCCGATGAATGCTCTCCAGGGTCATGCCCGCATAGCCGAACCGGATGTGACCAGGCGCGCCGAACGCGGTCCCTGGAATGGCGCTGAAGCGTCCGAGTTCGATGGCCCTGTTGTTGAACTCCACGTCGTCATCGAGGCCTTCGGGCAAGCGGGCGAAGAGAGAGATGCCGCCTGGCGGTGTCTGATTCGCGACCCTGCCGACGATCGTGAACCCGCTTTCGCGAACCACCTCAGCCATCAGGTCGCGACGGCGCCGCAACTCGTCCCGGATCGAGCTCAGGTACCGCGGCGGCCTTCCGGCCTCCAGATCTTGCACGTCCGCGCCCACCATCTCCAGCGCCAGGTTCTGGCCGAGCACGTTGGGTGACGACGAGGTGGTCCTGATCAGACGCGGCAGCCATTGATTGCTGAAGACCTCGTCGGCAGAGAGGATCCAGGAAGTGCGGGCCCCGGGTATCAGGTACTCCTTGGAGGCGGCGCCGACGACGATGGTTCGCTCCGGGGCAAAGCCGAGCAGGGTGCGGGGCGTGTCCTCGTAGCGCATCCAGTTGTAGACCTCGTCGGCGATCAGAATCAGATCATGATCACGCGCCAACGCAACCAGTGCCTGGAGCTCGAGATCGCTCAGGCAGTCCCCCGTCGGGTTGGCCGGGAAGTTGACGATGAGCGTGGAGATGGCGTGGGTTTCGATCTCGGCCGCGATGCCCTCGAGGTCGAGCCTGCCCGCCTCATCAAAGAAGCGGATCACCACCGGTTCGCCGCCCGCATGTTTGACGATGCTGCGGTAGTTGCCCCAGTGCAGGCGTTGCATGCCGACGCAACGGCCGGGTGCGAACAGCCGGAGCAGGATCGCCAGGCCCTCGGTGGCGCCGGAGGCGATGGCCACGTGCTCGGCTGCGAGGCCGCCATCGGGCAGACCCTCCAGGCCGCCAAGGGAGTACAGCGAGGTCCACAGGCGAGCAACCTGAGAGCGCAGCTCGGGCAGTCCTGATGAGGGGCCGTAGTAGACCTCTCGCTCCGGTAGCACGTCAACCACCTGTCCCTGGTCGCCACGGATGAAGCCGGGGTGGGCGGCGGCCGCGGCCTTGGCCCTAGCGGCGATCTCGGGGATCAACGGTGCTCGGGTTACGGTCTCCTGCATCGCTCTCGGCATGGTCTTCCATGCGGCTTCCACTATGGGTGAAGTGCTCGGCGGCGGCTCGCTGCGGTCCATTTCGGCCTCCCATGTGGTGCGCATCGGCACCCTGATTTTCGGCCACAACCGGCGCCCTCCCGCCGGCTCCGGCACAGCTCAGTCCTTTACGATCCGGGTCTCGTCATCCCGGTAGCGGCCGAGGGCGTCTGCTCGCCGAGCAAGTGCCCGCGGGCTCTCGCCTCCGGCACTACGTCGCCAACGGTCACCTTAATGACGCCGACTCGTTTCACCACACATCTTCGACCACCCGCGCTTCAGTTGACCATCTCGCTGACCTTCTTCAGCAATCCGTCCTCGTCGATGGGTTTGTCGAAGACCGGCACCGACTTGCCCACCGCGACATTTCGACCGGCCAATCCGCTGACAATGATCACCGGGATTTCACTCAGCTCTTTGTGGTCGTGCAGCTTGCGATACAGCCCCGTGCCGGTCTGCTCGGGCATCATCAAGTCGAGCAGGATCAGATCCGGACGCTGAATCTTGATCGCCTCCCAGGCACGATTGCCGTCTTCGACCATCTCCACTTCGTATCCATTGTCTTCAAGGAGCGAGCAGAGGAAGCTCCGCACGTCCTCCTCGTCGTCAACAACCAAGATTCGTGCTGCCATGACTCGACTTCCTTTCTCTGGACCCATTCCAGTGGACCCGACCATTAAGGAGCGCCCTTGCTCTTGAGCGCTCGGACCATCTCGGCGAGCTGCTCCGCGCTCGCGTCTTCGAGCAGACCTTCCAACTGGTCCCGCAGTTGCTCCACCGGCGGTTCGTCGTGCGCAAGCTCTTCGTACGCCACGCCCATGGAGCTGCAAACCATGCGCACATAGGCATCCGGCTGCACCGGCTTTTCGAGGTACCCTCCCGGCGCCACGATACCCTTGCCCGAAAGGGCATCCTTGAGATCGCCTTTGCCGAGGTCGTCATGTGCGTGAGCGGTGACAATGATCACCGGGATCTTCGCCAGTTCCTTGTGGTGTCTCATCTCGTACAGGAATTTGATTCCCGATTTCTTCGGCATCACCAAGTCCAGCGACACCAGGTCCGGCGGGTTTGCGTGGACTTTGGCCAGCGCATCCTCACCGTCGACGGCGGTCACGACGACAAAGCCGGCATCTTCCAGTATCGCCTCGAGGTACTCGCGCACATCCTCCTCGTCGTCGACCACCAGCACAGTCTTGTCTTCGTCACCCGTTGTCATTCTGTCGCTTCCTTTCCCGATGCGCTTTCAGCATCGGCACCCTCTTCGGCTTTCACGTCCGGCAGCCGCTCTCGGGGAAGGTCAATACGAAAGACCGACCCTTGTCCCGGGGTGGACTCCACCTCGATGCGGCCGCCGTGCTCGTGCACGATCTTGCGGGTCAACAGCAGCCCGAGACCGGTGCCGCCAAGACCCTTGGTGGAAAAAAAGGTCGTGAAGACCTTTCGTTTGACCTCGTAGTCCATGCCGCACCCGGTATCGACCACTTCGTAACTGATGACCCCTTCGCGCTCTTCGACCCGGATGGTCACCGTCAGCTCCTCGTTGTCCGCCACCTGGCAGGCATCCATGGCGTTGGAAACCAGATTTTCGAGACAGACCCGCATGTCCTCGGCGTCGAGGTTGGCCGGCGACAGATGTTCCGGGGCCTGCAACTCGAGCTTTACGCCTCTCTCCTCGGCCGCGTCCTTGTAGAGTTCGTGGACATCCCTGGCGACCGAGCAGGGGTCGGTGGGCCGAACATCCGGCACGTACCCCTTGCTCAGACTGAGGAATCCCTTCACCAGCTCGGTAATGCGGTCCACGTTCCGCTCCAGCGCCTGCCAGCCCTTCTCGACGCGCTCTGTGGACCCGCTCCTCATGCCCGTCTTGACCCGGTACATACCGCCCTGCAAACCGGTGAGGATGTTCTTGATGCCGTGAGCCAACTGGGACACGGTCTGCCCCACCGCCGCGAAACGTTCGTTGTCGAGGTTTTCCTTTTCAATGCGCTTGTGCTCGGTGATGTCGTGCAGAAACACAGAGATGCCGATGAATTGGTCCCTGTCGCGCAGGCAGGTGGCCGAGATCCGCACCGGAATCGTCTCGCCGTCGGGTCCGTCGACGGTGGCGTCGGGCAGCTTGAGATTGGCCCGTTCCTCGATGACCGCGTCGATAACCTCGGCCGGCAGGAGATCGCGGATCTGGCGCCGTCCGACCACCTTCTCGGCGGCAAGACCAAAGAGCCCCTCGGCCGCCGGGTTGAAGACGTTGATGACCCCGGACTCGTCACATGCCACCAGGGCATCCAGGGCCGAGTCGGTGATGATGTGGCGCAGCCGACCCTCGCGTGCCAGTTCCTCCGAAAGTTCCTCGATCTCGGTGACGTCCATGGACATTTCGATCACGTGTTCCACGTCTCCGCCGTTATTGCTCAGCGGCGCGGTGGAAACAACGTACGACCTCGGTTTCCCGTTCTTGTCGAGGCCGCGCTGCTTGGCCGAGTGGGGCTTGCCGTCCTCGAAGGTCATCCTTGTGGGGCACTTCCGGCAACGCTCGTCGCGGCCCTTGAAGACCTCGTAGCACGGTCGGCCGCGGGGATCCCCGAAGGTTCTCCGGGCGAGCTGATTGAAGCGCAGAATCTGCAGATCGCGATCGATCACCGCCACGTAACACGGCACGCGATCGAAGAGCAGGTCGAAGCGCCCCCGCAGGTGGGTGGCCTCGGTCACATCGTAGGACATCTCTATGATGTAGGCCACCTCGCCGATTACGTTGAATACCGGCGCCAGGTGCACCACGTAGTGGGCCGGCCGACCGTCCTTGTCGATCCCGGTCTCGTCGGTAGTGTGCGCCTTGCCGTCGCGGAAGGTGGCCACGGCCATGCAGTTCTCGCACGCGGAGTCGCGGCGCTTGCATGCCTGGAAGCAGGGCTTGCCGACCGCATCGCCAAAGGTGTCGACGAAGCGGCTGTTAGCGGCAATGACCTCGTAGTCACGATCGATGACGATGATGTTTGCGGGCACCTGCTCGAAGAGCTGCCAGCCGATCCAGCGCTGCACCTCCGGCGGCATCGTTTCGACACTGCTCATGTTGCTTTCGCCCAACATTGGGTTACCTCCCCTCGGCATCTGCGACGGGAATAGCCCCGCGGCTCATAACCAGCTCTCCCACACCGTTTCGGAGATTTCCGGCAGATCGCCGTGGCAGCCCGCGCACTCGTCGAGGTTCTGGCGCTCCACCGGCAGCGTTGCCTTGCGTTCGCGATGGCAGTCGATGCACAGGCTGTGCATCGCATGCATGTATCCCGACGGCCGATCCTTCATGTTCGGATCGGTCACCTGGACGCGCGAACCGACCGGTCTCATGTTGGGATGGCAACTGGTGCAGATCGGCGTATTGGCCCGAACCCGCGCCGATGCCGCCCCTTCGTGGCACCTGATGCATCCCGGATTGCCACCGGTACGATCCTCGTGGATCTGGTGGTCGAAGAGATCCACAGTCAGGTACTCGTCGCGGTGGCATTCGCAGCAACTGGTGGCCGAGTCCAGCGGTTTGTTCATGTGATGACAGCTCACGCATCCGTCCTTGCCGCCCTCCACCCGCGTCAGGTGCGCCTCGTGATCGAAGAGCACGTAGCGTCCGTTGCGATTGCCGTCCACCATCAATACCATCGTCGTCTCGTCGTCGGTATCAACCGGGGCAGTCTCTCTGGGCGCCACCAGGAAGGGCGCCGACCGGCCGTTGTCGTGCTTGATCACCTGCACCCGGCGCGGGCCCGAGGTGTCGGTGGACACCGGCTTCACTCCGAAGACCGCATCGTCGGAGAGGCAGCCGAAGGATACGGCGACCGCCGCCAAGAAAACCAGGGAGTAGAGGCGGGCCTCTCCGTGTCGGTGAGCGCCGAAGAAGGTCGTTCTCCAGTCCGCAAGATCAGGGGAGCCGGCTGTGCGCGCCTTCGCCACGTCCTCGGCAGTGATGGTCGAAAAGAGGCCCAAGTTCTCGACGCAGAAGAGGTAGACCAGGCCGGCAGCGGCCAGGATACCGGCCGAGACCGCCCACTCGGGCCAGGAGGGCATGTAGTGGGAATGGGTGAGGCTCAGGGTGGCCAGACCCGAGACGTTGACCCGGTTGAGTGCGAGGCCCAAGGTGGCGGTCATGCCGATCCAGAACATGGCTGCCGGCGAAACCCGGAAACGCTTCTGCGACAGCAGAGCCACCGGAATCACCACGCTGAGCAGGGTCTCGAACCAGAAGTTGGCCACGTCCCACGACGGAATGAAGAGCGCCGCGGCCTTGCCGGAGGCGATGATATCCACAAACCGCAGGACAGCGTAGAGGCTCATGGCCACCGCGGAGACTGCGCCCAGTGCGGAGATCGCTCGCATGGGGGCCGCCTTCTCGTACAGCCAGTGCACGAAGAGGGTGACCACCGAGATGGTCAGACAGCCGATGCCGATCGCCGAAATGAAGAACAGCACCGGCAGGAAGTCGGTATGCCACAGGGGGTGCAGTCGGAAGGGCGTCGCCAGAAAAAGGGTGCCGAGGGACGACTGGTGCAGAGTGGACAGGGAGATGCCGACAATGACGATTATCATCGTCGCTTTCTCCACCACCGACAGCATCCGCTGCCAGCCGATCTTGGCGAGTACGGTGTGGCTGAACTCGAGGCTCAGCACCACGAGGTAGAGCATGATGCACCAGGCCACCTCGAAGAGCACCGAGTGCACCTGCCAGTGCCAGAGGGGGAAGACGATGCGCCACCAAATGCCGATATCCACGGTGAGGCCGAAGCCGACACTGCTGTAGCACAGCAGGGCAAGCAGCACCGCCCCCCGTACCAACGGTTTGAAGACCTGGCAGTTGAAGATGTAGACGAGCATCGCCACCGTGAATCCGGAGCCACCGATAGCGACCAGGGCGACCACGCCGCCGCCTTTCCACAGGCCCCAAGGGATGATGTCGGTCAGTGCGGTGACCGATCCCGGGCCATGGATCACCCGCATGATGAGGACGGCCGGCGCCAGGCCGGCAACCAGCCACAGAATGGTCTTGATGATGCGCAGCTTCATTCGTTCTTCTCCTCGCCGGAGCCGGTCTCGGTTTCGGGACTCTCGGTGACGGCGGAGACCGGTGCGTGCTCTTTGTCGAGCTCTCTACCCATGAGCTCCTGGCGGCGTTTGATCACCCAGTGCACGCCGCCCATCACGGCGGCCATGCCGACGAAGACGGTCGGCATCTTGTGCAGGATCTTGGTGGTCCGATGGGGCATGGGCTCCTCGGAGGAGATGCCCACCTCGAGTTCGGTGAGGTTGAGGTCGATGTCAGAGATGTAGAGCACCGAGGTGCCGCCTATCTCCTTCTCGCCCCACACCTTCTGAACGTACTTCTCCGGCTCGGCCGCGATCCGGCGGTGCGCCTCCGCAAGCAGCTCGTCACGGACTCCGAAGATGGTGGCCTGGGTCGGGCAGGCCTCGACGCAGGCCGGCACCCCGCCGTCCACCACTCGCTCGTAGCAGAGGTCGCACTTCTGCACGTAGGGGACCGTGTCCTCCCAGCTGTAGCGGGGGATCTCCCACGGACAGGCGATGAGGCAGTAGCGGCAGCCGATGCAAATGTCACGGTCGTAGATCACCGGGCCCTCGGGCGTCTTTTTCAAGGCGCCGACGATGCACACCGAGACGCACTCGGGATCGAGGCAGTGACGGCACTGCTGGCGCACGTAGCTGGTGCTGTGATCATTGGGCACCGTTTGGATGGTGGTCCACCGGGCGGATGACAGGTCGTCGATGTGCTTCACCCAACGCCAGGGCTTTTCGACCGGCAGGTCATTGGCCTGCTGGCAGGCCACGACGCAGCTCTCGCACCCGGTACATTTGGTGACATCGGTGAGGATGGCCAGATTGCGCACGCTCATATGGGTTGGTCCTCCTTGTGCAGCGCCTCGGCCACCTGCTGCCCGGCGTCGGGCACCAGGTGCCAGCCCATCTCGGAGATCAGTCTGGTGATCGGAAAGAGCAGCGCGTGGCTGAGCTTGGAGAAGGGCAGGACGATGAGCAGCAGATTGCCGCAGAGAACGTGCAGCAGCATCACAGCGTCATAAGAGAAGGGGTTTCGGGCCGGGTGCTGCGCCAGGTAGCCGGCGGCGAAAATGACGGTGATCAACACCGGCAGCAAATAGTCCTGGAAGCGGCTCAGCTCGCGGCTGGCGCGAGCGAAGATTCGCTGCACGATCAGCACCAGGCCGGCTGCGATGCCGGCGAGGGTCAGGGTATCGGCCAGGCTCTGGTTGAGGGCCGGCCAGCTCACGCCGAGGCCTCGCTGCCACAGCAGGATGTGCGCCCCGAGGAAGATGGGGGTGATGATCATCGCCAGGTGGAACAACATCGAGGCGAAGGTGAATACCGGGTGCCCGCTCAGCGCCCCTCCCCTCGGCACCATCCACGCGAGAGTGCCGCGCAGCACCTTGGCCACCGGGAAGCGCTTGTTGCCCGCCCTCCGGGCCACCGCTGTCAGGTTGAGCAGGGAGAGCACCACCAGGCGCAGCACGCCGAGCGCCATCAGTGCGAATGCAAAACGGAACATGGGCCCTCGCGCCCACAACAGCCACTCATGCATGGTCGTCTCGCCTCCTGTTCACGGCCTGTTTGCCCGGCCCCGGCCTCGACTCCACAACGCGGTTCTCACTCGAAAGCACGGCGAGGCTCCGGTTTCTGACCGTCGGGCATGACGATCGCCTGGAGGAAGAGGTCGTGCAGACCGGTGCGCACCGCGTCGAGCTTGAAGTCCTCGATGATCTCGCCTACCTGCTTCTTGCAGTTCGCGCAGGGAGTCACCACGTAGTGCGCACCGGTCGCCTTGATCTGCTCGGCCTTGGTCTGGCCGCCGATCATCACCCGGAACTCGCGGATTTCGTCGATGGAGACGGTTCCACCACCACCGCCGCAACAGTAGTTGTCGACCCCGTTCGGTGTCATTTCCACGAAGTCGGAGCAGATGTGGCGCAGCAGCACCCGCGGCTGCTCGATGATCCAGCCCTTGCGCGCGATGTTGCAGGGGTCGTGGTAAGTGGTGCGCTCGGTGATGGCGTTCTCGATCAGTCGCAGCTTGCCTGAGAGAAAGCCGGCGTGGGCGAGTTCCATGATGTTGACCACCGGCACTCGCTCATCCTCGGGAATGAAGTTCTCCATCCCCTCCTTTGCCGAGCGTGAGGCATGGCCGCACTCGCCGATGAGCATCACCCGACCGCCGAGGCGGTGGACCTCGGCCAACTGGGCCTTGATGATGCGCTCCCACATGCGGTCGGAGTAGAAAAGCCCGTAGTCGATGCCGTCGAAGTTCTCGCTGCCGATGGTCCACGATGCGCCGATGGAGTGCAGCATGGCCGCGTTGCCCATCAGGGTGTCCGCCTCGAGCAGGTAGTCCGAGACCGCGGGGAAGAACACGTACTCCGAGCCTTTCACGTCGATGGGGAAGGTGATGCCCGCGCCGGGGTAGATCTCCTCGAGCTCCTCCTCCAGGAACTCGCATGTGTCTCGCATGGCCACTTCGGGAATCGCCGAGGTGTTCCTGGTGACCCCCTCGAGCTGCTCCCGCACTGAGACCAGAAGGGCCTTGGGCACGATGTCGATCTCGGACAGGATCCAACGTGCGAGGTGGGTGATCAGCGCGTGGTCGATTCCCATGGGGCACGAGGCGAGACAGCGCTTGCACGCGGTGCAGCGGTAGTACGCGTCGGCCATGGTATCGATGTGCTCGTCAGTAAGGTGGAAGCTGTCGATGAACCGGGCCTTGAGCGCACCACCGAGGGTGAAGTAGCGGCGGTACACCCGCAGCAGCAGCTCGGACCGGTGACAGGGAATGTCCTGGGGATCACCGCTGGCCTGGTACACGGGGCAGGAGGCCGTGCACAGCGAGCACTTGGCGCTCACGTGCACATAGGCGTCAAGCGCCGGCCCGTAGTTCGAGTAGCGCAGGATCGCGGCAAATGCCTCGAGGAAGCGCCGTGGCCGCTCCTCGAGTGGAAACTCCTCTGCATGGTATGTGTACTTTGGTTGCGTTTGCATTCCATCCTCGTCGTCTTCTAAGGGCCCCCCGACGCTTGTCCGATCCTCCGCCAAACCGCGAAGCGCCGCTGGTTGACCACGTTGATACGTCTGTTTGCAAGACCAGTGCCGGTCCAAAGACCACGGTGGTGCCGGCCGCATGGTTCGCCTCGATGGCCGAACCCGACCCGCAGGCCCGAACCCCAGACGAGGACGAGGGCTTAACCCTCCTCGTGGAGAGCATGGGGCATCAAAGGGCCGCCGGAGGGCGTATGAAAGTGCGAAAATCTTGCTCGCTTTTCTGTGGCGATACGGACTATCTGTCGCGTTTTGCGACTCTACTGGCGATAACAGCGGCGCAGTCTGCGCCGATCGTGGCGACCGGCCGTCTGCGAAGATTCGTCCGGCGTGCTCGAGCGGGATTTGAAGCACAGCCCCAGGTGGCGAGTGCTCGACTGCGACGGGAGACGGATCTTTCCTCGACAGTCACTGTCTGATCTCGGCTCGTCGGAGATTATCGACAGGGATTCTTCGGGTTGTCGGTTTGCCCTGACTTTTCCTTTGGGAAGTCGGTTCGACTCGTGGTCCAAAACCGAGATCCCAGATGGGCTACGACTGTGATTCGACCATCGGCTTCCAGTTTGGCAAGTGCCTCTTGGACCCCTTCCGGGGACCACCGAGCCAGGCAGTTTTCGAGTTCATTCTGGCTCATCGGGTGGCGGGCGATGATCCCGAGCACCGCTTCGACGACGTTTTCACCGGCTTCGAGTTCGAAATCTCCCTCGGTGGGCGGTATGACCCGAGCTTTGTTTCCCAGGATGTTGAGCGCCTTCAAGACGACGTGTCGCTGTGGGGGGCGTACCCAGGTTTCTGCGGGCGGCCGAGTCGGTAGGCTGATATGGATCTCATCCGGCTCGATTTTTCCAACAACAGCCGCGATGTCTTGAAGCGCCTGCTCGGAGTCGTTCTCCCCGCCCACGAGCATGATCTCCAGCCACAACCTGCCAGTGTAACTCCGGCGAAACTTGATGAGTCCATCCACGTGATGCTCGAAGGTGAAACCCGGATGGGGCCGATTGATGCGCCGATAGAGCGCGGACGTTCCGGCGTCCAGACGTGGCAGTACGGCGTCCGCGGCGGCCAACGCGTGCCGGACCTCAGGCCGGTACAGCAGTGAGCCGTTGGTGACCACGGCAAGCGGCAGAGAGGTCAGCTTTCGGACCTCATCGATCATCCATCCAAGGCGCGAGTGCAGGCAGGTCTCCCCTGATGCTATGAAGGTGACCCAGTCAACGGTCGATTTCGGGCGCGAGGCCAGGGCCGCCTCAACCTGCTCTACGATCTCTTCCGCCTGAAAGAACTCCCCGCGTTCTTTGGTCAAGTGTTCCGTTCGGCCGAGCTGGCAGAAAACGCAGTTGAAGTTGCAGGTCTTGGTCGGGACCGGGTCGATTCCCAGGGACTGCCCCAGCCGGCGTGAGGGAACCGGCCCAAAGACGAATATTTCGGCATCCAATTTAGCCTCCATCGCGAAGTCCATGCTCAGACCTTTCCGGGCCATTCCGGCTTCAGGTCGAGAACCGGGGCGCCGTCAAAGGCGTCCAAGCCCTTGACTCGAATCTCGTTCCCTTCGATGTGGACCAGGTCTACCTCGGTGATGGCGATGGGGTCGTCCTTGGTCAACGCCCGTCGGTTGTGATGGTGCCGACCCCCCGGCATCGTATGCCTGCCGCCGCCGAGACCGCCATCAAGATAGGCCTCAACCACCTCGTCCACCAAACCGCAAATTCCCGAAATCACGTCAATGCCCTGTGCCCGAAGAGTGTTCTCTATTTCTCGAGATATACCCGCGCAGATCAAGACGTCCACGGCATGCTCGGCCAGTGCCCGCGTCCGATTTCCCCTGATGGTCAAATCGGCGTGGCCGGCGAGGGCACGATCTTCGATATCGACGAGACGCAGGGACTGGGCCACGTCGAAAACCGGGGAGATGCGACCACGGCAGATCGGGATTGCAACTCTCATCAGCCATGGTGAAAGCAACAAGCTTGCCAAGGCGGGGGCTGTCGTGGGTGAGTGGGGTAAGTCTGTCTACTGGGACAGATCAACCAGCTCACGAATGCATCGACGGATCCATCGGTTGCAGATAGCGTCGTGCGGTCTGTGGGGTGGTTGCATCTTGCGTCGCCAACCTACAAACCTCCGCCGGGCTCACCCGTTTCAGTTCAACCGAGACAGACCAATCGAAATGGAGGCCGGCGACTTAGATATCTTCGATATTGGGCCAGCAACTCCCACCGGGCTGTCGAGCGCGAGAACCAACCTATGGATTCTGTTCATGGGGTGGCGTCTTGATTTCCAACGTCTTGATTTTTCGAAATAGGGTGCTTCGATGAATGCCCAGCTCCTGTGCAGCTGCTCTGCAGTTGCCGCCGTGGCGGCGAATGGCATCGGTGATGTGAAAAGCTTCAATCGAACGCAACGATGCCCCCGGTGGTTGCGTTGTGGATGGTCCCAGATGTTCGAGAAGCTTCCGCGGGAGATGGTGAAGCTCGATCAGGCCCCCACCGCACAAGATAAAGGCATGCTCGATGACGTTCTCGAGCTCGCGTACGTTGCCCGGGAAATCGTGGCCCATCAGCGTCGCGAGCACTCCTTCGGAAACACCGGCCACGTCCTTTTTTTGAATGTCGTTGAACATCGCGACAAAGTGGTCGATCAGCAACGGAATGTCTTCCATTCGGTCGTGCAAACACGGCAGGTCGATGGTCATGACGTTGATCCGATAGTACAGATCTTCCCGGAACTCACCCCTGGCCACCTGCTCCTCCAGGTCCTGATTCGTGGCGGCGATCACTCGAACATCAGCGCGCACCGGCTTGCCGGAACCGAGCGGTTCGTAGACGCGCTCTTGCAGCACCCGCAGCAGCCGCATTTGCATGGCCACCGAAATGTCGCCGATTTCGTCGAGGAAGAGCGACCCTCCCTCAGCGAGCGCGAATCGGCCTGGTTTGTCTCGGCGCGCGTCCGTAAAAGCGCCGGCCTTGTGGCCGAAGAGTTCCGATTCCAGGAGCGTGTCGGGAAGCGCGCCGCAGTTAATCGCGACGTACGGGTGCTCTTTGCGCGGTGACAGATTGTGAATTGCCCTGGCGACCAGCTCCTTGCCCGTGCCGCTTGCACCTTGAATCACCACGGTGCTGTCGCTCGCCGCCACGGCCGGTATCAGCTCGAAAAGATCCTGCATTACAGGGCTCTGACCGATGATGTCAGCGAATTTCCTACGTCCTGCGAGCTCCCTGCGCAGTTCTTCCACCAAGCTCAGATCCCTGAATGTCTCGACGCCTCCGATGATCCGACCTCTCGTGCTCTTGAGAATGGAGGTTGAGATGCTGATCGGGATCCGTCGCCCATCGGGGCGAAGAATGTACACTGGCTTGTTGATGATCGCACGCCCCGTAACCTGGGTTTCTCGAAGAGCGCACTCGCTCTCACAGATGCTGGCTCGGAACACATCACAGCAGGGTTGGCCCAGTGCTTCCTCCCTGCTGACACCAGTGATACGCTCCGCAGCCCTGTTGAACGAAGTGATCCGCCACTGGTTGTCGACCGTGAACACACCGTCGCTGACGCTATCCAGGATAACCCGTGCAATGGCGGGATCCTCGTGGTACATGCTGGTTCAGCCTCCTCAACAAGCGGTTGTCGGCCAATGCAGACTGTAGCCCAAATCCCGCACGGGAGGCCGTCAACAACTTACATGGATACTCCTTTGTAGAGGCGGTGTCAAAGACAGCGTCGATTTTCCCGTCCTCGGTCCGTGGCCCATCTGCGAAGGCGATTCGAGCCGTCCCGGTCGAGGAGCACACATCAATTCCAACCCAAGACCGGCGCACCGCTCAGCCTATGCATCAGAACAGCGTTACCAAAAACGGAGTCGATGAGTTGACGAACCCCCACCGACTCGTTGCACGCGTGAGCGAACCGCTCCTCACCCGGACCCCAGCCGATGGCGGGAAGCCCGAACTCGCGAGTGATCAGCGCCCCGGCGGTGCCCATTTGAAGCCTTTCCAACTCCCACCGTTCCGGCGTCCAACTACAGCCTGCTGCGAGAACGGATTCACGGGCGCGATCGACAAGCGGGTCCACCTATTCGCGCACAACGGCGACCTCCACGGTATCGACAGGGCGCCCGGTCTGCGGCTCGGTCGCTACCTGCCGATCGGTATCGTGATACGGCTTTGCGATTTCAGAGATATGGAGTCAGCAACCAAGCCAAGCCGTCTCGAATACGGACAGGGAGAGAGCGGCTGTCAACTTCCTCGAGAGTGACCTCTCGCGATCGTTCTCGAACGGCATCAAAATGGTGGTTGATGGTTGTCGCAAACTTGCGGTCGTAGACTTCGACGACCATCTCGAAGTTGAGCCGGAGGCTCCGCGGATCCATGTTCGCCGATCCCACCTGGACATAGTGACCATCGACGAGAAAGAGCTTGGTGTGGACAAATGGATGCGGCTGGCGGAATACACGCACCCCCCTTTGCAGGATCTCCCAGAGCATGTTCGTGCTGGCCCACTGGACGAAAGGCAGGTTGTTCTTTTCCGGAAGGATCACCGTCACCTCTACCCCGCGGAGGGCGGCGGCCTGGAGGGCGCCGAGGAGCTCACGGGGCGGGATAAAGTAGGGGGTCATGATGGCCACCTGCCGGCGCGCTGCGGACACGGCGCCGATGAGAATCGCGAGCAGCTTGTCGAGATCTTCATCGGGTCCCTCGACGATGGTCCTGCACTTGGCGCCTCCCGCCTCTCGACGGTCGACCGGAAAGCGACCCGGCTCCCGGCCGGTCACGAATCGCCATTGGTCGAGAAACTGCTGTTGGAGCTGCTCTACCACCGGGCCCACGATGCGGAAGTGGGCGTCCACCACTCGGTCGGGATTGGCGGCGCGATCGGCCAGGTGCCGGTCACCGATGTTCATCCCGCCGGTGAACGCCACCCGCCCGTCGGTGACCAGGATCTTGCGGTGGTTCCGAAGATTGACATGGAGCGACGGCGGGATCGCCCTGGGTGGAAGGAACCTGGCGACGTTCACGCCCTTCTTGGCGAGCAATCCGTCGGCCCGCGGACGTGAGTACAGCCTTCCGACGCCATCGATGATGACCCTGGTTTCGACGCCGCGGCCCGCGGCCCGTGCAAGGGCATCAACGAAGGCGCGTCCGGTCTGGTTGGTCTCGAATATGTAGGTCGACAGGAAGACGTGATTCTCCGCAGCATCGATCTCTCGCAGCATGGCCGGGTAGGCCTGCTCTCCGTTGTGTAGTACTTCAATGCGGTTGCCGGCGGTCAAAGCAAAGTCCGAGACCGCATCCGAGATGCCGGCGAGTTCAGAAAACTCGTGAGGAGGCGGCACTCTCGATGCGATGCTCGATGGTTGCCGGATCCGGGCGCCGCGTAATCCGGGCAGCGCCCGCGCCCTCGTGCGGATGCGGTTGACCCCGAAGAAGAAATAGAGGAGGGGTCCGGCCAGGGGGATGGTCAGAGATACAACGATCCATCCCAGCGCCGCTTTGGGATCGCGTTTGTTGACCAGTGCGTGGCCCGCGGCCCCAACAGCGGTCACCACCCAAGTCCCGACGAGCATACACATCAATGGTAAGTACACGGGACGAGATTACACTCTCGGCTCGCGGGCTGAGAAGATCTGGTGGGGCTATGACGACAACGACGGGGCTTGGCTCCAGGTGCTCGGCTTCCCAAAACTGCAACACGCCGTCGAACAACCCCAGGTCAGTGCCGGCGAGGGCCTCCCGTCCGTGAAACCGGAGCACAGTCATGTTTGGCAACCGCTCTACGGAGACCAACGCACGACGATTCCGATTCGAGCGCTTCGGTTCTCTCGTGCTTCCTCGAGGGCTTGCCGTATCCGCGGTTCTGACGCCGTGAGGATCTGCTCGACCTCGTTGAGGATCCCGGCATCGACGTTTGGGTCGTCGAGCACGACCCGAACATGGAGTAGCTGGATCTTCGCGTCGATACGCCCCGCAATCTCCTGGGCGAGAGAAAACGCCGTGGTACCCGCCATCAAGACTCGGTCCAACAGAAATTCTAGCCAATGTTGGCAGGATGGTTGCATCGGTTTGAATCTGTGGGGGCGTTAGCCCGTGACAAAGGGACCTGCGGTCCTCCGGATTCAAACGACATGGATCACTGCCGCCTTCGAACGAACGAGGGCCGGCCGGCTCGCAGCAGCGGGACGGGCCGCGCCGTCGCCGAGGGAAATCGAGAGAGAGATGGGGATCTGGCCAATTCTTCAACCAACGATCATGATCACCGGCTTCGTGGCGGTGATGATGATATTGGTCGAGTACCTCAACGTACTGACCAGGGGGACGTGGCAGAAGGCTCTTGCTGGATCCCCCTGGCGGCAATACGTGGTGGCCGCCCTCCTCGGAGCGACGCCCGGGTGTCTCGGCGCGTTCGTCATCGGAACCCTCTTCATCCATCGGACCGTATCCCTGGGCGCGGTTGTCGCGTGCATGATCGCGACCAGCGGCGATGAAGCCTTCGTCATGCTGGCGATCTTTCCTCGCACCGCCGTTCTTCTCAGCGTGGGGCTGACGGTTCTCGGCGTCGTTGTTGGACTGTGCACCGATTTGGCGAGTCGCCGGCCAACCGCGGAGGACGGTTGTTCGGTGATGGTCATCCACGACGAAGACGACCAGTGCCGTTGTTTCGACCCGGGTTTGATCCTGCCCCAACTCAGGCGTCTCTCTCTGACCCGTGGTCTTTTGATCGGTGGATCCGGTCTCTTCTTTGCGGGCATTGCAGCGGGGATCGTTGGCACATCCGAGTGGGGCTGGGTCCGGGTCTCTCTCCTGGTGGTCGCGGCCCTTGCCCTATTCGTGGTGGCTACCGTACCGGAGCACTTTCTCGAAAAGCACCTCTGGCGACACGTAGTGCTCCAGCACGTACCTCGGATTTTCTTGTGGATATTCGGAGTGCTGGTCGCCATCTCGGTGCTTCGTCGGTTTCTAGATCTCGGTTCCTTCGTGCAGGACAACAGCTGGCTCGTACTGATCCTCGCCGGAATTGTTGGAGTTGTTCCCGAGTCCGGACCCCACCTGCTCTTTGTCACACTCTTCGACGATGGGAGCTTACCTCTGAGCGTGCTCGTGGCGAGCTCGATTGTTCAAGATGGTCACGGGATGTTGCCGATTCTCGCCCATTCGTGGCGCAGTTTCTTGAAAATCAAGGCTGTCAACATCGTCATAGGTTTGTTGATTGGAGCATTGATGCTCAGCCTGGGTTGGTAGGCGGATGGTCCACACCACATTCTCAGGCTCGTATAGGAGGCCATGCCGGAGGCGATGCAACGCGCGGTGAGTTCGGCGCCGGAGGATTGATCCGGTTTTGCCGTCATCGTTCTCCAAAGAGCTTGGTCCCGATTCGCACGACGTTTGCCCCCTCTTCGATCGCGACGCGATAGGAGTTACTCATCCCCATCGACAGGTACTTCAGGTCGATGTTCGAGGATTGATGGCATCGCAGCTCGTCGTACAACCTCTTGGATTTCACGAAATAAGAGCGGGCGTCTTCGGGGTCACCAAACCGGGGGCCCATCGTCATCAGACCTTCGACCTTCAGGTGCTCCAAGCCGGCGAGCTCATCCAGTAGCGCGGGAACCTCCTCCGGGAAGCTTCCGGTCTTCTGGGCTTCGCGGCCGCTGTTGACCTCGATCAGAATCGACATGACCCGATCCGATCGCGCGCATTCCTCGTCGATCTTCAGCGCCAACCGAAGCGAATCAACGGTCTCGATCGTATCGAAGATCTCGATCGCTTTTCGAACTTTGTTCCGCTGCAAGTGTCCAATGAGGTGCCACCGGGCCTTCTCCCCAATTGCGGAGTGGGCCTTTTCGGCTTCCTGAAGGTAGTTCTCCCCGATGGTCGTAACGCCCGCGTCTATGGCTTGAAGAATCTCGGCCGAAGTTCGAGTCTTCGCCGCGGCGACGAGGAGGACCCCGGAAGGGAGGTCGCTCAAGATCCGGGCAACGTTTTCTCTAATCATGGTTGGCTCCCTGGTCTGGCGATGTAAATATCGGAGAAAAGGCAATACCCATAGACCCTCTCGACAAGGACGCAATCAGAACCGTCGTCTTCTTCGGCTACCCGAGCCCAACGTCGAGAACCATCATGAGGGCGAATCCCAGCATTGCGTCGAGCAACCGGCGGTTGACTTCGGCGGTGAGGAAAACCAGGGCCGCGCCGCCTACCGTAATCACCCACGTGAACAATCCGCCGAAAAGAGCTTGCGTCATTGGATTCAGAGTAGAAAACCAGTCGAGCATGACGATAATCTCTCTGCCAGCGTACCACCTTGGGCCCTGTCGAATTCACGGAGAGGAAACCCTCACCTATGAGGCGACCCGCAGGAGCTACGACTGAGCTTTCGCACCAAGAAATCCTGCCCGCCGTACTCCACCTCGATCAGCCGGCCTTCGTCCACCAACCTCTGAACGACCGACCGGTCCGCGCCTCTGCGGATGAGCAGGGCCTCGACGGCCTCTGCTCGCATCGGGTGCACGGAGGTGATGGCCAGCAGGTCCTCGTCAACACGACCACCGCTGAAAAAGGTGTCTCCTTCATAACCGGTGAGGCACTCGACATTGTCGTGCGCCCTCGACAGGATGCTCCATGCACGTGTGACCCCGCTCTCGTCAGGGCCGCGCACGTTCTCTTCGGCCGGCGGACGGGTGGGGATCGCCAGGTAGGTGGTTTCTGGACGGAGCCTGGCGAGAAACTCTGTGAGTTCCTCGAGATCTTCGCTGCCGTCGTTGACCCCTTCGACGAGCATGGTCTCGGTCACCAGCCGGCCGTTGAAAGACTCTGAGAACGCGAGTGCACCGTCAAGGATCTGAGACAGGCGCAGCTGTCCATGTGGACGGTCGATCCGACGCCACACCTCCTCGCGGACCGAGTCCACTTTGAGTGAGACCCAGTCGGCGAGCGCCAACTCCTCGCGGACGTCTTCCCGCCAGATCAGCGACGAGTTGGTGATCACGGCGATCTTGACCCCGAGCTCTCGGACCAACTCGATTTCGCGTCCCAGATTGAGGTCGAGAGTAGGCTCGCCGTCGGGCACAAAGCTGAGGTAGTCGATGGACTCGCCGGCCATCTTCACCTCGTCGATCCTGTTCCGGACCTGCTCAAAGACTCGTTCCGGATCGTAGAAATCGGTTCGCCCGGTCTGCATCGTGAGGGTGCGGCCGAGCTGACAGTAGATACAGGCATAGGTGCAGATCTTGGGCGGGATGTTGTTGATTCCAAGGCTCTGCCCGAGCCTGCGGGAAGGCACGGGTCCGAACGTCACTGCGTCACCCTGGATGGGCTGCCAGTTCTTCAAGATTACCTCGATTCGAACGGATGCTGCCGAGCCCGAAAACTCACCGAACGATGAGGACCGAGCACGGTGCACGATGGGCCAGGGCACTGGAGACGCTGCCCAGATAGAGTTCCTTTGCCGGTGACCGGCCTCGATTTCCGGCCACGACGAGGTCTACGCCCAGGTTCGTGGCGAACTCGACAATCTCCTTGCCCGGATTGCCCACCAACACCACTTCGTTGACTCGGCCCTCCGTATCGACAAGAACCTCCACGGTCTTCGCGAGGATGGGCCTCGCCACCTCGACGACGCGTTTGTCGTCGGCTTGAGTCGGCAGGGGTACCACTCCGTCGTAGCACTCCGGATCGGACGGGAGTGGGAAGACATAGATGACAAAGAGCTCGTCCTCGGGTCCGGGGCAGGATTGCCGAACGAGGAAACGAGCGGCTTTGAGGCTGGCTTCGGAGCCGTCGGTTGCGACGATATATCTCATTGGACTGTTCCTTTCTCGGTGGCCGCGAATACTCTGCGCCGCGCATGGTTCGCGTCGATGACCTGGACCGGTTTGTGAGCTTCTCCAATCACTTCCACCCCGGCCCACCTTGGGAAATCGGGTTGATACCGGAGGGTGAAACGGAATGAAAGCCGTGGATCTTTGATCTTCGCAGTTGATCACTCTGTCCAGCGCCGCGATGCCAGCTGCTCGGTCAGCGCCAGCTCCTGTTTCAGATAGCTGTCGAAGTCGTCGGTGGATGCGGTCATGGCGCGTTTGAGGCCAACGAGGGTTGCGCGGGGCAAGCTGCCGAGACGATCCGCGACCTCGAGGGCCTCCTCTTCGAGCCCTCCGGGGGCCGTGATGTAATTGACCAGCCCGAGCTCGAGGGCGTCATTGGCGGATAACCGCGGGACATCGAGCAGGAGCTGGGAGGCCTTCGCACCGCCCACCATCTTCGCCAGCAACCAGGGAAGACAGCCAAGGGGAGCGCGGGGCAGTGTCTGGGTCGTATTCACGAATACCGTGTCAGGGCTGACGATCCGGTAGTCACAGGCGAGGAGGGGCGCCGCAAGGTGCAGGGCAACCTTGCCGCCAACGACCCCGATGACGAACGAGTCTAGTCCACGAACGCCTTTGATAAAGCGCTGGATCACATTCTCCTCGCGGATGATCCGTGCTCTGAGTTCGGCGGCGGTCAAGCTTTCTCCGGTCGACGGATGAGCAAGAAGCCGTTCGAGGCTCAGCGGGCCGAGCAGGTTTGGTGGGGCGATAATCACAACGATCGGTTTAGGATCACTGGATTCATCTTCCAAGAAATCCCATAATCCTCCGGTTAACCGAAGATCGGTGCCGGCGAGGGACTCTCGTCCGAGAAACCGGAGAATCGTCCTTTTTTGGGACCGTTCGACTGATATGGTCTCGGGATGATCCTGATCAACCGTGGTCCGCCGCGGTAACGTGGTGAGTCGTTTGGCCACCTTCGATGTTCCAGTCGGCGTTGGGGATGGTTCGCGAACGGTGAGTACCGGGATGCTGGACAGTTGGGTGACCCTTTCGGCGACGGAGCCGAAGAGTGCGTGAGCGATGCCAGAAAGTCCGCGAGTCGCGAGTACCACTAGATCGAAATCGTTCGTTGACGCGAATTCGGTGATTCCATCGGCCGCTTGCGCGTAGACCACCGCCGTCTCGTGCGTCACCGCACGGAGGTGTTCGGAGCCAACCTCGGCAAGTGCGTCGTGGCACTGCCGGCCGAGTCGTTTCATATGGTCTTCGCGGAGCGTGTAGTGAGCATAGAAATCAGGGTAGGTGACGGGTTCCATGGCATGGAGGAGGGTGATCTCGGCCGGCAGAAGTGCCGCCCACTCAGCCGCCAAAAGGACGGCCTGCAGCGAGTCGTCCGACGAGTCATAGGCAACGAGGATTTTTTTTGGCGGAAATGTGCCACTGGTCTCCGCGCGGGTCGTCAGAACCGGGACGGGAGAGCGATGGACGACCTCTTTGGCGACGGAACCCATTAGCAGTCCTTTGAGGCCGCGTCGGCCGAGAGTGCCCATGATCACCAGATCGCAGTTATGTTCGGAAATAGCTTTGATGATCGCGTCGGCGGGCGCGACACCCCTGCGGATGTGGCAATGAGTTGGGGCGTCGATACCAAGTGCGGATTTCTCGAGAACCTGCTGTGCTCTGGCATCCGACATCGCGAGGACTTGTTCGACTTCGTCGATGTCTTCAAGGCTCATGATTGGATTGTCGACGGTGGCGCGAACATGGATCAGATGGATCTCTGCACTGAAAGGACCCGCGAGTTCTCCTGCGAGTTTGAGAGCGTTGTCAGATGCGGGTGAGAAATCGGTCGGAATCAGGATGTTTTTTGGTATAAGTGCCATGGTCCGTCCTCCATGTCATCGGTCTTCCCTTTGGGGAAGAGGCGTGGTTGAGATCAGCTGGCAGCATGCTGCATGACTCGGGTTGCCGTCTCGGTCGGCTTGAGGGTCTGAGGGTGTGTTGGTGGAATCCGGGGTGGTCTTTGTCGGAAGGTGATGGGCGTTAGGTGGCCATCGGCGGGCTGTTGACCCTGAGAGATGAGATGACCGCTGAGACGTTCGGGGGTTCCGAGATCGAGCCACCCGCAGGCCGGGACGGTATGGACCCAGAGCGAACCCGCGGCTTGCTCCAGGAGGTCCTTCGAAAAATCGAGCGTGGGAACCGAGTCGTAGAGGTGGTCAAGATTTCGACCCAGGCGGGAACTGTCCCTAGCTTGGTCGAAGACCGGTTGAAACGAACGCCACAGCTGCGGCAGGGCGGTTTCAAACAGATCGAGTAGAAAACGACCTCCGGCGACCAGGATGAAGCTGTTGAGCAACGCGCCCTGCCCGAAGAGAGCGGCCGCAGTCGCCGGACTCGGCTTTTCGCGGAAACGAGCGACCCGGCGGAGGCGTTTCTCTCCCCACGGCTTCGGTACGATCCAACCATAGTCCGTCTCCGGCCGTTCCGGCTGCACTCCGAGCAGAATCATCTCCGAGTTCGACGACGGCGCACAGGAGACGGCATCGGCGATCGATTCGTGCAGAGTCTCCTCAGAGGCAACACCGTGATCGGATGGCAGAAACACCAGCCTGGCGTGGGGATCGCGCTCGGTGATCCAAAGGAGCGGGAGCAGGATGCCGGCGGCGGTGCCCCGGTTCTCGGGCTGGGCGATCACGTTTTTGGGGGGAAGATCAGCCAGTTCCGACACCCACCACCGTCGGTGCTGCCGAGCGACAACGGCGATGATCCGTTCAGCTGGCGTGAGCTTCTTTGCTCTCTCGAGCGTCGCATCGAGGAGAGTTGACTGTCCGTTGATCAACGAATATTGCTTCGGCGCGGGAAGACCCCAGCGATCTCGGGTCAGGTCCTTGACTCGTTTGCCTTCGCCCGCAGCCAGGATGACCACCCAGAGGTGTTTGTTTGAATGCACCTTCGTGTCCTTTCGTTCCTCGTCCACTAGCCGAAAATAACGGGTGACACGGATCCTGGATACGACCGCGAGGTGGCGCGAGGTGTTTCTCGGGCCGGATCGGATTCGGCCAGGGAGTGTTCGCGACGATAGGCTGGGCCGAGCTCGGAGAATGGTAGATTTTGAAAAATCCGGGGACCACTGAAATCGAGGACCCGAAGATCGCTTCCCTTCTCAAGGGCTTTTTCGATGACATCGAATTGCCGGCCGTACCGGCTGCGCAGTTGTGAAACGGGGGCTTCGCGGGCGATGAACTTTCGAATACCGATCCGGCCCAGCTGATTCAGGACCACGTCGTTGAGGATGGGTTGTCTTGTCACGACCAGCAACGGTTCGTGCGATGAGAAGATGACGTAGGCTTTCATGGTTGATCCTCCTCGAGATCGGGTCAAGCGCTCGAGTCGCGCCTATGACGATGAGACCCAACCTCTGCTTTGAGAATAGCAACCTTCATGCCAGCTCGGGTGAGCAGATCTGAGCGTTGGAGGAAAGCCATGGCGAAACACTCCCGGGTCGAATTTCGGCGCCGAGTGCGCCTTGGATTCGACCCGTTGGCATTTCAATCTGAAAATTTACTTTTCGGTTTGAATTCCTAGACAGAGACCTGCCCATGATCTACGCCACCCACGACGATCTTCAGATCGGCGCAACAGCGCGTTTCGCTCGTTTTCTCTTCTCGGATGAGTTGCAACTTGCTCTCGTATCCGCGATGAACGATCGAGCCCCGGCGTTGGGCGGTTCATTCTTCAAAGCGAACCGGCAGATAGGCGTGTAAACGATCGGCATCATCTCGTCGATGTGCTCAAGTACCAGACGAAAAAAGAGAGTCTCGTTTCGATCGTGGAGACTGGTCAGGTAAATGAACTTCTCGAGATCGGTCGGATTGGCCTGGAAGTTCTCGTACGTTCTCTGCAGCTGTTGTTCCATGGTGCAGATGGCCGGCGGAAGGAGGCCCCAAAGATCGAGTTCGTTCCGCTCACCGGCCGTGAAGGCCGTACTTTTGTTCGTACAGGGGTTGATCAGCAGTGGTCGACCCCTTTGTCGAACGGCCATGTACTCCTGCCGAGTCGATGGATCAATCTTGAGCGAGAAAGTCATCAACACCCCCACTTCGAGCGGTGGCTGGCCGATTGATTTGCACCGGTATCGCGTTTCCCACAATGTGGATGGCGATTCACAGGGCGTATTGTTCGTTCCACAATTGGGCGCAGCAAAATCCCTACCAATCGCGCGCAACAGGTCACCGGGTTTTGTGACCCGGGCGGAGTTGGGACAATTGGTGGGCATTGATTTTGCTTCTTTTCCGAGCGGTGAGCGAGGCAGCACTTCAAAGTGCCAACGAAAAACAGCCACGTCGAATCGATGGACGGGAGGAGCGATGACAGCCAGGGCGCCCTGAATCGGCAGGAGGGAGCAAGAAATGGAACCGGACCGCAGCAAGATGCAGCCTCGTTACCGGGCTTACGGCCGCAAGCACATCGGCCGGATTCAGCGGTTGGACAGACTGTCACGGGATCGGTTGATCGAACTCGAGGTTGCGTCCGCGGTCCTGCCGTTCCGGGTCAACGACTACGTGCTTGACGAGCTGATCGATTGGACCGACATTCCATCAGATCCCATCTACCAGTTGACCTTCCCGCAAGCGGCCATGTTGGATCGTGCTGACTATTTCCGGCTGCGAGGGCTGCTGATGGCCGGTGCAGCCGACGAAGTGGTCCGACACGCAGCCCGTGAGATTCAGATGGGGATGAACCCCCATCCTGCGGGCCAGATGGAGCTCAATGTGCCTGTTTTGAACGGCGCGGAATTGCCCGGATGCCAGCACAAATATCGCGAAACAGTGCTCTTCTTTCCACGGGCGGGCCAGACATGCCATGCCTACTGCACGTACTGTTTTCGCTGGCCGCAGTTCGTTGGTGTTGAGCGCCTCAAGTTCGCCATGCATGAGATCGACCTGCTGGTCTCCTATCTTCGTCAACACCAGGAGGTGACCAACGTCCTGGTGACCGGCGGTGATCCGTTGGTGATGAGCAGCGCGCTTCTACGGAAGAACATCGAGCCTCTACTCGGCGACGGGCTCGATCATGTGACCTCCATCCGGATCGGTACCAAGGCGTTGTCCTACTGGCCGTACCGCTTCATCTCCGATCACGATGCCGACGATCTGTTGCGCCTCTTCGAGGATGTGCGCAGCAGCGGTCGGCAGCTCGCGCTAATGGCCCACTTTTCTCATCCTCGAGAGCTCCAAACAGCGGTTGTTCGGGAGGCTCTCCGCAGGGTGAGGGACGCCGGCGCGGTGGTGCGGTGTCAGGCGCCTCTGATTCGTCACGTCAATGACAGCTCGGAGGTTTGGGCCGACCTATGGCGTGAAGAGGTCCGTCTCGGGCTGGTGCCCTACTACATGTTCGTCGCGCGAAACACCGGCCCACGTGCCTACTTCGAAGTCCCTTTGGCCGAGAGCTTTAGGATCTTTTCAGATGCCTTTGTTCAAGTTTCCGGTCTCGGTAGAACCGTCCGTGGCCCGGTCATGTCGGCAACTCCCGGCAAAGTCCTGGTCGTCGGTGTTGCCACTGTCAACCATCAGAAAGTCTTCGTGTTGAAGATGATTCAAGGTCGCGAACCCGAGTGGGTCAACCGTGTTTTCTTTGCCCGGTTCGACCCCTGGGCCGTGTGGTTTGACCAGCTCGAACCCGCCTTTGGCAGCGAAGATTCGTTCTTCGAGCCATCACTGTCGATGAAGGGAGAGGCATCATGAAGATCGCCATCAGCGCAACCAGGTCATCGTTGGACGCCCCACCGATGACGAATCGGTGCAGGAGGCAGTGCTGAGTGAGGCCAACCGACCGATCTGGTTCGTCCTGATGGCGAAGTGTACGGTGATCGCTGCTGACATCGGATGCGATCCGGGGAGCCTCGTTGTGCAGCGGGGGTCTGCCCCCGGCGCTTTCGCTGTGACGCCGGTATCGAATACCCCCGACTGACTCCGAGAAGACGGCGGTGTGGGTTAGAGTAGCGGTCGCGTGAGCGATTCAGCAGCCAAACCGCAGCAGACCGTGCAAACCTCGAAGGTCGCAACCATCGCGGCTGCCCACGCGGTGCACGACACCTACAGCTCCTTCCTGCCGCCCCTGCTCCCGGTCTTCATCGAAAAGCTCTTGTTGACCAAGGCCGAGGCCGGTCTACTCGCCGTCTTCCTGCAGGGGCCCTCCTTGCTTCAGCCGCTCATCGGCCATATGGGAGATCGCCGCGATCTCCGGGGCGCCGTCATCCTGACCCCGACCGTCACTGCGGTCTGCATGTGCCTGCTCGGGGTCGCGCCGGCCTACGGGGCCATCGCCCTGCTTCTCGTGACGGCGGGGGTTTCATCTGCGGTCCTCCATTCCGTCGCGCCGGTGGTGACGGGTCGGATCTCCGGGCTCCGCCTCGGCTTCGGGATGGGATTCTGGATGGTCGGCGGCGAGCTCGGACGGACCCTGGGTCCGATCCTCCTGGTCAGCGCCCTCGCCGCCGTCGGGATGGCTGGGCTGCCATGGCTTGCAGTCGGTGGTGTGGGCGCCTCGGCGCTCCTCGCCTTTGGGATGCGCGGTATGGCGCCGGAACCGAAGACGAAAGCTCAGTCCGCCAGCGCCGGTCGTGAATGGCGGGCCATGCGGGGTTTCTTCGTGCCGTTGACCGGCGTCGTTGTTGCGCGGGCGTCCATGATGGCGGCTTTCACGACCTTCCTCCCGGTCTTTCTCCACGAAGAGGGTGTCAGCCTGTGGTGGGCCGGGGCCTCCTTGTCCGTTCTCGAGGCGGCCGGCGTCGCCGGCGCCTTGATGGGCGGTTCTGCGAGCGACGTGCTCGGGAGGAAGAAGGTGGTCGCGGCATCCCTGTTGGTGACTCCAGTGCTCATGGTCGGGTTCGTGTACGTTGCGGGTTGGGGGAGGGTGCCGTTGCTTCTGGGCCTCGGCTTTGCCGGTCTCATGGCAACACCGGTGATCATGGCCTGGGTTCAGGAGGGCTTCCCCGAGAACCGGGCGCTGGCCAACGGCACGTACATGGCCCTCAACTTCGTCGCCCGAGCGATTGCGGTGGTTCTGGTTGGCGGCCTCGCGGATGGGATCGGAATGAGGCAGGCGTTTCTGGTCTGCGCCGCCTTGGGAGTTCTAGGCACACCGTTCGTCTTCCGTCTATCCGGCAGGAATCATCGAACTGAGGACGACTCGAGAGGCACCGCGTAACCCGTACGTCGAGGCTGCAGTTGCTTTCATTCCGGTCGTGCCGCGGGTTCATCGAGGGAGCGATGCTGGGCAAGGCGCCTCGGCCTCGTGGTGACGAATTCGTTGAGGCGGGCAGGTTTAGACCATTCCGTTCTGGGAACGGGTGTTCAGTTTGAAAAAGTTGAGGCCGCTTCGTCCCGGCCCCGGGGGTGTCGAAGATCCCGTATTGATTGGGTTTTTCGGCTGCGCTCCAACATGGCACGGGAAATGCTCTGAGGATCAACAGGAGGTGGTCCGATGACAACCCCATTCCAAGATCGAGAGAGTCTCGAAGAGAGATCATTGCAGGAAGCGTATCCGAAACGGAGGTGCGATATGAAACAACGTGGTTTGATAGTGATAGCCGCGCTCGTGGCCCTGATACTCGGAATGTCGGGGTCGACCGTTTTCGCGCAAAAGGGGTCGCTCCTACGCGACCTCCGAACACTTGTCGACAAGGAGGACGAGGCGTTTCTCTTGACCGAAATCGAGCGAGTTCAGCCTTACTACGCCATTCGCCAGCTCGCTCGAGTCCAGCAGATGCAGGATCGCGTCGGCGGCGGGTTCTGCGGTTGGCTGCCAGACCAGCTCATCAACGCCGATGAGATTCCCCTGCCGGTGGATGACGCGGGCGTGGTGGAGACCGCCGTCTACCTCGCCCGGCTGCGGCAGGCCAACCTGGGTGCCCTCACCGAGTTCGGCTTTCCGGCGACAAGCTCCTCGTCTCCGTTCACCGGGATTCCGTCGACGGACCGATCACCGTCCTTGGCGGTCACCATCGACACCTCGGTCCCAACTGCGTTTCTCGATGCGCTGAGCGATGGTGAGATCACCATGGCTGAGGGCAAGAAGATTGCAATGCTGCCGGCCAACCGGGAAATCCTGCGGTTCATCTGCGATCGCTGTGAGGGCGCTGAAACACGGGTGAGCGAGCAGACCCTTGCGTTTATGATCTGGAAGGCCGGCTCGAGTGATCCGCTCGATCGCCTGTGGCGCTGGGTGAACCCGGTGAATGACTTTGGCTATGCAGACCTGGCCGTCCATGCGGACCAGTATCGTCAGCTGATCGGAGAGTTTCAGAGCCATCGTCACGAAATTGCTGATGCGGCTCTGGCCAGGGTCGCGCCGTTCCTGCCGCCCGGGACAGAGATGAGTGTTGCCTTCGCTTTCACGCCGGGGTGTCTGACCGGTGACTGGATGACGCCGGCCATGTCCGGAACAGACGTTCTGCGGATCAAGGCCGGTTGGGAAGAGGTGGTCAGGAGGATCTCCGCGGGAGCGTTCCGTCAATACCTGATGGAGCAGTTGGGCGGCCCGTACGGGGCCGCTCCCCGGGCCAGGATGAATGCCGCCCGTACAGGGTTGGATGATGAGGGCTTTGTGGTCCTCTACGAGATGGTCGAAGTAACGGTGTTGGAGGGATCCGTCGACTATGTATCAACCGGGTTGGCGTCAGTCATTGGGACATCGAGCATCGGGAAGGGGGCGGATCTCATCAACACCTCCGTGGCCGAGGTGATCGCAGAATCACACGGGGAGTCGGCGCCTGGCCTCTCCGAGCTGGGGCGAAATCATCACGAGGCGCTGATGGTACTCGGCCGCTACATGACCATGTTGATTGCGGAACGGGACGGGCCTCAGGCTGTGACTGCCTTGCTGGAACAGGGGAGCTTGGACTTCTTCCAGCGCGCTTTGGAGATCGAGTCGGAAGGCGGCGAGGGGCTATTCGATCAGGAGGTCACCTTCGCTGTTGACGATCTTTCAGCACGCTTGGATCGATGACCGTTTGACCGAAGTGGTTGTTGGGGGAGTGGCGCGGAATCGTCACTCCCCTTCTTCCATTTCCTTGATGCGTCTCCAAAGCGTGGTCACCCCGATCCCGAGGATCTTCGCCGCTTCGCTCCGGTTGCCATCGGTGTGGCGGAGAACCGCGCGTGTGTGCGCCGCCTCGACCTTTTTCAGGCTGAGGATGGGGGCGAACGAGAATCCCAGGCCCGAAGCTTCGCCATCGACGACACAGGCAGGCAGCCCTTCCTCGGTGATCCTCCCGTCCTCGGAAAGAACGGCCGCGCGTTCGAGGGCGTTCTCGAGTTCCCGGACATTACCCGGCCACGGGTACCGTTGGAGGCATTCGATACTGTCGGCGTCAAGACGGAGATGGGGAAGGTCAAGTTTGGTCGTCAGTTTCTTCACAATGAACCGAGCGATGGGCAGGATGTCCTCGGGCCGTTCGCGCAGCGGTGGAATGCAAACCTCGACCACCCTGAGACGGTAGTAGAGATCGTCCCGGAAGTTCCCGTTCTTGATCTCTTGTTCGAGGTCTTGGTTGGATGCGGCCAGGATCCGGACGTCGATTCGCCGCTGGACGTTCTCGCCGATGCGGCGGATCTCGCGCTCCTGAAGCACACGCAGAAGATTGACCTGGAGCGCGGGCGAGATCTCACCGATCTCGTCGAGGAAGATCGTCCCTTCGTTGGCCTGCTCAAAGAGGCCCTTTCGGTCCCGGACCGCGCCCGTGAACGATCCCGATTTGTGGCCGAAGAGCTCGCTTTCGAGGAGGGTTTCGGGCAGGGCTCCACAGTTGACAGCAACAAACTCTCCCTTGGAACGGGGTGAGTTGTCGTGGATGTACCGGGCAAGCACCTCTTTGCCCACCCCACTCTCGCCGGTGATGAGAACCGACGAGTCAAACCTTGCGACCCGCGACGCAAGGTTGAGGGTGTTGCCAAACGACGTACTGCGCACTTCGGCCATGCCGGTTGGCAGGAGGGTCTCGATCTCTTGGAGACGTCTCGTTTGACGTTCCAACTCTCGGGTCTTCCGCCGGAGCTCCTTGGTGAGATCGACGATCTTGGCGTGGATGTCCTCGGTTTCAAAGTACTGGAGGGTGTCGTCGATCCGGGATCCCCATGACGCTCGATCCTTGCCGACCGCCCGGCAAAGCTTGTCACCCATCGCCGTGCAGTCTTCCTCGACAAAGAAGACCTCTCGGCCAAGACAATACGAAGCATAGCCGCTGGCGTATCCGCACAGTATCCAGCACACAGGGTGATCCGTCATGCCGAACATCTGGATATGTTCTTCGGCCTCAACCGAGTTGTACCAGTCGACCTCCATGTGAAAGGAGGAGTCGCCTTCGATACGGAGTGATCTCACTACTGCCTTGGTGACTCCTTGCAGGGTGTGTAGCGCGGGCCCGGCCCTCAGAAGCTCCTCGGGACTATCCCAATCAAAGACTCGTTTCATGGCGCCGGCGTCGGCCTGGCCCCAGGAAAAGCCGAAACGGGTCAGAACCCTTCGTGCAGCCACCAAACCCACCGTGTCGACGAGATCTTTGCGGAGCTGTGCAACGGCGTGGGTGTCATGCAGAACGACGCGCCTTCCGCGAAAGCTCAGAGCGCCATCGTCAAAAGTGACGAGCTCTTCGAGTTTCAGATCTTCCGCTTTCAAGGCTCTCTCCAATCTGGAACCGTTGATTTCAATATGAAAGGTCCGGGGCCGATTGGCCACATCTTAACCTGCTCACGATGTAAGAGGGAAACGCGTCGCTGCAACCGGGGATCGATGGCACATGCTTTGCAATTCAGATTGGTGGACGGACTGGGAGGTGCACCGTGTACACACATTTACGGAATGAGGTCGAAAAGATCAGTGGCGATGTCATTCGCTTCACCCAGGATCTCGTGAGGATTCCCAGCCTCAGCCTGCATGAGAAGGAGGTGGCCGGGAAGGTCACCGAAGCGATGCGTGAGTTGCGCTATGACCTTGTCTTCACGGATGACCTTGGGAACATCGTCGGTGTGATCGTCGGACGCGATCCGGACACCGCGATTCTCATGAGCTCACACATGGACACCGTAGAACCAGACCAATTCGAGAGTTGGAACCGATCGCCTTTCAGTGGAGACATCGTCCACGGTCGGATCGAGGGCGTCGGCGCCGCTGACTGCAAGGGGGGCTTGGCGGCGCAGATCTATGCCGGGCATGTGCTTTCGGCAAGTCGACTCGCACCGGCGAGTAACATTGTGGTGGCTGCGACGGTAGCCGAGGAAAACGGCTGGAGCGTCGGAGTCCGGCATTTGCTGAAGACGACGCTGCCCGAACTCGGGATGAGTCCGAGGTTTGTGGTTGTGGGTGAGCCGACGGGACTGACGATCGGTTCCGGCCACGACGGCTGGGTGGGCATCGACATCGAGATCATCAGCCCCATCGATGGAGTCGTTCGGAGTGCCGGCGAACACGTTTACCAGATGTTGAGCACCCATTGTGATGAACCGGGATGCATTGATTCGCCGGCGATCATGACCGTCAAACAGCCCCGAGTCGGGCGCTCGGACCAAGGGTACCTGGAGACGATCCGCCTCTACCGGCGGTTGTTTCCCGGTGAGGCGGCGGAAGATGTCCTCGGCTGGCTCGAAAGGACAATCCTCGAAGGTACGAGAGAGACGCACGCTGTCTTCCTCGAGGCGCGGGTTCACCAGCACGAGCAACGGCTGTACACGGGCCACACGAAACGGATCCGGCTGTCCGTGCCGCCCTGGTCCACCAACCTCATGCACCCGCTGGTCGACCGGGCCCGAGAGTCCATGCTCGCAGCCGGGTGCCGCTGGACTCCCAGGGCGTGGAAGCTGGATCGACTGGGAATGGGCACGGCCGGGGGGGTTGTGAGCAGGGAGTTTGGGATCCCGGTGATCGGCTATGGACCCGGTGAAGAACAGCAGGCCCACGCCCGCAACGAGTCGGTGAGTCTTCCTGACCTGGTTGACGCCGTGTACGGTACGGCGACTCTCATGCGCGGATTGACCGCGGCACCACTCGACCTCCCTTCGGAGGCGGTTCGCGCCGAAAACGAGCGGCTCGTCACATGCGTCAGTTAAGGAGGATGCAGATGAATACGTGTGCAAAACGGATGTTGGTTGCGGTCGGCCTGTTCCTTTTGGTGGCGTCTTGGGCGATAGCCGAGGAGCCCTTTGACGGACAAACACAGACGTGGAGGGGGCTGTTCTTCACGATGAAGGTCGACACTCTGTCAATGGAGCCGCTCGGCGGCACGGTCGTGGGGGCTAGGAAGGTTTCTGGTTTTGCCTTCTACGATAACGGCGAGGTAGCGATGGTGGATGGCTGGCTCAGTTTCTTTCGTGTAGAAGGACGGTCCAACTACGAGGGGTACGCCGTGTTTCGTTTTCCTGACGGGTCCACCCAGACCGCCAGTCTCGTGGGGTGTATCAGTGCGACCGGGGCCGAGACATGTGAGTTCAGTTTTGTCTGCGGCTCGGGTCGGTTTGATGGGATCGTGGGGGACGGGAGTTTTGCGAGTGATGGATTTTCATTGGCCGACGATCCCTTTGTGCATGCACGGTCGACCTACCGGTTGTTGACAGACTGATTCGACGGGGAGTCTCTGAGGACTCAGCGCTGGATCGGCGGCGCCTGGGGGACGATGCTCGGAACCCCGAGCTTTGTCTTTGCCGATGGGTTCGAGTCGGGCGACACCTCGGCCTGGTCAGCGGCGGCGCCGTAGCCCATGGGTCTCGATTGCGGCGCCGGCCCTACAATGGATCTCAGCCCTTTGTAGTGCTGGCGTCTCGCCGGCACCCAGACCACGAGCATCCGAAGAGAAGGATTTTGCACGAGGCCCACTTGAGACGTTCGGGGGGTCCCGAGGTCGAGCCATCCGCAGGTCGGCACCGGGTAGACCCAAAGGTGTTCTTGAGGGTGCATTGCTCGGTTCTCCCCAACGACACCGGCTATCCAAAGAGGGTGTGTGTCGCAGCGCTCGGTTTTCTCCGAACGGCGTCGTGCGAAGAATCCCGGAGGGGTTCGGCAGCGCCCGGCTGGGGTTCGCGTCGATAGGCAGGCCCGAAATCGGAGAACGGCAGATAACGGAATATCCGGCGACCGCTGTAATCCAGCACGCGAAGATCGCACCCCTTCTGGATCGATGCTTCGATGACCTCGAACTGCCTCCCGTACAGGTTTCGCAGATGGTCGACGGGGACCTCTCGGGCAATGAACTTCTGACATCCGATCCGACGGAGCTCCTTTAGAACCGCTTCGCTTCGGATCGTCCGTCGTGCCAGCACCAGGACCGGCTCGCTCGATGAAAAGATGACGTAGGCTTTCATGGTTGGACCTCCTCGAGATCGGGTCAGTGGCGGGCTCCTTTCATCGACGGTGAGACGCTATTGTTGCTTTCTAGTGAGCAAGCCCCGTGCCAACTCGAGATCATCTTCAGAGGTCCGTGACACAACGCTCCGGTGATGAGAGAACCCGCGCACGGGGGTGACCTCTTTCTGATCTGCCGCTGGCCTTTCATTCTGAAATGAGAGGGAGGTTCGCACGAGAATGTGGGGGCGAAGGAGCCGGGCAGGCTCGTCGTGCGGTCGAGACCGGCCCACCGGAGCGGGTTCACAACGGTGCATTCTGGTCACAAGCTCCTCCCAGCGGTGGCGCATTCTGCTGGCGCGGAGAACCGGGCGAGGACATCGGGCGCAACCGTGCCGTGCTCGATGCTAAGGGCCCATGGAGAGGGCCGTCTGATGACTCAGGCATTGGAATCGCGACGGTCACCGAATTCCTGGCATGGTCAGTGCATGACTCCACCGTGAGGTTTCACGCACAAACTGAAAGGAGTGTCTGATGCATTTCGAGCGACTCGAAGGTCAAGAGGTCTTTCAATTTCTCCGTCCGGAGCAGGTCAAGGCGATCAGCGATGTCGCCGAGGTCGTGGAGTTCCAAGCGGGCGACACGATCTATGAGAAGGACTCCCCAGCGGAGTTCTTCTATGTCGTACTGGAGGGGCAGGTGTCGTTGCGGTTGCCGGGCCAGTCGGGCGTCAGCCTCCAGGTCGATGAGCTCACCAAGGGCGCCATGTTCGGGTCCTGCGTCTGCTTCCAGTTGGTCGACTACGCACTCAACGCGCAATGCACGACCGATGCGCGTCTGCTGAAGATCGAGTCGGCCACCCTCAAGGAGCTCATGGACGGTGATCTGGTCCTCGGCTACACCATCCAGACCCAGATTTCCAGGATCTACTTTCATCGCTACATCGACACCATGAAGAAGCTCCAGTCCATCGTCCTCAATCTGCCGTTGGAACCGATTCAATCCGAGGCACCGAGCGCCCCTGCTCGCGCGTAGCTCCGTTCGCGATCGTCGGGGGCCTCGCCGACCGATTGAGCCGCGGTAAAGTGGTACTGCCTTCCAACCCCTGCGAGATGTCGGAGGTTCGATGGAGGTGAAGGACTGCGAACTCATGTACCACGAGGACCCGAAAGCGGCACAGGTCATTCTCGACAGCGTGACCGACGGTGTCTTCACCGTCGATCGAGACTGGCGAATAACATCGTTCAACAAGGCGGCGGAGACAATCACGGGCGTGTCTCACGACGAGGCGATCGGTTCGCGATGTTGTGACGTGTTTCGGGCAAGCATCTGTGAGTCCGAGTGCGCCCTCAGACACACAATCAAGACCAACAAGCCCATCGTCAACAAAGCCATCTACATCATCGATGCCTCGGATCGAAAGATTCCCATCAGCGTCTCCACCGCGATTCTCAGAGATTCCGACGGTGAAATCGTCGGTGGTGTCGAGACCTTTCGCGACCTCAGCCTGGTGGAGGATCTGCGCAGAGAGCTCGAGGGACGGTACACCTTTGCGGACATCATCGGCAGGAGCCCCGCAATGCAATCCCTCTTCGAACTCCTGCCGGTGGTTGCGGACAGCGACAGCTCGGTGTTGGTCCACGGGGCCAGCGGGACCGGCAAGGAACTGGTCGCACGGGCGATTCACGACCTTTCGCCGAGGAAAAATCGGCGGTTTGTCGCCATCAACTGCGGGGCTCTTCCGGACACCCTGCTCGAGTCGGAGCTCTTCGGACACAAGGCCGGCGCCTTCACCGACGCACGCAAGGACAAACCGGGTCGGTTCGCCATCGCCGACGGGGGAACCATGCTTCTCGACGAGATCGGTGACATCTCTCCGGCCATGCAGGTTCGGTTGCTGCGGGTGCTCCAGGAGCGTCAGTTCGAGCCGCTCGGTTCAGTGGAACCGGTGACCGTCGACGTCCGGGTCATCGCCGCCACCCATCGTGATCTTGCCGAGCTCGTTCGCGAGGGTGGATTCCGCGAAGACCTCTTCTACCGGATCAACGTGTTTCGGGTCGATCTGCCGGCCCTTCGTGACCGGAGAGAAGACATCCCGCTCCTTGTCGAGCACTTCATCGCGAGATTCAATGCGCGTCAGAACAAGGATGTTTCCGGTGTTTCCTCCGAGGTGATGAACATTCTTATGAGATGTGATTTCCCGGGCAACGCCCGGGAGCTCGAGAACACCATCGAACACGCTTTCGTGCTCTGTCGCAGCGGGATGATCGAGCTGCGGCACCTGCCTCAGGAGATTCTCGAGTGTTCCGATCTGCCGATGACCGCGCCGCTTCCGGGAGCATCGCTGAGATCAATCGAAACCATCCACATTGAGGATGCGCTGCGCCGCCACAATGGCAACCGAACGGCGGCCGCCGAGGAACTCGGCATCCACCCAACGACTCTCCGTCGGAAGATCAAAGCACTCGCCATCGACGTGCCCGATCATGACGGCCGCAGCCGACAGCCGGGAAAATAGCTCGACGAAGCATCACCAGGAGTGTGTAGTGAATAGAATCGGCGGCGCCTTTCGGGTGTCGTTTGGCCCGTTTTTCGGCGAATTCTTGGTCCATACCACCAGTATGAATCTGCGAATCCGACGAAAATCGACCTCAAACGACCCTCCGAAATCCATCCACCATCTATCCACTACACGCTCCTAGGTAGTTGGTGATAAAGGTGCGTTTTGCTCGCGAGTGCTTCGATAGGGGTGCATTTCGCCCGCATGCGGCCGTCACTATCAGGCCGTCGACACGGGATCTCGACCCGCAAGGTGCTCCTGGCATAGCTGTTGCAGAAATGCGATTTCATGAGAATCGCAATACCAGTCTGGAACGGTCGCGTCTCACCGGTCTTTGACGTTGCAAAGACCATCCGTGTCATCGATCTCGACCTTCGGAGCGGTGAGTCGGTTACCGATGGCACCCACGTGCTCAATCCGACGAGGCCGGCCTCGACTCTCTCCGAGCTTGGGATCAATGTCCTGGTTTGCTCGGCCATTTCCTCTCCTCTCGAAGTCACACTGAATGTATTGGGTGTTGAGGTCGTTTCAGACATCTGCGGTTCACCGGAGGAGATCATTTCAGCTCTGGCCGCCGGCGACGTCGAGCTGGATCGGTTCCGATCTCCCGGTTCTCGGCGCAAACCGAGGCGTTTGACGACGACACGCGTGTTTCACGAGGGGAGGGGTTCCGGGACCTCGGGATGAAGGAACTTCCGTTTCGATGGTGTGAGGAGGCACAACGATGATCTCGCTCGCAATGCAACATGTGTTTGGACCCGTACCGACCCGACGCCTCGGGAGGTCACTGGGGATCGACCCTGTTCCGCTGAAGACCTGCAATTTCAGCTGCGTCTACTGTCAGCTCGGTCGCACGCGGCGACTGATGGTGAGGAGAAAAGTGTTCTTCGGGGTCACCGGCATCGTGGCCGAAGCTGCGACCGAGCTCTCACATCACCACGACGACGATATCGACTGGATCACTTTTGTGGGATCCGGTGAGACAACTCTGTGTTCCCGTCTCGGTTCGCTGATCTATTTCATCAAGTCGCTTTCCGACCTCCCGGTGGCGGTGATCACCAACGGCTCGCTGCTTCACCTCCCCAAGGTGAGGGCCGAGTTGGCGGCTGCGGACGCCGTGCTTCCAAGCCTCGATGCAGGGACTGAGGAGCTGTATCGCAGGATCAACCGTCCCCACCCCGACTTGACGTTTGCTCAGCACGTGGAAGGGCTCGTGGAATTCCGCAAAGAGTACCGTGGAAAGCTCTGGGTGGAGGTCATGCTCCTCGGTGGGATCAATGACTCGTCGACTGCGTTGCGTGACATCGCCACGGTGTTGGAGCGCGTGGAACCTGACGAGATCCACATCTCGACCCCCACTCGCCCCCCCGCGGAGTTGTGGGTCGAGTTGCCGGACTCCGATGGCCTGGAGCGAGCCGCTTCGATCCTCGGTCGGGTGGCAAAGGTTCTGAAACCGGTTGCGGTCGAGGGCGAGGCGATGGTCGACGGGGATCTCGTCGGTGCCATCTTGAAGATCATTTCGCGTCATCCTCTCCAGGAGATCGAACTCCAACAAATTTTGACCCGCTGGGTGCGGGGACGGGTCGACGAGACCATGGCTGCTCTGGCCGAGAGTGGGGAGATCCAGGTTGTGAAGAGGCTCGGCCGGCGGTTCTGGTGCGCCTCCGATATGGCGTTCCCCGACGAGGGGCAATGGCCGTCCGGTATTGGGAGACGCAATCCTCCCGCCACGGTTCCGGTGCCTGGATCTTCTGGTGGATCGTATAGGAGCGAATTGCTCGGTCATTCCCACTGAGAAACGAGCAAAGTGCTTGGGTTGCCCGGTCGGTCAGCACTCTAGTTAGGTATCAATCTTGCTAGTGGAGTCAGCAGGCGACGATTCGGCCCTTCGCTCAGAAGGAAATCACAGCCCGTCGCATTGAAGAGATGGAGATAGAAACAATGGCAGACCCAGAAGACAAGGTTGAAGGACAGGCCCCAGGAAAATACTACGTCGACGCCAACTGCATTGACTGCGATGTGTGCCGCGAAACGGCGGTCAATAACTTTGAGGCCAACGAGGACGATGGTTTTTCCTTTGTCTCCAAGCAGCCGGAGAACGACGAAGAGGAAGCTCAGTGTGAGGAAGCTCTTGAGTCGTGTCCGGTCGAGGCCATCGGCAACGACGGCGGGGAAGTCTGAACGAGGATGAAGGGAGCAGCCAGATGAAGATAGCCATCAGTTCGACCGGACCATCATTGGACTCGCCCATGGACGACCGATTCGGGAGGTGCGCCTGTTTCGTGATCGCCGACTCGGTGGGCTCTGATTTCGACCCCGTCAGCAACACCTGCGCGACCCAGGGCCATGGGGCCGGGATCCAGGCGGCGCGCCTCGTGGCCGAGAAGGGAGCCTCGGTGGTTCTGACGGGTCGTTGCGGCCCAAACGCTTCCGATACGCTGGCCGCGGCGGGTGTTTCGGTCGTGACCGGGTGCGGCGGCACGGTGCGGGAGGTCCTCGAGAAGTACCAGTCCGAAAACGGCGACGGAACCGACCCCGCGTAACCGATCGGGGGAGGGAGGACGATGCGAGTCGGGATCGCCAGCGGCAAGGGGGGCACGGGAAAGACCACCGTGGCGACGAATCTCGCCCGCGTGGCCGTGCAAGAGAACAGGTCGGTGGTCTATCTGGACTGTGATGTCGAGGAGCCCAACGGCCAGATCTTCCTGCAACCGGAGGTGAAATGGCGTCGCCCGGTCACCCTCCCCGTGCCTCTGGTCGATGCTGCGGCGTGCGACAACTGTGGTCTGTGCGGTGAGATCTGCCGGTTCAGCGCCATCGTCTGCGTCAAAGAGAAGGTGCTGGTCTTCCCGCAACTCTGCCACTCTTGTGGCGGCTGCTCTCTGGTCTGTCCGCTCGACGCCGTCACCGAGGTCCCCCGTGAGGTGGGAATGATCACGGCGGGCGAGGCGGCTGGGATGGACTACCTCCAGGGTCTGCTGAACATCGGCGAGACCATGAGCCCGCCGGTCATCCGTGCGCTCAAACTTGTCGCGCCGGCGGCGGACCTGGTGATTGTCGACGCCCCACCGGGCACATCGTGCCCGGTGGTGGAAGCGGTCAGAGGCTGCGACAAGGTCCTGCTGGTGACCGAGCCTACACCCTTCGGCCTGCACGACCTCGAGCTTGCGCTGGACACAGTCGGCCGCCTCGGAATCCCGTGCGAGGTGGTCATCAACCGGGCCGGTCTCAACGGGGATGCGACGAGGGAGCTTTGCCACAGAAGGGGCGTCGAGATCGCCGCGGAGCTGCCGGACAGCCGCGCCATCGCCGAGGCCTACTCGCGGGGCGAAATGGCGGTGGATACGGACCCCGACTTCCGCGATCGCTTCCTCGCATTGCTCGGCCGCATCGAGGATCGGGTATGAAACAGATCGTCATCATCAGCGGCAAGGGCGGCACGGGCAAGACCTCCCTCGTCGCGTCGCTCGCCGCCCTGGCCGGGACCTCGGTGCTGGCCGATTGCGATGTCGATGCCGCCGATCTGCACCTGGTGGTGGGGCCGTCGCCGGTTGAACGCAGCGATTTCGTCGGCGGCAAACGCGCGGTCATAGACCCTGAGCGGTGCAACGACTGCGAAAGTTGTGTGGATCTCTGCCGGTTCGGCGCCATCAACGGGTCCTCGACCGACCGTACGGTCGATCCTCTGGCCTGCGAGGGCTGTGGAGTGTGCGCCTGGTTCTGCCCGGAGCAGGCCATCAGCCTGGTCGATGCGATCGAGGGCGAGTGGTACCGGTCGGAGACACGGTTCGGACCCATGGTCCACGCGCGGCTCCATCCGGCCGGGGAGAACTCGGGCAAATTGGTCAGCCTGCTTCGGGCGGAGGCTCGGTCGACCGCAGAGGAAAGGAAGATCGAGACGGTGCTCATCGATGGGTCTCCGGGGATAGGCTGTCCCGTGATCGCCTCCATAACCGGCGCTGACCTGGCTCTGGTGGTCACCGAGCCGACCCTCAGCGGGCTGCACGATTTTGAGCGCGTCATCGGTCTGACGAGACATTTCGGGATTCGCTCGATGGTCGTGGTCAACAAGTACGACCTCAACGAGGCAAACACCCGACGGATCGAGGCGCTCGCCACCGGGCTGGGAACCGGCGTTGCCGGGAGGATCCGCTTCGACCCCGCGGTCACCGGGGCGCAGGTCGAGGGCGTGCCGCTGGTCGAGTTTTCGTCCGACGGAGCGGCGTCGGACATGGTCGAAGTGTGGAAGCGGGTGCAGTGGACGCTGTCCGCCGGAGGGTTCGTGTCATGAAGAAGACCAGGATCGGCATCATCATCTGCGACCGGTGGCGACGGTGTGCGGGGGGCAAGTGCCTCCGGGCGCTCAGGGAACGCGCGGGCGCCTTCGCCCGTTACGAGGATGAGGAGCTGGAGGTGGCCGGCTACACCACCTGCGCCGGGTGTCCGGGCGGCAACGTCGAGTATGCACCGGCGGAGATGAAGAAGAACGGCGTCGAGGTGGTCCATCTCGCCACCGGCCTCGTCGTCGGTTATCCGCCGTGCCCCTACATCGACGACTTCGTCAGATTCATTGGGGTGAAATATGGGATGGAGGTGGTCATCGGGACCCACCCCATCCCCCAGAACTACTTCGAGACCCACCAGTCACTCGCGACCTGGGAGTCGTTGGAGTGGCAGGCGAAGATCGGCGAGACGGTGACCGATGAGGCGATGCGCAAGTCCTACGACTGATTCGGACCATCTTCAAGGCCCGGGTTTTGAATCACGAAGAACACATCGAATTTTCACCGCAAAGACCGCCAAGAACGCGAAGAACGTCGCAAAGACCATCACGTTGATGAGCCATCGCACCATCGCACGGAGAAACCGCAGACAGCGCAGATCCACGCAGATTCCATCGCACAGCCATCGAATTTTTCGAGTGGGAAACGCCTGCGTGAACGGTGGTGGAAACCCGAATCGACACGAATCCGTCGGTAGCACTGAAGGGCAGGCAAGATGCCTGCCCCACAAGGTGTCCCGCGTGATTGTGGAGCAGGCTTTCAGCCTGCTCATGGGAGCCATTGCAGGATTCACGGCGCCTCAACTGAAGTCAGATCACATCGAGGTCGGTGTCTCCAACTCAAAGATGCGATGCTTTGTGGTTCTTTGCGATGGATGGCCTTTGTGCTCTTTGTGTTTCAATCCGATCATTCAATCCACATCGGGCCATGAGGCGTAGTCATCAGTAGAAGCAATACTCCGTAGGCGGGTCTTTATGGCCCGGGATCGGGAGGGTGACGTTGTAGATCTTGCCTCAATCGGACTTTTCGAGCTCGGCGATGCGCGCCCGGAGGAGTTCGATTTCGTTTTCGAGGGTCTTCTCCTCCCGCTGCAACCCGTCTCGTTCGTTGCCGGGTGCCTGCGTCCACGCCATTGTCCGCCGCCGCCCCGACCACTGGGTGGCCTGGCGCCGGTTGCGCCAACCCCGCCCGCCGCCGAAACCTCCTTCACGGCCGAATCCGCCGCCGCCGGTTCTCCTGTCCGCATCGCCGCAGGGGCCGCAGCCTCCACCGGTCATGGGTCCTTGTCTCATCGGTCCGGTTCCGTCTCCTCCCGGCATGATCGCACCCTCCTTTCGGTGCCGGTCTGTAACGACCGGCGAGTGATTCGCGTGTGTTCAGGATTTAGCCTCTCGGTCGGCCCGGCGACTCTCGATCTCCTGATGGTGAGCCGAGCCCTCGCGGACCATGGCCCCGCTACAGCTCGGGCAACGTTGTTGGAGACACGGGGATCCGGCCTGGTGCGGAGCTTTGTGGCCGCATTTGGGACAGATGCAGAATCCGGTGCCACCCATACCACCGCCGCCGCCACCGCCCTGGCTGCGACCGCCGCCGCCACTGCCCTGGCCGCGACCACCGCCGCCGCCACCGCCACGACCGCCGCCGGTTCCGTTCTGCATACCCTGTTCTTTTCCTTGACCTCTTCCTTGTCTCGGCATGGTTGTCTCCTTGGGTGCCGTTTCAGTTCTGGTGGCAGCCGCCGTCATGCGTTCCGTGGTCGTGGCCGCAGTCGTGGAAGCCGTGATCGTGACACACCTCTCCGGTTGCTTCGAGGGTGCCGTCGAGGAATTCCTTCACGACCGCATCCGGATCGTCGCCTTGGACCCCGAGAACGACCTGGATGCCCTGTCGGCCGAGAATGTCGATTGCGCGCGGCCCCATGCCTCCCGCCAGGATCACCGTGGCGCCTTGGTTGCGCAGCCATACGGGAAAGATCCCGCGACCGTGTTCGGGTGGGGTGTCGAGGTGACGCTCTCCGATGGCGCGACTGGTCTCGTCGACGCTGTAGAAGGCGAAGCTCTCGGCGCCGCCGAAGTGTTGACTGAATTTTCCCTGTTGCAGCGGGATTGCGATTCTCATCCTTCAGATCCTCCCTTGGATTGTGTTCATTGTTGGTTCCCCCCGCGGTGCTTGCGGTCCTTTCGCCCGCCGCAGCGACACCCCCGGCCCCGCCTCGTTCCATCATCGTGGACGGGGCAGGGGAAGGGTGTGTCGGACGTCGCGATGACCGGTCCGTCGCTGACGATCAGAAGCTTCTCTTCGATCAATGCGGTGGCGACCGCCTTCCTCGCACGGCCAAGGATGCGGGCAAAGGTGGGACGGGAGACACCCATGCGCGCGGCGGCGGTCTCCTGGTAGAGACCTTCCAGGTCGGCGAGTCGCAGAGCCTCGAGTTCGTCCATCCGCAAGGACTCGATTTCGAGGTCGTCGATGGGCCGGCCAATAGGCTTGAATCCCTGGCCCGTGGCCCCGCATCCGACCTTTCTGAGTTTCTCCGGTCGAGCCATCTCGCCTCCTGATTACGAACATATGCTCATTAACGGCCGATGTCAAGAGACATTGTCTGATCGGCAAAAGGGAAGGAACCCGACAAGAATCGGGCGGGCCAAGAGGCCCGCCCGATATCGCGATTCTGCTGGTTTCTCCGCTGACAGGTTCAGCGGGTGATCTCAGTGTTGCAGCGCCGGAGGCGAGCCCGCCTCGCTCGGACCCGAACTCGCGAACTGGAGCTTGCCCTCGCGGAACTCACCGCCGCGCAGGGTGTGGGAGAGAGCTTCGCCGAGTTCCTCGACGAGGTGAATGGTCAGACCCACGCGGATCTCTTCCGGCAGATCATCGAGGTCGGCCTCGTTCTCCTTGGGAAGGACCACGGTGGAGATTCCGGCCCGGACCGCGCCGAGGATCTTCTCCTTGACGCCGCCGATGGGCAGCACCCGGCCAGAGAGGGTGATCTCTCCTGTCATGGAGACGTCGTTGCGGGCCGGGCGTCCGGAGAGGGCCGATACCAGGGCGGTGGCCATGGTGATTCCGGCCGAAGGACCGTCCTTGGGGATGGCGCCCGCCGGGACGTGGATGTGGACATCCTGCTGGAAGTCGCGAGGGTCGATGAAAAGCTCGTTGGCGTTGGCCTTGGCATAGGTCCACGCTGCCTGGGCCGATTCCTTCATGACATCGCCGAGTTGACCGGTGAGCACCAGGTTGCCCTTGCCCGCCATGGGCGATGCCTCGACAAACATGATGTCGCCGCCCATGGGGGTGTAGTACATCCCGGTGGCGACTCCGATCTGGTCCAACTCGGCGGCGTGCTCGGGGTGGACCTTGGGCCGGCCCAGAAGCTCGGCCACCTGCTCGCGTCCGACGGTGAAGCTCTCGACCTCGTCGGCCGCGATCTTTCGTGCGACCTTGCGGGCCAGACGCCCGATCTCGCGCTCGAGCTGGCGGACGCCCGACTCACGGGTATAGCGGGTCACCACCTCTTGGACCGACTCGTCTTCGAAGGTGATCTGCTCGTCGCTGAGCCCGGTCTGCTTGACCTGGCGTGGGGTGAGATAGCGCTTGGCGATCTCGAGTTTCTCGGTCTCGGTGTAGCCGGCGAACTCCACTACTTCCATTCGATCCTGGAGCGGTCCGGGGATATTCTGGAGATAGTTGGCGGTGCAGATGAACTGGACTTCAGAAAGATCGAAGGGCACCCCGAGATAGTGGTCGGTGAAGGTGTCGTTCTGAGCCGGGTCGAGGACCTCGAGGAGCGCCGATCCCGGATCACCCTGGTATGAGGCGCCGAGCTTGTCGACCTCATCGAGAAGAAAGACCGGGTTTCGGCTGCCGGCCTGTTTCATCCCGTGGATGATGCGACCGGGCATGGCGCCGACATAGGTTCGCCGGTGGCCGCGGACATCGGCCTCATCGCGGACCCCACCGAGGGAGATCCGGACATATTCGCGGCCCATGGCGCGGGCGATGGACTGGGCCACCGATGTCTTGCCTACTCCCGGAGGTCCGGCGAAAAGCAGAATCGGGTTGCGGCCCACCGCGTCGCGGGCCAGGGTGGGGGATGGGGTGCTGTCAACTGGGGCGGCTTCCGCATCCATGGCCGCGTCCGAATCCACCTCCGCCTCACCCTCGGCGGCTTCCTTTTCCTTGCGAAGCTGGAGGAGTCGGACGGCGAGGAACTCGAGGATCCGGTCCTTGACGTCGCCGAGACCGTAGTGGTCTTCCTCGAGGATTTCGCTCGCCCTGGAGATGTCGAGGCGTTCGTCGGTGCGCGTGTCCCACGGCAGCTCGCAGATGGTCTCGAGATAGGTGCGGATGACCTGGGCCTCCATGCCTTCGGGGCCCATCCGCTCGAGACGCGACATCTCGCGGTCGACCTCTTTGCGCGCGACATCCGGGAGGGGGAGCTCATCGAGCTTTTCCTTGAGTTCTTCGAGATCCTCGCGGCCGGTGTCCTCGCCGAGTTCCTTCTGGATCGCCTTGAGCTGCTGCCGGAGGAAGGCCTCACGGTGACGGTCCCCGAGTTCTTCCTGGACCTGGCTCTTGATGCTCTCCTGGGCGTCGATGACATCGATCTGGCGTTGGATGTGGAGAAGTACCGAGCGCAGGCGTTCCTCCGTCGAAAGACCTTCGAGAAGGCGCTGAGCCTCTACGGGTTTAAGCTCGAGATGACCTGCGACCAAATCGGCGAATCGACCGGGCTCGCTGGTCTCAGCGAGGAACTGCTGAACCGCCTCTTTCGGCATCCCGGCGCGGCGGCCGAGTTCCGAAGCGCGTTCCTGCGCCTCGGCGTACAGGGCCGTGAACTCGGGTGCCTGCGGGTCGAGGGGCGGCATTTCCTCCGCTTGTCGAACGGCGGCAACCAGGTATTCGTCCTTTTCGTCGAAGCGCATGGCGACACCGCGGTAGACGCCGTTGAGGAGCAGGCGCATTCCCGAAGGACCGCGCTGGACCGGACCGATGGTGGCCACAGTGCCCATGGTGTAGAGGATCTCGGGGCTGACCTCTTCGTGGTTTTCGCGTTGCGCAACAACAAAGATGGTCTTGTCTTCGGTCTTGAGCGCCGCTTCGATTGCGCGCAGTGTCCCCGGGCGTCCCGCCGCGATGGGGGAGGTGACGCCGGGAAAGAGCACCGCTTCGCGGAGCGGGATGACCGGAAGGGTTGTGACATCGATCATGAGTGTGCCTCCTGGGTCTGAAACCCTGACTATCAATCTACGCCTCAAATGGAAGTATTCAATACCTCCGACTGAGGTGACAATGGAAACCTGAGTACCTCTCGCTCATATTCCCGACCGGAGCAGATTTCTTCGGTTCCGGCCTTCTGGCCGCGACGGCCCAGCGTCGCGAGAGCAGCGCGGCCGCTCGGTGGGAAACGTGAAGGGCTGCGACCGCGCTGCTCTCGCGCCGGCGGCCTCCCTCTGAGCCGGGAGAGCTGTTCTTCATCGCGCTTCCCGTGGGTTGCCCGGTAGCGTAGTTGTGCGGAGCGCGGTGCGGAGCCGGGAGGTCATTCCGGCACAACTACGTACCCGGCACGCCCCGCTGAGCGCGTTGCTCCCGCGTGTCCTGGTGCGGTGGCGGACACGGATGCGGTTTCGGTCGCGGTGCGGGAATCCTACCGAACTCAACAACGTTATGATGCTCCCAATGGAGAACGCATGAATTTCCCGACAAACCCCCAACGCGGATTCGGAGGAATGGGCGGCCTCACCGATGGGGCGGCGCCTCCCCGGGATCTCCTCATCCTCATCGGGATCCTCTTTGCGACCTTCTCGCTCCAGTTCTTCGACGGGGCCCGGGCCATTCTCGAGCTGTTCAGCCTCAACCTCGGGATCTTCCGCGGTTTTCTCTGGCAACTGGTGACCTATCCGTTTGTCGCCACTCCGAACTCGGGCTTCTGGTTTCTGCTGGAACTTCTCATCGTCTACTGGTTCGGCCGCACGGTCTATCAACAGCTCGGGCGACGCCGTTTCTGGCAAGTGCTGCTGACCGCCGCGGTGGGAGCGGCGGTGGTGGCGGTGGTGGTCGAGTGGATCGCCATCGCGGCAGCGCCGTCGTTCAGTCATCTGCCGTTCATTGCCATGCTCGGTCAGCGGATGGTCCTGACGATCCTCATTGCGGCCTTCGCCACCCTCAACGGCCAGGCGACGATCCTGTTGTTCTTTGTTCTGCCGATCAAGGCCCGGTGGTTCCTCTGGCTCGAGATCGTCTTCGCCTTTGTCTTCTACTTTCTGCCGTACAAGGACCTTGGAGGTTTTGTGGGGACCTGTGTTGCGGTCTTTCTGACCTACTCGAGTCTGATGCCGGGAGGCCCACGCCGGGTGATCCGTAATTGGTGGAAGCGGATGGAGGAGAAGATCATCCGCGCTCGGCTCGATCGGATGCGCCGCAAACGGCGCTTCGATGTCATCGATGGCGGCAACAAGGACGAGTACATCCACTGAGCACTGATCGCTGCAAGAAAAACGCCCGGGCGGATGCCCGGGCGTTGTGGTGAAAAGAGAGGTTCTCAGTCGACGTAGGATACGCGCTCGGTCGGCGCGGGCTGCTGCCGGTCCATGAGCGCCGCGAGATCGGGCGCCACGAGGCGGTAGAGCTGCATGAAGGCGTCTTGGGTGAAGACGACCTCTTTCGGATCACAGATTCCGCACTTGAAGGGCGA
>RCNE010000014.1_pt1 | contig 63175 bp, 56 predicted proteins | sample 2041361 | NCBI WGS metagenome assembly RCNE01 (sample SAMN09708229, study PRJNA481090) | Marine sediment metagenome, whole genome shotgun sequencing project. | reverse complement strand
ATCATTGAATCATTTAGCAACCGAATTAAAAGTCCATTTTTTGTGTATGTGTTTTTTGTTTCGATCTTTCATAACTGGAAAGAATTCTTTTTTCTTTTTTTTGCGACAAATACCAGCGTAAAAGATCGAATTACCCTCTTTAATGACAATACCAGTTGGGAGTGGTTAATTTTGTGGCCACTTGTGATTGGGTTTCTCTTTGCAATTATTTCACCATGGATTCGGTGGTTTCTTGTGTGGATAGCCGAATACCCGATCAGAAGGAGAAATATCGTACAAGTGAGATCTCAGTCTCACGTACTAGCAGAGAAAAACCGTTTAGCGGAGGAAATTTTAAAATCATCGAGTATTGAAGAATCTGACTTGATAGAAAAGGCGAAACGTGATGCAGAAATCGCTGCCATCGAAAATGAGGAATTACGGGAAAAATTGCAAAAGCAAATTTATGAGTTAAGAGAAGAATCAAAAAACACTCTTTCTGTTGACGGCCCAGACCCGGATAAGCTCGATGAACCAGACCCGGAAAAGTCCAGTGAACCAGGCCCGGAAAAGCCCAATGGAAATGAGGAGCTTTTTGATTTTGTTGTATCTCTGCATAAGACTAAGGGTGGATATGAATATCAAATCGCAAATTTTACTGGCAGAGAAGTGGAAATTAATTTTGTTGAAATTAAACGAACGTCAATCCTTGGCGTTATATCTGAATTTGTAGACAGGCTCGATATACCAGAGACAACCATTAAAGCCCATGCAGCACAGATACTCCCCGCACAGAAGTTTAACTATCGCGAATTTAGACTTGTTGCAACAATAAATTGGTCCGATGCGGAAAATCGAGTTTTTACTACTTCAGTAGGCGTGACTAAACAATTCTAAAATTACCGTTGATAACAACTACGACCAATTGTGCGAATATCTCACTTAATATTCCGGGCCGCCTGAAGCGAGTAATTCCGGTCGCACTGCTTCCGTAGAGAGGCCTTGTTCCACAAAGATACCTGGAAGTATGCGGAAGGGTTGGAGGCCAGGGTCGGAATCGAACCGGCGTAGACGGCTTTGCAGGCCGCAGCATAACCACTCTGCCACCTGGCCTCGGGGTAGAGTTCCAGAGCATTTACTCAGGAGCGCGATATTCTACTATCCGTTGCGTCACAATGCTATGTGTTAAACCAACAAAATCACGGGTATTTATCACCGGTAATAAAAAACCCGGCATTGGAATGATTTCCAATGCCGGGTTTTGAATTTGGAGCGGGAAACGAGACTCGAACTCGCGACCCCGACCTTGGCAAGGTCGTGCTCTACCAACTGAGCTATTCCCGCATTAAGGGGGCGTATTTTAAGCAAAAAGCTCCTTGTGTCAATGTTATTTTGCGTTAACCCCTTTCACACCAGGCCCACGGGTGGCACAATACCGCCACTTTAGTAAGGCAGAGGACTCATGGTAAAAGAAGATGTAATCGAAATGGAAGGCAAGGTATTGGAAACCTTACCAAATACTCTATTCAAAGTTGAACTTGAAAACGGGCATGTTGTTACAGCCCACATTTCCGGACGGATGCGTAAGCATTACATCCGGATATTGACCGGTGACGGCGTCAAGGTTGAACTGACTCCATACGACCTTTCCAAGGGCCGTATTACTTACCGCATGAAGTAATCCACAATATTGGGCGGTTAACTTTCTGTTGCTGCCGGAAGAGCTTTTGGTATTTCCTTCTTGGGCTTGGTGCGAATTTTTAATTCACCGCCGTTCTTTTTCGACAGCGTAATATTAACCTCGCCACCTTCCGACAAGACACCGAACAAAAGGTCATCCGCCAACGGGCGTTTGATTTTACTCTGGATGACACGTTTCATAGGTCGTGCACCCATTTCCGGATCAAAACCCTGCTCTGCCAGCCATTCCCTTGCGGCAACGGATACCGAGAGACCGACCTCTTTTAAAGCAAGTTGGGCTTCCAGTTCGAGAATGAACTTGTCTACGATAAGCAGAACAATGGAGGAATCCAGCGCACTGAACTGAATGACTGCGTCAAGGCGGTTTCGGAATTCCGGTGTAAAGGTTCTGCGAATGGCCTCACTCGAATCCGAAACATGTTCCTGCTCGGTGAAGCCGATAGATCGGCGTGAACTTTGCTGGGCACCTGCGTTGGTGGTCATTACAAGTATGACGTTACGGAAATCGGCCTCACGCCCGTTGGTATCCGTCAGCTTGCCGTGATCCATGATCTGCAAGAGTATATTGTATACATCGGGATGAGCTTTCTCGATTTCATCCAATAAAAGCACGGCGTGTGGATTTCGGGTAACCGCCTCGGTCAGAAGACCACCCTGGTCAAAGCCCACGTACCCCGGTGGTGCGCCGACCAGGCGGGATACGGAATGGGCTTCCATGTATTCCGACATATCAAAACGAATCAATTCAATACCCATGACCATCGCCAGCTGACGGGTCACTTCGGTTTTACCAACACCGGTTGGTCCGGCGAACAGGAATGAGCCGATCGGCTTTTCTTCTTCGCCGAGGCCGGAACGGGACATCTTGATCGCAGCAGCGAGCGCATTAATTGCCTCATTCTGACCAAAGATGGTTAATTTCAGATCACGTTCGAGGGTACGTAAGGAATCCCGGTCTGAACGTGAAACCTGTTTGGGTGGTATGCGTGCCATGTGGGCAACGATGGTTTCAATGTCGTGTTCGTCCAATAGCGCCTTGCGCTCCTCCTCAGGCAACATGCGTTGCCGTGCGCCGGCTTCATCTATGACATCAATGGCCTTGTCAGGCAAATGACGGTCGTTGATATGACGACCGGCTAGCTCTGCGGCAGCACACAGGGCTTCATCGGTGTATTTAATTCCGTGGTGATCTTCAAAGCGTGACTTGAGACCGCGCAGAATCTCGATGGTCTCTTCAATGGTTGGCTCGACAATATCAATCTTCTGGAAACGACGTGCCAGTGCCCTGTCCTTCTCAAACACACCACGGAATTCCTGGTATGTTGTGGATCCGATACAGCGCAGTTCACCTGAGGCAAGCACCGGCTTGATCAGGTTGGAAGCATCCATTACACCGCCGGAGGCAGCACCTGCACCGATAATCGTGTGAATTTCATCAATGAATAACACCGCACCTTCAATCTTATACAGTTCTGCCAATACCGCTTTAAGTCTCTTCTCGAAATCACCACGGTACTTGGTGCCTGCCAACAACGCGCCGAGGTCCAGTGCGTACAGTGTTGCATCTGCCAATACCTCGGGCACTTTGCCTTCAACGATTCGCAGCGCCAGCCCCTCGGCCATAGCGGTCTTGCCTACGCCGGCCTCACCGACAAAAAGCGGGTTATTCTTGCGTCTACGGCACAGTATCTGGATGGTTCGCTCGACTTCGCTCACACGTCCGATCAACGGGTCGATCTTGCCTTCGCGTGCACGATCATTCAGGTTGCTGGTAAAGCTTTCAAGTGCACTACCTCCGCCCTCTGAACTTTCTTCCTGGCCAACTTCCGCAGTCTCTTCGCTGCCGTCTGCATCGTTTTTTGCCACAGGTGAAATACCGTGTGAAATGTAATCCACCACATCAAGACGGGTAACATTGAATTTGTTCAGCAGGTAAATGGCATAGGAATCTTTCTCACTGAATATCGCAACCAGCACGTTGGCACCGATCACTTCCTGCTTGCCGGCAGATTGAACGTGATACAAGGCCCTTTGCAAAACACGCTGGAAGCCAATGGTCGGCTGGGTGTCACCGTTGTCATCCTGATCCAGTTCAGGAACGGTATCACGCAGGGCCTTGCGCAACTCTGCTTCAAGCTCGGTGATGTTGGCACCACAGGCGCTTAAAATCGATAGCGCAGAACTGTTATCCAGTAAAGCGAGTAACAGGTGTTCGACCGTAAGGAATTCATGGCGGGCACTACGGGCTTCCTGATAAGCCTGGCTAATGGTTACTTCCAGTTCTTTGCTGAACATTTAATTTTCCGTGTATGGAATACTGTTTGTGACCGGTTCTGACCGGTCTGGTTCACTGGACCTGCTCAAGCTTTTTCCAGTGCACACTTGAGTGGGTGCTCGTTGCGACGTGCGTAATCGTTAACCTGGGCCACCTTTGTCTCGGCAATTTCAAAGGTAAAAACCCCACACACACCTTTACCGCGGGTGTGGACATGTAACATGATTTGAGTGGCCCGATCGTGATCGAATGAAAAAAAGGTCTGGATGACATCGATCACAAAATCCATCGGGGTGAAATCATCATTTAATAACACGACCTTGTACATCGCCGGTGGTTTGACCTCGGGTCGGGCCTCTTCCACCGCGATACCGCGATCATGTTGTGATTCAAATTCGTTGCTCATGGGATAATTGTATTACATCTATTGGCAGATGTTGTACAGAAGATTCAGCAATTGACGTTCTCCATTTTGACCCCATCTAACTGACATGAACAAAACGACTGGCAAAATCATGGTGGCGATGTCCGGTGGCGTCGACTCATCGGTTTCAGCCTTGCTATTGCAAAGGCAGGGCCTTGATATCGCCGGTATGTTCATGAAGAACTGGGAGGAGGACGATCGTTTCGGGGATTGCTCAGCTGCCGAGGATGCCGCAGACGCAAGAGCTGTCGCGGAATCCATGGGTCTGCTCCTGCACACCCGTAATTTCGCAACTGAATACTGGGAAAACGTCTTCGAGGAGTTTCTCAGCGAATACCGGGCCGGTCGCACACCTAATCCAGATGTCCTTTGTAATCGTGAAATCAAGTTCAAAACCTTCCTGGAGCACGCAGAACAGCTCGGCGCTGAAAGGATTGCCACCGGCCACTATGTTCGTTCGGATTGCAAAGACGGCCAACACCGCTTACTGCGAGGTGTTGACCATAACAAGGACCAGAGTTACTTCCTTTACGCCGTCGGCCACCAGCAATTGGCAAAAACACTTTTCCCCGTCGGCGAATTGGAAAAGCCAAAGGTGCGGGAACTTGCTGAAAAAGCGGGCTTTAACGTCTTTGACAAAAAGGACAGTACCGGCATCTGTTTTATCGGTGAACGCAACTTCACCGCATTTCTGAGCGAATACCTGCCCGCACAACCTGGCGAGATTCGAACCACGGATAACCAGGTCATCGGTGAACACCAGGGTGTGATGTTTCATACTCTGGGCCAGCGACAGGGCCTGGGAATTGGTGGTGTTAAAGGTTATCCGGAAGCACCCTGGTACGTTTTACACAAGGACCTGGAAAACAACGTGCTTTATGTCGGCCAGGGTCATGAACACCCTTGGATGCTTTCCACCCGGCTTGAGGCATCCCAGCTGGCCTGGGTTTCAGGTATCGCGCCCGAAACCGGCAGTTCACTGACAGCCAAGGTCAGGTATCGCCAGCAGGATCAGGCCGTGAATATTGAGCAAATCGATGCCAACCGTATGCATTTAAAATTCGAGCGTGCCCAGCGTGCCGTTACTCCGGGCCAGTCTGTCGTGCTTTATGATGGTGATATCTGCCTCGGTGGTGGCATTATAGAAAAGATGAACACGCCGCCAATGAGCAAGCAATCTGAGATGGAAATCACATGAAAGAACGCATAATGGCATTGTCCGGCATATTCCAGGCAACCGAACTCGTCAGGCAAGCCGCGAATCACGGTACCTGGTCGGGTTATTCTGCAGATATGTGTCTTGCAAGCCTGCTGGCAATCGAGGCCGACAGTGTTGAAGATATTTTTGGCAATGCCAACAATTTGCGACTTGGAGCTGAAACCCTGGTCTCAGTGCTCCAGGGTGACCGTCGCTACATGGAAAGTCTTGGATATGCGGTCTCGATCATGCAACTTGAAAACAATTTTCGTAAAAAGACTGAAATGCAGGCGTACATCGGTGCCGAGCTATCGCCGATTGCTGATATTAATGATGGCACCGAAATCCATGAGATAAAGGACTTACAGGCAATGAAAATTGCCGCGTTGTACACCGAGACCATCAGTACGCTATCTCCACGGATTGTTGTGCAGGGGCGTCCCCAACACTTGCAAATCGATCGAACGGTCCATTGGATTCGCACCTTGCTATTCGCATCTCTGCGTTCGGCAGTGCTGTGGAGACAACTGGGCGGTGGCCGTTTCAGCCTGATGTTCGGGCGAAAGAAAATGCTCGAAGAGGCAAGATCACTGTTACCCGGATAATACCATTTGGGAAAAAGGGTTCCGATGGGCGATAATATGCGGCTTTCCAGTTACACGTGCACTTATTGGAGGCCAGTATGCAAGATTCATTTTCAGTCCGTAACACACTTTCCGTAAACGATAAGAACTACACCTACTTCAGCCTGCCCCAGTTAAGTGAAAAAATTGATATTTCACGATTACCCTTTTCATTAAAGATTCTGCTGGAAAACCTGCTTCGTCATGAGGACGGTGTCGATATCACCCACGGTGACATCGAGGCCCTCGCCAAGTGGAATTCACAGGCAAAGCCCGAGACAGAAATCGCATTCACGCCATCACGGGTTGTTCTTCAGGATTTCACCGGTGTGCCGGCGGTAGTCGACCTTGCGGCCATGCGCGATGCCATGAAGCGCCTCGGCGGAAACCCGGAACTGATCAACCCCCTCTCCCCTGCTGAACTGGTTATCGACCATTCGGTACAGGTGGACCGATACGGCAGTGCCGATGCATTGACCATCAACAACGAAATTGAGTTCGGACGCAACCAGGAGCGATACAGCTTCCTGAAGTGGGGAAAAAGCGCATTCAGTAATTTCAACGTCGTGCCACCCAATACCGGTATTGTTCACCAGGTCAATCTCGAGCACCTTGCACGTGTCATTTTCGGTGCGGAGCGTGACGGCGTCTTAATGGCCTATCCTGATACGGTAGTTGGAACGGACTCCCATACCACCATGATCAATGGCATCGGTGTATTGGGATGGGGCGTGGGTGGTATCGAAGCCGAAGCCGCCATGCTGGGACAAGCCATTACCATGCTGATCCCACAGGTTGTTGGTTTTAAATTAGCCGGTGAACTTCCGGAAGGCGCCACAGCAACCGACCTCGTGTTGACCGTAGTCGAGATGCTGCGAGAATTGGGCGTGGTAGGAAAATTTGTCGAGTTCTTTGGTGAAGGCTTACCCGGTCTGCCGTTGGCCGATCGCGCAACCATTGCCAATATGGCCCCTGAATACGGCGCCACCTGTGGCATATTCCCGATCGATGAGGAGAGTCTGAATTACCTGCGTCTTTCCGGTCGATCTGAAGAACAGGTCAAACTGGTCGAAGCCTACACCCGCGCACAGGGAATGTTTCATACCGCTGAGTCTCCAGAGGCTCAATACTCCGCAGTTCTGGAACTGGACATGTCAACGGTCGTCCCCAGTATTGCCGGTCCCAAGCGACCGCAGGACAGAATCTTGCTGACTGCGGCCAAACAGACCTATTTGAAAGATAAAGATGTATTCACTGCGGGTCGAACCGGTAGTGACAAAGCTGCAGTGGAATACAACGAAGAACAGTTTGACCTCGAAGATGGTGCGATCGTAATTGCAGCAATAACATCCTGTACCAATACGTCAAACCCTGCCGTTATGCTCGGTGCAGGATTACTGGCCAGGAATGCCGCCGCCAAGGGCCTGAACGTAAAACCCTGGGTCAAAACCTCGCTCGGACCGGGTTCGCGCGTGGTTACCGATTACTTGAATAAGGCTGGTTTGATGGACGACCTTGAGGCCCTGGGCTTTTTCGTGGTCGGTTATGGCTGTACAACATGCATCGGCAATTCCGGTCCATTACCCGAACCGATTGGCAATGCCATTCGTGAGAATGACCTGGTGGCCTGCGCGGTATTGTCTGGCAACCGTAATTTCGAAGGCCGTATTCACGCCAATATCAAGATGAATTACCTGGCTTCACCACCACTGGTGGTCGCTTATGCGCTCGCGGGTAATATGAATGTAGACATCACCAGTGAATCCCTCGGTAATGACCATGATGGAAATCCTGTCTACCTGCGTGATATCTGGCCCAGCAGCCATGAGATCCAGCAGTGCATCGCTGACAGTGTCACCGCGCAAATGTTCAAGGAAAGCTACAGCAGCGTATTTTCAGGTGACGAACGCTGGCAGGCGGTTGATTCACCGGTCGGCAAAATGTTTGACTGGCAGGATGATTCCACTTACATCCGGAACCCGCCCTATTTCGATGGTATGAGCATGAACGTATCACCGGTAAATGATATTCACGGTGCACGTTGCCTGGCACGGTTGGGTGACTCAATTACCACTGACCATATATCCCCGGCAGGTGCGATAGCCGAGGTGTCTCCCGCGGGCGATTACCTGAAATCAAAAGGTGTTCCCAGGTCGGATTTCAACTCTTATGGTTCACGTCGAGGCAATCACGAGGTCATGATGCGCGGTACTTTCGCCAATGTTCGCTTGCGTAATCAACTGGCCCCCGGCACCGAGGGTGGCTGGACAACCTTCCAGCCTGGTGGCGAACAAATGACCATATTCGACGCCTCCAACCGTTACCGGCTGGAGAATACACCACTGGTCATATTGGCCGGTACCGAATACGGAACGGGTTCCTCACGGGACTGGGCAGCGAAGGGTACACAATTGCTCGGAGTAAAAGCGGTTATCACCGCCAGCTTTGAGCGCATTCACCGCTCCAACCTGATCGGTATGGGCGTTTTACCTTTAAACTTCATGGAAGGTGAAAGTGCCGACAGCCTTGGGCTGGATGGTACTGAAACCTATGATATCGAAGGTTTGGGTGATGGCTCGGCAAAGCAGGTAACTGTAACCGCAACATCCGCTGATGGCAGCAGCAAACAGTTTCAGGCAAGGAGTCGTCTGGATACCCCCAAGGAGGTGGATTATTACCGTCATGGTGGCATTCTGAATTTTGTATTGAGGCAACTAGCCAGCTAGCAGGTCTTCATGTGTAGACAGAACCATTTATCCCGCCGGTGTTTTTTGGCGGGATAAATTTGAAAACCCAAACGGAGTAAGTGAGCCGCGCTTAATTTCTATAAATGAACAGAGTCTTTTTTCTATTTCTATTGCTTATCGGTACACAACAGATCGCCTTAGCCGGGTGTGAAACCAACAGGTTCGGTGTTGTTTACTGTGGGCGGGGAGATTGTGCCAAGGATAAGGCAGGTGATGTTTTTTGTTCAAAATACCTGTTTGGACACGCACGTCTGGATGAACATGGAAATATTGTCTGCGGAAAGGGTCAATGTGTTGCGAGTGTCAAGTATCCGGATTACTATTGTTCGACAATTGAAAGCGGTGCCGCAATGCGGAACAGGCAGGGTGAGGTAAAGTGCTATGGTGGATGCGAAAAAGCATCGGCGTTAATGTGTGAGAACGAGAAAGGGAAATAGACCATCTATTCCTCAGTTAGCAAAATATAGAGGCGTAAAAACAACATGGCGATCGAGTTTGAACATTTCGAGAAGGATGCCTATCTCGTGGCAACAATTTCCGACACCACGATCAATCTGAAGCGTGCTGGATCAATCCTGGAAGCTATAGATGCTGAGTGTCAGAAAACCAATTACCGGAAAGTTCTGTTAAATGAACTGTCGCTTGAAGAACGTAAAATAGCCAGTCACGATTTACACAAAGTCAGTGAAAAAATGCCAAATATTCGGTTGGCATTTCTTTGCAACCCTAAGATGATAGATATCAAGGCAAAGCTTTTAGGCGCGTTCACTTTCACTGAAGGATATAGGACGAAACACTTTACCGATAAAGCAAAGGCTATTCGGTGGCTCACCTTGCCAAAAATACAATAAGAACGCATACCGCATGAGAGTACTTTTCGCGGGTTTAATGTTCTTATGGGCCGGTCAGACCCTGGCCCTCAATGTAGAGAACAGCCCGGAACTGGAAAGACTGTTTAAAGAAGCGGGTCTAACAGGCACCTTTGTTCTTTATAACGTGAGTGCTGATCGGCTTGTTGTCCACAACCTGCCCCGGGCAGAGAAACGTTTCATACCGGCATCGACCTTCAAGATACCCAATAGTCTGATCGGTCTTTCAACTGCCACGGTTCAAAACGTGGATGAGGTTATACCTTATGGCGGCAAGCCACAGCCATATAAGTCCTGGGAGCAGGACATGGGTCTGCGCGATGCGATTAAGGTCTCCAATGTGCCGGTTTACCAGGAACTTGCCCGGCGCATCGGGCTTGAACGTATGCGCGAAAACCTGTCGGTTATCTCTTACGGAAACATGGAAACAGGAAACGAGGTGGATACCTTCTGGCTGAAGGGGCCACTGCAAATCAGTGCCATTGAACAGGCGGAATTTCTCGCCCGCCTTGCGCAGGGTAGACTGCCCTTCCCTCTTAATGTCCAAAGCAGTGTGCGCGAGATTGTGCAATTGGAGAACAGTGATGACCGAATTCTTTACGGCAAGACCGGATGGTCTACAACACCTGATCCGGATATTGGCTGGTGGGTCGGATGGCTCACAAGTGATCAAGGTGTTTTCAGTTTTGCATTAAATATCGACATGCCGCATAAAGGCGATGTCGCCAAACGTGTTGAACTTGGCAAAGCCTGCCTGAAAGAATTGGGCATTTTCTGACAATACCGGAGTAAGCAATGCCCGCTATAAAAATCCGTCCTGCAAGTGCTGAAGATTCCCCGCTGATTCTCTGCTTCATCACCGATCTTGCCATTTATGAAAAAGCTGAAGAAGCTGTCATCGCTACTGAATTCGATATCAGGGATTCGCTATTTGGCAAGGAATCAACAACCAGTGCGCTTATTTGCGAACTGGATGATCAGCCCGTTGGTTTTGCAGTTTATTTTTTCAATTACTCAACATGGCTGGGTAAGCACGGACTTTATCTTGAGGATTTATACGTCTCACCCGAGTCCAGGGGGGCGGGTGCGGGCAAGGCACTTCTAAAACATCTGGCTCAGCTGGCAGTTTCCAAAAATTGCGACCGCTTCGAGTGGAGTGTGCTTGACTGGAATGAACCTGCAATAGGGTTTTACAAGGCTATTGGTGCTCAACCCCAGGATGAATGGGTGGCATATCGCCTGACCGGGAAAGCCCTTGTAGAACTTGCTGAAAGTTAGCAGCACCAGGTGCAGTGTATTGAATAGAACCAGAGCAGCAGATGTACCTTTAAAAGGTATATTTTTTATATGCCTGGCAGTTGCCCTGATTTCGGCCCAGGAGGCAATGGCCAAATATCTTGGGCAAGGTCTCCCCATGCTCCAGGTCATCGGGGCAAGATATTTCGGACATCTGCTGTTGATGGTCGTTGTACTGATGCCGCGACACGGTTTGCATTTATTCAAGGCAAAACGTCCGCACGTGCAAATTGGCCGTTCAGTTTTATTATTAATTGACACCGCCCTGTTCTTTTTCTCATTGACCCTGATCGGTCTTGCCGAGGCCACTGCAATATTTTTCAGCGTACCTATGCTGGTGGTACTGTTGTCGATTCCCCTGTTGGGGGAACGGGTCGGATGGAGGAGACTGGTTGCCGTGGGTATCGGCTTTATCGGTATGCTGGTCATTATCAGACCTGGAAGTGATGTGATCGGAATCGGTGCACTGCTAACATTCGGGGCGGCCTTTTGCGTAAGCCTGTTCAATATTATTACCCGTAAACTGGCGGATGAAGATCCCGTACCGGTAACCATGTTTTACACGGCACTGGCCGGTGCCGTGATCATGATGTTGATCGTACCGTTCATATGGGAAAGCCCGGTAGGCTGGCAACAATGGCTGGCCTTGCTCCTGATCGGTATCGCCGGTGGAGCGGCCCACAGTTGCATCATCGCTTCACATGTCTTTGCCCCGGCATCCACCGTGGCACCGTTTATGTACAGCCAGATATTCTGGGCGCTGGGTTTTGGATATTTGTTTTTTGGTGCATTACCGGATCAATTTACCGTACTCGGTGGTGTTATCGTGATTGCCAGCGGGGTTTACCTGTTACGTCGCCAGACAATGAAGGCGGATCTTGCAGTTTAAGAAACTCCCTGCTGTTGTCCGACAAACCTGACAAAGCATGCACTCGCCGGGGGATTTCGAGCCGGTAGTTTTACACTTGCTCCTGGATGTACTTCGCTGCCAAATCTACATAGCGTTTCGAGGTGTATTTAAAAAAAGTCAGTTCCCTGTCGGTCAGGGCCCTGGCCTGGCGCGCCGGATTGCCCTTGTAGAGGTAGCCGCTTTCGAGCACCTTACCGGGTGGCACCAGGGTGCCGGCTGCGATGATAACCTCATCGTTCACCACCACGCCGTCCATGATCACCGCAGCCATGCCAATCAGGATACGATCGCCAATCGTGCAACCATGCAGCATGGCCTTGTGACCGATAGTAACGTCATCACCGATAATCAATGGAAACCCATCCGGGTTGTAAGGACCGGCATGGGTCACATGCAAAATACTCCCATCCTGCACACTGGTTCGTTTTCCTATGCGAATACGATGAATATCACCCCTGATCACGGTCATCGGCCAGACTGAACTGCCTTCACCGATTTCAACATCACCGATGACAGTCGAATCCGGATCGATATATACATCACCAGCAATTGTTGGATGCTGGCCGGCGTGACTACGTATGCTCATTGTTCAGGACCATCCCTTTTTGTTTTAAAGACTTCACTCGACTCGTTCCTCCGGGGTCAAACGACACAATAACTCAATTTCTGTTAAAAACAGAGTGGATACATTGCAGAATTATTGAGTTCACCAAACGGGCTTAATATTTTTCACAGGCCCATGTTTTCCTCGTAACATTCCGCTTGATTGCCAAGATGGTTTACGTTAACGTAAACGTCAATCAGGTAATAACCTCTTGTCCGGAACCCAATGTGAAAGCCGAAACTCTACCACTGGAGTACGCCATGCCAAACAAGTTATACAGCATTCGTGATCTGGCGAGTGAGTTTGGCGTCACCACCCGAACGATCCGCTATTACGAGGAAAAGGGATTATTGAGTCCCGACCGGGAGGGCGCTCAGCGTATTTACTCCCCTTCAGACCGAACAAAGCTCAAACTGATTCTGCGTGGCAAACGACTGGGGCTCAGCCTGGATGAGAGTGCTGAGATTGTAATGATGTATGGCTCTCCGGAAAAAAACCGCCGACAGCTGGAAAAACTGATTGAACGCATACGCATAAAGCGCCAGGAATTGATGGGCCAGAAAGATGACCTCGAGTCACTGCTGGTCGATTTGAAGGCTGCAGAAACAAAAAGCCAGGTTGCGCTGGCAGAATTTGACAACACGTAATTTTGAGAAAATACCAATGATTAAAGGAAACATAATATGAATGCAGGCTACCCAACCCTGGATTTTGACCTGGGAGAAGACATCGGGTTTCTACGAGAAGCAGTCCGGCGTTTTGCACAATCAGAAATTGCACCCCGGGCAGCACAAATTGATCGCGACAACCTGTTTCCATCGGAACTATGGCCCAAGTTGGGAGCCATGGGTTTGTTGGGCATGACCGTTGAGGAACAATTTGGCGGATCCGATATGGGCTACCTGGCGCATTGCGTGGCGATGGAAGAGATAAGTCGTGCCTCAGCCTCCGTCGGGCTTTCCTACGGCGCACACTCCAACCTGTGTCTCAACCAGATCCAGAAAAACGGCAACGCGGAACAAAAGCGCAAGTACCTGCCAAAATTATGTTCCGGTGAACATGTGGGTGCCTTGGCCATGTCCGAGCCTAACTCGGGTTCCGATGTTGTAAGCCTGAGCCTGCGCGCCGACAAAAAGGCTGATCACTACGTGTTGAACGGCAGAAAAATGTGGATCACAAACGGCCCGGAAGCCGAAACCTACCTGGTTTATGCAAGGACCGATGCGGATGCAGGCTCGCGTGGTATTACAACTTTTATCGTCGAACGCAACACACCCGGTTTTGTTCGGGAGGAAAAGCTGGACAAGCTTGGAATGCGGGGTTCAAATACCTGCGAGCTGGTTTTCGAAAATTGCTCCGTACCCGCCCAAAACATGGTGGGTGAGGAAAACGGAGGTGTCAAAGTACTGATGTCCGGTCTGGATTACGAGCGGACCGTGCTTGCCGCCGGACCGGTGGGAATTATGCAAGCCTGCCTGGATGTCGTACTGCCATACGCACACGAACGAAAGCAATTCGGTCGCAGTATTGGAGAATTTCAGCTGATACAGGGCAAAATCGCTGATATGTACACGATACTTAGTGCGTCACGCGCCTACCTTTACGCAGTAGCCAGAAGTTGCGACGAGGCACGCACAAGCCGTAAAGATGCTGCCGGGGTCATCCTTTTCGTTTCGGAACGCGCTACGCAAATGGCACTGGAAACCATTCAGATCCTGGGTGGCAATGGTTACATTAATGATTATCCGGCCGGTCGCTTACTCAGGGATGCCAAGCTTTACGAAATCGGCGCCGGTACGTCAGAAGTACGCCGCATGCTGATTGGCCGTGAGCTATTTAAAGAAACAGCGTAGTACAGGGAGATATCACGTCGTGAATCAGATTCAATCAAAGGTCAATGTCAGGTCAGATGATTTTCTGGCCAATAAGGCAGCCATGGCAAGTCTGGTCAGTGATCTGAGTGAACGGTTTGAAGAAATAAAGATGGGCGGCGGAAAGGCCTACCAGGAGCGTCACCAGTCGCGTGGAAAACTGTTGGCGAGAGACCGTATCAATGCATTGATCGACACCGGCTCACCCTTTCTTGAATTTTCGCAATTGGCGGCCTGGGAAGTGTATGGCGAAAAAGTGGCCTCCGCCGGCATCATTACGGGTATCGGTCGTGTGTCGGGCCAGGAATGCGTTATCGTTGCCAATGATGCAACCGTGAAGGGTGGCAGTTATTTCCCGCTGACGGTCAAAAAGCACCTGCGCGCGCAGGCAATTGCGAAACAGAACCACCTACCCTGCATTTACCTGGTTGATTCCGGCGGTGCCAATTTGCCGAGACAGGATGAAGTTTTTCCGGATCGCGAGCATTTTGGACGTATTTTTTATAACCAGGCAAACATGTCTGCGCAGAACATTCCGCAAATCGCGGCCGTGATGGGGTCTTGCACGGCCGGTGGTGCGTATGTGCCCGCCATGGCTGATGAGTCGATCATTGTTAAAAAGCAGGGAACGATTTTCCTGGGTGGACCACCTTTGGTGCGCGCGGCAACTGGTGAGATAGTAACGGCCGAGGAACTGGGCGGGGCCGATGTACACAGCCGCGAGTCAGGTGTTACCGATCACTATGCACACAATGACCTGCATGCATTGAAGCTTGTGCGCAGGGCTGTCAGCCGCTTAAACCGCTTGAAGCATGTGAGCCTGGACGTGCGTGAGGTAAAACAGCCACTATATGACGCCAGTGAGATTTACGGAATCATTCCCTCGGATGCAAGGAAGCCCTACGATGTCCGCGAAGTGATCGCACGTATCGTGGATGGCTCGGAGTTTGACGAATTCAAGGCGCTGTACGGCACCACACTGGTCTGTGGGTTTGCCCGTATTCATGGTTACCCGGTCGGAATTGTTGCCAATAATGGAATTCTGTTCAGTGAGTCCGCCCTCAAGGGTGCACATTTTGTTGAACTTTGCGGCCAGAGAAAAATCCCGTTGGTGTTTCTGCAGAATATCACCGGTTTCATGGTAGGCAAGCAGTACGAAAAAGATGGTATCGCCAAACATGGTGCCAAACTTGTGACCGCCGTGGCCTGTGTGCAGGTACCCAAATTCACGGTGATAATCGGAAACTCTTACGGGGCAGGTAACTACGGTATGTGCGGACGCGCCTACGACCCCCGTTTTCTTTTCACCTGGCCGAACTCGCGGGTTTCCGTGATGGGCGGAGAACAGGCTGCGGGTGTATTGTCGCAGGTAAAGAAAGACCAGGCAGAGAGATCTGGGGAAACATGGTCTGAGGAGGATGAGAAAACATTCAAACAACCCATCCTCGACAGTTATGAGGAGCAGGGGCACCCCTACTACGGTTCGGCCAGGCTCTGGGATGACGGTGTAATCGACCCCGCGCAAACACGACAGGTACTGGGACTTGCTATTTCAGCATCACTCAACCGGCCAATTGATGACACCCGGTTTGGCATTTTCAGGATGTAATGGGGAAAGCTGATGTTTAATAAAATCCTGATAGCTAACCGTGGTGAAATTGCATGCCGCGTAATCAAGACTGCCCGCAAGATCGGTGTTAAAACCGTGGCGGTCTATTCTGATGCCGACCGCAATTCCCTGCATGTTTCGATGGCGGATGAGGCCATATACATCGGCGCAGCGCCACCACGCGAGTCTTATCTGCTGGGAGAAAAAATAATTTCCGCCTGCAAAAAGACCGGCGCGGAGGCGGTTCATCCCGGTTATGGCTTTCTCTCTGAGAACGCGGCATTCAGCCGTCTGTGTAAAGACAACGACATCGTTTTTATCGGTCCACCAGAAACGGCGATCATTGCCATGGGCTCCAAGTCCGCTGCAAAGTCCATCATGTCAGAGGCGGACGTGCCCGTCGTGCCGGGGTATCACGGTGATGAGCAATCGCTGGATAGGATCAGGCTGGAAGCGGGCAAAATTGGCTACCCGGTTTTGCTCAAGGCCATCGCCGGTGGCGGTGGCAAGGGCATGCGACTGGTTAATAGCGAAGATGAAATTGACCAGGCTTATGCGGCCGTCAGACGCGAGTCCATTTCCAGTTTCGGTAATGATGAACTACTGGTTGAGAAATACCTGACGCAGCCCCGGCATGTGGAATTCCAGGTGTTTTGTGACCAACACGGCAATGCGGTTTACCTGTTCGAGCGTGACTGTTCCATACAGCGCCGACACCAGAAAGTGATCGAAGAAGCACCTGCTCCCGGTATGAGCCCGGTTCTCAGGCAGCAGATGGGCAATGCCGCGGTACAGGCGGCCCGTGCGATTGACTATGAAGGCGCCGGCACCATTGAGTTCCTGCTCGATCAGGATGGCTCTTTCTATTTCATGGAAATGAATACCCGCTTGCAGGTAGAACATCCTGTGACCGAGATGATTACCGGACAGGACCTGGTGGAGTGGCAACTACGCGTTGCATCAGGTGAGCCCCTGCCCTTGCGCCAGGAAGAGTTGGCAATCAGCGGTCATGCTTTTGAAGCCCGTGTCTATGCCGAAGACCCTGATCAGGATTTCATGCCCGCCACCGGCACTCTCGAGTACCTGCAAGCACCCAGGGAAGGCCGTCATGTCAGGCTGGACACGGGTGTGTTGCAGGGTGACGAAATCAGCGTGTACTACGACCCGATGATTGCCAAGCTGGTGGTCTGGGATGAAAGCAGGGATCGTGCCCTCGCCAGAATGACAAAGGCATTGTCCGAGTATCACATCAGCGGCGTGACCACGAATATCACTTTCTTATATAACATTGTCAGTTCCACGGCCTTTGCCCAGGCTCAACTGGATACTGGTTTCATCGAGAAAAACAAAGTTTCCCTGTTCCATACATCGCATGAAGACCGCATGCAGGATTTACCGCTGGCATCACTGTTCCTGTTGCTGAGGCTCGAAGAAACCTCGGCCGCCCACGCCAGGGCCGCGGACCCATGGTCACCCTGGAACACTGTCAATGCGTGGCGTCTGAATGAGCCCGGCAGGCATACCGGGCAGATAACAATGAACGGCAAAGATCACGATGTCCCGGTAGAAGAGATCGGAACCGAGGGAAGCCGGCGCTTCCGGATCACGGTGGATGATCGATCCGTCATCGCATCCGGAGAACTCAACGGAAATGAGTTATACGCCGATATCGACGGTCACCGGCGACGTGTCGTGGTGGTCCCGCATGACGGTCAATTCACCCTGTTCAGTGAACAGGGCGCCATGCAGTTTGCACTGAAGCAACCGGACTACGGCATCAAGGATGAGGGATCCGGTTCAGATGCATTCACTGCACCGATGAATGGCGTTATCGTTGACCTGCTGGTAGAGACTGGCGCTGACGTTAAAAAGGGCCAGGCGGTAATCATCATGGAAGCGATGAAAATGGAACAAACACTGTTTGCACCCGCCGATGGCAGCGTCACCGAGTTCTATTTTCAGGCCGGTGACCAGGTGAAGGGTGGCGAAGAGTTGGTCAAATTTGTCCGTAACGAGGCAGACCAGAAGGAATGACTACAAGGCGTGGATAATCTGGCCTGGCAGAGGCATGATTTAAACTGATACTGCTTGTCCAGCGACTGTTTGATCCCCGCAGAGAACCTGATGTTTACACAATGAGGGCACAATTGAAATGTCTATCCAGATAAACAAAGTTACAAGCAGCAACTTTTCCAACTGCCCAAAGGAATTGGGTTTTGGTACCGTATTCTCTGACCATATGTTCAGCCAGGAATATCAGAAGGGCACCGGCTGGGCAAATGCCAGAATTGACCCATATCACCCAATCACACTTGATCCGGCCGCGGCTGTATTTCACTATGGTCAGGAAATATTTGAAGGTCTCAAGGCCTACAGAAGACCCGATGGTGGTATCAACCTTTTCCGACCTGAAGAAAACGTCCGGCGTTTCAACAGATCCGCAGAACGGATGATGATGCCGACTGTTGACGAGCAAATGCATCTTGAAGCACTCAGCAAATTGGTCAGTCTTGACGGCATATGGGTGCCTCACCAGGTGGGTACATCGCTCTACATTCGCCCGACGATGATTGCCACCAGCGCCAAACTGGGGCTTGGTGCCAGTTCCGATTATTTACATTACATAATCACCGGCCCTGCCGGCCCCTATTTCAAAGGCGGCTTTGAGCCAGTATCGGTGTACATCGCCGAAAAATTGCGCCGGGCAGTTGAAGGTGGTGTGGGTGAAGCAAAAACAGGTGGCAACTATGCTGCCAGCCTGTACGCATCGGAGAAAGCAGCAGAACGGGGGTTCACCCAGGTGTTGTGGCTGGATGCCATAGAAGGCCGCTACGTTGAAGAAGTGGGTGCCATGAATATCTGTTTTGTATACGAGGGGAAGCACATCGTTACACCCGCCTTAAGCGGAAGTATTCTACCGGGTGTAACACGCGACTCCCTGCTTAAACTCGCACCGGAGCTTGGTTATACGACCAAGGAAGAAAGGCTGGATATTTTTGAGGTTTTGGCAGACATCGAATCCGGAAAAATAACAGAAGTATTTGGCTGCGGCACTGCAGCGGTTATCTCCCCGGTTGGAATACTGAGCCTCAAAGGTGAGGATCATGTGATCAACCAAAACCGGCCCGGCCCGGTTTCAAAACAACTTTATGATGAACTGACAGGTATTCAGTACGGCACCCTTGATGATCGATTCGGGTGGGTATGGCCTCTGGAGTAGGTTCATCCGGGGCACGATTGACGTCATTACAAGAGCCCGGCATATAGAGACAAATCTGAAGTAATCGGCTGCAAAGACGAAGTTGACTGCAGAGTTCCGCTATGATCAACATATCGAACCTGCAGAGACAAGTCTAAATATGCGTGAAATTAACTTCCCGGAAAAAGATAAGCCGTTACGTGAAGATGTCCGCGTGCTCGGAGCCCTGGTTGGCGAAATGCTGGCGGAGCAGGAGAGCCCTGAGTTTCTGCGACAAGTTGAAGCCGTTCGCCGCACTGCGATTGGACGGCGTGAAGACAAAGCCGGTGCAGCGGAATCACTGGATGAATTACTCACAGGAATGGATGTCGCCGTAGCCGGGCGATTGGTACGTGCATTTACCACTTATTTCCAGGTGGTCAACCTGGCGGAAAAAGTCCATCGCATACGCCGGCGCCGGGATTACCTCAGAAGGGGTAAAAAGGCCCAGCCCGGTGGCTTGCTGGCAGTGATGCAAGAGCTCAAATCCCACTCATTTGACGAAGTGATGCGGGAGCTTAGGGGCTTAAGTATTGAGCCGGTGATGACGGCGCATCCAACGGAATCGACTCGCCGTACTTTGCTTGAAAAAGAACAGATGATTCTGCGCCGATTGGTAGAACGGCTGGATCCGTCGAGAACCCCCGAGGAAGAAGCCGCCTCGCTGGAACGTGTACGCGCAGCCGTCACCAGCAACTGGCAGACCGAAATGTATCCTGAACAAAGACTGTCGGTCAAAAATGAAATGGAGCATGTACTTTTTTATCTTACCGATGTGCTCTATCGGGTCGTACCGCCATTTTATGAGAGTCTGTACCAGGCCCTGGAATCCAACTGGCAGGATGTACCCGACCGGTCTTTGCCGGCACTTCTTCATTTCGGGTCCTGGGTGGGTGGCGATATGGATGGTAATCCCAATGTCGATGCTCAAACGATCCGGCAGTCCCTGGAATATCACCGCCGCGAAATCATCAAAAAATACCTGCCGGAAATGCGTTCTCTTTCAAGGTTTCTCAGCCAGTCGCTAACTGAAGTCGATGTCAGCAAAGAAGTTTTGTCACAGTTGCAAAAGTACACTGAAATACTTCCGGATGAAGCTGAGAAAATCGAGCAACGAATTCGCAATATGCCCTACCGTTGTCTGCTCAAGCTCATGATGGCCCGGTTGCAGCGGGTACTCAACAACTCGGAAGGTGCATACCGCAACACCGGGGAATTCAGGACGGACCTCGAACTGATCCGACAGTCGATGCAAGCAAACAAGGGCCAGCACGCCGGCATTTTTGCGCTCAATCGTTTGCAGGTACGTGAAAGGACATTTGGTTTTCACCTGGCCACGCTTGATATCCGCCAGGACTCGTTGGTACATCGACAGGTGGTTGGGCAGATACTCAATGACGATACCTGGATAAATCTTGATGCCGAAATCAGGGCCGACCGTCTGTCTGAACTGATTCTGTCCGGTCAATTGCCCTCATTACCAGCGGATGCAAACGTCACAAAGACAATCGGGGTTTTTCAAAGTATTTCGTGGGGTCAGCAACATTTTGGCCGACGTGCAGTGGGGCCATACATCATCAGCATGACCCAGGGTGCTGACGATGTTTTGAGCGTCCTTTTTCTGGCCCGTATGGCCGGGTTGGTGGACGGTGACAACAATGTACCATTGGATGTCTCGCCTTTGCTGGAAACAGTTGCCGATTTGCAGCACGGTGAAGCCATATTGGAACGTCTGTTCATTGACCCCGCCTACCAGGCACATCTTGCCGCACGTCATCAACGCCAGATCATCATGGTGGGTTATTCCGACTCCAACAAGGATGGTGGTTTGATTTCGGCCCGGTGGGCCCTGGCGACCGCACAGACGCAACTTGCCCGGATATGTGAGAAATATTCGGTCAATCATGGTTTCTTTCATGGCCGTGGCGGAACGGTCAGTCGCGGTGGCGGCAATGTTGCTGGCGGGATTCTTGGGGCGCCATCAGGAACGGTGAACGGTTTTCTGCGAGTCACCGAGCAGGGAGAAGTGATTAACCAAAAATATGGTAACCGTGCCCTGGCTGAACGAAATCTCGAGTTGGCAACTGCTGCAACATTAAAAAGTGGCCTTTCCCCGGCACTCGTACCGGCAGCGCAATGGCTAAAGGTGATGACTCTGATGGCGGACGCTTCCAAACAAACCTATCGCCAACTGGTCTATGAACACCCGCAATTTGTTGACTATTTTCGAGATGCGACACCTATTGATGTCATAGAGAGAATGGGGATTGGTTCACGTCCGGCTTCCCGCCGTTCGGGGGCCGGGGTAGAGAACCTGCGAGCTATTCCGTGGGTATTTTCATGGGCACAGAGTCGCATCGGCCTGCCGGCAGCCTATGGGATGGGTACAGCACTTTCCTTGGCCAAAGATGAGTTTGGAATCGATACTTTAAAGGCCATGAACAAGGACTGGCTATTTTTCAGTAGCATGTTGTCGGATGTTGAAATGGCCCTGGCAAAGTCTGATCTGGATATCGGCAGGCATTACCGTTTGTTGGCACCCGCTCCGAGCCGGGTGATTTTTGACCAGGTTGATACAGAGCTCAGGCTTGCCAGCTCCTTGATTCTCAGCATCAAGGATCAGGATAACCTGCTTGACTCAGAACCAACCCTGCAACGATCGATTCGCTTACGGAACCCCTATGTAGATCCTATGAGTTTATTGCAGGTGGATTTATTGAAACGCTGGCGAGCAGGTGACCGTCAGGACGATACCTTACTTGAAGCCTTGCTGGTTACCGTAAATGGTATTGCACGTGGTCTTCAAAACACAGGATAAATCAATCGAGCGATGATCATACATATATCTGATCGTCTCAGCTCTCTCAATGGCGAAACGTCACATACTGTTTACCTGTTACCGACTCGTATAGCTTTTGAAGCGAGCCTTATCCTTTGCTTTACCCATGGCTGCAGCGCCGGATATTTTGTCCTTTCTTAGCAGCTCTTCCAGCGAATCATCCATAGCGCACATACCTTCGTTAACACCACTCTGGATCACAGATGTCAGCATGGTCGTATTACCCTCGCGAATGATGTTGGGCAGGCTGTTTGTGCGCAGCAGGATCTCGTAAGCCGCACAACGCCCCTGACCATCAGAGGTCGGCAGCAAAAGCTGCGATACGATTGCACAAATCGAATCGGCCAGGATGGTGCGTATCTGGGACTGCTGACTGGCCGGAAAAGCGTCGACCAAACGATCGATCGTCTTGGTTGCGCTGTTGGTATGCAGGGTGCCAAATACCAAAGTTCCCATTTCGGCTGCGGTGATGGCCAATTCGATTGTTTCCCTGTCGCGCATCTCACCCACCAGGATTACGTCGGCATCCTGACGAATGGTGGTTTTCAGGGCATCAGCAAAACTGAGTGTGTCATGGTTAACCTCACGTTGTGATAACACGCTCATTTTATTGAGATGAACAAACTCCACCGGATCTTCAATAGTGACAATATGTTTACTGAAGTTTTCGTTGATTTCGTTAATGATCGAAGCCAGTGTTGTTGATTTACCTGAGCCGGTTGGACCCGTGATAAGGACCAGTCCACGCTCAAGGTAGGCCAGTTTGCGAATTGCTTTGGGAATATTGAGCTCATCAAAAGTGAGAATTTTCTCAGGGATAATACGGAAGACAGCCCCGACACCGTTATACTGATTCAGAAAATTGACACGAAACCGTGCCTCGCCCGGCAGAGCCCAGGCAAAATCCAGATCGCCACAAGCTTCGAACTCTAACCACTGTTCTTCGGAACATATCTCCCGCAGCAATTCCTTCAGTTCTTCATCCGAAATAACTTCCCAACCTTCAACATCCGTCAGCTTCCCGTGGATGCGCACCCGCGGAGGCAGGGTGGCAAGCAGATGCAGATCCGAACCCCCTTTTTCTTTCAGATATCTAAATAGCTCATCGATTTTGGCCAAAACGTTCCCCTGTTACTTGAAATTTTCGGGCTCTTCCGCATGCTTGATTGCTTCCTTTTTGGTGATCACCTTGTCTTTCATCAACTGTGTCAAAGAAGCGTCCAGAAGGCGCTGGCCCTGGGCTCTACCCGTTTGCAGAATGGATTTTATCTGGAAAGTCCGGTTTTCCCGGATGAGATTGGCGACTGCATTGTTGTTGATCATTACCTCGAGTGCTGCAACCAGCCCTCGATCATCCGCCCGCTGCACCAATCGTTGGGATATCACCACTTTGAGAGACTCCGACAGCATTCTGCGAATCTGGCTTATCTGATCCGGTGGAAAAACGCTAAGCAGACGGTTAATGGTGCGAATAGCGTTGGACGTATGAAGTGTCGCCATGACGAGATGACCGGTTTCAGCGGCGGTTATGGCCAGCGAGATCGTTTCCAAATCACGTAGTTCGCCAATCACGATTACATCGGGGTCCTCCCGCAAAGCCGCTCTTAAAGCTATAGGGAACGACTCGGTCTGGAGTCCTACCTCCCGTTGGGTGACGTTACATGATTTTGAGGCGTGCACGTACTCAATCGGGTCTTCGATGGTCAGAATATGATCCGGGCGACTCTTATTGATCAAATCCGCCATCGCGGCCATTGTCGAAGATTTACCGCAACCCGCAGGGCCTGTGAATAGCATCAAGCCCTGGTGAAATTCAGTATATTGCTCAAATTCTTTAGGAAGCCCGAGGTCAGCGAGTGTTGGTGGTGTCGGTTTGATGACGCGAAACACGGCATCGTAACCGCGTTGTTGCTTGTAAACGTTAGCGCGAAAGCGCCCGACCCCCTGAATTTCGTAGGCGAAGTCGACCTGAAACTTCTCTTTCAATCGCTTGAGTTGCGACTTACTCAATACTTCCATGATGAGACGCTCGCACTCCTGCGAACTCAAAACAGCCGGTGAAGCCTCACTGAATTTGCCATCAACACGAAGGCGCAAAAATGCTCCACTGTGGATGTGAAGGTCACTGGCATTTCGCTTAACAGCTTGTTGCAACAGATCCTGAAGGGTCACGTCGGGATCGTAGTTCAGAATGTCAGACTTCTCTGCTTGTACAGGCTCAACCGCGGGTGCTGGTTCAAATGCGTGTGCGCGTTCGACTGCCTTTAGGGGCACGACTGCCTGTACAGGTTTGTCTGCTGGTACAGGTACCGGTGTGAGTTTCCCATCAATTTTGACCAGCCTGACATGGGATTTGGCAGCAGTGGATTGTGTACTCGAAGGCCTGGATTCAAATCGCGCAAGATCGGCATTTGCATGCACTGGTGGTGGTGGTGGTGTCATTAGTTCATCCCCTTAAACAAGCCCGTCACTGCGCCTGGATCGCCAGACCCGGTTATAGTCACAGGCACTCAGAAAAGCATCCCTTAAACTGAGGTTCTCATATGGTAATCCCTTACCTGTTATCAGTTTTTTATTTGGTTGAATATCCATACCAACCAATAAAATACCAACTACTACAGGTACTTTATACTTGCTTGGGGGTTACTAATCAGCTGCTAAAATTGACAGTATTACAATATGCATTCCCGCCTAAATAATGCACTAATTACGATGCACCACACTGGAATTAGGCCAGGGCCTCACCACCAGAAGCCGGCGGTTGGCCTCGCGACTGGCCTGAGCGCTGATATTTGCGAATTCCTGAAGTTCCTCACCCATCATCCGTGCTACGGGCAAGCCGCTTTCCAACAATATCCTGTTGCCGGATACCGATGGTGTTTTTGCACCCGGTGTGATCAAGCCGCCCAGGTTTAGCGGGTCGCAGGCACTGATCACAGTAAATGTCGGCTTGCCACTGGTATCGTTGGGTTGACGCAGTAAACCCAGGGCTTCGGGCAGTGCAAACTGTTCGCCGGAAAAACCATCTACGAAACGCCCGCCCCGCACTTCGCCACGGTCTTCCATTCTTCTCAGGTAATTTAACAGTTCCCGCCACGGTGGCAAAAGTGCTTCCCTTTGAATGACCGCACGGAACACAACTCCATAACGTCGTAGCAGGGATTGGCAAATAACGGCCAATCTCTGTTGCCCGGCATTACTTAATGCACTCGCAGGCTGATCGGTAAAACCTGTACCCGTGATACTCCAGCGTCCTACCGGTAAATTGATTGCATGCCGTTTCGCCTGTCTTGAACGGCGTAATTTCTGCGCCTCCGGGCGAAGCAACCAGCGAACGGGTGAGAACGCATCAGAACTAATCGCACCGGCAGCGATCAGGGTCTTTAATGCCTGCTCCAATTGCGGTCGTAACAGACCGGATTGCAATTCGAGGTCAGAGGTAAACATGGCGCCATGCTTTTCCAAAAGGTTCAGCACCTTTCTCGCCAGCGAGTCCGAAACGGCATCGGGGTCTGATGGGGTTGGCAGCCATTGGGGAATATCGGTGCGGGGCACGATCGCAAGCGGCGTCGCTGAAACAATGGTGCTCGTTTGTTCAGGTATGGATAAGGGCCTGAACCAGGCCAGTTGCCCGCTCAGAAAACGGTAATCCAGTTGATCGGGGGAATAATCCTCGCACCTTGTCTTCAGTAAATTGTGCTCCCACATGGCAGCAGGAGCGGACCATCCTTGCAATTGAGACAGTGCCTGGTCAATATCGGAACCGCCATCATCCATAGCATGCCAGTGCACCAGAAAACTCATATAAACGGCCGGTGAAACCGGCTTCACGGCACGTCGGCGTTGTTCGCGACTGTAACGGTGGATTCTGGCCAAAAGACGCCGTTCACACCACAGGTTCTCTGTGGTCTCATCCTGCATCAGGATGGCAAAACCCTCATTCTGTAAGCTCAACAAGGCTCGCTGGAGGCTGTCTTCATCCAATCCGAAGTCGGCAGCCAACCGGGCCCTGCTAACGGGCCCCAGACCAATCATGCGACTCCTCAACAACCCAACCAGTGCATCCTCCCGCTCAAAAGTCGGACCATCAGGCAGTAGTGCAGTCGGATCAGGTGAAAACCCGGATTGCGGGTGAATGGCAAGCCATTCGGGTAACCGCTCGGAGGCAACCCACCAGTTCGCCACTCTCTCCTCTCCATCTTGACTCAACTTTATGCTGCAAGCCCTGAAGTCCTCGCCCAGGGCCACGAACCACTTGGCCCACTGGCTTGAGCTTCCGGCAGCACCGCAACTGGAATTACCACTTGAATACTCTGCCTGCGTCAGAAAACCGAGTTGTAGCAAACCATCGTGTAATTCATCCGCGTTACGTGGTTGTATCCAGGCTTCATCACGAACCTGGCTGCGGGCTTCCACGCTGATGATGCTCAAGGTACTTGCAGATGAAAGGTCATCCGGGTCATTGCCAATGGCACGTGTTCGGCGGTTCTCAGCCTCGCCGTCATCCAGAAATGCGTAAGGACGGGCATTGATGATCTCCCGTGACAAGGGCGATGGGCCAACCAGGTCAAGGCAAACTATTTCAATATCACCATCGGCCATTTTCACCAGCAGGCTTTCGAGGCCATCAATATCCATGGTATCCGTCAGGCAATCATCAATGGTCTGGTCGACCAGCGGGTGATCGGGTATCTCGCGTGACCCACGTATATTCTCAAAACACGCGATCTGATCAGGAAAGACCACCGCAACCAGGTCTTCAGCCTGGTTTCTTTGCCATTGTGGAGGTATCTTTTTACCGTTGCGCATACGCTGTACTGCAAGCGCGATGGTCGCATTCCAGCGCCAGCGCAACTCAAACATCGGTGCGTCCAGCAGCGCCTGGATCAATACTTCCCGGACTGTTTCCTTCTTCAGGTAACCCGCAACATCGGCGATCTCGAAACTGTGTGTTTCCCCCAGGGAAAGTATCAACGAATCTTCAAGCGCTGAAGCCTGCAATTCAAAATTGAATTGCCGGCAAAAACGTTTGCGTAGTGCCAGTCCCCAGGCTCGCATCAGACGGGAACCAAGTGGCGCATGCACCACCAGGTGCATATCACCGGAATCATCGAAAAAACGCTCCATGATGATTTTGCTCTGAGTTGGCAGACAGCCCAGGGCCTGTATGGAGCCATGCAGGTATTCGACCAGCTGAATTGCCGCAATTCTGGAAACCCCTTCTTCACATAGCGTTTCAATAACACCCGCAGGTTCTTGTTCTTTAAGAGATTGTTCAATATAAATTCGTAAGTTAGAGACCGCTGTTGATAGTTCATCACTGCGACCGGGTTTATCACCAAGCCAGAAAGGAATCGTGGGAGGCTGCCCATGAGCGTCTTCGACAAGCACCCTGCCCTGTTCGATTTTCAGCATGCGGTAGCTGGTATTTCCAAGCTGAAAAATATCACCCGGGACGCTTTCAAAGGCAAAATCCTCGTTCAGGGTTCCTATGCGGTGACCCTGTGGAAGCATGATGACTTCATAGTCGAAGTGATCCGGGATCGCGCCACCATTTTGCAGTGCGGTTAAACGGGCTGCCGGACGGCCACGTAACTGTCCGTTAATGGCATCGTAAAAAACCAGTGCAGAACGTCTGCCGCGACGGGTAGAGTATCCATCGGCGAGCATTCGCACGACCGCCAGGAACTGTTCCTTTTTTAAATCGTGGTATGGCCATGCGGCAGATACCACTTGATACAGATCATCAAACTGCCAGTCCCTGACCGCTAATTCCGCTACCAGTTGCTGGGCCAGCACATCCAGTGGCGCATCCGGTATGATAATCGCATCCAGTTCTCCTGATTCAAGCGCTTTTTGCAAGGCCACACATTCCACCAGGTCATCCCGGCTGAGCGGGAACAGACGACCTTTGGGTGTCTCACCTACCGAATGACCGGATCGACCGATGCGTTGCAGCAATGCGGAAATACTGCCCGGTGTGCCCATCTGGCAAACCAGGTCAACATGACCAATATCGATGCCAAGTTCCAGGGATGCCGTGGCCACCAGCGCTTTTAATTGCCCGGACTTGAGTGCCTGTTCCGCCTCAAGACGGTGCTTTCGCGACAAACTGCCATGATGTGCGGTCACTGCATCTTCACCCAGGCGTTCCGCAAGGTGACGTGCGATGCGTTCTGCCAGGCGTCGGGTATTGACGAATATCAGCGTGGTATGGTGCTCAAGGATGTACCTTACCAGCCGTTCATAAAGCTCTTCCCATACCTCGTTGGCCAATACCGGCGCCAGTGGGGAATCCGGTAACTCGAGACTGATATCCATGTGTCGCTTATGACCGGTATCCACAATTGCACAATCCAGACCGCCACAAAGATAATCAGCGATCCGCTTAATGGGCTTTTGTGTCGCCGATAAACCGATACGCGACGGAGCGAAACCACATAGGGCATCAAGCCTTGCCAGCGAAAGTGCCAAATGACTGCCGCGCTTGTTCGCCGCCAACGCATGAATCTCATCCACGATCAGCGTGGAAACGCCCGCAAGCATGTTTCTGCCGGATACCGAAGTTAGCAGCAGGTATAGAGACTCGGGCGTCGTTACGAGGATATGCGGCGGTTTCCTCGCCATTTTTGCGCGCTCGCCAGCCGGTGTATCACCGGTTCGGACCGCAGCGCGTATGTTGTGGACTGGTAAACCACCGTCAGACAGTTCTTCGGCAATACCCTGCAAGGGCAACTGCAGGTTCTTCTCTATGTCATTTGATAGTGCCTTGAGTGGTGAGACATAAAGCACATGGACCTTGTCTTGGAGAACACCATGGCGGCTTTGCAGAACCAGGTCATTGATCGCACACAAAAACGCGGCCAGGGTTTTGCCACTACCGGTAGGCGCGGCAATCAGCACCCGTTGCTGTGAAATTATCTCCACCCAGGCTGCCGTCTGTACCGGTGTTGGTGCTGGAAACGTCTTCTCAAACCACTGACAAACAGCCGGATGAAACGCGTCTGGCAAAATAGTGGAGGAATTATCTGCGGTCATATAAAGATTGTAGTGCAGTTGTTCTCAAAACCCGAGAATGGCAGGCTAGTGTACTGCTTCCCAGTCCGCGCCGCTCAGTTCCCAATCGCCGCCATCACGCAGCCATTTTGTTTCCACCTCAAATAGCTGCCCGCTATCCGGCACCAGGCCCCCGCCCCCCGTTACCAGTATTTTAAAATGCGCAGAGGCCGTTTCCTCACTGGTTTCCGTGACAAAGATCGGGAAGAATTGAGCTTGCAGACGCCGGTGCTGGTTGATCTGAAAAATCATGAAACGATGGAATTCACGTCGATCCATCGTGCCCTGCTGGCCCTCAAACGAGTCTGCAACATAGTCCATAAAATCGAGGTGCTGTCCTTCTTCGGCGGCATATTCCATATTACGGAGAGTCGCAATAATCTGTTGTTCTACAGTGAGTTTGTCACCACAGGCTGCCAACAGACCAAGCGTAAGAACTGTGCCTAAAACGAACCTCACCCCTGGCTCATTTATTTTCTTCCAGGTGGTGTTCCAGCAGACGCGATGCAACCACTATGAGGTCATGCTCGGTGACCAAACCAATCAATTTGCCCTTCTCAACCACCGGCAGGCACGCCACCCTGAATTCCCGCATGATACGTATTGCATCAACGGTGGTGGCATCAGAGTCTATGGTGATCGGGTTACTTTTCATGATTTCCCTGACGGCAACCTTGTGCTCTCCCCCGATCCTGCCCTCGGCTACCAGGCGTAACAGCGCACGGTGTGAAACCAGACCCACCAGTTCACCATCATCACCTTCAACGGGAATGTGCCGCACATGACGCCAGTCCATCAATGTTGCAGCAAAATCTACGATGTCATCCGGTCGTACCGTATACAGATCTGTGGCCATGAACTGAGATACTTTCAGAAAACTCTCGCGCCAACCCAGTTGTTCGCAATACTCGGCCAACTCCCAATCAGATATGGGGCGACCCGTAGTTTGCTGCTCGACCATGCTGGCAACCAGGCAACGCATGCGTTGATCTTCTGTGCCCTGATCTTTCATCCGTTCCAGGGATTGCAATGCCCAGCGCGCGCCATTTCTGCGGGTTGAAACCCGCTCCCTCAGAACCCCCAGGTACTTATCAATATCCTTTTGGTCCACCCCGTACTTGTTCAAGCCGTGCTCTGCCAGCGGCAACAGTTCATCCAAAATCAATTCCCTGGCGGGCATATGTGTGTCACCGAACCAGTTCATTTGTGCACGAATACCCGCCCTGGCCGCCGCCATAAAATTGGCTTTTACGTCCTGAAAAGTGATCTGGTCTCGAATATCATCATATTTGTCAGACATTCCGGCCATCATTCCAACAAAAAATGCCGTATTGGCGATCTCATCGATAACAGTCGGGCCGGCTGGGATAACACGGTTTTCAATACGCAGATGGGGAATACCGTTATGAACGCCGTAACAAGCGCGGTTCCAACGGTAGACGGTGCCATTATGCAAACACAGTGCTTTCAGGTTTGGCGCGATACCCTGTGCCACCATCGCCAATGGGTCATCCTCGGTTTCGGTTGTCAGCAACACCCGGAAACGTGCGATGTCTTCCTTGAAGATTTCAGTGACTGATTCATCCACCCAATGGTTACCAAAATGCACACGGGGTTTCAGTCCACGGGCCTGGTGTGTCGTTGAACGTGCATCTACGGAATATTCAAAAACGGAAATTCGGGTTTCGTGCCAGAGACGCTTTCCCAGTAGTATAGGTGAGTTAACCGCCGCGGCCAGCAATGGAGCGGTCACCACCTGGGCAATATTATAGAGGCGGGCAAAATCTTCCGGACTGACCTGGAAATGTACCTGGAAACTGGTATTACAGGCCTCCAGCATCAGGTTATCGTGTTTGACGGTCAACTGGTCAATACCGTTAATGGTGAATTGCAAATCATGACCGCGCAGACCCATAAAGGCCTCATTCAGGGCGTGATAACGTGGAATGGGGACCATCGAGTCCAGGCCAAGGTTTTTCATGGTCAGTGTGGGCAAAATTCCCACCAGGGCAATTTCGCTGTCGCACTGATGAGCGACAGCGCGGGCCTTGGCATAAACCTCCTGTGCCTCGGCTTCCATTCTGCTCAGACAGTCTGACCTGAACTCCTGAACCGATAGATTGGCCTCGATATTGAACAGACCAAGTTCATGGGTAAAGCGTTCGTCGTCGATCTTGGACAGAAATTCGAGGGCTGTCGAAGCTGGTTGGTGTGCACTATTGATCAGGAACATTTCCTGTTCTGCACCAATACGACTGACACCCGACTCCACCATACCCTTGTCCAGCATCGCTTCGAGTGCCCTGACTTCTTCCAGAAGCGCCTTCATGAAATCCTGACGACTGGTCTCGTTGGCATTTTCAACTATGTTCTGTTCACCCATGTAACACGACCTTGAGGTATGTTCTTTATCTTGATAATAAACACAGCCCGTGAAGTCGGCAAATAAAAACTGTAAAACATTTTCGCAAAGTCATTTATCATGCACGTATAAGACACACAAATAATCCGGTTTCAATACAACATCTACCCAAAATTGGGAGGTATCACAAATGATGGAAAAACCCTGGCTTAAAAGTTACCCACCTGGTGTACCCGCGCAAATTGACTTGAGCGGTTACCGCTCTATTGTCGACTTGCTGGAACAGAGTTGCAGCAAATACAAAGACCGCATGGCCTATCACAATATGGGGGCGGAACTGACTTACTCGGAACTCGACCACCTGACCCGGAATTTTGCGGCTTCCCTGCAAAACATGGGTCTGCAGCCGGGTGACCGCATCGCGCTGATGATGCCGAATATACTGCAATACCCCGTAGCCCTGTTTGGTGCACTACGGGCGGGCCTGGTGATTGTGAACACCAATCCAATGTACACCGCGCGCGAATTGCGCCACCAACTGATGGATGCCGGTGTCAAGGCCATTGTCGTGGTAGAAAATTTCGCATCGGTTCTCGAAAGCGTGCGGGATGAAGTACCACTGGAACACATCATCACCACCGGTGTTGGCGATCTACTCGATTTTCCGAAGTCCCTGCTGATTAACTTCGTATTAAGACATGTGAAAAAGACTATCCCGGCCTGGAAATTACCGGGTTCGGAGAAGTTTTTGGATGTACTGGATAAAGGCAAAAAACTGCCATTGAAACCAGTCAATATCGCCTTTGAGGACATCGCATTCCTTCAGTATACCGGTGGTACCACCGGGGTGGCTAAAGGGGCCATGTTAACGCACCGCAATATCGTGGCGAACCTGCTCCAGTCCCGTGCCTGGCTGGCCCAACTGGAAGATGAATCACATGAAACCATCATCACGGCATTACCGCTTTATCATATCTTTGCACTAACCGCGAACTGCCTTACATTTCTGTACCTGGGCGGCAGCAATGTCCTGGTCACCGATCCGCGTGACATGCCCGGTTTTATCAAGGAACTCGGTCGCCATTCATTTACAGCGATCACCGGGGTCAATACATTGTTCAATACCCTGCTTAATACCCCTGGCTTTTCGGATCTCGATTTTTCTAATCTCAAAATGACGCTGGGTGGTGGTATGGCCGTACAAAAAGCTGTTGCCGAGCATTGGAAAGAGGTCACCGGGGTCACGCTTGTTGAAGCCTACGGATTAACGGAAACATCACCCGCCGCCTGTATCAATCCAGTGACGCTTGAAGCCTACAACGGATACATTGGCCTGCCTATTTCCTCAACCGAGGGCGCCATCAAGGGTGAGGATGGTGAGTTTCTGCCAGTAGGCGAAACAGGCGAACTGTGCATACGCGGACCGCAGGTCATGAAGGGCTACTGGCAGCGACCTGAGGCAACCGAAGAAGTAATTGATGCTGACGGCTGGTTGCATACCGGTGATATCGCCATCATGACAGAAGATGGTTTTTTCAAGATCGTGGACCGTAAAAAGGACATGATCCTGGTCTCCGGGTTCAACGTCTACCCTAACGAAATCGAAGATGTACTCGCCTTGCACCCGAAGGTACTGGAGGTGGCTGCAATCGGTGTACCGAATGAGAAATCCGGCGAAGCCGTCAGCCTGTTTGTTGTCAAAAAAGATCCGACACTTACCAAGGAGGAGGTCATTGCATTTTGCAAAGAAAACCTGACCGGTTACAAACGTCCGAGGTACATAGAGTTCATGGATGATTTGCCGAAGAGTAATGTCGGAAAAATCTTGCGCCGGGAATTGCGAGATTCATAACGCGAAGCCTGAGCATCCATGAAAGCTGTGATCTGGACCAGGTACGGCCCACCGGATGTTCTTCAACTCAGGGAAATTGAAAAACCAACTCCCCGGGATAATGAAGTACTGATAAAAATCGTTGCCACCAGCGTATTTGCAGGTGATTGCGAAATGCGAAGATTCGATTTCCCGATCTCGTTCTGGCTGCCTCTGCGAATCATGTTTGGCCTGGTAAAGCCCCGGGTAAAAATTATGGGCCAGGAGTTATCCGGGGAAATCGAAGCCGTTGGTAAAGAGGTAAAACAATTCAGACCGGGTGACAAGGTTTTTGCCCCGACCGATGCGGGCTTTGGTGCTTATGCCGAGTATATATGTCTGCCGTCCTCACACCCCATATCCATAAAACCTGCCAACATGACATTTGAAGAAGCCGCCACAGTTCCTGTCGGAGGCCTCAATGCCCTCCATTTCATCAGAAAAGGAAATATCCAGCGCGGACAGAAAATTCTTATCAACGGCGCATGCGGAGGAATTGGAACCATCGCAATACAAATTGCCAAGGCATCAGGTGCCGTAGTGACCGCAGTAGACCACGCCGCAAAATTGGACGTGCTGCGTTCCCTGGGTGCTGACAAGGTGATTGATTACCTGCAGGAGGACTTTACCAGGAACGGCGAACGCTATGACGTCATTATCGACGTGGTTGGAAAGAGCCCGTTTTCGCGAAGCGTAAAATCACTCACTAAAAACGGTCGCTATATTTTGGGCAATCCAAGATTGCCTGGAATGCTCAAAGGCTTGTGGGCTTCGCTTGTCAGCAGCAAAAAGGTAATTATTGCCCTGGCGGGCTATAAAACTGAGGATATGGATTACCTGAAAGATCTGATCGAACAAGGAAAGATAAAGGCTGTTATTGACAGAGCTTACCCGCTTGATCAAATTTCCGAAGCACACACCTATGTTGAAACCGGCATGAAAGTAGGCAATGTGGTAATAAATGTCGAGCAAGACCAAGAGTCCGGAACGAACCCGGTATAGTACACTTCCTTCCCCCCCCACCCGACCGGATAATTAAAATCATGAATAAGAAAATGCCATTATTGGTCTGTCTGCTCATCCTCCTGTATGTAACCGCTGGTGCTGATGAAACCACTACCGGGTCCAAAGAAAAACCCGTGGAAACTGTGGAACCCATGGTTTTTGAATCTACAGGCACTGTCACCATCAGTGGCAAAAAAATCGAATATACCGCCACTGCCGGTACCCTGGTTATGAAAAACGAGAAGGACGAACCCATTGCCGAGTTCGGTTACACGGCCTATGTTCAAAAAGGCAGTAACAAGACAAACCGCCCCATCATGTTTGCCTATAACGGTGGTCCGGGCTCGGCCTCCTTGTGGCTGCATATGGGTATCCTTGGTCCGGTACGCACGGTCGTGGAAGACCTTGGCTTTACATCGACCGGCCCGTTTCGCCGGGTCAACAACGAGTACAGTATTCTCGACCGCGCTGACCTGGTCATGATCGACCCGGTCGGCACCGGTTTTTCCCGCGCAGTGGGCGACACAAAGGGGGAGGCATTCTGGGGTGTCGACCAGGACATCGCCTCGGTATCGGATTTCATTGCCCGCTATATCACTGACAATGGCCGGTGGCAGTCACCGAAGTACCTTTTGGGTGAAAGCTACGGTGGTATCCGCAGCGGCGGGGTCGCCTATTACCTGATGTCAAAACATGCCATCACCCTTAACGGCGTCATCCTGGTATCACCCTATATGGATTTCTCGGCAGGTAACGCGGGTATTAAAATCGATTTGCCGCAGGTTAATTATTTCACCACTTTCGCCTCGACCGCCTGGTATCACAATGCCGTGGCTGAACGTCCTGATGACCTGCAGCAATTCCTGCGTGAGGCCGAAGCATTTGCGGCAGATGAGTACGCCCCGCTGCTATACAAGGGCAACCGGGCCAGCGACGGTGATCGTGAACGTGTTCTCGAGGGAATGCAGCGATTTACCGGTATCAGTGCCGACTACTGGGACAAAGCCAACCTGCGCATCGACGAGTCACGTTTTGCCAAGGAGTTGCTACGAGATCGAAGTAAGGTTGTAGGACGCATAGACTCGCGCTTCACCGGCGACTCCATCAGTGATATCGCAGAGAGATTCAATTACGACCCGTTTTTCCCCGCCGTGGGACCGGCGTTTACCGCCACCTTCAATGACTATTACCGGGAGCAACTGGGTGTTAAAACTGACCGCAAGTACATCACCTCGGGGAATCTCTGGCGTCATTGGGATGACAGTCATGCGCAACCCGGTACCGGACATTACGGAAAAATCCCCATCGCAAATACTGCCGTTGACCTTAACCACGCGATGATCCAAAACCCCAAATTGCGGGTGCTGGTCCAACAGGGATACTACGACCTTGCCACACCATACGGTGCCACCCAATACTTTCTGGATCACATGGATTTACCCGATGAACTCCGCAGCAACATAACTGCAGAGTATTACGAGGCCGGGCACATGATGTATGTGCACCCCGTATCAATGAAGAAATTCAGTCAGACACTGGCCGAATTTATTCGCTGAGGTAACAGGGCTGACTAATGCTTTGGTCAGGTTTCCAGTGTTTTCACGTTTTCTCCAAAGAGGAGCGGCGCTGGGGCGGGGGTACCTTACTTCAGGACCGTACGAGGCAGGAAGCCGAGTATCGAGCGCCACAGGATGTGCTTGAGCGTGTCCTGAAGTAAGGTACCGCGCATCCTCGGCTCCCCTGACGAAGTACCGAACAATGTCCATAGTTGAACCCTGTCCTATCTTCCCTGGAACGACCTGAACTTCATCTTGACTAAACGGAACAACTGCGCGTTATCGACTACTAAACTATCCCTTTTTTCCCTTTCGAAGAGTACCGGCATGCGTCGCCTTGTCATCACCGTATCGGTGCCGGATTTCATCCAGGGTTTTATCCAGGGCCTTCTGTGCTGCCGTATCGTAATCAATACCCCGCTCATCCGGTTCTTCAAGCCCGCTGACACCCACACCCAGCAACCTGACCGGTGTGTTCAGATGTTCCTGCAACCATTTTTCCAACAATTGGCGGGCCTGTTTGAATACGAGTTGGGTACTCGTGGTTGGCACCGCGAGGCTGCGGCTACGGGTCACCGTGCGGAACCGGGCATCACGAACTTTTATCTGGATAGTGCGTGCAACCAGACCTTCTGCCCTTAGGCGTCCTGTTACTGATTCGACCTGGCGTTGTAACTCCGCATACAACTCACCAGGGCTCGTGATGTCCTTGTCAAATGTCACCTCGCGGCTAAGGGACTTATCCGGTCTGGAGGAAACCACTTCACGTTCGTCATCACCTCTTGCCAAGGCCATAAAATGCCCGGCACGGTTTCCGAGTGCGCGGCTTAGCTCAACGGGATCGGCCTTGCGAAGTTGTCCGATCGTTAAAATACCCAGTTTTTGCAGTTTAGGCAGGGTTTGTTTGCCAATGCCCCAAATTCTGTTCACCGGCATGGGATCCAGAAACAGGCGTACACCATCACGGGGAACATGCACGAAGCCCCTCGGTTTGCCGGCATCCGATGCAAGTTTCGCAAGATACTTATTGTGTGCCATACCGACCGAAGCATGCAGGCCGGTACGATTCAGTATTTTTTCCCTCAGTGTTGCACCTATTGTTTCGATGCTGCCAAACAGGGCAAGACTCGCCGATACATCGAGAAATGCTTCGTCCAGAGACAAGCCTTCCACCTCGGGTGTTGACTCGCGAAATATCTTAAATACTTCGGAGGAAACCTCGCGATAGCGGGACATTCTTACCGGCAACACCACGGCGTGGGGACACAACCGACGGGCCCGCGATATGGGCATGGCCGAAAAAACACCGAATTTTCTAACTTCATAGCTGGCGGCGGCGACAACACCACGGCCACCCGTCCCACCCACAATGACCGGCTGATTTTTGTACTGTGGCTGATCGTTTTGCTCAACCGATGCGTAAAATGCATCCATGTCCACATGGATGATGGCACGTTCACGGGTGGTATCTGGATTTGAAGTTGCAGTGGGTGTCACAGTGCGTCCATTATATCGACATGAAGTCACACACCACAGCACAGATTCCGACCGCCATCATCCCTGTTGATGAGTTTCCTGTTTTACAGCATGGTCTGTATGCCAACCACGCTGCCATCTCGCCATGGCCGCTGATAGCCTCAAAGGCCGTAGCTGCATTTGCCATGGAAAATGCAGAGATCGGAGCGGAAAAATACAGCCATTGGCTGTTACGCGAAACCCAATTACGGAAAAGGCTTGCGGGCTTGATCAATGCATCATCAGCGGATGATATCGCATTGCTTAAGAATACCACTGAAGGTATTTGCACCGTAGCCAATGGTATCACTTGGCGCAAGGGCGATAACCTGGTACTTCCCGCAGATGAGTTTCCGTCAAACCGCCTGCCCTGGCTGGCCCTGCAACGATACGGGGTGGAAGTGCGTGAGGTGGATATTCGATCCACTTCTGAGCCGGAAAAGACTTTAATCGATCAGGTGGATAAGCGCACCCGCCTGTTGTCGGTCAGTGCTGTGCAATGGACTGACGGACTGCGTTTGCAACTGGAAACCCTTGGTCAATTCTGTCAACAGAATAATGTCTTGTTCTTTGTCGATGCGATCCAGCAGTTGGGTGCGATGCAAATGGACGTGCAGGCCTGCGGTATCGATTTTCTTGCTGCAGATGGCCATAAATGGCTGTTGTCGCCGGAAGGCATCGCGGTATTCTTTTGCCGCGAAGGCGTCCGCGAACAATTACAAATCCATCAGCAGGGTTGGCACATGGTAGATGATCCCTATCAATTTAACCGTACGCAATGGCAACCGAGCAAAACAGCCTTGCGCTTTGAAGCTGGCACCCCTAATACCCTGGGTCAGGCGGGCATGCATGCGTCCATTGGTTTATTGCAGAAAGTTGGTATGCCGCAGGTGGAGGCTTTCGTTACCGGGAACTCACTTACGCTCTCAGCCGGCCTCGAAAGCATGCCCGGCGTCGAGCTGGTTCGCTCTTTTGACCCGCAAAGGGTATCTGGAATCGTGAGTTTCAGACCAGCGAACAGAAACCTGGTCGAAATTCAACAGACATTGAAACAGCGGGGGTTGAACTGTACGGTGCGGGGAGAAGCCATACGACTGTCGCCCCACTTTTACCAAGCGGGCAGACCGGTGTTGGAAATGCTCGATCTGATCCAGCATGTATTAACGTTAAATTAGATTAAATATACTATATATCTAATTGATATACCTACATTGTATGGGTTCTTTTATCAGACTTTATTAACTGCGCAAGATGCGTTTCAATAATCGTCCGGGCATGGGCACCATCTGAAGTATCTCCAAATTGAACGCCGATCCCAGGCCGCCGGTTACCCTGCGCGCCAGGTGGCGTCACCCACACGACTTTCCCCGGAATGGGAAGACGCTCTTCAAGCTCCATGATGGTCAGTAACAAAAACACTTCGTCACCCAGTGCATAACGTTTGGTGCTTTGTACAAACAACCCCCCACCCTGAATAAAGGGCATATAGGCGCTGTACAACGTTTGCCGATCCTTGATGGATAATGAAAGTATGCCTTGTTGTGCCATGTTTTATTCCTCGTTTACCTGCTGTCTTCCGCGACTGGCGTATGCGATTCAGACAACCTGTTCTGCCCATCTTATCAGCCATTCCTGCAAAAGTAAGTCTCCGCGTACCTGCGTGCTTGCTAATTGCCGGTTTATATCTGCCTGCTGTTGCAATTTCAATAGCGTTCTATCGCGCAACTTCGGATTTTCGGGCATCCAGTTCAAAGACTGACCTACCATGATAGATTTTATAACCTCAGCGCAGCAAATGGAAAGCCAACGCCATAAATCCAGTGGATTAAGTTGATTCAGCTGGTTACAGACCTGCGAGACCGAACCGGGTCTTACCAGCAGGTCGGCGAGACCCACCCTGACCTGCCCATAGGCGTCCTGATCGGGTGAATTCAGGTAATATTCCGCCCTCAATGGGCTACCGCCAGCGGCCTGCAGAGCGGCCTTAACCTGCTCCAAGGGGCTTCCGGATAACTTTTCCAGCCAATTCTGAACGAGCTGGGAGTCCGGCTGACTGATGGAAATGGCCTGGCAGCGACTGCGAATCGTAACCGGCAATCTGCCTGGGTTATCGCTGACAAGGATCAATATGGTATTACCGGCGGGTTCCTCAAGGCTTTTCAGCAATGCATTCGCCGCAGCGCCGTTCATCACTTCTGCGGGATGAATATATGCGACCTTCCGTTCGGAGATCGACGTGGTGAGATCCAGCTTGCCAATCAGGGCGCGAACCTGATCGACCTTTATGACCTTGCTGTCCTCTTCGGGTCGTAGATCAAAATAGTCCGGGTGTGCTCCGCCAGCAAACAATTGGCATGAGCGACATTGACCACAGCCCCGGGATTGGTCTTCACGGCATAGAAGCCTGGCAATCATGGAATGTGCAAGGGCCGTTTTCCCGACGCCGGAAGGCCCTTCGATCATCAGGGCATGAGCGAGTTTGTCAGCCTCAAGCCTTTGCATGAAAAATGACCAGTGCCCGCTGAGCCACGGATATATTTCAGCATTTATATGGTCGGGCTTACTCATAAACCCGCACTATCCTGCAGGATGGTTTTCACCTGCTGCCAGACCTTATCCTCTTCCTGGCTGGCATCAATGATTCTGAAGCGGTGTGGATTGGCTACGGCACGTTCAAGATAGGCGTTTCTGACCCGCTCAAAGAACCCGATCGATTCGATTTCGAAACGATCGGCTTCACCACGCACGGCAACCCTTTTCATACCCAGTTCAACCGGCACGTCAAACAGAAGCGTCAGATCTGGTTCCAGGTCCTTCAAGACCAGCTTCTCGATCACTGCGACAGTCTCAGCACCCAACTGCCGGCCTCCGCCCTGGTAGGCGTAACTGGCATCCGCAAACCGGTCGCATACGATGACTTTGCCTTCCGCCAGTGCAGGCAAAATCACCTCTTGCACCAACTGGGATCGTGCAGCAAACATCATCAATAATTCGGCGGTTGCATTGAGTCCTGCGTTACGGGTATCCAACAGCACCCTTCGAATTTGTTCCGATACGATTGTACCGCCGGGCTCCCGGGCCTCCACCACGGTACTGCCCTGTTTTGAAAGCCATTCAACAATACGTTTGTTCTGGGTACTTTTCCCAGCCCCTTCGCCGCCTTCAAGACTAATGAAGAATCCTTTTTTCATCTGCACTATTCCTGCTTGCCGGGTGTTTCGGGTTTATCCCTGGTTTGCTTGATCAATTTTTTGACTGCCTTATTATGCGCTTCAAGTGTAATGGAAAACGTATGACCGCCCTGCCCGGTGGCAACGAAAAACATGGCATCACCAACTGCCGGATGCGCCGCAGCCTGTAAAGATGAAAGACCAGGCAGTGCAATAGGTGTCGGTGGCAACCCGTGCCGCGTGTAAGTGTTATATGGCGTATCCATCCTCAGGTCTTTGCGACGAATATTACCCTGATAAGCCTCACCCATGCCATAGATCACGGTCGGGTCGGTTTCAAGTCTCCAGTGCTTTAACAAACGACGTACAAACACGCCTGCAATATCTACACGCTCACTCTCCATTGAAGTCTCTTTCTCGATGATGGATGCCATGATCAGTAACTCGTATGGTGTCTCATACGGCAGACCAGTGTCACGACCGGCCCAAACCGTTTCCAGGCCTTCCAACATCGCTGTGTAGGCACGCCTCAGTATTTGCAGGTCTGTATCACCACGAACAAAAACATAGGTTTCGGGAAGAAACCAACCTTCGGGATTACCCCGGGGGAACCCTGCCTGACCTTCCAGTTCTGAAGAGGTGTCGACACGATGCTGCAAAACGGAATCCATGCCCAGCGCGCTGAGCAATTGTTTGACAGACCAGCCTTCCACGATTGTAAAGCGGTAGCTGACGACTTTTCCCGAGGCCAGTTGTTCAAGCAACTCCAAAGGTAACAAACCGGGGTTAAGTTCGTATTCGCCGACTTTAATGATCACCTGCTCGAGACGGCTTAACAAGCGCCAGCGCCAATCCAGGCGGGTGACCCCCTGCTGCTCGAGTTTCGCCACCACGGAGCGAATATTTGTTCCGGGTTCCACCATGATGATTAAACCGGAATCCCCGATCTGCAATGGTGCCCGTAGAAACTGCTGATATTGATACCACAATCCCGCCAGGACGGCGAACGTCAACAACAAAACGATCAGCGCTGCTGGCACAAGTCGTTTCATGTCTGTCTGGCTCCCTCCGTCAGCCAGGTCTGCATCTCCCGTGTGACCAGACCGATATCGAATTCATGCTCATCAATTGCGGTCACCGGCACGATACCCTTCACCGTGTTACAGACAAACACCTCATCGGCCTCATGCAGCATATCGAGTGTTACACGACGTTGCTCGCAGCGTGCACTGAAATTCGCCAGAATATGGGCACGTACGACGCCACGTACGCCGCAGAGGTCAAGTCTCGGTGTTAAAAGCCGGTCTTCCATGACAAGGAAAACATTTGCAGATACGGCACAGACAACATGATCATCCCGATCGAGCAGGATGCCCTCGGCCGCGCCGGTCTTACGTAGTTCAGCACTCGCCAGCACCTGCTCAAGCCGGTTCAAATGTTTCATCCCGCCAAGCGCAGGCTGTATCGCCAGTCGAAGATCGCAAATACGGGCACGGACACCTTTTCTGGCCGCCTTTGCTATCCCCTTCGGATAGCTGTGAGCACTGACTATCCTGACGCAGTTTTCATCCTCCTGCGGCGTGTATGTGCGAACCACCCCACCCCTGGAAATGATAATTTTAACCACAGCATCAACCAGTCCCGCGCTGACGGTCTGAACTTCACGCAAGAGGATTGATTGCGGTGGCATTGGCAAACCCAGGCGCTCACAACCAGTCCCAAGACGATCCATATGGGCTTGCCATCTGAGCGGGCGTCCATTCTGTACCAACAGGGTCTCGAAAAGGCCATCCCCGTAATTGAGGCCGCGATTTGAGGTCTCCACCAGGGTAGAGATTTCACCGTTCACCAAACATTCATTCATGAAACTGTCCTTGGGCCATGAAAACAGGCCCCAACGCCTGTAACAGTCCGCGGGCCTTATCCTCGGTTTCTGCCAGCTCCCTGTCCGGATCGGAATCCGAAACAATGCCGGCTCCGGTGCGGAAAGAGATCTGCCTGTCATGTAATAACATGGACCGTATCAGAATATTCAAGTCCATACAGCCATCCAATCCCAGGTAACCAAAAGAACCGGTATAAAAACTGCGGCCCTCATGTTCCAGTTCAGCAATGATTTCCATACACCGCACCTTGGGACAACCTGTGATCGTGCCACCTGGAAAAACCGCGCGGATAACATCAACGGGGGTTACATCGTCGCGTAAACGTCCACGCACATTGGATACGATATGATGAACATGTTCGTAACTCTCGACAACCATCAATTCATCCACCTCCACCGTTCCGGTCTGACAAACCCTGCCAAGATCATTGCGTTCAAGGTCAATCAGCATGATGTGTTCAGCACGCTCTTTCGGATGGGCTAACAGTTCACGGCTCAGTGCCTGGTCGGATTCAAGATCGGCACCACGTGGACGGGTGCCGGCGATCGGTCTGGACTGGACCTCCCCCTGGTTGATACTTACCAGTCTTTCGGGTGAAGAACTCATCAATACATAATCGTTCCAATGCACCATGCCGCCAAACGGAGCGGGGTTATTTTTTCGCAGGGACCGGTAAAGCGCACCGGCATCGGCACGCTTTACAAATTGCCCGTGCCAGGCACGTGACAGGTTGACCTGAAAGACATCACCATCAAGGATATATTCATGAATTCGTTCGACGGCACTTTTGAAATTCTGTGGAGGATCAGCCACCAACTCTGCTAACTCTGTGCAATGCAGGTCATTGAGCGGATGCAGGTTTTCAAGCTCGTTGCGCATTTCATTCAGCAGGACCTCACTCTCAGCGACCAGGTGCAAAATACCAGGCTGATCCGGCCTGCTATAAATGACGGCGTTACATCGATTTGCAAACGCTGTAGGGAAGCCATCATTTGTCGGGGGGAAAACCACCACCGGTTCGATTTCAGCAGCAAGTTCGTAGCCGAGATACACAAACCAGCCACCATTAAACGGCCAGGATGATGTCTCATCGAACGGTTGTTTCTGCTCTTGATACCAGTCATTTAGCCGGGTCAGGAAATCACCTGAATCTCCCGGACCGCTGATACGTCCATCAGGGTGTAAACACAGTTCCTCACCACTACTTCTGAGCAGCAAACTGCATTCACCCAAGGGGCCGGATGCCGCACTATCGAGCAGAAAGGGGTAGCGCGCTGGAAGTGCGATCGCAACCCCAGGCAGATCGTGCTTACATTCAACCGAACAGCTGCGCAAGAGCCTGGTCAGTCGGTAAATTTACGAAACACAAGACTACCGTTGGTACCACCAAACCCAAATGAATTTGAAATTGCAACATTCACATCTGTCTCACGTGCCGTGTTTGGCACGTAATCCAGGTCGCAATCTGCACTCGGGCTCTCAAGGTTGATCGTTGGAGGAATAATGCCATCGCGAATAGTGAGCAAGCTGAATATCGCTTCGATCCCACCCGCTGCGCCCAACAGATGCCCGGTCATGGATTTGGTTGAACTGATTGCAACATTGTATGCATCATCACCAAAAACTGTTTTTGTTGCTATGGTTTCAGCAAGGTCACCAAGCGGAGTTGAAGTCCCATGCGCATTGATGTAGTCGACATCCTGTACATTCACCCCGGCGTCCTTCATGGCGATTGCCATACAACGTGCTGCCCCTTCACCATCGTCTGGTGGTGCAGTCATATGATGAGCATCAGCGCTCATGCCAAAACCAATCACCTCACCGTAAATGCGGGCGCCGCGCGCCTTCGCATGCTCAAGCTCTTCAAGCACAACCGCACCTGCTCCGTTTGAAAGCACAAAACCATCGCGACCTTCATCCCAGGGACGACTGGCCCTTTCCGGTTCATCATTTCGTGTCGACATGGCCCGTGCTGATATGAAACCGCTCATCGAAGTCGGGGTCGTTGCAAATTCGGCACCACCTGCAACCATCACGTCCGCTTCACCGTACTGGATCATACGGGTTGCTGATCCCATGTTGTGGGTTGCCGTACTGCACGCGGTGACGATCGCCAGGTTGGGACCCTTCAAATTGTATTTCAGAGATACATAACCACCAATCATATTGATGATCGAACCGGGAATAAAAAACGGGCTCACCTTACGTGGACCGGCTTTCAAATAGGCCTCGGTGGTGTCTTCGATAGTTTTGAGGCCACCGATACCGGAACCTATGGCACAGCCAACTCGTTCCGGATCAAAACGGGCATCCTCATCCAGCAGGCCCGAATCGCGCAAAGCGTCTACCGACGCACCGAATCCGTAGTGGACAAAATTATCCATGCGGTTGATTTCACGGTGACTGAGGTAACTGGCCGCATCAAAACCAACCACTTCACCAGCAATACGGGTTTTCATGTGACTCGCGTCAAATGAAGCCACCGTGCCAATGCCGCTGCGCCCATTACATATGGCATCCCAAGCGGTATCAATGGTGCTGCCAACGGGCGATACAATACCCATGCCAGTCACTACAACTCGGCGTTGTGACATTTGGAATACCTCAATAATTAATTGATTAAAACGAATAACGGCCGACATAATGCCGGCCGAAAACGAATATTACATGAATTTATTTTCAGCTTTTGACGGAATTGACGTAATCAATAGCTTGCTGAACACTGGTGATCTTTTCCGCTTCTTCATCAGGAATTTCACATTCGAACTCTTCTTCAAGTGCCATAACCAGTTCAACGGTATCCAGAGAATCCGCGCCGAGATCGTCTACAAAAGATGCGTTTGCGGTAACTTCATCTTCTTTAACACCAAGTTGTTCTACAACAATCTTTTTAACGCGTTCTTCAATGCTGCTCATTATTTTATATTTCCTAAAATGTTTGACTCGAGAGACGCAATTTTAAAGAATTTGCGCCAATTCTGCCAGTTTAATCCTATTCGCCACCGTATGGTTAAAAGATGGCGCGCTATAAAACAGTTGCTCGCGTTGTAATTACTTAACTTTAAAACAAAAATACCTTAGGTCACGTACATGCCACCATTCACATGCAGGGTCTGACCGGTTATATAGGCCGCCGATGAAGATGCCAGAAAACCGACTGCCCCGGCGATTTCAGCGGCTTCACCCAGCCGATTCAACGGTATGTCTTTCAACATAGCCTCGCGTTGTGCTTCATTCAATTCTCGGGTCATGTCAGTATCGATAAACCCCGGTGCCACTACGTTAACCGTGATGCCCCTGGAGCCAACCTCGCGGGCCAGTGAACGAGTAAAACCCATCATACCAGCCTTTGCTGCTGCATAGTTTGCCTGACCGGCATTGCCCATTGACCCAACGACTGACGAGATACTGATAATCCGCCCCTGGCGTGCTTTCATCATGCCACGCAAGCAGGCTTTTGAAAGACGGTAGACAGAGCGCAAGTTGGTATCAAGCACGGTATCCCAGTCTTCCTCGGACATTCTCATTAACAACTGGTCACGGGTAACACCCGCGTTATTGACCAGTATCGTTGGCACCGAGGCCTGGGCGGCTATTTCAGATAATACCGAGCTGATCTCATCGAGATCATTAACATTAAGCACGAGACCACTCAAGCCATCGACGTTCCGTTCGTTAATGGCTGCTGCACCAGATGCTGACGTTGCTGTTCCAAAAACCCGGGCGCCACCACCTGCCAGTTTATCTGCAATGGCCGCGCCAATACCCCGGCTGGCACCTGTTACCAGGGCAACCTGACCTTCTAAACCCTGACCTTCTAAACCCTGACCTTCTAAACCACTACTCATCGTTAACCTCCACTTGCAAAGCCTCGTACATGATGTCCTTTCCCGTTAGTGCAAAAGCGGCAGAATCGGGAGCAATAACACGGTTGAGGTCGGACAGCACACCACCGGGCCCACATTCAATAAATCTGTTCACACCTGAGTCCACTAATGACAATATGGTTTCAGTCCACCGGACCGGCTGCCACGATTGCCGTGCCAGGGCCTCACTGATCTGCTCCGCATCATGGCAGACATCATTCCAACCGACTGGGAACTTTCACCGGGGAATAAAAATGCGGTTTTTGTCATTTCCTGCTCTATCTAACAATCAGTTTAAGGTCAGTATTTTATCAGTGCGGAAGCCCAGGTAAAGCCACCACCAAAAGCTTCCAACAGCATGATATCCCCGCGCTTGATCTTACCGGACCGCACTGCCTCATCAAGGGCAAGGGGCACTGATCCGGCGGAGGTGTTACCGTGCCGGTCAACGGTTACAACGACCTGGTCCATTGTCATTCCAAGCTTCTTTGCGGTCGCTTTAATGATACGCAGGTTGGCCTGGTGCGGGATCAACCAGTCCAGTTCGGATTTTTCCATATCATTGTGTTCAAGGGTTTCATCGACAATACGCCCCAAAGTCCTCACCGCGACTTTGAAAACCTCATTGCCTTTCATCTTTATCCGAACTCCACCACCTTTTTCTGCTTTGAATCCGGTACTCACACCGACATCAACAGCCAGCAGATCACTGTGCCTGCCGGCAGCGTGGATGTGCGTAGAAAGGATACCGGCCTCATCAGAGGCTTCAAGCACCACTGCACCGGCACCATCACCAAATAAAACCGCCGTACCCCGGTCATCCCAATCTGTCATCGCGGACAGCTTGTCCACCCCTATAACAAGGGCAGTTTTCACGTCTCCACAACGTATGTACTTTTCTGCAATTGACAGTGCATACATAAACCCGGAACAGGCGGCGTTGACATCCATGGCACCACAGTCCGGCAGACCCAGTCGCGCCTGCAGCAGGCAAGCAGTACTTGGAAATACGAGGTCTGGTGTCGTCGTACCAACTATAAGCAAACCGATATCTTGTGGATCAATCCCCGCGGCTTTCATAGCCCGTTGGGCGGCCACCTCCGCCATGTCGCCGCTGGTCTCGTCTTCACGTGCAATACGCCGTTCGCTGATTCCAGTGCGGTCAAGTATCCACTCATCCGAGGTGTCGAGTATTTTTTCGAGGTCGGCATTGGTGACAATTTTTTCCGGCAAATAACTACCGGTACCTATTATTTTTGAAAATTTCAAAGGCCTTCCTCAATGGAGTAATCATTTATCATCGATTCTATTAAACGTGGAACCTGACGTTCGGCTTCAACGATCGCTACCCTTATCGCATGACCAAGAGTCTGGCGATCGGCATTCCCGTGGCTCTTCACTACCACACCCCGAAGTCCAAGCAACGGCGCACCATTATGCTTGGACGGCTCAAAACGTTCCAGCGTGTCTTTCAATGATTTTCCAAGCAACAAGGCACCCATCTTCGCTAACCAACCGTTTTGCCTCGCAATATTGATGTGCTGGAAAAACATTGCAGCCAGGCCTTCACCGGACTTAAGTATCAGGTTTCCTGAAAATCCATCGCAGACTGCAACGTCGGCCTTGCCCGCAAAAATATCATACCCTTCGATAAAGCCCGCGTAATTGAGAGGCAGTTCCTTGAGCATGGCATGGGCTTCTTTAACCACAGAGTCACCTTTGCTGTCCTCATGACCTACATTCAGCAACGCCACTTTCGGTTCACCGCTCAAGCCATCCATTTCGCAGGCGACGGAGCCCATTATGGCAAATTGCACCAACTGGTTTGCACTTACATGCAGATTGGCACCCAGATCCAACAAATTGGTATGACCGGAAGCCGAGGGAACCCGCGACATCAGTGCCGGACGCTCAATACCCGGAAGCATACCCAGTAACTTCACACCAATGGCCAGCATAGCAGCGGTACTGCCCGCGCTGACGCAGGCGCTGGCCCTTCCATTGGCAACCTGCTCAAGGGCCACCCACAGGCTACTGCCCTTGCCACGCCGCAATGCGGCAACTGGCCGTGCATCCGGCAGTAATGCATTTACAGCATCAACAGTATGCAGACGTTCAAAGCTGTCTTTCAGATTCGGGTCAGATTCGAACTTTGTAAGTAACGGGACAATTTCTTCCCGGATACCACACAGCAGAATTTCGAGATTTGCATGGGTTGCCAAAACATCCAACGCAGCGGGAACCGTTACAGTGGGTCCAAAATCACCACCGTGTGCATCCAGTGCAAGCACAACTTTATCAGTAACAATTTCTTCCGGGGTTTTCATCTGGTTTGAGACTGGAAACAACACCGCCGGCAATTTGGCCGGCGGTCAGTGCATCCATTCAATCTCATGCAATGGATATTTTTTATACTTCTTCTTCGTCGTCGATCTCAACTACCTTTGAGTCGATAACCTTGCGGCCCTTATAATATCCTTCAGGGCTCACGTTGTGACGCAGATGCGTCTCACCCGTTGTCGGATCGACAGACAATGTCGGTGCTTTTAGCGAGTCGTGTGAACGTCGCATACCGCGTGTTGATGGTGTTCTTCGGCTCTTTTGTACAGCCATGATGATCTACTCCTGATTCAAAAAAAATAACAATAATTCTACTTGTCCCGCTTAAGCATATCCTGCAAAGCCGAAAAAGGGTTTTTCCTGCTCCCTTCCGGAAGTGTTTCACTTGTAAGCTCTTGCCCACCGGTCGAATACAAAACCTCCTGCAGGCCCGGTTTGCGCGGAATCTGCGGTAGGCCGAGCAACAATTCATCTTCTACCAGGCTGGCAATTGCCAACCTCCCGTTTTCTGTCAGCACCGGTTCATAATTTTCCGGTAGCTCAAATTCTTCACTATCGTCTTCAATCACCACAAGTTCGCTACTGCGCTTAACCTGCTCATCATAAACTTCCAGGCTTGCCTGGCAAATCAGTGGTAATGCTGCCTCTACCTGCAAATCAATGACTTTGCGTTGCTCCAGGTCTGTCCTGAATGCTGCTGTAAATGATGCTTCACCTTTTGCATCTAACAGCAACGCAGCCAGTCGCTTCATCCGTACTAACGGAATGGTCCCACTGAATATGCGTTTACCTTCAGCGGCACGATTTGGCGAAATCCAGTCTGGATATTCCCGCGACATAGCTTCACAATCCTTAACCAAGCCAAAGACGTTTTAAAACGCCATGGAAATCTGGAACCTGATCATTGCCCCGAACATGTTCGTTTGAACATACCAAACATGTTAGTGAGCAGTAAATAATTGATAACGAATCAACTTAACCGGTAATTTTACTACATAAATGAATAGTGAGTCACTATCTCCAAGCCTAATTCTTGCTTCTGGCAGCAAATACCGCAAAATACTTTTGCGCCGCTTCGACATTCCCTTTGACTGTCAGGCGCCAGAGATAGACGAAAGCACGAAAAACAATGAATCACCTGTCGACCTGGTTAGCCGGCTCGCTTACGAAAAAGCTGAGTATGTGAGTAATAAAAACCCACAGGCAATCGTTATAGGCTCAGATCAAATCGCGGTTTTTAAAGGTCAGTTAATCGGCAAGCCGGGCACCTACCTGGCAGCGAAGGAACAACTTTTATCATTCAGCGGACAGCTTATTGAATTTCTTACGGCTGTTTCAGTGCAGTGTGGTGATACCGGCTTCGAGGAACGACATATTGACTCTACCCGGGTCAGCTTCCGCCACTTGCAGGCCAATGAAATCGAACGTTACCTGAAAGCTGAAACACCCTATGACTGTGCTGGGGCATTTAAGGCCGAATCACTGGGCATTGTTCTGTTTGAAAGCATCAAAAGTGATGACCCTACGGCCCTGATCGGCCTGCCATTGATATGTACCGCCGCAATGTTGCGCCGGGCTGGCCTGCGCTTGCCCTAGATCATGCGCAAAGCTGATGAAAATGCTAATGTCATGCTTGCAAGCGAGACATATGCCCTTATCTTTTTAAATTAGACCTACTGCTCAGAATGGCGGAACCCTGATGACGAAAAAACCAAGCAAAGAAACAACTTTCAAGCACTGGAAACTCTCAACTGATATCGACAATGTTTTGTGGTTAAGCATTGATCGCGAGGGTGAAAACACAAACAGCCTGTCGTTGGAAGTTCTCAGCGAACTTGGATCCATAGTCGATGAACTGGAGACCAACGCACCCTCCGGCCTTGTACTGCAATCGGCAAAACCCGGTTCATTTATCGTCGGTGCTGATGTGAGGGAGTTTGACGACTATGATGATGCTGAAGTAGCCAGCGATGGAATCAGCCAGGTACACCGCCTGTTCAACCGTATTGAAGCCCTCCCCTTTCCTAAAGTTGTCGCCATCGATGGCTTCTGCCTTGGTGGTGGTTTAGAACTCGCCCTGGCATTTGATTATCGTATTGCCAGCAACGTCGAACATACGCGTCTCGGTTTTCCGGAAATCAAACTTGGTATATACCCGGGTTTTGGCGGCAGTGCCCGAAGCGTTCAGCAGGCGGGTGCATCCAATGCCATGCAACTCATGCTCAGCACACGTAATTTGCGACCGGGCGCCGCCAGGGCAATGGGGCTCGTTGATGAACTGGTCGGCCCCCATGGTTCATTGCGCTGGGCAGCCCGAAGGGCGGTCAAACAACGCCGCAAGAGCCGTCAACCCGGGCAATTGAAACGCCTGCAGAATTTCGGCCCGGCCCGGACCATTATGGCCCGAATGATGCGCAAAAAGGTTGCTGCGAGGGCCAACCCCGAACATTATCCTGCCCCGTTTGAGCTGATCGAGGCTTGGGAGAAATTTGGGGACGACCCGCAACGAATGATGGCGGAAGAATCGGAGCGGGTCGGCAAACTCATCACAGGCGAAACCTCCAAGAGTCTCCGGCGTGTCTTTTTCCTGATGGAGCGCTTAAAAAGTATTGGCAAACAGACCCAGGCTAAATTCCGACGGGTACATGTCATTGGTGCCGGCGTCATGGGAGGTGACATTGCAGCCTGGTGTGTTCTGCAAGGGATGGAAGTCACTCTTCAGGACCGGGAACTCAAATACATTGAGCCAGCCCTGAAACGGGCAAAATCGCTGTTCCAGAAAAAACTCAGGAGCCGCAGTAAAGTTGGCGGTGCGCTTAGCCGCTTGCTACCCGATGTGGACGGCAAAGGTGTCAGTAAAGCCGACGTCATCATCGAAGCCATTTTTGAAGACGTTGATGCCAAGCGAGAACTTTTTGCGGGTATTGAGCCACGTATGAAAGCCGATGCGGTGCTTGCCACCAACACATCGGCCATACCACTGGCAGAAATTTCCTCGGTACTTAAAAAGCCTGAACGTCTGATCGGCATCCATTTTTTCAACCCGGTTGCCAAAATGCCACTGGTTGAGGTCGTTTATGACGAAAAATCGGATGCTGGGCAAGTCGCGAAGGGCGCGGCGTTTTGCGGTGCTATCAACCGCTTTCCGTTACCGGTAAAAAGCTCACCGGGTTTTCTGGTCAACCGGGTCATGTCCGGGTATATGGCGAAAGCCATGAGTATGCATCTGGAACGGGGTATTCCGATCGAGGTCCTGGACAAGGCAGCGACATCGTTCGGCATGCCTATGGGTCCGGTCGAACTGGCCGATACGGTGGGACTGGATGTATGTATGAAAGTAGTGACCCTTCTGGGCGGGGAATCCAGCAAGAATGAAGCTGCACTGTTAAAAGAAAAAGTTGATGCAGGTGAATTGGGTAAGAAGTCGGGCAAGGGCTTTTATGTCTGGGAGAAAGGCAAACCCAAACGGGCCGATGCAGAAACCGGTCAGTATGCTTTGGAGGAGATTACCGAATCGCTGATGCAGCCCTATTTCGAAGCCTGTGAATCCGCACTGGCCGATGGCATCGTCGAAGATGCAGACGTATTGGATGCAGGTATGATATTTGGAACCGGGTTCGCGCCATTCCGTGGTGGCCCGCTACATTACTTGAAGCAAAAAGGAGCGAAACAATGACGGATTCACTGCGCAGGGTAGCCATCGTAGGCGGTAGCCGCATTCCATTTTGCCGCTCCAACACGGTGTATGCTGAAAAAAGCAACCTGGACATGCTGACAGCGGTGATCGACGGGGTGGTGGAGCGCTTTGAACTCACTGGTATGCAACTCGACGAGGTGATGGCAGGAGCCGTCATGACACATTCAAGGGATTTCAACCTTGCGCGTGAGGCCGTGTTATCCAGCAAGCTCTCCCCCCTGACAACCGGGATCACGCTGCAACAGGCTTGCGGCACGAGTCTGCAGGCCGCCCTGAACCTGGCTGCAAAGATCGCATGCGGACAAATCGAAAGCGGCATCGCGGCAGGCACTGACACAACCTCGGATGCACCGATAGTTTTCGGTAACAAGTTTGCCCAACGTATGATCAACCTGAGCCAGGCCAGGACAATGAAGCAACGTCTTGCTGCTCTCAAGGGCTTCAGCCCCGGTGAACTCAAGCCGGTTTCACCAACCAATGGTGAAATGCGTACCGGTCTTTCCATGGGTCAACATTGTGAGCGGATGGCGCAAGAGTGGGAGATCACACGTGAGGATCAGGATCAATTGGCATACGACAGCCACCAAAAGGCCGCCGCTGGCTATGATGCCGGTTTTTTTGATGACCTGGTCACCCCCTGGAGCGGTATCAACCGGGACAACAACCTGCGCACCGATACCAGCATTGAGAAACTTGCCAGCTTGCGCACGGTTTTTGACAAGGGTCCCAAGGCCACATTGAGCGCGGGAAACAGTACCTCACTAACTGATGGCGCAGCCGCTGTTTTGTTGTGTTCCGAAGAATGGGCTGCCAGCAACAAGCTTCCGGTACAGGCCTTTTTGACCACCGGCCGTTCCGCTTCGGTAGACTTTGTTAATGATGAGGGCCTGCTGATGGCACCGACAATCGCCGTTGCTGAAATGTTGCAACGTGCCGGCCTCAACCTGCAGGACTTTGATTTTTATGAAATCCATGAAGCCTTTGCTGCCCAGGTGCTGTGCACACTTAAAGCCTGGGAATCAAAAGATTACTGTAGTCAACGTCTTGGGCTGAAAAAACCACTCGGTAGTATCGACAGGGAAAAACTCAACGTGAATGGCAGTAGCCTGGCGGTTGGCCATCCTTTTGCAGCCACCGGCGCCCGGATCGTGGCAACACTGGCCCAATTACTCGAAACAAAAGGGTCAGGGCGTGGGCTAATCTCTGTGTGTACGGCAGGCGGTATGGGAGTTTGCGCTATTTTGGAACGCCCCTGAAACCGGATGATTTAAAATCAAATATCCGGTGATTGCCTGTGTGGCTCTTCGATGAAGATTCCAGCGGCCTCGGCCGTATTTAACATCAGTGTCGCACGGGTCATCGGGCCAACACCACCGGGTACCGGTGTTATCCATGCAGCTTTATTGGCGGCATCTTCAAAATCGACATCGCCGACCAGTTGACCGTTTTCCAAACGATTGATACCGACATCGACAACGATGGTGCCTTCAGAAATCCAATTGGCGCAAACTATCCCCGGCTGACCTACCGCAATGATTAAAATATCAGCCTGCCTGACAAAGTGCTCAAGATCTTTTGTGAAGCGGTGGCAGGTTGTAACGGTCGCTCCCTGTATCAACATTTCCAGACCCATTGGACGACCGACGATATTGGAAGCACCCACAATCACGCAATGATGTCCCTTGGCGTCTATCCCGTAATAATGCAGAAGCGCCATGATCCCGCGTGGTGTGCAGGGACGAAGCCCGTGCTGACGCAGGGCCAGCCTGCCAACATTAAAGGCGTGAAATCCGTCCACATCCTTACTGGACTTGATCGAATTGGTAATTGAGATCTCATCAATCTGCGGAGGTAAGGGCAGTTGCACAAGGATACCGTGAATCTCGTCATCCCGGTTAAGCTCGTCGATTAACGCCATTAATTCCGCCTGTGTCGTCTCATAGGGAAGATCAAAATCCCTCGTGCTTATACCGGCCTTTTCACAATCCTTACGCTTGGCCCTGACATAAATCATCGAGGCGTGGTCAGATCCAACCAAAACTACTGCAAGTCCCGGTCTTTGGCCTCCCGCCTTAACGTGTGCGTCTATCACTTTGCGGACATCGGTCAATATAACCTCACTGACTTCAAGGCCATCCAGTATGGCAGCGGTTTTTTGCTTCAGGATTTCTTTCAAGGTGATCTTCCAGGGTAAAAATTATTGCGTAGTGTAACGGATCATGAGCAAAAACGGGGCTCATAGTTTATGCTATATAAGTAGTAACTAAACTGGGGTAGAAACATGAATGTATTCGAATTTGTATTTGTGGGGATTCGGGGGAACGGAATGCCCCTTTCAAATTATCGGGGGCAACCCATATTTTTTGTCAATACGGCGTCTGAGTGCGGACACACATCGCAATACCAGGAACTGCAACGCATATGGATGGATTACAAGCAAAGTGGTCTGATAGTTATCGGCATGCCCTGTGATGATTTTGGACACCAGGAACCCGGCGACGAGGACACCATCGCTGAATTCTGTGAAACAAACTATCAAGTCAACTTTCCAATGACGGGCAAATACCATGTCATGGGTGTTTCGGCACATCCCTTATATCACGCGATACGTGAGGAATTTGGCGACGATGCCACACCACGCTGGAATTTTCACAAATACCTGTTTGACCGCAACGGTCAAATGGTAGGTCAATGGCCTTCTGCGACGCCACCAGATGATAGCGCGATAACCCATAAGATTGAGTGCAACCTTCAATCCTGGGTTTTGTAAACAGGTAGTAAGCCGGGCTACTTTCTTGACTTGCTCTTGGTATACTTTTTCAGACGTTTGCGTTTGGCAATCTGACGTGTCGAGAGCTTGTTCTTATTGTCCTTGAAAGGGTTTTCACCACTTCTGAAGTCAATTCGCAGTGGTGTGCCGCGTAATTTGAAATGACGGATAAAAACGTTTTCGAGGTAACGTTTGTAGGATGCAGGTATGGCATCGGTACGATTGCCATGAATAATAATTCTTGGTGGGCAATTGCCGCCGCTGTGGGCAAATCGCAAACGTGATGTACGGCCCTGGCTCATGGGTGGCTGATGGGCTTCGAAGGCTTTCTGAAGAACCCGTGTCAATTCAGGTGTCGGCATGTCAATGATTGCACTACGCCAGGCTTCCTTCACGGCAGCGTAAAGCTCTTTCAAACCGGAGCCATGCAATGCCGAGAGACGAATAATCCGGGCCCACGGCACGAACTGTAAGCGGCGATCCATTTCAGAAAGAACCTGCTTGCGGTCGTACTCTTCCATACCGTCCCACTTGTTCAAGCAGATCACCAGTGCCCTGCCCCTTTGCAGGATATGGCCCAGTAAGGTTGTGTCCTGATCCGTGATGCCCTCGGTCGCATCCAGCATCAGAACCACGACATGTGCCCGGTCAATGGCTTGCAATGCCTTTATGACACTGAATTTTTCGACCATTTCCGTGACACGGGCACGTCTTCTCACACCCGCCGTATCGATCAGCTCATACTTGACACCAGCGTGCTCCATCTTGACGCTGATGGTGTCACGGGTGGTGCCGGGCTGGTCGAAAGCCATGACACGTTCCTCACCCAGCATACGGTTAACCAGGGTCGATTTGCCGACATTGGGCCGGCCGACGATGGCCAGTCGCAGGCGGTCTCTTTCCTCTTCGGAATCAGCTTCACCCGCTTCAGCCGGCGGTAAAATCTCGGCGGCTTCCTCCATCAGGCTTGTCATACCCTGACGGTGTGAAGCCGCTACCGGCAGAGTCGGCCCCATTCCAAGGGCGGCAAATTCCGCGAGTGCGATATCCGGATCCGTTCCATCTGTCTTGTTGCCAACCAACATTACCGAACGGTTATGTCCACGAAGTAGCTGGGCGATTTCCTGATCTTCCAGCGTCAGACCGTCTCTCGCGCTTACCACGAACAGAACCAGTTGGCATTCTTCAATGGCCTGATGTACCTGCTGCGCCGTCAGGTAGTCGATACCTTCGGCCTGGGCTACCAAACCACCTGTATCTACCAGTAAACAGGGTCTTTCACCTACAACGCTGATACCGTACTGTCGATCACGGGTAACACCGGGCATGTCTGCCACCAAGGCGTCACGGGTATGGGTCAAAGCATTGAAGATTGTGGATTTTCCGACATTGGGTCGGCCTACGATGGCAACTACTGGTAACATGAATTCAAGGATATCTTCAGAGCTTCGGGAATGGCTGCATCATACATGAGCACGACAAGCAAAGTAACGAAGACCGGCTAATTTAGCGCGGCGCCAGCTCGAAATGCAATTAAAGTGCCTTTTTTGGTCATGACATAAAGCGTATTGCCAACCACCAACGGTGGTCCGGAGAACCCGTCACCACCTACCTTTTCACGCGCAGCAAACTGCCCGTCATTGATATTGATCCAGTGTAAATATCCTTCTGCGTCACCGACCGCGATAAAACTGCCATAAAAAACCGGACGCGTCAGACCCCGATGAAGTAGTTGATCCTGCTTCCAGGACTCGGCGCCATTGCGCCGGTCGAGCAACCACAGGTTCCCGTCCTTATCGCTGAGCGTCAGGTTGATACGGTCAACGGCAACACCCGTAGCCGAAGAAATATCCTTGAACCAAAGCAGTCGGCCTGAATCCGCAGCCAGTGAAGCGAGGCGATTTTTATAACTTGAAACCAACAGGTCTGATGCAATAAAAACCAGTTGACCATCAATATCTGATAATCGTTCCAGTTCAGTGCGGCCTTCAGCTGTTACCAGTGTTTGCTCCCACATTTTGATGCCGTCGTCCAGCTTCAAGGCAACAACCTGACCACCATCGTAACCGACGTAGACCACCCCGGCCCGCAATAATAATGGTGCATTACCCCGCAATGTCAACAAGGGGACACTGTGATCATAAACCCATAAACGCTGACCGGTATCTGCATCCAGACCGAATACACGCCCATCGATACAACGTACAACGACGATACCATCCGACTCTGCTGGTGCTGCGAGCACTTCTGAAGTAACAGTAGCGGACCAGAGTTGGGTACCGGTTGATGCATCAAATGCGAAAACCTCACCGTTTTCCGTACCCATCATTAACAGGTTTCCCGCAACCCCCGGGCCACCGGTGAACGGCAACTCAGTCTTTATGTCCCACCGTTTACGCCCGTTCTCTGCATCTATCGCAAAGAGCATGCCCTTGTAATCGGCAGCGTACAATGAACCTGAGGAATAAGCAGGTCTGATCTGCCGGCCGGTCTTGTCCAGGCCCTTGCCCACATCAGTCGACCATGCTTTACCTACCTTCAGAGTTGGTTCGAACTCAATCAGTTTTGCCGGGGCATCGGGGTCATCATCATCTCCCCAGCTTTTTATCCAACTGCAACCATTAAGCAGCAATAGTGCTGCCAGTGCAGGGATAAACCATTGCCTCACATTTCACCCCCGTCGGCATTATTATCAACGTCTGCAGTCACAGCCTGGGTGGCCCCGAGCGCTTCAAGCTTTATCTTTAGTAACTCACGATTTCCAATACCTTCTTCAAGCTCGTCGAGTGCCGCCTGATAGCTGGCAATGGCCATTTCCGACTCGCCATTCGCCAGGTAAATATCACCTCGTATTTCGGCAAATTGTGCTTCGAAACCAATCGTTGAAGGTGATTCGTCAAGCAATTTCAACGCTGCGTCTGTATCACCCTGACTCAGCCTCAGACGTGCAAGCCTTTCCCTTGCAATCACCTGTACCGGCTCTGGCTGGGCATGCTCCATGGCATACTCCAGATCTTTCGCAGCCAGATCAAGCTGCCCGGCAATCAAGCGGGACTTGGCCATCATCAACGCAGCCATGGAGGTATAGGCAGACTTTGAATATTCGGTTTTCAGTACTTCGTAGTTGGAAACCGCTGCATCCATGCTGTCTTCCTTGATCAAACTGGCCATCACCTGGTATTCAGCTGAAGCCTGCTGGCGTTTACTGGTTTCCCAGGCCTGCCACTGCTTAAAACCAAACATCAAACCAAAGGCAAGTACCAGGCCCATGACAATGGCGCTGCCATTTTCCCTTAACCAGCTTTTTACGCGTTCACCCTGTTCATGGGTATCATATAAATCCGACATTACTTTTCTTTATCCATCTTATTGAAATTAAACCGGACACAGGCCGGCAGAAATTTTACAGAGCTTCAATATAGCGGCGAATCCAGTTCACGACCTCTTCACGGCCGAGCTTTAACTGTTCTTCACCACTACGCAAAAATTTAACAGTAACCAGGTTGTTCAGAACTTCATCCTCACCCAGTACCAGTGCAAATAGTGCTTCACTGCGATCCGCACGTTTAAACTGGGTCTTGAAACTGCCACCATTCAAATTGCAAACCAAGCGTAAATCCGGAATCCCGGCGCGCAGATCATACGCGAGTTCCAATGCAGATTCAGTGCTGTTATCACCAACCGCAACCAGGTAGGCATGTGTCAAAGGGGGCACAATATCGTCTTTTTGGCGCAACAGTTCAACCAGACGCTCTTCACCCATGGCAAAACCAATACCCGGCCAGGGTTTTCCACCCTGCAGTTCAATCAGCTTATCGTATCGACCACCAGCACAAACGGTGCCTTGTGCGCCCAACTCATCAGTGATCCACTCAAATACCGTATGGCAGTAATAATCAAGACCTCTCACCAGGCGGGGATTCTCATGAAATTCGATCCCCAGACTGTCGAGATAGTGTTTTAACTGCTGATAGTGACCATGTGATGCTTCACCAAGGTGATCAGCTAACATAGGTGCATCTTCGAGCAAGCCCTGGACTTTCGGATCCTTACTATCCAGAACACGTAAAGGGTTGCGTTCCGCCCTTTCGTTAGTTTGATCGTCAAGCTCGGCACTGTGCGCTTTGAGAAATGAATACAACTCATCCCGATAGAGAGCACGCTCATCCGAGTTGCCCAGTGTATTAATTTCCAGACGCAGATTGTCTAATCCAAGACTTTTCCAAAGGAGCGTGCCAAGCATCAATACCTCGGCATCCGCATCAGGACCCGGAGCACCGAACAACTCCGCGCCCATCTGGTGAAACTGCCGGCTACGGCCCTTTTGCGGGCGTTCATAACGAAACATTGCACCACCATACCAAAGCCGTCTTACCGGTCCATATAGCAGGCCGTTCTGCAATGCTGCGCGTACCACACCTGCCGTCCCTTCAGGGCGTAAACTCAATGATTCGTCATTGCGGTCATTGAAGCTGTACATTTCCTTCGAGACCACATCGGTTGCCGAACCGATGGCGCGTGTGAAGACTTCCGTCTTTTCCAGAAGTGGCAAGCGGATTTGCTCAAAACCAAAAGATGCAAAAATTTGCTCAGCTGTCCTCTCCAGGGTTTGCCAGCAATGAATATCTTGCGGAAGGATATCGTTCATCCCGCGAATTGAGCGAATGGGGGAGTTCATTTCAGTTGTTGTCCGGGATCTCAACTTCGGCCTGCAGTTTTTGTGGCCAGCTTAACTGGGCAACATCGTCCAGGGTAAAAGCAGTTAAATCCACCGCTTCGCCATCCATCGATAAACGCACGGCCGATGAACGGCCGAATAATATCCGGAATGGTGGCTGGCCGTGATAATCCCTTTCACTACCGCCGCGCAGCAGGTCCATTTCAAGCTCCTGTCCATTGGCATCGCTTATCTCAATCCAGCTATCTGCGGAAACAACTATCTGCAACAGACTTTCACCATCGGGCAAAGCCGTTTTTGACAGGGCTGCCCATGCCTGTTCGGCAGTATCCATACCATCCGCACTCTTGGCATGCAGCGCACCAAGCGGCGCAATTGAAGCATTCACCGGACCGCTATAATCCCGTTGCCCGGCCGGGTTTATCTCGTCTTCGGATTGCGACTCAGTTACCCCGCCGCTCTGAAGCCGCGAACCATTTTGCGACAACCTCACTGCTTCGTGTGTGAATTGCCATGCCAGGGTTCCAACCAGTAAAGACGCTAACACGTAACTGCTCGCCCGCAACCACTTTTCAGCCGTATTACGTTTTGGCGGTACAGAAAAAATAGTGCGTAAATCAGATTCACTGGTTTCTGCCGTATCCAGCAATTCATGGATTTTATCCTCCGGGACCTGCAAAAAACGCGCATAGGTCTGGATGTAACCATTCCTGTATAACAGGGCAATATGGTCTGCGTTTCCCTCTTCGATATCTCCCAACAGTTTCTCATCCAGAAAAATGGCCTCGGCAACGTCAGCCAAAGAGAGCTGTCGCTTCAATCGCAAAGATTTCAGATACTCACCCTTTACCATTGGTATCAGTTCTTGTTGTTGTTTCATCTTCCAGAGAGCCTCCGGACCTCGGCGGTCTCTTCAGATTCGGGGAAGTAGCTTTCAAGCATCAGTTTGTACTTATTCGCGGCCCTGCTGTTACCTGAAGCCATTTCTATCCTGAACGCAAGTAACAGGGTTTCTGCCACGTGGGTTGCAGCCGTTTCGTACCTCTGCATAAAAGCCCGCGCAGTCAGGTATTCTTGTTGTTCAAAGCTCAGCCTCGACATGTTCATCAGGGCATCCGGAAAGTCCGGCTCGATTTTCAACGCCCGGCGCAGGTATTCATCTGCTTGAGTAAAGTTACCGCTTCGCAGTGCGCAGGATCCGGCGTTTGTCAGGGCAACTGCCGGTGTGCTGTAAAACGGGTCATCCAACGCCTTCAGGAAATGTCGGATGGCCTGGTCTTCCTTACCGGTCTTGCACAAATAAACACCGTAATTATTATTTACGTCGCCGTCTTTCGGGTCGACCTCGTATGCCTTCTTATAATGCTTGCCTGCCAGCTCCAGTTCGCCGATGGTTTCGTAGAGGACTGCAATCACCGTTTGCGCCGGGGCATAATCAGGATCTTCCCTGATCGCCTTTTTTAATTTCCCAAGAGCAACCTCGTACTGGCCGCGGTTCATATACTCCAGCCCAAGGGATGTGTTTGACTCTACCGCCTTGCGAGTATCACTTTCATCGTAGGGATCCTGCTCTTGCTGTGATGCACAGCCACTGATAAAACCAGCGATAAGGAATAGCGCAATAAGTCGCATCGGTGTCAGCAACGACACTCTACCGGCCTGGAAATTATTTGGTGCTGATTTCGTCATGGGGTGGTTTCCGCCATTTTTAATTTTATTCGCTCACTTCTCTTTGTACGATCCAGTACCTTGCCGACCAATTGTCCGCAAGCAGCATCGATATCCTCTCCACGGGTCTTTCTCACCGTAGCAATCAGTCCACCCTGCATCACTATTTCCTGGAAACGGGTGATTTTCTCCTGACTGGAACAACGGTACTGAGTGCCTGGAAACGGGTTAAAGGGTATCAGATTCAGCTTGCTCGGTACGGTTCGTAACAATTTTACCAGTTTTCGTGCCTGTTCCGGATGATCATTAACACCATCGATCAGTGTATATTCAAAGGTCACCGTGCGTTTGTGTTTTTCCGATACAAAATCCCGGCACGCCTGCATCAATTTGGCAATGGGGTATTTCCGGTTGAGGGGAACCAGGCCGGTACGCACCTCGTCAATGGGCGAATGGAGTGATACGGCAAGTGCCACATCAATTGTTTCGCCCAGGCGGTAAATACCCGGAACGAGACCCGCAGTGCTAACGGTGACGCGTTTAGCGCCAAAGCCAAAACCCAGGTCATTGCGCATCACCGACAAAGCCGGCACTACAGCGTCAAAGTTAAGTAAAGGCTCACCCATACCCATCATGACGATATTGGTGATTTTACGTTCACCGTTTCGTTCGTGCCCCAGCGCCTTAGCCGCAAGCCAAACCTGTCCAATGATTTCACTCGTTGTCAGGTTACGTGCAAAGCCTTGTGCTCCGGTAGAGCAAAATGAACAATTCAACGCACAGCCAACCTGGGAAGAAACACATAAGGTGCCACGTCTTTTCTCAGGAATATAAACGGTTTCAACGGCGTTACCGCCTTGAAACCCGATCAACCACTTTACCGTGCCATCGATTGAACGTTGTTCCTGGAGGATTTCCGGTAGCTTTATCTCCGCGATCAAATTCAGTTTTTGACGCAGGGCGATTCCCAGATCGGTCATTGCTTCGAATTCGGTTTCCGCGTGATGGTAAACCCATTTCAGAATCTGTTGGGCCCGGAACGGCTTTTCACCGATGGATTCAAAAAAGTCGCGTAAACCTGCCTCATCAAAATCAAGCAGGTTTATACGGCTGGCAATGGCATTCACGATACTTGTCTAATCTTACCGCTATGCGCCAAAAAAATAGGCGATTTCTGTATTGGCTGTTTCCACCGCATCGGAGCCATGCACCGCATTGGCATCAATGCTCTGGGCAAAATCAGCCCGTATGGTGCCGGGTTCGGCTTCAGCTGGGTTGGTAGCGCCCATTAGTTTGCGGTTCAGTGCAATGGCGTCTTCACCTTCCAGGGCCTGGATCATAACCGGGCCGGAGGTCATGAACTTGACCAGGTCATTAAAAAACGGTCTTTCGCTGTGAACCGCGTAAAAACCTTCGGCTTCCTCGCGACTCAAATGTTGCATTCTGGCTTCAATAATCTTCAATCCGGCCTTTTCAAAACGGCTATAAATTTCCCCGATCACGTTTTTTGCAACTGCATCAGGTTTGATAATCGATAATGTACGCTCAACAGA
>RCNE010000013.1_pt1 | contig 63687 bp, 56 predicted proteins | sample 2041361 | NCBI WGS metagenome assembly RCNE01 (sample SAMN09708229, study PRJNA481090) | Marine sediment metagenome, whole genome shotgun sequencing project. | reverse complement strand
AAAAAACAATGAATAGTTTTATTAATAGAAAATAAAACTATAAAAAATAAAAATATTAGATATATTTGAATTCAGAATGAAATTATCATCTCTTTATTAGAAAAAAAATCACCTATGTTGGATACCTTGGATAAAAGTATTTTGTCTTATTTGCAGAAAGATAGTAAGATTACAATTAAAGAGTTGTCGGTCCATTTGGGTTTATCAGCCACCGCAATTTATGAAAGGATACGTAAAATGGAACGCAAAGGAATCATCGAAGCCTATGCGGTACGGATCAATAAAAAACTCGTAGATCTTGGCTTTGTTGTTTTTTGTCAAATCAAGTTAAAGGAACACCGGCATGAGTATCTTGTGAAGTTTGAAAGAGAAGTGATCAAATTCAAAGAGGTTTTAGAATGTTATAATGTGAGCGGAGACTATGACTATCTTTTAAAGATCACCGTCAAAGATATGGGGGCTTATCACCAGTTTTTAAACGATAAATTAACCTATTTAGATCATATAGGGAGTGCACACAGTACCTTTATTATCAATGAAGTGAAAAATACACATGCTATAGAATTTCAATAAAAAAGGGCCTTTAAGGCCCTTTTTTATTGAAACAATTGAAAATCAATTGTTTCCATGTACCTCAACAGAAAGTTCCATATCATCTGAAATGAACTTGTCACCAAGATCACTAAAAAAAGATTGAGACTTGTATTTGATGTCCCACTTGGATCTGTCAATTGTAAAATTTTCGCTCTTTAACATTAGCTTTTTTGCATCAACCGTAACAGTAGCTAGAAAAGAAACAGGATGAGTCTTTTCCTTAATAGTAAGCTCTCCCTTTACTAAAGTTTTTTCACCCTTAGGTTCTGTCGAGGTTATTTTAAACATCGATACAGGATGTTTTTTTACACCAAAGAAATCGTCATTTTTTAAATGTCTTACGAGTTTAGCATTAGATTCGTCATCCGAAGGGATATCGAGTACCACAATAGAATTCATATCTATTTCAAATTCTCCGGCTACAATTTTTTTGTTCTCAACGGTGAAAGCACCGCTTTTTACTTTAACCTTACCATAGTGTTCTCCTGTGGGTTTGAATCCTTTCCAATTAATAAGGGAGGATTCCATGTCTGCTTTAAATTGGTTTTGACTCATCAACAACATTGTGCTGAATAACATGATGGTGCTAAGCGTTTTTTTGATGGTGATATTCATAGATTTATATTTTAGTTATAAAGATTAGTCTGTATCGGTTTTCTTTTTAAAGGAATCGAATTTAGATTCATTTTCTTTTTTTGGCCAGCTATTATTTTTTTGATTTACATCTGAAGTGAGTTGATTTGGATCTATTTTGATTCCTGTAATCTCTTTTTCAGAACCCAATACTTTTTTCACCTCTTTATCATTGAATCTCCAAATTTCAGCAGGATAGTATTTATTTTCCTTGCTTCCATCTGCATAGGTGATTTCTGCTAAGATTGGCATTACGAGACCTCCCGGCTTTTCAAAAACAATTTCGTAAAAATATTTGGTATTTTTTAGAGAAGCTCTTTCGGTTTCCGTAAAATTGTCCGCAAGGTATTCATTCAAAGTTCCAAGGTCTTTATAAGAATTGCTCGTAGTTTGAGCTGTTTGTTCATCAGCATCTATTTCAATCAGGAACAGGTATTTACCTCTTAAGTCATCAGCAGTGCTTCCATACCTTTTGTACGTTGTTATGACTGCTTCTGATGGCTCTTCAGTTACTTTGTATTTCTTAATATCTTTTATACCTATGTCGTTATAGTCAGTGGTATAGAACCATCCTCTCCAAAACCAATCAAGATCAGTACCTGAAGCATCTTCCATGGTTCTGAAAAAATCTGCAGGAGTCGGATGCTTGAACCTCCATCTTTCTGCATAGGTTTTAAAAGCTTGATCAAATAAATCGTGTCCCATCACAACCTCCCTTAGGATGTACAAACCTGCTGCAGGTTTTGAATAGGCATTTGACCCACTGTTGAATACATTGTCATGTTGGGTCATAATAGGAGCAATTCTGGTCTGGTCTCCGGCCATATAGTCAACCACATTCTTTGGATATCCACGAGACGGGAAACCGGGTTCAAAATCCTGCTCTGCAAACAATTGAGCAAAGGTATTCAGACCTTCATCCATCCAGCCCCATTGGCGCTCATCAGAATTGATGATCATTGGAAACCAGTTATGACCAACTTCATGAATGATCACTCCAATCATTCCGTTTCTGGTCCTTTCAGAATAGGTTCCATCTGGTTTAGGTCTTCCATAATTAAAACAGATCATCGGATATTCCATTCCTTGTCTTTGGGCATGTACGGAAATCGCTTTGTGATAAGGATAATCGAACATTTGCGCCGAATAAGATTTTATAGTACTTGCCACAACTCTAGTAGAATATTCTTCCCACAATGGATTGCCTTCTTTTGAATACAAGGAAATAGCCATTACAGAGCGATCACCAATCTTTACAGCCTGACCATCCAAAATGTATTTACGCGACGAAGCAAATGCAAAATCTCGTACGTTTTCAGCTTTTAATTTCCAGGTTTTGGTTTTTTTAGCAACTTTTTTCTCATTCTCTTCGGCTTCTTCCTGGGTAACGATCACCACAGGATTGTCATATGATTTTAAAGCCTGTTCGTATCTTTTCCACTGTTTGGAAGTGAGCATTTCCTTTCGATTGGTAACTACTCCGGTTCCATCAAGAATGTGATCCTCCGGGGTTGTAATGTTTACCTCATAATCTCCAAAAACAAGCGCAAATTCACCCCTTCCTAAAAACTGTAGATTTTGCCAGCCCTCAACGTCATTATAAACGGCCATTCTTGGGAAAAACTGAGCTATTATATAGTTGTTATTACCATCTTCAAAGTGCTCAAAGCCTGATCTGCCTCCATCAATAACATGGTTGGGAATAGTATACCACCATTTGATTTTGAAACTCACTTTTTCACCCGATGTCAAGATTTTGGGAAGATCAATTCTCATCATGGTACCATTAATGGTATAGTTCATGTCACTATCTTCAGTATTTTTCACATAATCAATGTGAAATCCACCAGGGAAAGGTTTTCCTAGGAATTTTTCAGTGAATTTCTTTGGATTGTACATGCTTGATGCACCTCCTGCTTTTACATCATTGGTTTTTGCATCCGGTGCCCTAATATTTTGATCAAGCTGCACCCATAAATAAGATAAGTCATCAGGTGAATTGTTGAAATAAGTAACAACTTCCTCCCCGTAAATTCTTTGGTTTTCATCATCAAGAATGATATCCATTTTGTAATCGGCTTTTTGCTGGTAATACTCATGACCAGGGGCGCCTGATGCCGTTCTATAGGTGTTGGGTGTAGGTAATTCCTGCTTTAATTGTCTGAATTTACTTATGTTATAATGTCCTTGAGGCATTTCTTTGGGAGCTTCAGTTTCCTGAGCAAAACCATTGATACTTATAAAGAGTATGGCAATAAATAGTGTAAAGTTCTTCATGTTTTGATAATTGTTTTTCTGAATTTTCGCCGAAAATAGTAATTTTACTGTTAACTGGAAAAATGCTTATAGTTTTAATATTTCTTTGACATTTGCTTTTACAAGAATGAACGTTTTCTGTACGTTTTCAAGATTCAATTTGATATAATTCTGCTGTTCTTCAAATGTTTCAAACAACATACTGTTTTCTACTTCTATTGAATTAATTTGATCAATATTTTCAAGCTCAAGAAAAAAGAATACCTCATTATTTTCATATTCCTTACCTAGATAGGAATAAATCATTTCCTTTTCATTGATCCATATTTTGAATTTTTGTCTAACATAACTTTCCAGGTACTTGTCAGCCAATTCGTTTTCATCTTTAGATGCAAGTTCCATTGGTTGTTGTATGCGATTTTCAAGAGCCACTTCTATGTCATCAAGAAAGAATTTCATAGTAATTTGAACTGTGTTCTTCTCTTTTATATAATCAATTTTGGTCAGGCTTATGTAGTGTTTGTGTATTCCAAAGGCTAATATTGGAATGATCAAAAGCCAAATTAGGTTACGGCAGCGCTTCATCTTAATAAAAGTGTTATTTTTAATGTGGCAAATGTACACAGACTCTTGTCAAAATATATTTAATAATTTGTTAAACTTGGTTCCGCACAAAGAGATACTTGACCATCTTAAAAAGGATACAATTTTGTATCAGGCCATTATAGATCTGAATACAGAAATACGTCATGAATTTACTATTGATATATACCATTCGCTTTTGGCTTCCATAGTTTCGCAGCAACTATCAACCAAGGTGGTAAAAATTATTTGGAACCGCTTTACGGATTTATTCGTCGAGGGTTATCCGGATGCCGAAAGCCTTTTGTCAAAGGAGCATGAAGTGCTAAGGGGTGTTGGCTTATCGAATAGTAAGGCAAACTATGTCAAGAATGTGGCTGAATTCAAATTGGCCAATAATATGAGTTTTGATTATCTTGAGACAAGATCTGATGAAGAGATAATCGACTACCTGAGTCAGATCAAAGGGGTTGGGAGATGGACTGTTCAAATGATCCTGATGTTTCCTATGGACCGACCTAATGTTTTTCCAGTGGATGACCTGGGGATACAAAATGCTATGAAACGTCTTTACAACATAGAATTGGAGAAAAAAGAGCTAAAAAGTAAAATGCTTGACATTGCTTCAGTTTGGCATCCCTACAAAACTTTGGCCTCTAAATATCTATGGAAGACAATAGGAACCTGATCCTAATGTTTCAATTCTTCCCGAAAAAAGTTTTACGATTATCAGTCAAGTTCGGTCAATGATTCAAAATATTGATCCTTGGTTTTTAGTAAAATGTCAATGACTTCGATTAACCGACCTTTATCATAAAGGGCACCAATGCCTTGTGGCAAACAGAAAAAGATATAGGTGTTGATATGTTCTTCTTCGATTTTCACAGAGTTGATAAAAAAATCATCTTGAAAATGTTCTCTTATTTTTTTTACATATACCTGATTACCGGCCTGAAATTGGTCCTCTTGGATCAGTGATTTTAGCTTTCTATCCTGTTTTCTATTCCCTGAAATGATATTATAGATATCATCAATTCCTCCTTTTTTAAAAAGCAAGGCTTCTAAAATCACGATAGGGGTGCTTTTCTGACTGTAGTGGTTGAGGTTTCTTTCCAATTTGTTTAAGGGCTTTTTACCAGCATTGGGAAGCCCGAGTTCTTCTGACATATCATCAAATTGCTGGACAATTACTTCGTCAAGTTCATTGGTTAATTCCAATAGATTGATCTCCAAATATTTGGTGAGTAAATGATCATGATTCACAATAATAATTTTATTTTGATATTGTATGTCAGAAATTATTAAGGTGTCTTTATCTGTTACCGACATTTTAAACTGTCCCAATCGATTGGTAATCGACCCTCTACCAGAGTTTTTATTGATAATATGAACGTTTTCAATTGGGATGGAATCATTTTTTATTTTTCCTGAGATCAATATCCTGTTTTCTTGGCCTTGCGCCAAAAAACAGATAAAAAGAAAACACAGAAGGGAAAATTGATTCATTATTCAAAGAAACGATTCTGAGGGTAAATTTAAGATTAATCTTGTTATAATGTTTTGTTAAAGCCTATGTTTACTTAATTTTGTTAAAAACTTAATATGAAGAATCTTCTTGTAGCCAGTACCTCTACCATCTATGGAGGCAATTTTCTTGAGTATTTACTACCTCACTTAAAGGAATATTTTAAAGGTATAGATACTTTACTATTTATTCCCTATGCCAGACCGGGAGGTATGAGTTATGAAGCATATACTGATATCGTAGCAGTGGCCTTAAAGGATTTTACATTTTTAGTTAAGGGGATTCATGAGTTTGACAATCCGAGGGAAGCGATTGAACAGGCAGAGGCCATTTTTGTTGGAGGCGGTAATACCTTTGTGTTACTTGATCAATTGCATAGACAAGAATTGATAGCTCCTATAAGAATGTTTTTAGAAAAAGGGAAACCCTATTTGGGAACAAGTGCAGGGAGTAATATTGTTGGTCCAAATGTAAAAACAACTAATGACATGCCTATTGTGCACCCTGAATCCTTAGATGCATTGGGAGCAATACCTTTTAATATAAATCCACATTATCTTGATCCGGATCCTGACTCCAAACACAAGGGAGAGACCAGAGAAACCAGAATAAAGGAATTCCACAGTTATAATGATACAACGGTCATCGGTCTTAGAGAAGGAAGTTGGATAGCAGTAAATGGCGAACAAATGCTCTTAAAAGGAACACTTAATGCCAGGATATTTAAAAAAGGTAAAAATCCCTTTGAATTACCTGCAAACAGTGATTTGAGACAGTTGCTCTAGGGGTCATCACATAGCTAGGGCTCCAAATGCTCCAAACAGAATCAGGAGAAAATAGAGGGCAATTAAAATAATAAACAAAACACCAATGAACTTATAGTGTGATCTTAATTTCTTCAACCCGAAGGTCAGCAAATTATGATCATCTTGCATTATGGCCTGTTTCGTTTTTTGACCAAATTGAAAAAGAAAAAAAACAGGAATAAAATAGATACCTGCTGCGATAAGATAGAAAAAGGAAAAGAATTTAGGAGAGAATCCTCCCAGTGATCCATCCGGAAGGCTGGCCATGATGGTACCGATTGAAAAGGACATTATGATCAGTAATCCGATGCCGATAAATCCAACAATGGCAATAAAATTAGCCCATTTAGAGATTTCCAGCAAATATTTTTTGGCTTGTTCACTTAGTTGCATGACAGGTGTTTAGTTTACCCCAAAATTAACCAATTTTGTGAATTACAGATCACAATTATAAAATATAGTGAAGGATGCTAATATTGGTATACTATTGCATTGATATTCATACCGGCACCTACAGAAGCAAGGATGATGGCGTCACCCTCAGAAATTTCGTGACCATCAAGATTTCCACTAAGGATCAGATCGAGTAGGGTAGGAACAGTCGCCACTGAACTATTACCTAATTTATTGATGCTCATTGGCATAATTCCTTCTGGTATGGCTGTCTTGAACAAGCGGTAGAATCTCTTAATAATGGCTTCATCCATTTTTTCATTTGCTTGATGGATGAGAATTTTTTTTACTTTGTTGATATGGATACCTGATTTTTCTAAGGCAAATTTCATGGCCGAAGGAACGTGGTTCAAAGCGAACTCATAAATTTTTCTTCCATGCATCTTTAGAAAATAAGTGTCATCAGCGGTCGGGTTTTTATTTGATTTCCCGAAATATATATAGTTAGTTTCTTCCGTTGTAAAGGTTTGGCTGGCATAGCTCATGATCCCTTTTTTTTGGTCCGTACCTTTTTCTATAATACATGCACCGGCCCCATCCGAATAGATCATAGAATCTCTGTCATGAGGATCAATGATTCTTGACAGTGTTTCGCTTCCAATGACCAGGCATCGTGAAGCCATTCCGGTTTTAATGAATTGATCAGCCTGAATCATTCCCTGTATCCAGCCAGGACAACCAAATACAATATCATATGCAACGCAGTTTGGATTGGCAATACCCAGCAGGTGTTTTACTTTTGAAGCAATACTGGGAAGCATATCTGACTGCCTGTTGTCATTTATGATATTTCCAAAATTGTGGGCAACTATGATCTGATCAATTGTTTCCGGATCAATTCCGGCATTCTCAATCGCTCTTTCAGCCGCAATAGCAGCGATATCGCTGTTTGAAAGATCAGATGACAGATATCTGCGTTCTTCTATCCCCGTGATGTTTTTGAATTTTTCAATTATGAGCTCATTATTATCTTCCATAGGGAGATGTCCCATATCATAAAAATCATTTTTAAGGAAAATATCATTTGATTTAATATCTTCAGGAATATAACTTCCAGTACCGGTGATTATTGAACTCATTGTATGAGGTTTATGATAAATTGGTCAGCTGCAAATATATAAAAATATGTTATGCATGCATAGTAAAATTTAAGGAAATTTAGAATTTACTCAATCCTGAATTTTATTTTCATCACTGTAGCAATTGAAAGTGCCCTGTTTTTCATGGTTTCAGCATTTTTACCTTTATAATTCTTGTCAATCGCCTCAGTCAATAGCGTCAGCCAATGTTTAAAATGCAAGGAGTTTAAAGGGCTCTTTTTATGAAGTTCTATATGAGGTTTCATAGCATTTTTTTTGTAACTACCTGAATAAAACAGGGTGTTGTCCCAGAAGTCTACTAAGGTTGCTAAATGATGTTCCAACACATCTTGATCCTTAAAGTCTTCAAAAAAATCCTTTAACACATCACTTTCAAAAAGCGAGGCATAAAAATCGCGAACAATGATCAAAAGGTCATCACGAGAGCTTATATCCTGGCTCATGACAACATAGAATTGTCAAACATCCAAGGAAGTAAATCTTTGATAGAATATGCCTTTACAATTTGACCAACTTCACCGGTAAAAAAGATCTCGATATCTTCGAGTTGTTTTGTTTCGTATTCAGCAATAGCTTGTCGGCATGCACCACATGGAGCTACTGGTCGGTCAACCAAAGTCTTGACAGAACGTGCTGAAATAAAGATTTTTTTAATTTTTCCATTTGGTAAAGAAGCCATAGCACTCCAAATCGCAACTCTTTCAGCACAAATGCCGGAAGGATACGCGGCATTTTCCTGGTTGTTGCCAAAAAAAACATCTCGGTTATCCATGAGTACAGAGGCACCTACATTAAAACCCGAGTAAGGAGCATAAGCACTGTCTCTTGCTTCTATTGCCTTATCAAGTAACTCTTTCTCAGAAGTGGATAGTTCGTCTGAACTTTCAAACACTGTGAATTTTGTTGAAATTTGATGCTCATGCATAGTGCTGCCTTATAAAAAATTATTTTCCATAAATATAGGGTTTTCAATCCTAAAATTCAAAGTAGCCTAATGTAAACACTCTTGGGTGTAGAACCCATTTTTTTTTGAAGTCAATATTAATTTTTAGAAGTAAGCATATGAATCACCTAGGTTGATGGTCAAGGAGAATCTCAATGTACTTTCCAATGGATTGTTTACATCTGACGCATTGATCAAATAAGAAACATCAAGGGTCGTACTTCTAAATTTAAATCCTGTACCCAAAGTAAAGAACTGTCTGTTTCCTTTGTTTGCAGATTCGTGGAAATAACCTGCTCTTACAGAAAACACGTCGTTATATAAATATTCTGCACTTGCCTGCCAGATAAATTCTTCCATTTCTTCTTCAAACCCTCTAGGCGCGTCATACCAAGATTGAACCGTTCCCGCAAGAAACCCTACATTATCATCTTTTCCTGAAATAATTTCACCTGTAGCGTTATCTCTTATTGGTGGAGTAGGAACCAATAATTTATTTAATTCTAGACCCGCTGTTATCGTATTTGCATTGTCTAGAATAAAATCAAAGCCCCCTCCAAGTTTTAAGTTAGTAGGTATAAAGCTTTCTTCTCCACCCAGAACAAGTTCGACTTTTGGACCCATATTTGACAAATTAACACCAGCTCTCCATCTTCCATTAAAACTATTGTAATTCTTTTCTTCACTTTGATAAAACATTGAAACATCAACGGCAAAAGTATTGACAGTCTGTATTTCGGAATTGTCTACTCGAACCGCAAGATCAGAATGAATAAACCTCAAACCAACTGCCATCGAGATCACTTCACTTAGTTTCAGTGAATAAGCACCATCTATAGCAAATTCATTTGGATTTTCGGAGCCTAAGCTAATACCAGAACCATCAGTTAATTCGATGGATCCAAGAGAAAAATACGTTAGACTAGTTGCCCAGGCACTTTTTTCGTCAATTTTATTAGAAACAAATAAACTTGTAAGACTCACGTCATTGGTTAAATTTCTGAGCCATGGTGTATAGTTGATCCCTATTTGCCACTGTGACTCTGAAAAGGCATATTTGGCTGCATTATAATGCATGGAACTGACATCTGAAGATGTAGCGGCCCCCATATCAGCAAGACCTCCGGCCCTAGCATCAGGTGCAATTAATAAAAATGGTGCAGCAGTTGTAATAGGATTTACTTCATCTTGTGCATGGGAACTAAAAATTCCAAGAAATGTGGCGATGGCAATTAGACTTATTTTTTTCATCTAATATTTAGGTTTTTAGGGATTTAGATCTAAATTGTTATTGTAATATGACAAGTTTTTCAAATTTTTCTGCCTGCGCATTTGATATCTGAGATCTAACATGAAGTTTGTATACATAAACGCCCTTACCAATTTTGTTGCCAAAATCATCAAGACCATTCCAGGAAATTTCCCTGGATAATAGTCCGTCTGACTGCACAGATCGGTTAAGGGTTTTTATAAGCTTACCTGAAACCGTAAAAATTTGCACCTGAACATCTAGTGTTTCATTCGGTTTGTTGTGATTAAACCAAAATTCGGTATAATTTATAAACGGATTCGGATAATTTAATACATTACTTAATATTAAGTCGTTGTCATTGACTACAATAAAACTTAACGTTGATTCGGATGGATTATTGTACGTATCCCAACATTTAAATTTAATCGTGTGTAAACCAGGCTCCAGATCACGAAAAGGAAACTTAACTTTTCCTTTTTGGAAGTCATTTAACTCCGTTTCATAGAAATCATTTAAGACATAAGGATTGTTATTGTCATCGTCTAGAATCGCTATAATATCATGGTCAACTGCAGTAATAGAAGTATTGATGCCAGAATTATCTTCCAGAACGGCGTAGAGAACCGGAGAAGAACTTGTATTGCCTCCATCTACAAATGATTCATCATTCATGAAAAGTCTAATCTCAGGACCTTCAGAATCTGAAGGTGCATCCGGATCAAGACCGCCAATAGTGATACTCAGATCTGCTCCATTTCTATCAGACAACTGGTTATCAGCATAGAGGCTGATCTTGGCCTTCCCATAGGCGATTCGGATATCTTTAGGAACTATGAGATCAAAGGAAAAGAGTCCGTTGTCTATACTGGCTCTACCGCTAAAAATTTTACTTTCAATTGCGGTAAAGTCCATTTGTATTCCAAGATTGTCATTGTCAAGCGTCTTTTTATCCAGTGGTTTGTCATATATAGTGGCAGAAAGAATACCATTAAAATTATTAAGTGGTTGGTTGTTTTTATCGGTGATCATACCTTCCAATTTAATTCTTGATAAAGCTTTTAAGGTATCCTGACTTTTGCTCAACTCGACCTCATTCATTTTTGTGAGCTTGATGTTAGGCTTTGCCTGAGCCAATCGCATAGCCGGATCTCCAAAACTATATACAAAAAAACGTTGTGCCGTGAAGGATTGATGTTTTGTGTACATCAATGCTTCCGAAATACTGTAATTCTCTCCTTCAAAGTTCAACAGGTTTCTAATAAGATTTTGATTAAACACTTCTCCTACACTTATAAAAATTTCCCTGCTTGTAGAGATCAAATGCGAAGTGCCTCCTCGTGGATTCCAGAAAGTATATTCACCGGCAGTAGGTCGGTTCGGGTTGTCAAATCTTGCAAATTCACAAGTAACAGTTATAAACAAGGGAAGCACATTCAAGTTATTCCAGCTTTGAATTTGGGGGATTTCCAAGATTCTTTCTTCAGCCCAGCCGTTCACACCACCATGTCCAAAATAGTCTAGTATCAGTGTACCTGTTTCGACAGCATTATTGATGGCTTCATTTACTGTGGGATAAAGTTCGCCACCAGCCGAAGATTCCTGCCGATGTGCATCTGCATAGATCTTTTTTATATTGAAGGATGGTTTTGTCTCTTCAATTTCTTCAGTAATCTTATCAAGAGCCTGTTGTAATACAAATTCACCCAAATTATCTGGGTCATCAGCTACAAAGGTTAATGTATTTCTCCAGTTTCCAAAAGAGGAATTTGCGTAATAATTCAGTGTTTTATCGATGGTCTCTCTCGCTTCTTTTAGTGATGTTACCGGATACCTCCCCATGGCAACATCCTGCATGTCAGCGCTTCCGAGATTGCCTTCATTTTCATCCATCATACCAAAATAGTCATCCGTAACGTAACCAGTAGCCAGATTAAAACTTTCATAAGATTGAAAGGCGGGTACTATATTGTTGTTATCAGTAATCCTGTCTTTGAAATCAAAAGAGGCATCACCAAAAAGGCATACATACCTGATCCTACTTTGGTCATTTGAGGTGTTGAGATAGAGGAATCTTATAAAATCACGTATGGCAGTCAGATCAGGTGCGCCCGAACCAAATTCGTTATATATATCATTCAGATCTACAAGGGCCACTTTTAATCCTGAATTTTCACGGTGATAGTCGGCCAATCTTTCGGCTTCTGCTAGTAAATATCTTTGACTGATGATGAGATAGTCAATATCTCTTAAACCATGTAAATTCTGATTGACTACTCTATTATCTTCAATCGTTTCAGGAATAAAAAATACCTCTGTACCAAGCAAAGCGTATGTTTTGGTACCTCCGTAAGCCTTGAAAACAAAATCATTGGCATTGCCCTCATTTAAGATTTTTTTAGGATTGATCGGATCACTTACATCCCATAATTCTCCCACATTGTTCGCATTTGCAATCGTATATTGGTAAACACTTCCGGGATCACTTGCATTTGTATTTTGAAAAGAAAACTGGCGACCATGAGCCACTAGCTTGCAAGTCCCGATTACTTCTATAAAATCTAAATATGCTTTTGAAGAAGGATTACCCGAATTGTTATATGTGATCTGAATAGCTATATTTTCATTGTTGAGTAGGATCGTTTGTGAATTTTCTTCGGAATCAGCTTTTCTCAAAGAATTCCTTGATACCAAGTCATAGTTGAGTTCCATCAATTCCTGTCCATTGACTCTAATAGTCATTTTCGTATCAGAGCTTGAAATCGCAACACCCCTAAGCCTGATGTTTATTTCTTCATTGCTTTCCAGATCATTAAAATCAAAATTAAAATTTTGGGTATCCTGAGAACTAAAATCCTCTCCCATCCATTGCTGGCCGTTGGCAAAGAGATTCACATTCTCAAATTCATGAAAATCAAATCTATGATAGGTGTTAATTTGATCAATAACTGGTTGATTTATGGCGGTTGAGGTACTCACTCTTTTACCGAAACCTTGGTCAGTGGTTATAAAATAGTAAGCATAGTCACTATAAATATTGGTAAGGTGTTTAGAAAGTATGTATTCGTCCTTGTTGATTTCCCAATGGTCAGGCCCTTGAGCATAAAAGAGAATATAATCCTCATCGTCAAAGACCCCATCTTGTTCTCCTTCTATAAAAATTGTATTTTCCTCTAAATCATCATACCTAAAGTCGCTGTTTAATTGAGGAAGTATTTTCCCGCCATTACCATAGATACGGATATTTTTAGGATCAAGTCCTGAAGTATTGATGCCGATTTGTTGCAAGAGGTCTTTGTCAATTTTAAAGATCCCGGTTGTATCAACCTTAAATTTATTCCAGGAACCATTGGCAAGAACTGATTGATCTTTAAAAGAAGTGTTACTTTTCTTAGCTATAGCCCCTGTCCCATTTGCATTTAAAGTATAATCAAGGGTAAAAGAAATGATCTTTTGTATGCGTCCATTATTCTGAACAAGTGCCGTAAGGTCCAGAATTGCTATAGAATTATTCTTTACTTTTGTAATCGTAAACGCACTTTTTATAGCTGTTGGAATTTTGTCCACCTGAATGTTTTTTAAAGCAGTAGGTGGTAGGGGTGAAAATTTAACATTTTTTATTTGGTATTCCTGCACTATTGTGTTGTTTTGCACGTTGAATATATGTGTGGAACGTGGAATATTATTTTCGTCGAAAAAATTATCTTCTACTAAAGGTAAAACAAGAGAAATTTCCTCGTTAAGCCGAATGGAACTTTCATCGTTCCATGACAAGGTAAATGTCTTGGATTCAGAAATTTGAGCATATGAAAACAAACATTGAAAAAAGAGGATAAAAAAAAGGAGATTCTTTTTTAGGGACATATGGGGTTTAAATCATTCAAAATTAAACATTTTACAACATTACACATAATAAAGAAATAAAACAATCGTTATACAAGCATTGAAACCGGAAAATTAGGGGTGAGAACCTTATATGATCCATATCAATAGTTTTTGTATTTATCTAAAAAATAGTCAATTAATAATTATGAAAAAGTTTAACAGTAACAAAGTTCTACTCATACTATTATCAACTGTCCTTCTTGCGAGTTGTACTAAAAGTAATAAGAGTGTTTCCACATTAACGGGTTGGGAGTATAATAATCCGAAGTATGGTGGTTTTCAAGCGAATTCTAATTATAGGGAATTAGGACCTCCACCAGGAATGGTGTTGATCGAGGGAGGTACATTTACCATGGGAAGTGTGCAGGATGACGTGATGTTTGACTGGAACACAACTCCTGTGAAACAACAAGTTCGTTCATTTTATATGGATGAGGCTGAAGTGACAAATATTGAGTACTTATTGTACCTTCAATATTTGGAAAAGGTTTTTCCTCCATCTGACGATACATACAGAAAAATCTACCAGGCTGCATTGCCAGATACCTTGGTTTGGAGAAATACTTTAGGATTCAATGAATTGTTAACAGAAAACTATCTCAGACATCCTGCTTATGCAGAGTATCCTGTAGTAGGTGTTTCTTGGAGACAAGCTTCAGAATTCTGTAAATGGAGAACTGACAGGGTCAATGAAAAAATATTGATTGATAAAGGTGTATTGCATACTTTATTCGATATGGATTCTTTGGAAGTTGAAGGAGCGAATCGATTCGATACAGAAACGTATTTAACAAATCCGAACCTATTATTTGATGGTGATTCGAGTATTTATTATAAAGGGATCAGAGATTTCTCTAAGAAAGATAAAAAATCAGAAGGGTCGTTTACCGGTCGTCATGTGAAAACATCTGATGGTATCCTTGCCCAACGTTTCAGACTGCCAACAGAAGCAGAATGGGAATATGCTGCAAAGGCAGAGATCGAGAACAGAGAATACAATTCTATTCGTGGAAGAAAGAAATATTCTTGGAACGGTCATTCGACTCGTGAAGAGTCAAGAAGATATAAAGGTGACCAAATGGCGAACTTTAAACAAGGAAAAGGAGATTATAGTGGTTTAGCGGGTTGGAGTAATGATGGAGCTGATATTACCATGAAAATCAAATCCTATAAACCTAACGCTTTTGGATTGTACGACATGAGTGGGAACGTAGCAGAATGGGTTGCAGATGTCTACAGACCAATCATCGATAATGACGCAAATGATTTCAGTTACTTTAGAGGAAATGTTTTTAACAAAAAGCAAATAGATAAAGAAGGAAATGTAGTTATAGTTGATTACAATAGCATAGAATTCGATACGCTTGACAATGGTAAGATTGTTCCTAGGGATCTTCCTGGAAGTGTGAAGTATGTTCCTGTAACCAAAAGAGATGCCTTTATGAGAAACAATTATGAAAAGGCTTATAATATTGATAGTGGCGATGGTGACTTGGCTTCTACCAAGCAATATTTCAGAGATGAGGATGATTCGGAACAAAAGCCAAGGATGTATAACTCTCCAGAAATCCCAAGACAAATTGGTGAAAGCGGATTGATTATACAGCAATATGATACCAAAACAAGAAACACGTTGATCAGTGACCAAACAAGAGTTTTCAAAGGTGGGTCATGGAAAGACAGAGCCTTTTGGTTAGACCCTGCTCAAAGAAGATATTTACCTGAGTATATGGCGACGAACTTTATCGGTTTCAGATGTGCTACTGATAAATTAGGTCAGATGTCCTACTCAAGAAGAAGAAAAGAGTCGAAATAAGAATTTTGGTTCTAATAGATTTAAAACTCAATATCAGCGATGATATTGAGTTTTTTTTTACATTTACTTTATGGGAATAAAAGAATTATATGACCTGTATACGAAGAGTTATAAGGTTGTAAAAGATACCAGAGATGAAGTGAGTAATGCCATATATTTTTCTTTAAAGGGAGAAAGTTTTAATGGCAATCAATATGCTCTTCAAGCGCTTGAAAACGGGGCGAGTTATGCGGTAATCGATGAAGAAGTTTATCAGGTTGACGGGCGGATGATCCTGGTTGAGGATGCCTTGACCTGTTTGCAGGACCTTGCAAGATACCACAGGCAACAATTGAATTTTCCAATTCTAGCTTTGACAGGAAGCAATGGAAAGACCACAACCAAAGAGCTGATCAATATGGTTTTAATTGAAAAGTTTTTTTGTTATGCTACAAAAGGCAATTTAAACAACCATATAGGGGTGCCTCTCACCCTGCTTTCAATGACTCCTGAACATAGTTTCGGCGTTGTTGAAATGGGAGCAAATCATCAGCTGGAAATAGCAAATTTATGCGAAATAGCACTGCCTGATTTTGGCTATATTACAAATTTTGGGAGGGTACACTTGGAAGGATTCGGCAGTTTTGAAGGGGTAATACAAGGTAAAACGGAAATGTACAGGCATTTGAAGAAGCATCATAAAAAGGTTTTTGTAAATCAGGAGGATCCCATTCAAATGGAGAAATCAAATGGTATGGACAGGATTTTATTTGGAACCTCCGGAGATGATTATGACGTCACATTTCTTGGGGCAGATCCTTTTGTTCACATCAGTTTTGATGGAATTAACATGGAAAGTCAACTTATTGGAAGCTATAATTTTGCAAATATTGCCGCAGCTGTTAGCATAGGAAAATACTTCGGTGTTCCAACCGAAAAGATCAAAAATGCAATAGAAGGTTTTGTACCTGCTAATAACAGATCCCAGATCATCAATCGAAATTCAAACAGGATTATTATGGATGCTTATAATGCCAATCCAAATAGTATGGAGGTAGCCATTCAAAATCTTGCGAATTTATCAGCGACTAAAAAAGTGGCCATCTTGGGCGATATGTTTGAAGTAGGGAAAGATACCAGAATCGAACACCAAAAGGTCGTAGATCTGGTTATGAACTCGGGTCTTGATCGCGTTTACCTGATAGGAGAAGCATTTTCTGATACGGATATTTCCGGAGAAGAATTATTGTTGTTTAAATCCTTTGAAGACTTTACAGAATTATTCAAGCAGCATTCCTTTGAGGACACAACTTTTTTAATTAAAGCTTCTCGGGGCATGGCTCTTGAAAGGGTATTGGATTATCTATAAAGATTACCAATCATCTTCGTCCACTTCCAACTTATTATTATTGACATAGAAGCTTAAACTACCAATCGCTTTGGTCATTTCCGCATCGATAGGCTCCTCGATAAGAATTTGATATTCATGAGGAAATCTTTCAATATAAGTCTTAAGGTCAATGGCTTGTAGGTCACCTTTGATGAATTTACCAACCCTGAAATTACTAAAATCGTATTTATAGCGATTGTCTTTGGTTTTGATTGAAGCATCAAAGAACAGATCGACATCTATACTTTTGGTGATCAATTTCCATGTAAAATGATAGGTATTTAATTGTTTAATACTTGATGAATCTGATACAATAGAGTCAATCTGTGTAAAGTAATTTGTCAACCAGGATTTGGCCCTAGCCTTGATTTCTGTGCTATTGATACCTTCAGCCCTTGCCACATCTTCGTATCTGTATTCGCCGGTTTCGTCGTCTATCATGATCAGCTGTGCCTGACCAAAATAAAAAGATAAAAATAAAATGAGGGGGACAATTATTTTTCTTTTATTCATAATAATTTTAATAAAAAAATACACCATAAAATAGTGTATTTTCGTTTATATTAACTCTACGAAGTTACCGATTTTATTTTATTAATCAAAAAAGACAGATACTTTTTGTACTTCATGTTGGCCTACATTCTTTCCGGAACGTCAATTCCTAAAAGTTTAAAAGAAGATTTTATAATACAACTTACGGCATATGACAATTGTACCCTAAGAATTTTATCCGCTTCATTATCAGCGCCAAAAATAGGTACACTTTGGTAAAAGGAATTATAACTTTTAACCAATTCATAAGTAAAATTAGCGATTAGTGCCGGGCTCAAATTTTCAGCTGCATTTTGAATGATTAACGGATAGGCCTGAAGTAATTTGACCAATTCTTTTTCTTTTGGATGCAACGTTTCAACTCCTATAAATTCTTTTTTATCGAATTCAGCTTTTCTCAAAATAGACTGGATTCTGGCATAGGTATATTGTATAAATGGCCCCGTATTCCCGTTAAAATCAATAGATTCCTTCGGGTCGAATAGGATCCGCTTTTTAGGATCTACTTTTAGAATAAAATATTTAAGGGCGCCGAGTCCAATGGTTTTATACAAACTATGTTTTTCAAGTTCGGTATAACCTTCCAGTTTTCCCAGTTCCTCAGATATCTCACCTGCTGTACTTGTCATTTCACTCATAAGGTCATCAGCATCAACGACTGTACCTTCCCTGGATTTCATTTTTCCCTCAGGAAGATCCACCATACCATAAGACAGATGATGTAAGTTTTGAGCCCATCCAAAGCCCATTTTCTTCAAGATAAGGAATAGGACCTTAAAGTGATAATCCTGTTCATTCCCAACAGTATACACCAGTCCTTCGATATCGGGAAAATCTTTAATTCGTTGAATAGCAGTGCCAATATCTTGAGTCATATAGACAGCAGTACCGTCAGCACGCAATACAATTTTTTCGTCCAATCCTTCATCCGTGAGGTCAATCCAAACAGAACCATCTTCCTTTTTATAAAAAACACCTTTATCAAGCCCTTCTGCCACAATTTCCTTGCCTAATAAATAGGTGTTGCTTTCATAGTAGTTGGTGTCGAAATCCACTCCTAACTCCTTGTAACTTTCCTCAAAACCTTTGTATACCCATTGGTTCATTTTTTTCCAAAGGTTTACGGTATCTTGATCACCCGCTTCCCATTTGAGCAGCATTTCCTGAGCTTGAAGCAGGATGGGAGCCTCTTTTTTAGCTGCTTCCTCAGTTTTTCCCTGGGCGATCAGCATTTTTATTTCGTTTTTATACTCCTTGTCAAATTTAACATAGTAATTTCCTACCAGCTTGTCTCCCTTAAGACCAGCGCTTTCCGGAGTCTGTCCCTCACCATATTTTATCCAGGCCACCATACTTTTACAAATATGTATACCACGGTCATTAATAATCTGGGTTTTATACACCTTTTTACCTGAGGCAGAGAGGATCTCAGCTACTGAATACCCTAGAAGGTTATTTCTTATATGGCCCAGATGTAGCGGTTTATTTGTGTTGGGAGAAGAGTATTCAACCATAATGGCACCAGATTTATCCTTGACAGTGCCAAAATCTATAAAGTCTGAAATCTGATTGAAATATTCGATATAATAGTGGTCAGTAACGACCAAATTAAGGAAGCCCTTTACAACATTGAATCCACTAACTATGTCAGCATGTTCCTTTACATAGTTTCCAATTTGATTAGCAATTTCAACAGGATTTCCTTTGATATGTTTCAAGAGCGGAAAAACCACTAGGGTAATATCTCCTTCAAAGTCCTTTCTTGTTTCTTGAAATTCGACCTTTTCAAGATCAATCTTATATATTGACTGTATTCCTTCCTTAACTATAGGATCTAGTATATGTTGAACCACGATATTTACAATGTTTAGAGCGCAAAAATAATTATTTTCACTTGATAATGGATAAGTTACAGTACTTTTGATTCAAGGATGAATCGAAATGGAGAGAATAATTGAAGAATTGCCTGAAAAGGCGAAAGAAAAGTGGGTAGAGAATAAAAAATATTTCGCTAAACTTAAAAAAAAGCAACGTAAAAGATTAGATCTTCTGATGAATGAAATTCATGATGAAGAATTTAAGAGAACGGATTGCTTAACTTGCGCCAATTGCTGTAAAACCTCGAGCCCTATTTTTACCGAAAAAGATATTAGCAGGATTGCAAAGTATTTTAAAATGAAGGAGGAGAAATTCATCAGCCTATATTTACAGCGAGACAAAGAGGATTTTATGGTTTTAAAAAGTGCACCCTGTACTTTTTTAGATCAAGACAATTCATGTTCTATTTATGATGTAAGGCCTAAAGCCTGCAGTGAATATCCGCATACAAACAGAAAGAAGTTTATTCAACTGACGGAACTCACCTTAAAAAACACTGAGATCTGCCCGGCAGTATTCAATATCGTGGAAACATTAAAGGCAAAATTACCACTCTAAATTCAACAAGCCAATACTAGCAGTTTTTCTCTCACTACTGATATAGTAAGTATTTTTCTCTGATTTTTTTGAATTTTTCAAGATCGCTCTTCCAGGTATTTCTGATTTCCTCAGCGGTCATTCCTGATTCAATTTGTTTTCTCAATTTTTCATTTCCAGCATGAATCGTAAAAGTCTCGCCAAAAAAACTTTTGTCTTTTGGTGTCTTATTGTAGGCATCAATAAGCCAGGTCAAATTGACCTTATCTTGCTGTTCAGCATCACTCAAATCAACACCGTTGCATTTTTCTCCTTTGAATTTTGGAAATTTTGCGCCAAAATTAGCTTCAGGAGTATAATTAAAATCATTGTCAGGGAAAAATGGAGCCCCATAACGTTGAAATTGAAATTCAGTCCCCCTTCCTGCGTTGATGACCGTTCCTTCAAAGAAACCAAGGCTGGGATAAAGGTTAATTGACTTGTCATTAGGAAGGTTGGGAGAGGGTCTTACCGGCAAACTATAATTGCTTTTATGCAAATAATTAAGGTTTCGGATGACTTTTAGATCGCATTGTATACTGTCTTTTAGCCAGCCTTCTCCATTGACCATCTGAGCGTACTCACCAATGGTCAATCCATACACAAGAGGTACTTCGTGCAAACCAACGAATGAACTGTGTTCCGGCTCAAGTACAGGACCATCAATATAATGTCCGTTTGGATTGGGACGATCTAATACCAAAAGCGGAATTTCCATCTCAGCGCAGGCTTCCATGACCAAACTTAGTGTCGAAATATAGGTGTAGAATCTGACACCAACATCCTGTATGTCAAATAAAACAAGGTCAACATCTTTTAATTGAACCGGACTTGGTTTTTTGTTTTTACCATAAAGTGAAATGATAGGCAAGCCTGTCTTTACATCTTTATCGTCTGCTACTTTTTCTCCGGCATCAACCCTTCCTCTAAAACCGTGTTCAGGTGCAAAAACTTTCTGAATTTGAATATCATAAGTCAATAGGGTATCGATCAAATGCGTGAACTGGTTTTTATTTGTAAGTGAACCTGCACTCACAATGCTTGTCTGGTTGGCTACTACAGCAATTTTCTTTCCTTCTAATAAGTGTAAATAAGTATTCATCAGATCTGCGGCTGGCAAAAGGATAAGACTATCATTAGTTGGAACGCCTGCCAAAGTTGTAAATTCATTTGGGCCGTCATTTTTACCGCCTAAATTGCCAAAGGAAGACAGTATAAAAAGGAAAACGATTAATTCAGTTACTAAAATTAAATATGTATTTTTGGACCGAATCAATCTTTTCATTTCAGTTGAATTACGAGTTATTTATAGCCAAACGTATTATTGCTTCAAAGCAACACAAAAATAGTGTTTCGTCGCCTATAATAAAAATCTCTATTCTTGCTATTGCGATTGGAATTGTCGTGATGCTTTTTTCAGTTGCCACAGGAGTGGGACTCCAAAAAAAGATCAAGGAAAAAATTTCAGGTTTCAACGGAGACATTCAAATCATCAATTATGACAGTAATAATTCGAGAGTAACTGTCACTCCGGTTTCAAAGAAGCAGCATTTTTATCCTGATTTTACAACTGTGGCCAATGTAAAAAAAGTTCAGGTTTTTGCCACAAAGGCTGGAATTATAAGGACTCCGGACGAATTTGAAGGCATCATTTTAAAAGGGGTTGATAAAGATTATGACTGGTCCTTTTTTAAGGAATACCTCTCAGCTGGAAAATTGCCGGAAATCGGCACTGACATATCCAATGAAGTACTTGTTTCGGCGAAAACTGCAGCTAGATTAAGACTTAAGGTTGGCGATGAGTTTCATATCTTCTTTGTAAAGAATGATCCTAATAAGGCGCCAAATTCAAGAAAATTCAACATTTGTGGGGTTTTTAACTCTGGTTTTGAGGAATTTGATGAGGCTTTTATGATCGGAGACTTGAAACATATACAAAGGATCAATAAATGGAATGAGGATCAGGTAGGTGGTTTTGAAGTATTCATTCATGATTTTGATAAACTTAGAGAAACAGGATTCGAAGTATATGAGGAAATAGATCCTTCATTGAATGCCTATACCATTGCCGAGAAATTTCCAGCTATTTTTGAGTGGCTATCACTTTTTGACACAAATATCATTGTGATCATTGCTATAATGATTCTTATTGCAGGGATCAATATGATCACTGCCTTACTAGTCTTAATACTTGAAAGAACTCAAATGATAGGTATTTTAAAGGCTTTGGGAAATAATAACTGGAGTATTCGAAAGATATTTTTATATAATGCCGCCTTTTTGATAGGTAAGGGATTGCTTTGGGGCAACCTGATAGGAATTGGTCTTTTGCTTATTCAGAAATACTTTGCTGTGATTAAACTTAATCCTGAAACTTACTATGTCAATCAGGCTCCGGTATATCTGAGTATTCCGGCTTTAATATGGATCAATTTAGGAACCTTGCTGCTGTGTGTGCTGATGCTAATTGTTCCTTCTTTTATTGTAAGTAAAATTAGTCCTGTAAAAGCCATAAAATTTGATTAAATTTGCATTCCGAAAATCGACATGAACGGTTATCAGGTCGATCCGGAGATAAAAACAAAATTTTTTGAACATATGAAATACGATATTATTGTTGTTGGAAGTGGACCTGGAGGATATGTAACTGCCATCAGGGCTTCTCAATTAGGATTTAAAGTAGCTGTTGTTGAAAAGGCCGAATTAGGCGGTGTTTGCTTGAATTGGGGATGTATACCAACAAAGGCCCTTTTAAAAAGCGCTCAGGTATATGAATATTTGAAGCATGTAGATAGCTATGGTCTTAAGGCCAAGGAGATTGATAAGGATTTTCCGGCAGTAATTAAAAGAAGTCGTGGTGTAGCTGAGGGAATGAGCAAAGGTGTTCAATTCTTGATGAAAAAGAACAAGATAGATATCATTACAGGATTTGGAAAAATAAAAAATGGTAAAAAAGTTGATGTTACTGATGACAAAGATGTCGTAACCGAATACAGTGCAGATCATGTAATCATTGCTACAGGTGCAAGATCTCGTGAATTACCATTTCTTCCGATTGACAAAAAAAAGGTGATAGGTTACAGACAAGCTATGGTTTTGCCCAAACAGCCCAAAAAAATGATCATCATCGGTTCCGGAGCTATTGGGGTTGAATTTGCTTATTTCTATAATTCTATGGGAACAGAAGTGACGATAGTTGAATTCCTGCCCAATGTGGTGCCTTTGGAAGATGAAGAAGTCTCTAAGCAATTTGAAAGGTCTTTGAAAAAGTCAGGAATTAAGGTTATGGTAAATTCAAGTGTAACTAAAGCGGATACTTCCGGTAAGGGAGTTGTAGCCACCGTTTCTACTAAAAAAGGAGAAGTAAGTCTGGAAGCGGATATTGTGCTGTCTGCGGTAGGTATCAAATCGAATATCGAAAATATTGGTTTAGAAGAAGTGGGTATTGTAACAGACAAAGACAAGATACTTGTGAATGATTTTTATCAAACAAACCTACCAGGTTATTACGCTATTGGAGATGTAGTGCCTGGTCCTGCATTGGCTCATGTAGCTTCAGCTGAAGGAATTACCTGTGTTGAAAAGATCGCAGGCTTAAATCCAGAACCTATAGATTATGGAAATATTCCCGGATGTACTTATGCAAGCCCTGAGATTGCAAGCGTCGGATTGACCGAAAAACAGGCTAAGGAAAAAGGGTTTGATATCAAAGTAGGTAAATTCCCGTTTTCAGCTTCTGGAAAAGCTTCTGCAGCCGGTGCCAAGGAAGGTTTTGTCAAGGTTATCTTTGACGCCAAATATGGTGAATGGTTGGGTTGTCACATGATTGGAGCCGGAGTTACGGATATGATCGCAGAGGCAGTTCTTGGAAGAAAATTGGAAACTACCGGGCACGAAGTGTTGAAGACGATACATCCACACCCTACAATGAGTGAGGCGGTAATGGAGGCTGTGGCCGATGCCTATGATGAGGTGATTCATTTATAGAGAATAAACAATATCAAAAAAAAGCACTTTTTAAGTGCTTTTTTTTTTGAAAAAATCTTCCGATCAGAGGAATGTATTTTTACTGGTTTCATACTTCAATTGATCTTAAATGTACCACCTTATTTATGTGATGAAAGTTACAAATGGAACGCTTAATTAACAGGCCGTAAACTCGAAAAATAGTTAGAGCTATACTATCTTTGTAAGTGGTAAAAAGGAGTTTATGAATTTAAATCTGATGACTATTTTCATTCGATAAATAAAATCTATTTTGTTATAAAATTTAGAGATGAAAACGCGTGTGAAAAGATCGATTTTAACGTATTTTTGCAGTCAGAAAAATCAGAATATAATTAATCATTAAAAAAAGAATAAATTATGGCTTTAGTAGGAAAAAAATTTCCAAATTTTGATGTAGATGCAATGAATGAAATGGGTGATACATTTAAGATCAATGTATATGACGAAGCAGTAAAACATGGTAAAAAAGTCCTTCTTTTCTGGTATCCAAAAGATTTTACTTTCGTTTGTCCAACAGAAATCAGAGCGTTTCAGGATGCACTGGGAGAGTTTGAAAAGAGAAATACTATTGTAATTGGAGCTTCAGTAGATACAGCAGAGGTTCATTTTGCATGGTTGAATACCTCTAAAGATAATGGAGGTATTGAAGGTGTTACTTTTCCTTTATTGGCAGATACAAACAGAAACCTTTCATCTCAATTGGGAATTTTAGACATTGTTTCTGAAAGTTTTGATGAAGAAACAGGTAACGTGATGATAGAAGGATCTTATGTAACCTACAGAGCTACTTATTTGATAGACGAAGAAGGTAAGATTTTCCATGAAAGTGTTAATGATATGCCTTTAGGAAGAAATGTTGGTGAATATTTGCGTTTGATTGACGCTTATACACACGTTCAGGAAAAGGGCGAAGTATGTCCGGCAAATTGGGAAGAAGGTAAAGACGCAATGCAAGCTAACAGAGATGGTGTTGCTTCTTATTTAAGTGCTCATTAATTAATTTTTTTAGACGAAGGACCTTTTAAACAAAAGCTTATGATAACAGAATTGAATAGTGACAGTTTGAGTGAAGTAATTGCCAATAATCCAAAAGTAGTTGTACAATATATGGCGACCTGGTGTGGTAATTGTAGAATTATGAAACCAAAATTCAAAAAACTGTCTGGTGAAAATGAAGGCATGGAATTTGTTTTGGTAGATGCTGAGAAATTCCCTGAATCAAGAAAGTTGGCGCTAGTTGATAACTTGCCTACTTTTGCAACTTTTGTAAATGGTGAAAAGGTCAATCAGACACAAACCAATAAGTTTGAGGTATTGAAGGATCTGGTCAATGAAATCGTTTAAGTAATTAATCCAAAATAGACTATTATGAAATTACCTGTGATCAAACATTTGAGCACTTTTATAGAAAATAATGATGAAGATTATTTGGTGGAAGCCATTGAAGTTTTGGAAGACCTTACAGAGGTCAGTTCTCTAAAAGATGAGGAATTAGATGTTATAGGAGAGTTGATTTCAAATATGTATGGTGCGCTTGAAGTTCAAACCGAAGTGAAAAAAGGTACCCCAAAAAAGGAAGCGCTTAACAGTTTTATGAAAAGGGTTTTAGGCTCAATAGATCAGTAGTCATTCCTTAAGTTAATTTTATACAAAAACTCCCTAATTGTTTAGGGAGTTTTTTATTTTATGTAACTTTGGTTTAGAATTTAAAATAAACAGATTATGACAAAAATAGCGCTTAAAGGAACTCAGATTAAAACTGGAGGTAAGTTGCCAAAAGTAGGTAAAAAGGCTCCTAAATTTAAATTGGTTAAAACTGATCTTTCGAAGGCACGCCTAAAAGATTTTAAAGGGAAAAAAGTTTTACTCAATATCTTTCCCAGTATTGATACAGGTATATGTGCAGCATCGTTGCGTAAGTTTAACGAAACTGTTGCTAACAATGAGAATACTGTAGTCATAAACATTTCAAAAGATTTGCCTTTTGCTCATTCGCGGTTTTGTGCTGCTGAAGGGATAGAAAATGCAATCACATTGTCTGACTTTGCAAGTGGAAAATTTGGACGCAGATATGGAGTAACCATAAAAACAGGTCCGATGAAAGGATTGCTATCCCGAGCCGTGGTGGTAGTAGATGAAAATGGTATGGTTAAATACACTGAGCAAGTGCCAGAGATCGTTCAAGAACCTAACTACGAGGCCGCACTAGAAGCATTGAAATAAACTTTCAGGCCCGTTTCAACATTATATATGTAAAAAACATCGATGAATCATCAGGAAAATGGCTTTGTAAAGGGGAGGATCAAAAGTTTTAGATTCGCTTTAAAAGGTGTTTGGCTTTTGATCACTACCGAACACAGTATTATGGTTCAATTGACCATTGCTATCCTGATGACCTTCATTGGCTGGTGGTTACATATTTCAAAAAATGAATGGATATTTCAGATTCTCGCTATCGGACTCGTTCTGGTAGCGGAATCTTTAAATACTTGTATTGAGAAACTTTGTGATTTTGTTCATCCCGACCATCACAAAAAGATAGGTTTTATCAAAGATATTGCAGCTGGAGCCGTTAGCTTTGCAGCGATCACAGCTGTGATCATTGGCCTGATTATTTACTTGCCTAAATTTCTTTAGTTTTCATTTAATTTCGATTTGAATACGTAGGTTTGTAAGCTAAATTATTTATGTATTTTTGTGGCCTATGTCTAAAGGGAAAAAAACAACTTCCAGAACTAAGAAAAAGGTAAAAAAACCGTTGAAGATTGTGAGCTTTTTTAAAAGCCAGCAAACACATTTGGTTTTTGGGGTATTGGTCTTTTCTTCAGCGATTTTCCTTCTCATTTCTTTCTATTCATTTTTACAACATTGGAAAGAGGATCAAAGTATTTTAGATAGTTTTTCAGATAAATCTCTCAGTGCTAATAATTTGTTAGGAAAATTAGGGGCCAATTTGAGTAATTTTTTTGTCTTTGATGGTTTTGGAGTAGCTACCTTTATCTTTCCCATCTTATTATTTTTTTCAGGACTCTATATTATACTAAACATTCCCGTTAAACAATTGTTCAAATCTTGGTTCAATGGTCTATTGACAATGATTTGGCTTTCTTTAGGCTTGGCATATATAAGACCAGAATATCCTTTGATGGGTGGTAAAGTAGGGTATGAAATCAATGAATTTCTTCAAATTTATGCAGGAGGAATAGGAGTATTGCTAATTCTGTTGATTTCCTTATTTGTTTTTCTGATTGCAAGCTTTAAAATAACTCCGGCTAAGATTAAATCATGGATGCCGAAGCCTAAACCCAGAGTTAAAAAAGATCTGATTGTTGAGGAGGATATTACCCCAGATGGTTTTATTGCAGAAACAACTTATGACAGTTTAGAGAATGATCTTGAGTTGGAGTTAGATTCATTTGAGACACTGAGTACCGAACCGATTGAGAAGGAAACTGTAGTTCTTGAACCCAAGGTAACCATAACTGATGAGGAACAAATGGAAACAAAAAAGTCATCAGAAGTTAAATCTAATGAAGAAGAAGATATAGAAATCGTTGTAGAGGGTCCCGTAGTGGAAGAGCAGATAGAAAAAAATCTTGCCAATACTGCCGTGAAAGACTTTGGTGAATTCGATCCAAAACTGGAACTGTCTAATTATAAATTCCCTGAACTAAATCTGCTCAAAGACTATTCAAATGAAAATATACATATCAACAAGCAGGAATTAGAGAATAACAAAAACAGGATCGTTGAGACACTTAATAACTATAAAATAAGTATTGCCAGTATAAAGGCTACGATAGGACCTACAGTTACATTATATGAGATCGTTCCTGACGCGGGAGTAAGAATTTCGAAGATAAAAAACCTGGAAGACGATATCGCCTTGTCTTTATCGGCTTTAGGGATTAGGATTATAGCGCCTATACCAGGTAAGGGAACTATAGGAATCGAAGTGCCAAATAAGAAGCCTTCCATTGTTTCAATGAAATCAGTATTGTCATCTCAAAAGTTTCAGAATACAAAAATGGACCTACCTATTGCACTTGGTAAGACCATTTCAAATGAAACATTTGTCGTTGACCTGGCCAAAATGCCACATTTACTGATGGCCGGAGCAACTGGTCAAGGGAAATCTGTTGGGCTTAATGCTGTACTGGCTTCCTTGTTATATAAAAAACATCCGGCTGAAGTAAAATTCGTATTGGTAGATCCGAAAAAGGTTGAGCTAACCTTGTTCAATAAAATAGAAAGACATTATTTAGCCAAATTACCAGATACTGAAGAGGCGATTATTACAGATACCAAGGTGGTGATCAATACCCTTAATTCGCTGTGCATAGAAATGGATAATCGTTATGATCTGCTCAAAAATGCCTATGTAAGAAATATTAAAGAATACAATACCAAATTTATTGCACGCAAACTCAATCCTGAAAACGGGCATAAATTTCTACCATATATCGTATTGGTGATAGATGAATTTGCTGACCTTATCATGACGGCAGGTAAAGAGATAGAAGCACCCATTGCACGATTAGCTCAGTTGGCCAGAGCCATAGGGATACACTTGATCGTAGCTACCCAAAGACCATCTGTTAACGTTATCACGGGTATTATCAAAGCAAATTTTCCTGTAAGGGTAGCCTTTCGTGTGACATCAAAAATAGATTCGAGAACGATACTTGATTCCCAAGGTGCTGATCAACTCATCGGAAAGGGAGATATGCTTATTTCAACGGGAAATGAATTAACACGTTTACAATGTGCATTTATTGATACACCTGAAGTGGAGAATTTAACAGATTTTATAGGTTCTCAAAGGGCTTATGCCACTGCATATAATTTACCGGAATATGTTGGTGAAGAAAATGGCACAAGTATTGACATAGATATAGAGAGCAGAGATAAATTGTTTGAAGAAGCGGCTAAACTTGTAGTGATCGCACAACAGGGATCTGCATCACTATTGCAAAGAAAATTAAAATTAGGGTATAACAGAGCGGGGAGGATTATTGATCAGCTCGAAGCGGCCAACATAGTTGGCCATTTTGAAGGAAGTAAGGCAAGACAAGTACTTGTTACCGATATGGCTTCCCTCCAACAATTATTAGATGATGAACAAATGTAGATTAAGATTAGGGATATGGATGGGGCTACTATTGACTGTATTTTGGTCAAATCAAGCTCTGGCTCAAAATGACGGGGCAGCAAAATCCATTTTAGACAAGGCTTCTAATACGATGAGCGCCTATAGCAATTTATCTATGGATTTTGACTATGTTCTCGATAATAAGGCAGAAGATGTAAAACAGGAAATGTCAGGCGACGTAATGCTTGAAGGAGATAAGTATGTGGTGAACTTGTTTGGATCTACGCAGATTTTTGATGGTTCAAAGACCTATACGATCATCCCTGAGAATGAGGAAGTCAATATTTCTGATGCGGATGTTGATGAAGAGAATGCTTTTACTCCATCAAAATTTTACTCTTTTTATGAGTCTGGCTATACCTATACAATGGATGAATTGAAGCAGGTAAATGGTAAAAAGATACAGTTTGTAAAGCTAACACCCATTGACACAAATTCCGAAATTAGTCATATACTAGTAGGAATTGATACAAAAACAAATCATATTTATCAGGTTATTGAGATTGGTGTCAACGAAACACGTACGATTTTGACTGCAAAAAATATCAAAACCAATCAAGAAATCAACGGATCTGTTTTTTCTTTTGACCAAAAAAAATATGAAGAATTGGATTACATGATCAACAATTAAATTGATCATCAAGTAATGAATTGTGCTGTATGAAAATCTTAAACAGATATTTACTTAAGAGTTTTCTTGCACCCTTTTTAGCAACTTTTTTTATCATTCTGTTTGTTTTAATCATGCAGGCCTTATGGTTACAATTTGATAAAATTGCGGGAAAGGGTATTAGTTTGCTGATTATACTCAAATTTTTGGGGTATATGGCGCTGATGATGGTTCCAACAGCATTGCCCATAGCCATCTTGTTGTCATCCATCATGGCACTCGGAAATATGGCAGAGAATTATGAATTTGCCGCAGTTAAATCAGCAGGAATATCACTGCAAAGGTTTATAAGACCTTTGGTTATATTAATGTTGGTGCTTAGTTTTTCGAATTTCTTATTTCTCAATTATGTCTTTCCCTATGCCTCTTTAAAATCAAAGAACCTCATTTATAATATGAAAATGAAAGAGCCTGGCTTAGCGCTGGTCCCTGGAACTTTTAATACAGAGATTCCAGATTATAGTATCAAATTTGAAGAAAAGTATGGTGAAAATGAGAATTTTCTAAAGAATGTACTTATCTATGACCTGAGGTCAAATACAGTAAATAATAAGGTAATCACTGCTAAAAAAGGGGAGATCGTCTCTGAGGAGGGTAGTCGTTACTTGACACTTATTTTGGAAGATGGTTATTATGCTGAAGACATGATTGCGAATAGGACTACAGTTGAATCAAGGGCAAAGGCTCCTTTTACCAAGGCACGTTTTGATAAGTATGAGGTTAATATTGATGTTTCGAGTATTGGAGATTTTGATCCGGATGATGTGAAGTATAAAACGGGTAAAGAGATGCTTAGTCTGAACCAGTTAGATTTTTTTATAGACTCCCTGCAAACTCCCTATCATGAATTTGTCAATAATAGGGCAAATCGTGTCTATAAGACTTTAAAGGGGAACATGCTGATGATTGATACGGTGGGAGGTGAGCCTATAAAACCTGAGCTCATTGAGAATTTTAATGAAAAAAATAAAAAACTTGTTGCTCAAAATGCGCTAATTGCTGTACAGGGGAATCTGGAGAATTTGAAAAGTTTTAAAGAAACTTTAAAAGACAAACGAAAAATTCTTAATGGATATAATGTCGAGTTTCACAAACGAATAGCATTCTCCATTGCATGTCTGGTGTTATTCTTTGTAGGTACGCCCCTGGGATCGATTATTAGAAAGGGTGGTTTTGGATTTCCGATGATTATCGCGATTTCCATTTTTGTGATCTATTTCTTTATTTCAACATTTGGAAAGAATATGGCGGAGTCAAATACAGTGTCTCCATTTATTGGAGGATGGTTAGCTACTTTTATATTAGTGCCATTTGGGGTGTTATTGATGATCAGGGCAACCAAGGATAAAGGTCTTTTCAATTTGGATGCATTTTTGCAGCCTATGGTTAATTTCTTTAATAAAATATTTAAATTAGAAAAAAAATAATTCGGGATTTATGGAGAATAAAACGAAGTCTGTTATTAAACTTAATACCATAGAGGAAGCCATTGAAGACATTAGAGCTGGTAAAATGATCATTGTTGTGGATGATGAGAGTAGAGAAAATGAAGGTGATTTCGTAGCTGCTGCTGAAATGGTGACGACCGAAATGATCAATTTTATGGCTACTAATGGACGGGGATTAATCTGTGCACCTTTAACAGAAACAAGATGTGAAGAACTGGATCTTGAATTGATGGTGGGTAAAAATACGGTATTGCACAACACCCAATTTACGGTGTCTGTTGATTTGATCGGCCATGGTTGTACAACTGGAATTTCTGCACATGATCGGGCGAAAACAGTGAAAGCACTGACCTTGAAAGATACAAAAGCAGAGGATCTTGGAAGACCGGGACATATTTTCCCATTAAGAGCAAAAGAAGGAGGTGTTTTAAGAAGAACCGGGCATACAGAAGCTGCGATTGATTTGGCCAGATTGGCTGGTCTTCAACCTGCAGGACTCTTGGTGGAGATCCTTAATGAGGATGGAACTATGGCACGCTTACCTCAATTGATAAAAGTGGCTAAAAAATATGACCTTAAGATTGTATCTATAGAAGATCTTGTGGCATACAGAATGAACCATGATTCCTTAATTGATAAAATTGAAGATTTTAGTGTAGATACAAGGTTTGGAAAGTATTGTCTAAGAGCCTATAAGCAAACAACCAACGGGCAGATACATCTGGCGCTTACCAAGGGAAGTTGGGAAATTGGTGAAGAGGTGCTTGTAAGGGTGAATTCAACCTTGATCAATAATGATATTGTGGGGACACTAATGAACAACCCTGACGATAAACTAGCCAAAATGTTTGACATTATAAATATGGAGGGTAAAGGCGCCGTCGTATTTATCAATCAGGAATATCCCTCTTTCGATCTGATCAACAGATTGAAACATCTAAAAAACAGAGAGATGGGAAAGGATGGTCCCGAGCCTTTGCTGAAAATGGATGAAAAGGATTTTGGAATAGGAGCTCAAATTCTTCATGATCTAAATATCAATAAGATCAAGTTAATTTCTAACAGTAAGTATTCTGGCAAACGGGTAGGGATGATAGGTTACGGGCTGGAAGTAGTTGATTATGTTTCTTTTTAGATAATCCGTAAGGATTTTTGTATTTTGTATTGGTGAATTTGTTTCGAAAAATATTGTACCCCATTTCCCTTTTATATGGACTCGTCATTAGTATTAGGAATAAAGCCTTTACTATTGGATTTTTAAGTTCAAAGTCTTTTGATATACCTATAATAGCGGTGGGGAATCTTAATGTTGGAGGGACAGGTAAATCTCCAATGATAGAGTACCTGATTCGACTTTTTCTTGAATCTTATCATACAGCAGTCTTAAGCCGGGGATATGGAAGGAAAACAAAAGGATTCTTTTTGGCTGAACCTGATTGTTCTGCCTTGGAACTGGGAGATGAACCTTACCAATTTTATCGAAAGTTTAAGAATTTGGATATAGCAGTTGATGAAAAAAGGGTGAGAGGAATTGAAACGTTGAGAGAACTAAAGCCTGACCTTGAACTTGTATTACTGGATGATGCTTTTCAGCATAGGCATGTTAAAGCAGGCTTATATATACTTTTGACAGCTTTCGACAATTTGTATGTGGATGATTTTCTATTACCTACAGGTGATTTAAGAGAGCGTAAAAAAGGTGCAGATAGGGCCGATTTGATCGTGGTGAGCAAATGTCCTCAAACTTTGAGTAAAATAGAGCGTTTGGAAATCATAAAAAAAATTGCTCCTAAAAAACATCAGGAAGTTTTCTTCAGTTCAATTGCTTATGACGACCAAATATATGCTAATGATCATACGATTCAGCTAAATGAATTAGAACAATGGAAAATACTACTGGTTACTGGAATTGCAAATCCAAAACCTTTATTAGCGTTTCTTCAAAAAAATAAATTAGATGTTGAACATATAAAATTTGCTGATCACCAGTTTATTGGTGATAAAGATCAAAGGCGAATTGCATCCAGGTTTGATTCTATAAAAGACAAAAACAAACTAATTCTTACAACAGAAAAGGACTTTGTTAGAAATTTTCTCAATACCACACTTCCCATCTATTATTTGCCCATCAAAACAAATATGTTGGAAGGGGAAAATAAGTTTAATGAAATAATTCAAAATTATGTACGAAAAAATTAAAGAGACCGCCAGGTTTTTAATGGATATAGGTTTAGACAAACCTGAAATTGGCATTGTATTAGGAACAGGTCTTGGAGGTATCGTGAAAATGATCAATATAGAGAAGAAAATCCCATACCATGACATCCCAAACTTCCCCGTAAGTACTGTCTCGGGGCATTCAGGTACTTTAATTTATGGGGAGTTATCGGGGAAGAAAGTGGTCGCCATGCAAGGCCGGTTCCACTATTATGAAGGCTGGGAAATGACTGAAGTCACCTTTCCTATTCGTGTAATGAAGTTACTTGGAATAGAGAAATTAATGGTGTCTAATGCTTGTGGAGGAGTTAATCCAGAATTCAAAGTGGGCGACGTCATGATTATTACCGATCATATCAATATGATGCCGGAACACCCCTTGCGCGGTGAAAATGAAGAAAGATTTGGCCCTCGCTTTGTCGATATGCATCAGCCTTATAGCTTGAAAATGATCAGATTGATGAAATCTATTGCTATTGAGAATAAAATAAATGTAAAGGAAGGTGTGTATCTCGCCTTACAAGGACCCACTTTTGAAACACCGGCAGAGTACCGTATGGTGAAACTCATGGGAGCAGATGCAGTGGGTATGAGTACTGTACCTGAGGTAATCGTGGCCAAACATATGGGTATGGAATGTTTTGGGTTATCAGTGATCACTGACCTTGGCATTGAAGGAAAAATTGAAGAAGTTTCTCACGAGGCTGTCCAGATAGCGGCCAAATCATCTGAAAATATGATCAGTAAACTTGTTGAAGAATTTATCGGAAGATTATAAGGCTAAAAAGTAATAAAGCACTTCCGGTTACAGAAGTGCTTTAGCTTACTAACTCAAAATTAATCATTAATGAAGAACAAAATTTTGTGAGGAATTTTGTCTGTTTCGAAATTACGAAATTATTAATTTATTGACAAACAAATTGCCAATTAAATTGACAATTTAGTTAATTTTTCCTTTTTTTATTGTGAATACGCATGTTATTTGAGTCATAAATTGCTTAAAAGAAAATGAGGAAAATATGATAGAGTGAGGTGTTCACATGAAAAAAGCACCTCAGTATAAAGGTGCTTTTAGCTTACTAACTCAAAATTAATCATAATGAAAACAAAATTAGTGGGGAATTTTGCTTCGGAATAATAAGTGCAAATCTTATGCCAAAATCGATTAATAATGTTAAAATTTTATTAAGAAATGGGTTTTTTATCAAATTAAAACCTAAGTAAAGATTTTTGAAAGGATTTTTTCAATAATTCACAATTGTCATAAAAATTAAACTTGATTTTAAGTAAATATGGGATACCCATAACTTAAAAGCACCCCTTTATGGAGGTGCTTTTAGCTTACTAACTCAAAATTAATCATACGAAGTCAAAATTAATGGGGAATTCTGCTTCATTACCTATATATCAAAATCTGTACCAAATTTTCAAAAACCAGTTAATAAAATGTTAATTTCGTTAATTTTCTATACTAAATGCTTTTCTGCCCTATAAGAGGATCGCACCAAGGCACCACTTTCAACATATTTAAAACCTAGTTCAAGTCCAATTTCTTTGTATTTCTCAAATTGAGCGGGAGTGATAAACTCATGTACAGGAAGATGCTGCTTGCTAGGCTGTAGATATTGACCAATAGTTACAATATCAACCTTTGCTTTATGCAGATCATGAAGGGTCTCTATTACCTCTTCCTCTTTTTCTCCTAGACCAAGCATGATTCCTGATTTAGTTCTTTGCTGTCCTGAATCTTTAAGGTAGGTCAGTACTTCCAGACTTCGGTCATATTGAGCCTGAATTCTAACTTCTCTTGTCAGGCGTCTAACCGTTTCAAGATTGTGAGAAATGACCTCGGGTGCCACTTCAATAATTCGATCAATATTTTTTTTGATTCCTCTGAAATCAGGTATCAATGTTTCCAGAGTTGTATTTGGATTTGTTCTTCTGATGGCTTCAACGGTTTCTGCCCAAATAATCGACCCTCCGTCTTTCAAATCATCTCTATCTACAGAAGTGACTACGGCGTGCTTTATTTTCATTAAATGTATCGAACGCGCTACCTTTTCCGGTTCATCCCATTCAACGGTTTCGGGTTTTCCTGTTTTAACTCCGCAGAATCCGCATGAGCGGGTGCAAATATTACCAAGTATCATAAAGGTAGCAGTTCCCTCTCCCCAACATTCACCCATATTAGGACAACTTCCACTCGTACAAATAGTGTTCAAATTATATTTATCCACCAAATTTCTCAGGTCTTTATACTTTTTCCCCACAGGAAGTTTCACCCTAAGCCAGTCTGGTTTTTTAGTTCTAGGAACAATCACTGAATTCTCCGACATATTTTTATCGCTTTAAGTTTGCAAATTTACAAAGAAATATATTAAACCAATCTCAGGAATCCGGAAGTCTTGGTTGATTTGAGGAACCAAATTTTTATTTATTTGAATTTGATTGCATACACTTGATGAGCAACCCTATTTGCCCCAAGTGATAGAGATCATGATGCAGCATGCCTTGTATGAGAAAGGTATATGGATAATTACCTTTAAAATCAGTATCAAAATATAGCTCATTTAGAAAAGCATCATTTTGTTGCTTGAGTAGATCAAGAAGTTTCGAGAGGCTTTCATTATATTTCTGAAGAATTTTATCCTTACCCAGTTCTTGTAGTTCCTGATGGCTCTTCCAATTGCTTGCATCCTGATCTGTAATACTTCCCTTGCCTGTTTTGATTTTTAGGATAGTTTCCAGCCGCCAGGTTGTTAGATGTGAGATGATTTCTGCGATGCTGTGCATGCCTTGGGTCTTATAAAAGAATTCAGCGGCAGATAGCCCATTTACTTTTTTTTCAAAATTTGAACCGATCCAGCCATTTCCATGATGAATTTGCACCATTTGATCGATGAGTGCTTTTATGAGCTGTTGCATTATCGAATTGTTTAAAAAATTTAGGGTGTATTATCAATCACTCTTTCACATTCTTAAATTTTTATAAAAAAGCGCCTTTGATCATAACTCTTTCTATCAAATTGCTTCCAAAGGCATAGGGAATAAAATGATAGGAAGGAATGTCTTTGGTAATGATAAAGTTAGCATATTTACCTTTCGTGATACTACCGTGAGATGAACTGATTCCCATGGCATAAGCACCATTAATAGTAGCGGCATTGATGGCCTCTTCAGGAGTCATTTTCATTTTGATACAGGCTGTGGATACCACAAAATTCATGTTGCCGCTGGGAGTAGATCCAGGATTGAAATCAGTCGCCAAGGCAATGGGCAGACCTTCATCTATCATTTTCCTTGCAGGAGTATAAGGTATACTGAGAAAATATGAACATGAAGGTAAAGCAACCGGCATCACTTCGGTCTTTTTTAAAACGTCAATGTCTTCCTGCTTCATGATTTCTAAATGATCAACACTCAAGGCCTTATTTTTTACCCCGATTTGCACTCCTCCAATACTGTTAAACTGATTCACATGGATTTTAGGGATGAGACCAAACTTTTTTCCAGTTTTCAGGATTTTTTCAGTCTGCTTGACATTAAAATAACCTAATTCACAAAAAACATCTATAAAATCAGCCAGATGATCTGCGGCAACTTCTGGAATCATTTTTTTACAGATGAGATCGACATAATCATCCGGATTGTCTTTAAAATCTGTAGGAAATGCATGTGCTCCCAAAAAAGTCGCCTTGATTGTGATCGGAAAAGAGGAAGCAAGCGTTTTGATAACCTTTAGCATTTTGATCTCGGAATCGGGTGTAAGCCCATAGCCAGATTTGATCTCAACAGCCCCGGTACCCAGTTTCATGATTTCTTGAAGGCGCTGAGAAGATTGTTCAAATAATTCCTGCTCAGTACTCATTTGTAATTTTTTTGCTGAATTCAATATTCCACCTCCTCGAGAGGCGATTTCTTCATAGCTGAGCCCATTGATACGATCCACGAATTCTGTCTCACGGTGACCGGCAAAGACAATATGGGTGTGGGAATCACACCAGGTCGGAAGAATGCTATGACCTCTGGCATCGATTACCTGGTCTGCATTGAAATCCTTGAGCTCAGACATTGGCCCAAAATCTTCTATTCTTTCATTGTCAACTCTGAGAAAGGCGTTTTTGATGCATGGGAGTTCTTTCATAGAAGCACCGGATACTTTGACAATAGATTGGTCTCTTATTTGAATGAGTTCTTTTATGTTGAAGAATAAGGTTTTCATATGGCTAAAAGCAAGGTTTGAACAGCTAGGCTAATTTAGCTATTTAATCTTTTGATTGTAAAGAATTATGTAACAAAAGTTCAGTCAAAAAGGCCCATATAAGTAGATAGATAATTATCTTTGTCAAAATTTTTAGAATATGAGTAGAGCCATATATATCGCTACAGGAGAAGCTGAAAGTGGAAAATCAATCATTACTTTAGGATTGATGCGAATTCTTCTTGGAAGAACCAGGAAAGTAGGATATTTCAGGCCTATTATCGAAGTTACTGATAAGACCAAAAAAGATAACCATATTGAAACTGTTCTGACGCATTTTAAGCTTGACATGGAGTATGATGAATGTTATGCTTTAACCGGAGCAGAAGTCATTAAGAAAAAAGCAAAAGGGAATGATGGTGATATTCTGGATATTATCATTAAGAAATATAAAGCCTTGGAAGACAGGTTTGACTTTATCCTGGTAGAAGGAACTGATTTTTCGGGTGATGCAGTATTTGTGGAATTGGATATGAATGCTGTGATCGCTAAGAATCTTGGTATTCCTGTTATACTGGTTGGTAATGGGAAAGATAAGAACGTAGAAGAATTGGTTACGAATCTGAATCTTGCTTATGATTCTTTTTTGGATAAGGAGGTAAAAGTACTAGGAATTGTTGCGAACAAGGTTGAAGAGCCGTTTTTAGAATCAGTGGCTCAATCACTCGCTGAAGCGGTTGAAGAAAAAATATTTATTGGGGTGATACCCATGATTAAAAGTCTGAATAATCCTACGATAAAAGAGATTGTTGATAATTTAAATGCAGATATTTTGATTGGGGAAGCACAACTCGATAATCAGGTTGAAACTTCTGCGGTGGGTGCTATGCAGTTGAGAAACTTTCTGGTCCATCTTAAACCAAATTGCTTGGTGATTACTCCGGGAGATAGGGCTGATATTATCCTCACTTCGCTTCAGGCAAGTATATCTGATAATTATCCGAAGATCGCCGGCATTTTGCTCACCGGTGGACTGCTGCCCGAAGAACCGATCATGAAATTAATTCAAGGCTTAAAAGAGGTGGTACCAATTCTTGCCATTGAGCATGGAACTTTTGAAGTGGCCAATCAAATTGGCGCGATCAGGTCACATATTTACCCGACCAATGACCAACGTATTTATACCTCTCTGAATACTTTTGATAAGCATATGGATATAAGTGATTTGATTAGGAAGTACCTGACATTTAAGCCTAAAGGATTGACTCCTAGAATGTTTCAATACGATCTGTTGAAAAAGGCACAGAAAGTCAAAAAGCATATCGTTTTGCCTGAAGGAACGGATGATCGAATTTTATTGGCTGCAGCTCGTTTAACAGTACTTGATATTGTAGACATTACTTTGTTAGGATCTAAAAGCAGTATAGAGGAAAAGATCAATGAATTGGGAATTAGTATGAATCTAGAAAAGGTACAGATCCTCGATCCTTTGTCATCACCTCAATTTGAAGATTATGTCAACACTTTTTATGAATTGAGAAAGCACAAAAACGTCAATATGAATATGGCCCATGATATGATGCAGGACGTTTCCTTTTTTGGAACAATGATGGTCTATAAAGGAGATGCAGACGGTATGGTATCAGGTGCTGTGAATACTACTCAGCATACGATACGACCAGCCTTGCAATTTATCAAAACCAAGCCAGGTGTATCTGTAGTTTCATCAGTATTCTTTATGTGTCTGGATGATAGAGTCTCTGTGTTTGGCGATTGCGCGATCAACCCGAATCCAACAGCCGAACAATTGGCTGAGATCGCTATTTCTTCAGCTGACTCAAGTGCAGCTTTTGGTATAGAACCAAAGGTGGCGATGCTTTCTTATTCATCAGGATCTTCAGGACAGGGAGCAGAAGTTGACAAAGTAAGGAAGGCTACCGAAATTGTAAAGCAACTTCGACCTGATATTATGATCGAAGGTCCGATACAATATGATGCAGCTGTAGATATCAATATAGGAAAGAAAAAAATGCCTGGTTCAAAAGTGGCAGGAGAGGCCAGTGTGTTGATCTTCCCCGATCTCAATACCGGGAATAATACCTATAAGGCGGTTCAAAGAGAAACAGGAGCTATTGCTATTGGTCCTATGTTGCAGGGTTTGAATAAACCTGTTAATGACCTGAGTCGAGGTTGTACGGTAGACGATATTTTCAATACAGTCATCATTACAGCGATTCAGGCACAATAGCTTTGTCATAGAGCTTAAACAAGGGACTCTGGAAGGAATCGCAGGATAGGTCGTATATGCCCGAGAATTCTTTGAAGGCTAATTTAAATACAAACAGAATCATACTTATGAAAATATTAGTGATCAATTCGGGGAGTTCCTCCATTAAGTTTCAACTGATAGAAATGCCTGAAAAAAAAGTCCTGGCATCGGGAATGGTAGAAAGAATTGGACTGGACCAGTCTAAAGTACAACTCAAGGTTCAGGGAAAGAATATTGAAGAAATCAAAGAGATTCCAAACCACGAGCAGGGCTTGGAATTGGTAGCAAAAATGCTTCTAGAGCCCTCATTAGGACTTCTAAAGAATGCGGATGAGATTGATGCGGTTGGTCACAGAGTGGTCCACGGGGGAAGCACTTTTTCAGAAACTGTAGTGATCAATGAGGAGGTCAAGGGAAAGATCAAAGAGTTGTTTAGTCTTGCGCCTTTACATAATCCTCATAATTTCAAAGGTATAGAAGTCTCTGAAAAAATATTTAAACGTGCTACTCAAATTGCTGTTTTTGATACTGCCTTTTTTCAAAGTATTCCGGAGGAGGCTTATCGCTATGCCATTCCCGAAAAATTCTATATAGAAAATCAAATAAGAACCTATGGTTTTCATGGAACAAGTCATAAATATGTTTCAGAGCAGGCTATTAAATATTTAAACAAGGACCATTCAAAGGTAATCACTGTTCATCTTGGCAATGGCTGCAGTATTACTGCCGTCAAAAATGGTAGAAGTATAGAACATTCTCTGGGTTTTGGCCCGATGAATGGCTTGGTAATGGGAACCCGCAGTGGAGATATTGACCAATCAGTGATCTTTTATATGATGGATGAACTAGGCTATAGTTCTGAAGAGGTAAAGAAGATTCTTCAGGAAGAAAGTGGTATGCTCGGACTTACCGGATATAGCGATCTCCGAGAGATCGAGATGAAGGCAGAAGAGGGAGATCAGAGATGTATCCTGGCCTTGAAGATCAACGCGCATAGGGTGAAAAAATATATAGGGGCTTATACCGCAGTTTTGAATGGACTTGACGCTTTGGTATTTACGGCTGGAATCGGAGAGAATTCAGATGTGTTGAGAAATTTGATTTGTTCAGATATGGAGTATCTTGGAATTCGACTTGATGGGGATAAAAATATAGTCCGCAGAAAAGACCTTCGTGAAATACAAACTTCCGATGCCGCTGTAAAAGTCATCGTTATCCCTACCAATGAGGAAATTGAAATTGCCATACAGTCTTATCAACTTATTGGAGCCACGAGCTGAATCAAAAGATAGATCAAAAACCATAATTTTTCAAGCATTTTTACGATTAACAGGAATTGGTTAAATTAGCGCGAATTAAATAAGCTAATGCGCCTATGTCTATCCCTAATAAAAATGAATATCCTGTTTTTTATACACCTTACATAGAGATCCTGGATGGGGCTTCAGGTCTATTGGAACATTTGGAAGCTTCCCTTGAACTCTTTGAACAAATCCTTTATGAGGTCAAAGAAGAAAAATACGAATACAGGTATCAGGAAGGAAAATGGACGATTAAGGAGATCGTACAACACCTGATCGATGCAGAACGGGTATTTGTCTATAGGACGCTTAGGTTTTCAAGAAAAGATGAAAAACCTTTGCCGGGGTTTGAGGAGAATTCCTATGTTTCGAATTATGATATTAATCAACGTGATTTTAATAACCTGCTAGATGAGTTTTGCTTATTGAGAAGGTCAACCATATTAATGTTTCAGGATTTTGACAATGCAATTTTGAATTTACAGGGTACAGTAGACGGTAATTCAATTTCTGTAAGGGCCTTGGGTTTTATTTGCAGTGGCCATGTACTGCATCATTTAAAAGTAATTGAGGAACGATATTTATAATTTGGCATTATCCGGTTACATTAATTTCATCATTAGCAGTATTCCTTTTTGGGAATTTTCACTGAAGAATAATGAACAATTGAATATGGTGATTTAAGTATTTTGCCAATATGCCGGTGATTAAAAATAAAAGTTTTAATAATTTGAGTTGAAACGATGACAAAAGAAAAAGAAGAGAACGCATTGAACAGCTATGATGCCATTGTTATTGGTACCGGAATATCCGGAGGATGGGCGGCCAAGGAACTTTGCGAGAATGGACTTAAGACACTTGTTCTGGAAAGAGGAAGAATGGTAAAGCACGTAGTAGATTATCCAACAATGCATAAAGAGAATTGGGATTTTAAGCATCGTAACCGATTGTCTGTTGAAGAAGCAAAAAGACAGGAAAAACAGTCGAGAACTGGCTATACAACCGCGGAAGAGACCAAGCATTGGTTTGTTGATGATATAGACCATCCTTATTCAGAAACCAAGAGGTTTGACTGGATGCGGGGCTATCATGTTGGAGGAAGATCAATCACCTGGGGGAGGCATTCTTATCGCTTGAGTGAAATGGATTTTGAAGCCAATAAAAAGGACGGATATGGGGTAGACTGGCCTATAAGGTACAACGATATAGCTCCCTGGTATGATAAGGTGGAAGAATATATCGGCGTGAGCGGAACTAATCTGGGTTTAAAACAATTGCCAGATGGGAAATTTTCAGAACCCTTAGCATTCAATTGTGTGGAGGCCGATCTTGCTGAAAGAGTAGCTGAAAAAATGGATGGCCGAGTGATCACCCAAGGTCGAGTGGCGCATATAACTGGCGAGGCAGAACACGAAGGAAGAAGTAAGTGCCAATTCCGAAATCGTTGTATGAGAGGATGCCCGTTTGGTGGCTATTTCAGTAGTAATGCCTCAACGTTGCCTGCAGCCGAACGAACAGGGAATATGACACTTCGACCTAATTCAATAGCCTATGAGATTGTGTATGATGAGCAAACGAATAGAGCTATCGGGGTAAAAGTGATTGATACAGAAACGAAGGAAAAACTATTTTTTGAGGCTCAGATTATTTTTTGCTGTGCTTCGTCAATTGCTTCCAATGCGATTCTCATGCAATCAAAATCAGAGAGATTTCCAAATGGCTTGGGCAATGACAGCGGTGAACTGGGACATAGTATTATGGATCACCATCTGGGTGTTGGCGCCTATGCATTGGTAGATGAACATCAGGATGATTATTATATTGGCAGGAGACCAGGAGGAATGTATATTCCGAGGTTCAGAAACCTGGACGAAGCATCGAAACGATCTGATTATATTAGAGGTTATGGTTATCAAGGGGCAGCAAGCAGAAGAAACTGGCGAAGAGCCGTGGCTGAATTGAGTTATGGAGAATCTATGAAAGACGACTTGGTGAAACCAGGACCCTGGGTCATAGGGATCACAGGTTTTGGCGAGTGTTTACCTTATCATGAGAATAAGATTTCACTAAATTATGAAAAATTGGACCAATGGGGGCTGCCAACAATTAATTTTGACGTAGAGTTTAAGGAAAATGAAAAAGTAATGCGAAAGGATATAAAAGAAGAAGCGATTGCGATGCTTAAGGCAGCGGGACATACAAAGGTGATGGGCTTTGACAACCCGAATCAATTTGCTCCGGGCCTTGCCATTCATGAAATGGGCGGTGCGAGAATGGGTAGAGATCCAAAGACTTCTGTTCTAAATAAATATAATCAGATACATACAGTTCCTAATGTGTATGTCACAGATGGAGCTTGTATGACTTCTTCAGGATGTCAGAACCCATCATTGACTTATATGGCCTTAACCGCAAGGGCAGCAAATCACGCTGCCATGGAATTTAAAAAGAATCATAAAGCGTAAGTTATGCACAGGAGAGATATCATAAAGGGACTAGCACTAAGCTTTGGCTATGTTGTAGCAGCTCCTACTATTGTAAGTGTTTTAAAATCATGTACGGTTAAAAGTGACACCTGGCCCGCTGTTTATTTCAATGAAAAAGAACAGCATTTTGTCACTCATTTGGTAGATATCATATTACCCGCGACAGACACCCCAGGCGGATTGGATGTGAATTTGCCACAGTTCATTGATATGATGAGTCAGGATATGTTTAGCCCTGAGGAAAAAAATATATTTAAAGAAGGTAGCGAGATCTTTGCATCGAGATTTAAGGACAAGTTTGGCAAAGATATAGGCGGTTCTAGCAGAGATGAAATAGCAGAATTATTTGCCTCCTATTTCGACCTCCCAGCCGAGGAGCAGGGAAAGGTAAGTTACATGCAATCAAAGACAATTGATGAGGTTGATGAAGAAGAAAGAGATCATTACAAAATGTATAAATTTTTATTAAACATAAGAAGCCTCTCACTTTTCGGCTATTTCACTTCTGAAAAGGTTGGGAAGGAAGTACTGAATTTTGATCCAATACCTGGCAGATATATCCCATGTATACCCGTTTCAGAAATTGGGAATGCATGGACCATTTAAAATCAACCACAATCTCTATATAAAATGCAATTCAAACTAACCATGCTCATTGTCGGATTATTAAGTCTTTTAGGCTTTACATACTATCAATTCCAAAAACCGAAACAAGAAACAGATCAGGTGAAAGTAGCATTTGAAATAAAATCTAAACTAGGTGAAGGTGCTTTTTGGGACCATCATCATCAAAGGTTATATTGGGTTGATATCGTTGATAAAAAAGTCCATATCTATGATCCGGCAACGAAAAAGGATATAGAATTTGACGCTCCTTCAAGCGTTGGCACCGTGGTTCCAAAAAATAAGGACGAAGCGGTAATTGCCCTTGAGGATGGAATTTATATGCTCAATACAAATACAGGAATTATTACTTTATTATCGGATGTTGAAGCCTATATGACCTATAATAGATTTAACGATGGAAAGTGTGATCCAAATGGAAATCTATGGGTTGGTTCCATGCATTGGGAACAATCGGCCCCCAAAGCCAATCTTTACAAGGTGGAACCCACTGGCCATACCACTAAAATGCTTGATAGCGTAACTATCTCAAATGGAATTGTTTGGACCTCAGATAAGAAGACCATGTACTATATCGATACACCGACAGGCCATATTCGCGCTTTTGATTTTGACCCTAGTGAGAGTACGATTTCCAATGAAAGGATAGCGGTGGTCATTCCTGAAACCCTTGGTTTTGGTGATGGAATGACTATTGACGAGGAAGATAAATTATGGGTAGGATTATGGAATGGAAATGCTGTAGCTCGTTTTGATCCCTTAACAGGGACTTTACTTGAAAAAATTGAAGTTCCTGCGCATAATGTGACTTCTTGTTCTTTTGGAGGTGAAAATTTTGACACCTTGTATATTACAACTTCAAGCTTAGATATGAATGAAGAAGAAAGTAAGAAGTATCCGTTGGCGGGTTCTTTGTTTGAAGTTAAACCGGGAGTGAAAGGTGTTGCAGGTAATTTTTTTGATCAATAATTATGATTATTCAGGTGATAGGCGTAAGTGGCTGCGGTAAAACGACAATTGCACAAAAATTGTCAGCATCAATAGGTCTTCCTTATTATGATGCCGATGATTTTCATCCACAGGCAAATATTGAAAAAATGAGTAGTGGAAAAGCGCTCGATGATGATGACAGGGCTTCATGGCTAAAAACCCTTTCCATAAACTTGCAACAATGGGAAAAGGAGGGCGGTGCTATTTTAGCCTGTTCGGCCTTAAAAGAGAAATACAGAAAGGTGTTAGCCCAAGATCTTGATGATTGTCATTGGATCTTTCTAAATGGCTCCTATGAACTGATTCTGGAAAGAATGAACAAAAGAAAGGGTCATTATATGAGTGGTGAAATGCTCAAGTCTCAGTTTGAAGCACTTGAGGTTCCCACTTACGGTATCTCTATTGATATACAAAAATCTCCTGAGGAGATCATAGAAATAATAAAGTCAAGTCTATGAGTGATAAAAAGAGCGAATTTGGTGTTTTTGGCCTAGGGGTAATGGGTAGCAGTATCAGTTTAAATATTGCTGACAAGGGATATGAATTATCTGTTTTTAACAGGGCTGAAGGAGGAGAGGAAACTGTTGTGAGTGATTTTCTTTCAGCAAATGCTGATAGAGAAAATATACAGGGGTTTACCGACCTGGAGAATTTTATAGCGTCAATGGCCATGCCAAGAAAGATACTGATCATGATCAAAGCGGGGCCAACAGTTGATCTGGTTTTAAACAATTTGCTTCCTTTACTTTCAAGTGGTGATATTATTATAGATGGAGGTAACTCACACTATTTAAATACCAAAAGAAGGTTTGAATTGGCTCAGAGCCATGGAATTGAGTTTATAGGTGCAGGAATTTCGGGCGGGGAAGAAGGCGCCAGAAAAGGCCCTTCAATTATGCCAGGAGGAAAAAGAGAGAGTTATAAATTGGTCTCAGAAGTATTGGAATCTATAGCAGCGAAAGATGATTTTGGAAAGACTTGCTGCACCTACATAGGCCCTGAAGGTTCTGGGCATTTTATCAAAATGGTGCATAATGGCATTGAATATGTGGAAATGCAGTTACTGGCCGAATTATACGCTTTGATGTCAATCAACATGTCAAATGAAGACATTGCAAAAGTGTTTGAAAGTTGGAATCAAGGAGCTCTATCCAGTTATTTGTTGGAGATCACTGTGCACATATTAAGGAAGAAGGAAGGGGATAAGTATTTACTTGATCTGATTCTCGACAAGGCAGGGAATAAAGGAACTGGTTCCTGGTCAAGTAAAGCGGCCTTTGATCTGGGTATTCCCAATACCATGATGTCTTCTGCAGTGTTCGCCAGGTATATTTCTTCTTTTAAAAATTCCCGTATAAAAATGTCGGGTTTGGTTGATTTAAAGCCTAAAATGAAGAAAGATATAAACATCGAATCACTTGAAAAGGCTTACGAATTCGCCAGGTTGATCAATCATCAGCAAGGGTTTAAACTCATGCAATTGTCTTCTGATACCTATAAGTGGGACCTAAATTTTTCAGATATAGCAAGAATTTGGTCTAATGGATGCATTATAAAATCTCATCTCATGAATGAGCTGCATAGTGAATTTCGATGTTGTACCGATCTGTTTGATATGGATCTTGTGACTGATAAATTGATCAATGGTGAATTATTCTTAAATGAAACACTTGTGCTAGCTTTAAATAAAAGAGTTTCAATACACTGTTTTTCAAGTGCTTATAATTACTGGGTAGCTATGACTACAAAGAATTTACCGGCAAATTTAATTCAAGCTCAAAGAGATTTTTTCGGGGCACATACTTATCAAAGAGTTGATGCACCTGAATCGGAATTTTACCATACCCAGTGGTAAAAATATACAATTAGGGTGTTTAACTTACTATGATTAAATCCTGTGTATAGATGTTATATATATCGGGTATTAGAGTTGATATATAATAAAACAGTCATTTTTTCCGTTAATTATAAAAAATTGCGAAGAAATGAAAAATGACAGAATCGGACTTTCCAAAGGGTCTGATAAAAAAAAGCGCAGCCAAAAGGAAATCTTTAAAAGTAAGTCGCATCAACTTGACGAAAAGGAATACGAAGAATACTATAACAGAATCAGACAGTTAAGCCGAGGTCTATGATCAATTATTTTTATAGAAATCCTTTACATAAGCCAGTTTCTGGTTATGCGTCATATTCTCAGATGTCTTAGTGTCTTTTAGCTTTATTGCCATTTCAGGTATACCCAAGATAAGTTTTTCAAGTTTTAATTTCATCTGTGCCGGTCCGAACAAAAGGATCTCATCAGCTTTTGATAATTCCCGAACAACACGTTGAAGGTATTTTTGTGTATACTCCTTAACCCTGTTTTCTTTTCCCTTTTCATCCACGAGGTATTGATCTCCAAATCTTCCGAATTGCTTGGTTTCACCTTCAATCCGTATCCGGGTTTCAATATCTGAATAAATAGTTTTTGAGTTAATAGCATTACTTGTCAAAGTGATCAAGTCTGCTTCCTTTTGATCGATCCAAATTCCTACTCTACGCATAACGGAACAATTTAGTTAATACTCAATTTTATCTTCCTTATCTTCCCAAGCCTTAAAGGCCTTCATAGCCAATTCTCTATTAATTTGTTCAAATGGAATAGTTCTTTTACCTGGTTCCAAATCCAGTTCTTCATAAATAAAATTATCATCAAAGCCAATTTTGGCGGCGTCGGTTTTGCTACAACCGTAATACACTTTTTTAGGTCGGGCCCAATATATGGCTCCCAAACACATCGGGCAAGGTTCACAACTGGTGTATAAAATACAATCATCAAGTTGAAATGAATTCAAAGCTTTACAGGCTTCTCTGATCGCCATTACTTCAGCGTGAGCAGTAGGATCATTTGTAGAAGTCACTTTGTTATTTCCTTTGCCAATTACTTTTCCATCTTTAATAATGATGCAGCCAAATGGCCCACCTTCATTATTCAACACCCCTTTTATGGCCGTTTCGATAGCTTGTTCCATAAACAATGCATGATCAGTTAAATTATTGTCAGTATCCTGCTCTAGCGCTTTAGCCGCTTCATCCAGGAATTTTTTATTAAAACTGTTACACATAGATCATTGATATCTTGGAAGCAGGCAAAAAAACAAATTCATACTGCTTTTTTGCCTGATTTTTTAATTATACTTTTAGGCTTCCGACCATATCTTCTGGCCGCACCCATTCATCAAATTCTTCACCTGTCAAAAAGCCAAGATTGACAGCCTCTTCTCTTAATGTCGTTCCATTTTTATGTGCTGTTTTTGCAATTTTAGCTGAATTTTCATAACCAATCTTGGTATTCAGTGCAGTGACCAGCATCAAGGAGTTGTTTAAAAGCTGCTTAATCTGAGGGTAATTTGGTTCAATCCCAATGGCGCAATTTTCAGTGAAGGATGCGCAGGCATCCCCGATCAATTGAGCCGACTGTAAGGCATTGGCTGCCATTACAGGTTTAAATACATTTAATTCATAGTGACCAGACATGCCACCAACGGTAACTGCCACGTCATTTCCAATGACTTGGGCACAAACCATAGTAAGCGCTTCTGCCTGGGTAGGGTTGACTTTACCCGGCATTATAGATGAGCCCGGTTCATTAGCCGGAATGATGATCTCACCAATGCCACTTCTTGGACCCGAGGCTAACATTCTGATATCATTGGCTATTTTCATAAGAGAAACGGCCAATTGTTTTAAAGCACCATGTGTTTCTACAACCGCATCATGGGCCGCAAGCGCTTCAAATTTATTTTCAGCAGTAATAAAAGGAAGGTTAGTAAATTCTGCAATGTACTTAGCCACAAGTTCAGAATAACCTGCTGGCGTATTAATACCAGTACCTACTGCTGTGCCTCCTAAGGCAAGTTCAGCAAGATGGTCTAAGGTATTGTTCAAGGCTTTAAGGCCATGATCAAGTTGAGATATATAACCGGAAAATTCCTGACCCAGCGTTAAGGGAGTAGCATCCATAAGATGCGTCCGACCTATTTTTACCACATTAGAGAATTCTATAGACTTTTGCTGCAGGGTATTGCGCAATTGTTCTACTCCAGGTATGGTCACTTCTACGATCTTCTTGTAGATCGCTATATGCATCCCTGTTGGGAAAGTATCATTTGAAGACTGAGATTTGTTCACGTCATCATTAGGGTGAATATATCTGTCACTGTCGCTAAGATCTCCACCGTTGTTCACATGGGCCTTATTGGCGATCACTTCATTGCAATTCATATTGCTTTGTGTGCCAGAACCCGTTTGCCAAATGACCAATGGGAATTGTTCGAATAACTCTCCGGCCAATATTTCGTTACATACTGTAGCAATGGCATCTCTTTTTTCTTTATCAAGAACACCAAGGTCATGATTGGTATAAGCGGCAGCTTTTTTTAAATAAGCAAATCCTTCAATGATTTCTTTTGGCATTGAAGCTTCGGCCCCTATTTTAAAATTGTTTCTTGATCTTTCGGTTTGAGCCCCCCAGAACTTATCTGCTGGCACCTGCACTTCACCAATTGTATCGTGCTCTATTCTGTATTTCATGCGTAAATATTTTGTAAAACTAATGAGTATCAAAGATACAAAATAGCGCGCAGAAAAGAATTGATCATGCCTTGAATTTTTGATTTAAAGGCAACCAGAAAATCCTAATGATATCAGGTATTTAAAACTCTAGCCACCGAATTCTTCACCGTCGTCTCCTCCAATGCCACCACGTTCACGTTGACGTTGTTTTTTCTGATTAAATCGGTAAGTAAAAGAAAGTCTAAACTGCCTTTCTCTCCATTGGAATTCACTGTTTTCGGTAAAGGAGTCTGTGGTGGTTTCAGATATTCTTTTTCTGGAGTTCAAAAGATCATCCACATTAAAAACCAAGGTGCCATTTCCTTTTAAAATATCTTTGCTAAAGGCCATGTTTGCCATAAACATACCCTCCCTTTTGGTTTGGGCATTTTGTCTAGGTCCCCTAAACATCAATGTAGTTTGCCAATCTATTTTGGCAGGCAAGGGTATTTTTGAAGTGCCACGTGCAAACCAGCTATTGAAACTCGAACCTAAATCTGCGCCTTCATATTCGCCATCAATGGTTGAATTGAAGAAGTTAAAACTTGCATTTAACCTCCAGTTCTTTTTTGGGGTATAATTAGCTGAGAACTCAAGCCCATATCGATCATCAGTACTCAGATTTATTGGTGTTCTCCTAATAATAGGGATACCATCATCAGTGGTTTGACCCGTATCCTCACTAATGAATTGAAAAACATCTGTGCTATGGGTGAAGTATACCGAGGTATTAAACGTTACTTTTTGCCATCTTTTATAATACCCAAGGTCCGCTCCATGTGAAATAGAAGGATCTAAATCAGGGTTTCCCTGAAATATATTGGTTCTGCTTGACTGTGACGGAAAAGGGTTGATAAATCTTGATCTGGGTCTTCTAATCCTGCTATTGTATCCCAGAGTTAGATTTTCACTTTCTGTAAATTCATAAACCAGATTGAGCGTAGGGAAGAGATTGACATAGTTTTTTTGATTTACCGAATCAATTTCCTTTCCGGTTACGCGAATGTCAATATCAGTTCCTTCAACTCTCAGACCCAAAAGTGCCGAAAATTTCCCGAATTTATTACCGTATTGAGCATATACGGCAGATATCACCTCTTCATATTCAAAAAGGTTGGTCAGGCTGTCATTGACAATATAATCTCCATCCTCAGTTTCATTAAAAAATTTATAATCAGTTTCTCTATCATCATTGTTGATCCTAAATCCTAATTCGAGCTGTTGGTTTTCACCAATAGGCAAAACATAATCACTTTGAATTAAAATTCTTTTTTGAATTTCATCCGAATCGACTTTTTCAGAGAGCTGGTCAATCATATCAGGAAAAGTTTCCTCATTGGTAATCAAACTGTTTTCGTCATCGCTGTTGCTCTGATATTGTACATCCAGGTCAATTTGATGCCCTTCCTTTTTGAATTGATGCATAAAATTGAGGTCGTATTGAAGTACCTTGTCTTTAGATACCTCATTCTCGATTCTAAGGGTAGCATTGGCGAGATCATCGAATTCATCAAAAGCGTCTGTCATATTTTCAGCTATACGGTCTCTGTCTGAATTTCGGTATAAAAAACTAGCTGTAATAGAAGTTTCTTTTGCGATATAGTACTCCACACCAAAATTCAGGTTTAAATTATTACCGCTTCTGGTATAGTCGATTTGTTGATTGGTGGAAGCAAAACTTGCATCAGGTGAAAAATAGGTTGTTTCTGCACTTGAGTTTCCTGGGGATTCTCGGTCTGAATAGCCAATATTGGTAAAAAAATTGACATTTTCCAGTCTGTAATTCAGGCTGGTAGAAAAACCATAGTATTGCGGGATACCTAAATTTATAGTACCTATACCATTGAAACCGGTTATTTTGTCTCTTCTTAAAATGATATTAAGAATCCCGGCTGTTCCTTCAGCATCATAACGCGCAGATGGGCTGGTAATTACTTCAACTTTTTCGATGGCATCGGCAGGGAATTGCCTCAATGCCTCCGCGTCATTCAAGCCAATGAGACCGCTGGGTTTACCGTTGATGAGTATCCTGACATTTTCATTTCCTCTTAGACTTACAACCCCTTCAGCATCGACGGTTACGGAGGGCACATTATCCAATACATCACTGGCTGTTCCTCCTCTGACTGTCATATCTTTACCTACGTTATAGATCTTTTTGTCAAGTTTCACCTCCATAGTGCTCTTTTCGGCGATCAATGTGACTTCATCAAGTGATTCAGCATCTTCTTCCATAAAGACCTCACCCAGATCCATATTACTCTTGACCTCAACATTTTCAATTGAAATTGTTTTAAAAGATAGAAATTCGAAACTGATATTATACTCGCCTGCAGGCACTTCGAAGGAGAATTTACCTCTTGCGTTTGACATTCCACCATAAACTTGATTTCCTTCTAGGGGTCTTACGATGATCGTTGCGAACTCAAGAGGGATATCTGCTTCTTTTTCATGAATTACTCCTTTTAATTCGAACATTTCTTTCTGTGATTGCACTGTTCCTTGAGGTCTTTCTCTTTGTTGAGGCTGGCCTAATACTGGCAGGAATAAAAAAATGAGCAAGGTGTAAAATATTTTCATTTGTCTACTTATCGGTATAATTTTTTAGACATCGAAGATAGAAGTAAGTTTAATCTGGGATTTGTTAATAATTTGTTAATTTAAAATACTGCCTTAATTAATTGTCATTTTAAAAATATGTATTATTTTTGATGAGTAATTTAAACAATAGATAAGGTTATGGAAATTGGTCAATTTTTAGGTTTTTTAGTCTTTTTAACCGTTTTTACAATGGGTTTTTGGATGCTGATTTTTTTGTTAACAACAGTAGTACCTTATTGGTTGTTTGGAAATTTGATGGAAAACTGGAAATTGAAAAGAGAAGCTAAAAAAGCGAAATCTTAATCGAAATATATAAATAATACTCTTTAAAAGCTTGTGAAAACAAGCTTTTTTTATTTTATCTGATCCTCAACTTCAAAAATATTCTTCTCGAGTTCTTTTGACCTGTTATGACTGTTTCTTCGGTTACTTTTGTTAAAGCGATATGAAAATGACAGTAGGAACTGAGTGTCAAAAATAAAATTTCTTTGAGTAATGGTATTGGCCTCCAAAGAACTGAATTGCGCTTTTCTCGTATGAAAAACGTCATTTATTTTGAAGCTTAGCGTAGATTTACCTTCCAATAAGTCTTTTGAAACGTTAAGATTAGCATATTGAAAGGCTTTTAATTCGGTAATTGCAGTTTTTTGCGCTGACTGATATACATAATCGATATTAAACCTTAGGGTGTTATTAATTCGATATAGCAGTCTGAAATTTCCATACCACACCCAATTGTCGAAGTCATAAGCATTTTCTCTTGTATCGGATAATTGCGAAAAATATGGACTGATTAGGCCATAGAGCCTTATTTTATTACTTGGATTATAGGTAGCTTCTATTTCCAGTCCTGTGTAATTAAGGGTTCCGTTATTGATCGGAATTCTGCGGTAGATATCAAATCCATCACTGGTCTGATTGCCAGTATTTTCAAGAACATTAAGGATGCGGTCGGTCGAATTAGAATAGAACAAGGCAGTATTGAATGATAGTTTTTCAAATTCCTGATAGTATTCCATATAAAAATAGTTCGTATAATAGGGCTGTAGATAGGGGTTTCCAACCAGGATAAATCTCTCATCTGTAAAGGAATTAAAAGGATTTAATTCAGAAATAGATGGCCGGTCAATATATTTGGTATACCCCAGAGATATTATATTTTCATCACTCAGAGCATAATTAATTAAGGCATTAGGGAAAATATCTTGATAATTATTCACAAATGTATCATCGATGATTTTTTCCGTTATTGTTGTTTTGGTTATTTCGGTTCTTAGTCCAAGAGAAAAACTAAACTTATCGAATTGCTTGCTGTAATTGGCATAAAAGGCGTAGATATTCTCTTTGTACTCAATTTGACTTGTAAAATCTGCAATGGGTTCAAAACTCAAGGTGCTTTGATTCAAATTGCTGGAGGCAAAGTCGTTATCATAATTTCTGAAGTTTGATTTAAACCCACCTTCAAAACTACCATCCTCCTTAATAGGCAATGTGTAGTCCGCTTTTATGTAAAAATTATCCACGCTTTCGTCTTTGACATATTTTTGATCTGTTAGTTCGTTTCCTGGAAAAGTTTCAGTATTATGAATATCTGTTTCATTATCTGCAATACTGTTGTCATATTTGATGTCTGCTGATAATTGATGCCCTTCTTTGTTGAATTTGGTTGTATACTGAAAAAAGGCTTCCAAAAATCCTTCGTCAGAATTGTCATCTACTTTCCTTAAGGAAGATTTGATCAGTTCATCTATTGGCTCATAATCATTTAAATAGAATTCCGAATCATAATTTTTATTGGAATTCGTAAAAAGGATTGAGGTGGTAAGGGTGTTCTTTTCATCCAGATAAAAATCACTCCCTAGATTAATCAGAAAACTATTGCGTTGACGATAGTCGGATCTTTCTTGATCAAAGTTCCCTGTCGGTTGCTGCATATCGTCCAGGAAGATTTGTTGAATTTCTGTATCCTTTATCTTTACCTGATGGTTAAAACTAACGGTAGAAAACATATTGATCTTATCAGTCTTATAATTGACAAAAGTAGAAAACCCGTCGTTATCTGGCAATCCCAGATGGGCCTCAATTGTACCATTATAACCTTCAGTTGATCTCTTTTTTAGAATGATGTTTAGTATGGCCCCACCACCTTCTGCGTCGTATTTGGCTGATTGAGAAATGACCTCTACTTTATTAATTGTATTGGCCGGAATCAAACTTAAAACGTCCGCGCTACTTCTTTGTCCTCCATAGGGCTTGCCGTCGACCAAAACAAGGGCTGTGTTACCTCTAATCGTAATATTTCCCTGGCCGTCTATTTTTACTGTTGGTGTGTTTTCCAATACGGTGACTGCGTTTCCCCCAATATTAGCGATGTCTTTTGAAGCATTATAGACTTTTTTAGTCAAGTTATGATCAACTAGTTTACTTCTGGCAATTAGTTCTATTTCTTCGAGATTTTCACTATGCTGTTCCAGTTCGATAGTTCCCATTTCCAGATCCTGATTTATGCTAAGCACTTGAATAATAAAAGGTTGGAATGACAATGATTCAACGATGCAATAGTATTTACCATCGGGAACAGAAAGTTCAAATTTACCTTCTTTATCGGTTACATCTCCGGTAAGTTCACTGGTTTCAATATCCTGTAAGCTCACCGTTACAAACTGCAAGGGTAAGTGCGTGTCGGCATCTTTTACAAGGCCGTTTATATTATTCGTTTCTATGGTTTCCTGACCTATTAAGTTGAAGGAGAGGAGAAACATGATCAGGATACTTAATAATTTCATTACAAAAATGCGTAATCCGATAAAAGTACTCTATTAGGGATTACCAAAAAATAGTGGTTTAGGGGTATTTTTAGTCATTTACATTTTGGTTAAAATGCATCAAATCAGGGCCTTTATATTTTCAGGAGGTCTGCCTATCACGGCCTGGTCACCTTTAACAACGATAGGCCTTTCGATGAGTTTGGGAAACGCTACCATTGCCTCAATCACTGCTTTTTCACTAAGTTCTTTGTTTTTGAAATTCTCCTTCCAGATGGCTTCATTTTTTCTAACCAAATCAATGGCAGGTATATCAAGTTTTTGCAATATTTCACTTAGCTCATCAAAAGAAACAGGATTTTTTAAATAGTCAATTATTTCGGGTTCCACGTTGGCATCCTTCAGAATGGCCAGTCCTTGTCTGCTTTTACTGCACCTCGGATTATGGTAGATTTTCATGTTTGGTTAGTTTGGTTCATTGGAGGGTAAAAATAATTTATTTTTTGCGGAACTTAAAACGAAGAACTGTATTTATTTTTGAATGCCAGGAAGAGGAAATTCAATTTGTTTTACAAAAAAATTGGAAGTAGCTCAGGAAGATATTTATTGGGTTCAACTATATTTGTTCCATGATGATAACAGATACCCATACGCATTTATATGCAGAACAATTTGATGAAGATCGTAATCAGATTATAAACAAGGCCTTAGACCTGGGAATCAAAAGATTTTTTGTTCCGGCTATTGATAGTACTTACTATGAAAAAATGTTCGCATTGGAAAGCGCCTTTCCTGAAAATGTTTTCCTTATGGCTGGTTTGCATCCCACCCATGTAAAAGCTGATTTTGAGAGCGAACTTGAGATTGTTAAAAAACAACTGAATAGCCGCCACTTTTATGCTATTGGTGAAATTGGGATGGATCTGTATTGGGATAAGACCTATGTCAAGGAACAGCAGGAAGCCTTTCTTTTACAGATTTCCTGGGCCAAAGAAAGAAGGTTGCCAATTGTAATCCATTGCCGCGATGCCTTCGATGAAATATTTGATGTACTTGACAAGGTGAACGACGATCGTCTATTTGGTATTTTTCATTGTTTTACTGGTAACCAGCAGCAGGCCACGCGGATTGTTAATTATGGGTTTAAGCTAGGTATAGGAGGGGTGGTGACTTTTAAAAATGGAGGCCTGGATAAATTTCTCGCTGAAATACCCCTTAAGCATATCGTATTGGAAACAGATTCCCCTTATCTTGCACCAACACCATATAGGGGTAAAAGAAATGAAAGTAGTTATCTGATCAATATACTCGACAAGCTCGTTGATATTTATAATTTGAGCGCTGAAGAAATTGCCAGGATCACTACGAAGAATTCCCATGAAGTATTTGGGGTTTAATTGATTATCCATGAACGAATATGAAACTGCTTTTTTAAAAACGCCGATAGGAACAGCGAAAATTGTAGGTAATGCAGATGGGATTGTTGAAATATCTGTTTTAGACAAGGAGTATCCTACTACTGAAAATGCAGCAGAATTTTTGAAAGAATGTATGGTTCAGCTCGATGAGTATTTCAACGGAGAAAGAAAGATATTTTCAGTCAAGTTGAATCCGTCAGGTACTGATTTTCAAAAGAGGGTCTGGACTGAGTTATTAAATATTCCTTTTGGAAAAAGAACCAGCTATATGAAACAAACCTTGCAGTTGGGAAGCGAAAGGGCCATAAGAGCTGTAGCCAGTGCTAATGGGAAGAATCCGGTCTGGATTATTATCCCATGCCATAGAGTAGTTGGCTCTGATGGCTCTCTTACGGGATATGCAGGAGGCTTGTGGAGAAAAGAATGGCTGCTTGAACACGAAAGCCCGTCAGGTCAGACCAGTTTGTTTTAAACAAAAAATAAGAGAATTCTGGTGATTGTTTAATGATCGTATTGTTACATGAAAAGATTTCTGGTCTTGCTACTTCTTTTAACCGGCGTTTTGGCGATGGCTCAGTCACGTCCACAGGGTGCAAAAATCAAAGGTGTTTTTATCACAAATGATACGATACAAATATACAGCCTTAGCATCAATCCGGGATTTTTTGAAGTTTATGACAAAAAAGGCAATCTATTACAACCATCTCTTTATCAGGTGGATTATGCAAAAGCCACACTATTGTTCCTTAATAGAGAAGCCGTTTCAGGAAGTGAAATTCGGATTGTATACCTTCCGTATCCCGACTTTATGACCCGTAATTATGGGGCTTTTGATAGGTCACTGATCGTATCAGAGGCTACCGATGAATCCCAGTTATACAATTCCCAGGCCAATTCTGGCTTAAAAAAGAACAAACCTTTTGACGGTCTGTATACGAGTGGGTCTTTGTCTCGTGGGGTGACGATTGGTAGTAATCAGGACGCAGTGGTCAATTCTAATTTCAATTTGCAGATAGAAGGTCAATTATCTGAGAAAGTAGGGATCAGGGCTTCTATAACCGACAATGAAATTCCGTTACAATCAGGCGGTTTTACCCAGCGACTTGATGAGTTTGATAGGGTATTTATTGAATTATTTTCTGATACTTGGTCGCTAACAGCGGGTGATATTGATCTGATCAATGCGGATAGTTACCTGATGCGATTTCAGAAAAAGATCTCAGGAGTGCTCGCTAAAGGTAATTTGGATAATACTTCAGGGCAAACCGACTTTTTTGCTTCCGGGGCATTGGCAAGAGGTGTATTTCAAAGTTTTAAATTTAACGGAGTCGATAGTAATCAAGGACCATATAAAATTTTAGGATCAGATAATCAGCAATTTATCATCATGATTTCTGGTAGTGAGCGGGTATATGCCAATGGAGTTCTATTAAAAAGAGGCGAGAATTTTGACTATACCATTGATTATAATACAGGTGAAATCACATTTACGACTTTGTATACGGTAAGTTCTAATCTTCGATTTACCGTTGAATATCAGCTTTCTGAACGCAATTATACCCGGTTTCTTACTTATGACGGAGTTCGTTTTCAGTCGGAAAAATTGAAAATAGGAATCAAATATTACAATGAAACAGATGCAAAAAACAGCCCTGTAGATCAAAATATTTCAGATGATCAGAAGGAGATCCTTACAGAGGCGGGTAATGATAAGACCAAGATGGTAGCTCCTTCAGAGGTTGAGGCCGTTTATAACGAGAACAGGGTGTTGTATAGAAAAGTTATCACCAACGGATCAGAAGTGTTTGAATATTCCAACGATACGAATGAAACACTATATCAGGTCAATTTTAGCTATGTGGGAGAAAATAATGGGGATTATACATTAGAAACAACCCTTGCAGCGGGTAGGGTATATGCCTTTGTTTCAGAAGTGAATAACCAAAAACAAGGAGCATACCTTCCTGTTGTTCTGCTTGTTGCTCCTGAAAGGTTACAAATGATCAATGTGGAGGCCGATTATACCCTAGGAGAAAAAACACTTTTTGAAACGGAACTGGCTCTAAGCGACAAAGATCAGAACCTTTTTTCTTCGATTGATGACGAGAATAATAAAGGTATCGCAACCAAATTAGGTTGGAAACAAAAAATATTAGATAAAAAATGGAAGCTGAGTAGTGATGTTGACTACGAATATTTTAGTGAAAATTTCCGATCTGTTGAAAGAATTAGAAATGTTGAGTTCTCAAGAGACTGGAATATTATTTCGAATAGAACAGATGAACGGCAAAAGCAACAATACCTTTTGGGTGGGTTGCAATTTAGCAATGACAGTCTTGGTCATATCTTTTATAACTATGAAAATCTCATCTTAGGAGATGACTATAAAGGAAACCGTCATAATCTCTTGGCTGACCTGCATTTTGCAGACACGCAAATTTTTGTCAATGCAAGTACAATGAATAATGAAAATGGTCTGGAAGACAATTCTTTCGATAGGCTCTATAGTGGGATTAGCCAGCAGATTTCTAAATTCTGGATAGGGGCCAAGTACAATTACGAGAAAAATTTGATAAGAGATTCAAATAGTATGGAATTAGACCTGTTATCGCATAAGTTTTCTGAAATTGAAGGGTTTGCAGGTCTTGGTGATTCAACCAAAGTATTTACTGAAATAGGCTATAACTTCAGAGAAACGGACAGTGTTCAAGGTTCAGGCTTAGGTTTGGTAAGTAAGGCCAGTACTTACTTTTTAAAGTCAAAGCTTGTTCAGAATGTGAATACAGATTTAGCCCTTTTTCTCAACTACCGGGAAGTGAAGAATGTCAATGTTTCAGATGAGAGTTCACTAAATGCACGAGTGAGTTACAGGCAAAGAATTTTTGGAGATTTTATAGGTCTTCAAACGCTATTTGAAACCCAGTCAGGGACTTTGCCTCAGCAGGAATTTAGTTATGTGGAGGTAGAACCGGGAAAGGGATTCTACGAATGGATAGACTTTAATAATAATGGCATACAGGAATTGGATGAATTTGTTGTGGCCAAGTATCAAGACAAGGCGATTTATGTTAGAGTGCTGTTGCCTACAATTTCGTTTATTAAAACGAACCAGAATAAATGGAGTCAGTCTTTAAATCTCCAAGCCTCTGGATGGAGAAACAAAGAAGGCTTTAAACGGGTATTGTCTCATTTTGCCAATCAAACGTATTTTCTGATCGATGTTAAAACCAAGCGTGATAAGGACGATTTTAATATCAATCCATTCGTGTCAGACGAAGAGGATCTCTTGGGTTTGGATCAAAACTTTAAGAATAGTTTCTTTTTTAACAGAGGTTTGCAAAAATTCAGCTTTGTGTATTCTTATTTGAATTTTAGAAAAAAAACAATTTTTTCATTTGGAGATCAAGATGTTACTCTTAGGACGCATCAGTTTCAATTCATACATAAATTGGGTACATACTGGTTGCTGGATCTTGGGGCAGGGATAAATCATAATACCAGCAGTTCTGATAGCTATGCCAACCGAAATTATGACCTGAATAATTTCAATCTGAACCCTAAAATATCCTATCTATATAATCAAAATACACGTCTGGAGTTATTCTATAACTTTAAAGACAAGGCAAACAAGATTCTTGATATGGAAACCCTTCAAATGCATGTACTTGGTGCGAATTTCCAATATGCAAGCAAGCAGAGCTTTTCTCTTAATGCCAATGCCAATTTGTATTTTAACGAATTTGAAGGAGATACAAATTCTCCAGTAGCCTATCAAATGCTGGAAGGCTTACAACCAGGAACAAATCTTACCTGGTTGTTGAGTTTGCAAAAAAGGCTAACCTCTTTTCTTGATATCAATGTGAACTATTCAGGCCGAAAATCAGAAGAATCCAAAACCATTCATACTGGAAATATTCAGTTAAGGGCTACCTTTTAAAATCTCATCTTAAAATGAGCAGCTTCTTGATATCGATTCGGACTATTGATTTTTTCTCAACCAATTTGACATGGATACCTCTTTGGTAATTATGGCGCTCAAGTCTTCTATTTTTACTCTTTTTTGCTCCATGGTGTCTCGGTATCGGATGGTTACAGTACCATCATTTTTCGTTTCGTGATCAACAGTTATACAAAATGGCGTTCCGATGGCATCCTGACGACGGTATCTTCTTCCTACAGCATCTTTTTCATCATAGGCTACACTAAAATCAAATTTTAACTCGTCAATGATTTCTCTTGCGATTTCGGGTAGTCCGTCTTTCTTTACCAATGGAAGAATAGCAGCCTTAGTTGGGGCGAGAACAGAGGGTAATTTCAAAACTGTTCTTTCCGATCCGTCTTCAAGGACTTCATTCTGAAGTGCTGATGAAAAAACAGCCAAAAACATTCTGTCAAGGCCGATAGAGGTTTCAACCACATAAGGCACATAACTCTTATTCATTTCATGATCAAAGAACTGTAATTTTTTACCAGAATGTTGCTCATGAGCCTTCAGGTCAAAATCTGTTCTTGAGTGTATACCTTCCAGTTCCTTAAATCCGAATGGAAATTGAAATTCTATATCTGCTGCTGCATTGGCATAATGCGCTAGTTTATCATGATCGTGAAACCTGTATTTTTCTTCTCCTAATCCAAGAGACAAATGCCATTTCAATCTGGTTTCTTTCCAGGTTTCATACCATTCGAGTTCCTCTCCCGGTTTTACAAAAAATTGCATTTCCATTTGTTCAAATTCTCTCATCCTGAAGATAAACTGTCTGGCTACGATCTCGTTTCTGAATGCTTTTCCGGTCTGGGCAATTCCAAAAGGAATTTTCATTCTTCCTGTTTTCTGTACATTGGCGAAATTGACAAAGATACCTTGCGCAGTTTCCGGTCTTAGATAAAGATCCATAGCCGAGTCAGCGGAAGCGCCTAATTTTGTACCAAACATCAGGTTAAATTGTTTCACATCTGTCCAATTCTTAGAGCCTGAAAGGGGGCAAGCAATTTCCAGTTCTTCAATAAGGGCTTTGACATCCTTCAGATCCTCCTTTTCAAGGGAACTAGCCATACGGCTTAGCACTGCCTCTTTTTTTGATAGGTATCCAACCACTCTTGGATTGGTACTTACAAATTCAATTCTGTTAAAAGCCTCACCAAATCGTTTGGCGGCTTTAGCTATTTCCTTTTCCGCCTTAATATTGAGTTTTTCTGCATAATCTTCGATCAATACATCAGCGCGATACCTCTTTTTAGAGTCTTTATTGTCAATCAACGGATCATTAAAGGCATCCACGTGTCCTGAGGCTTTCCAAGTTGTAGGATGCATAAGAATAGCGGCATCAATTCCGACGATATTTTGATTCATCTGAACCATTGATTTCCACCAGTACTCGCGGATACTATTCTTTAATTCAGCTCCGTTCTGCGCATAGTCATAAACAGCACTGAGACCATCATATATTTCACTGGATTGGAAGATGAATCCATACTCTTTTGCATGGGAAATAACCTTCTTAAATTTGTCTTCTTGATTTTTCACGTGTGATTTTTTATTTTTTATTGGCACTTTGAAACTCCGCTATTAACAACTGGTAATGATCAGTAATTGATAGTGAAACTGCAGTTTTTTAACCAAACCCTATCGGTTTCATTCGGCAAAAATAATTAATTTAAAGTAAGCGCATAAAAAAAGGAAACACAAATTGTGTTTCCTTTACATTATCTCAAGTTGAGGTCTTTTTATAAGCCTAAGAAAGAGTCGTTTAGTTCCAGATTAGCAGAACCTACTAATTTGCCTTCCACAAAAACTTCGATAGGATAAACACCCGCTTCATATTTATCTCCTTTTCTTTCAACAAGCATCACTACGTCAAGATTAGCATTCTCATAATTGACGATTGTCTGATCTGTATATTTAGCTTCATTTCCTTCCAACATCGTAAAAGTTCCTTTCGCATTGATCACCAGTCCGGAAGGGTTTTTCAAAACTATATAAGCTTCTTTATCACCAGGCTCAGCAATTTCGTTCTCTATTAATCTAAAAGCAACCTTGATGGCATCAGTCTTCTGTGCCTTATTGGTTTCAGTATACTTACCATTAGAACGCATTTTCATTGCGATAACCTCAACATTTTCAACGTTAATGGCTCCGCCAATTTCTACTTTTCTTGCCAGATCCATATTTTGGGCTACCAAGGTATCATTATAATTGGTTTGGATCGTAAGCTGACTGTTGATGCTGTCTTTTTCTTCAGTAAGCACATTGTTCGCCATTTTAAGAGAATCCACTTCATCTAATAATCTATTATTGGTTTTCTCCAAAGTAGCCAATTGTCCTCGGTACCTTCTTAATACGCTAGAATTAATTTTCTTAAGATTCTGTACAGAGTCCTTTAAAACTCCAATTTTTTCCTTTTCCATACTCAATGAATCAGAAAGACTCGTATTTTGAGCGATGGCCACGTCATATTTTTCTTCCATGGCAGTCAGATTTCCGATGATCTGATCTTTTTCAGACTGTAGAAATTTGACGGCTTCTTTGTGATCGTTATTGTTGTAGAACGTATAGCCGATCAGTCCGAACAGTAATACCGTAAGGGCTATTATTAAAATTTTACTGTTTGAAGATTTAGAATTTTCTTCCATAATTATATAATTAGGTTTACATTTTAGATTAATCTTAACTTATTAAACGTAATAAATCAGAAAAATTGTGTGCAAATTTAATTTTTTTTAAAGATTT
>RCNE010000064.1_pt1 | contig 68216 bp, 60 predicted proteins | sample 2041361 | NCBI WGS metagenome assembly RCNE01 (sample SAMN09708229, study PRJNA481090) | Marine sediment metagenome, whole genome shotgun sequencing project. | reverse complement strand
CACTGTTAGCCATGAAACTGGATTCTTTTTCCACCAAAGCAAGGCAACGCCCTATGCTATGAAAGCTTTGGATTGGCAGGAAGGGAAGGGCGATATTCTCCGTGATTTTAAGGCATCTTGTGAAAAGTACGGTATTCTTCCCGGAGTTTATATTGGTACGCGATGGAATGCCTTTTATGGTATTCATGATTTTAAAGTTCATGGCGATACTGAATTTGCACAAAATAGGCAAAAGCACTATAACTCCATGATTGAAAACGTTGTAACAGAAGTCTTTAGTAATTATGGTGATTGGGCAATGGTCTGGTTCGATGGTGGTGCCCATGGCCCCGAACAAGGCGGTCCGGATGTGCTTTCTGTATTTGAAAAATACCAGCCCAACAGTTTATTTTATCACAACCTACAACGCGCAGATATGCGCTGGGGAGGAAGTGAATCGGGTACGGTACCTTATCCTTGCTGGGGCACATTTACGTTTAATAATTCTGGAGCAGACGAACCTACCAAAGAAGCTATTCTGGCCAATAATTTTGCACTGTTAAAAACGGGCAATCCTGATGGTAAGTACTTCGTTCATGCCATGAGTGATGCACCACTACGAGGGTATGGTAGCCACGAGTGGTTTTGGGAACCGGGAGATGAGGAGCACATTTTCCCTGTAGAAAACCTGATGAACATGTACAACAATAGTGTTGGTCACAACACGTCTCTTATTCTAGGACTAACCCCGAATGCCGACGGATTAATGCCTGAAGCGGATGTAAAGCGCCTGAAAGAATTTGGAGATGAAATTAAAAGAAGGTTCTCAAGTCCAGTTGCCACTACTTCTGGAACCAGTAAAAAGATAAACTTAAAAATGCCTAAAACACAAAACATAAATCAGGTCGTTTTAATGGAAGATATTTCCAAAGGAGAGCGCGTGCGAAAATTCGTATTGGAAGGCAAAACCAAGATGGGATGGCAAACCGTTTTTGAAGGCTCAAGTATTGGACATAAATTTATCCATACGTTTGATACTATGGAAGTATCTGCATTTAGGCTGAATATTGTAGAATCCAAAGGGGAACCTCAGATTTCGGACTTTAGTATTTATCACATAAATCATAAATAAAAAAGTTATTTCTCTTTGCTTCATCTCTTTGTTTGTATGGAGATGTAATTCAAATAGCGCCAAGGAAATTAAAATTGGTTTTACTATTATTCATAAGTTTAGAGGTTTAAAAGAAGTCCTATTAGCGTTGTTTATTAGAAATTTAAAAATCCTAGAACAGAAAATTAAGTTGTACTTAGATAAAGCTATCTGATAGCTTATAGAAAACCAAAACCATGAACTTAAATCAAGTAACTATTCCGTCCTTAGATTTAACAAAAGCAATTCCCTTTTACGAAACCCTGGGATTGAAGTTGATCGTGAAAGCACTACCCCATTACGCACGATTTGAATGCCCAGATGGTAACGCAACCTTTTCTATACATGAAACAGATAGCTTGCCCACTGGAGGTGGCGTGCACATCTATTTTGAATGTGAGCATCTAGATGGGTATGTGAAGGAACTTATAGAAAAAGGAGTTGAATTTGAGCTGCTACCAACAGACCAAAACTGGCTATGGCGCGAGGCGCGTTTAAAAGACGTGGATGGCAATCAATTAATCCTCTATTATGCAGGAGACAATAGGCTAAACCCACCTTGGCACATAGAGAGCAAACCGTCTAATTAAAAGAAAACCTACATTTTGAAAGAAGCCTTAAAAGAATTGTTCAACAGAGATTTGAATACCCTACGGAAGGAAATTGAGCTGTACACAGACGAAGCCAACTTATGGAAGGTGGATAACAGCATTGAGAATTCTGGTGGTACCTTATGCTTGCATGTTATTGGAAATTTAAAAACCTTTATCGGAAAAGGTTTGGCGCAGACCAGCTATGTACGAGATCGGGCGTTTGAATTTTCCGGCACCTCTGTTCCTAGAACTAAAATCTACCAAGAACTAGACGAAACCATTGTTGTGGTGAACAAAGGTTTTGACGCCCTCACTGAAGCACAATTAGATGATAATTTTCCGATACGTATTTGGGAAGAAGAAAAGAAAACCCTTTTTACACTCATGCATTTACATGGGCACTTAAACTACCATTTAGGGCAACTAAATTACCATAGACGAATTTTAGATGTTTAAATAGTATGTGTTGTAAAACAATATAAATGAAAAAAGAGGGCTTTCGCCCTCTTTTACTTTTACTATTAAACCATACTTAAGAAAAACGGATTAGTTTTAATCCAGTATGTCTTCGGTGATTTCTCCAACTTGCGTGTCTGGTTACTACTTTATCTGCAGTTGCGTCACTTTTAGTATGTTCTTTTTTAGTATCTCTCATAATAAGGTATTTTAAAACTTGTTGTGATGAGCGCAATTCGCACTCTTATGTACACACTTACTTAGACGTAATAAAAGCCCAAATGTTACAGTATTAAGACAAGCTTAACACTTCGGGAGCCCCCGTAAAATATAAGATGTCAAGGAATTGAGCATAAACCTAGCAATCAAGCAAACATAGTAGCTCCAAGGCACAGATTCAGCAAGAAACAACTATATAATAGCGCTATTTCGGAATTCTGCTGTTTTTAGACTTCCTATTGTTATTTTACTACCTAAGGGGTATTTTTAATGCAACATAGATGCTAAAGCACGAACTGTATTTTGTCCCAAAACAGAAATGGACCACGCATTTTAAGCTTGATACCTCCCTCTAGCACCTCATTTTGTTCATAAATTCTTAAAACCCTTACGTTATTTTGTAAGGCAATACGCCAAATATGTTTTAACTTATACAATAATGGCGGTGAGCTGCTTCTTAGAAAGCTTTAGGGAACTGTATATTTAAAAAAAAGGAATAAACGTACTGCTACGCATATCTGGAATTATAGCGGGATTCGAATAATGGCACGAAGACAGATACGGTATAGCCAATGTCATAAAAACAATATGAAATCGACTAGAAAACCCACATATCAGGAATTAGAGGAGCGCATTAATGAATTGCAATCAAAAATAAAAATAGAACAAGATTATAAGAGACTATTTGATAATGCTACAATTTCTATTTGGAATGAAGATTTTACGCTAGTATTTGAACAAATAGATAAACTTAGAAAACTTGACATCCCTAACATAAAGATATATTTAGAGGAGAACCCCGAGATTTTATTTTCATTAATTAGAAAATTAAAAATTAATAGTGTCAATAAGGCTACTTTAAAGTTGTTTGGAGCCGAAAGTGATGAAGAATTTTTAAAGAATATACAGGTTACATTTGGTGACGGAGCAGACAACGTGTTCTTGGACCTTATAAAATCAATATGGAATAATGAGAAATCATTTATATCAGAAGTAAATTATAAAACGCTACAAGGGGATGAGTTCGCAGCGTTATTTTCGATTCATATTCCTCAAACAAAATCAGAACAACAATCAGTTCCAGTTACTATTCAAAGTATTCAGACGTTAAAAGAAGCTGAATCAGCCAAAAGGGAATCCTTAATAAAATTAGAGCAGGCTCAAAAAATTGCTCATATAGGGAGTTGGGAATGGGAGTGGGAAACTGACCATGCAGTATGGTCTGATGAAATGTATCGAATTTATGGGGTTGAAAAAGATGAATTTGACCCTACTAGTGAAAATGTAGGTAAAACCATTTTAGAGGAGGATAAACATAAGATGGAGAATGCGATTAGCCAATTATTAATAGGCGAAGTAGTAGATTCATTTGAATTCAAAATTATTAGACCAAATAGTGAAATCAGAGATGTAAGTATCATAGGCTTACAGAGAAACGAAGGGACAATATTTGGTGTGACTCAAGATATAACGGATAGAAAAAAAACAGAGTATGAATTAAATAAAGCGCAGGCTTTAGCAAAAGTTGGTAGCTGGTTATTTAATGTTTCAAATCAAAAGATAGAATGGTCAAATGAAATGTTTCACATCTGGGGTTTCGATTCAAGGAGAGGCACCCCTGATTATGATGCGCTAGTTAAGCGAGTGCACCCCGATGACTTAGAATTATGGAATAGTTCTGTAGAGGAAGCAACTAGTATGGGAACACCATACGATATTGAACATAGAATTTGCCTTCCCAATGGGGAGCAAAAAATAGTAAGAGGACTATGTCAACCAACATTGGGAGTTAACGGCGAGGTGGTTAGCTTAGCAGGTACTGGTCAAGATATCACGGAGCAAAAGCAGAGTGAAAAAATTAAACTTGAGGCCAAATTATTATTAGAAAAAACCGAAAAGGAATTAAATGAAGCGCAGAAACTAGCGCATATTGGTAGCTGGTTATTTAATCTTACCACTCAAAAGATAGTATGGTCAGATGAAACGTTTGACATCTGGGGTTACGACGCAAAGAAAGGTGCTCCTGAATTTGAAACACTGGTTAACCAAATTCATAAGGACGATCAAGAACTATTTACAAGTGCTTTTGGAAAAGCTACTACTCTAGGAACGCCATACGATATTGAACATCGAATTTTTCTTCCTAATGGAGAGCAAAAAATGGTAAGAGGCATTTGTCAACCTATACTCGGAGATGCAGGTGAAGTGGTTAGCTTAGCAGGTACTAGCCAAGATATAACCGAGCAAAAACTATTAGCTATAGAACTTATAAAAGCGAAAGAAAAAGCAGAGGAAAGTGACCGATTAAAATCAGCATTTCTAGCAAATATGAGCCATGAACTCCGCACTCCAATGAACGGTATTTTAGGTTTTGCAGAATTATTGAAAGGAAAGAATATTTCCGATGACAAGAAAGACACCTATTTAGAATTTATTGAAAAAGAAGGAAATCGTCTTTTGAGTTTTATTTCAAACATTGTAGATATTTCAAAGATTGAATCTAATGTTATTAATATTAATAACTCTTTTTCCAATATCAATATGCTTATTGATGAGCTCTATTCAAAATATGCTATTGAACTAATGGGTACTGACATTAAACTTCAAGTCAAAAAAGGATTGGGGGATACAGATAGTTGTGTAGAAACAGACACAAATAAATTAGTTCAGGTACTGTCTAATTTATTAGAGAACGCAATAAAATTCACAAAAGAAGGTGATATTGAATTTGGATATTCTCTAGCAAACAGCGAACTTAAATTCTATGTTAAGGATTCTGGTGTTGGAATTGAAATTGAAGAACAAGAGAATATTTTTAACAGATTTACGCAAGGTAAACAGGAACAGACTCATAATCATGGTGTAGGATTGGGCTTGTCAATTGTAAAAGGTCTAGTTAATATTCTTGGCGGTGACGTCTGGGTAGATTCTCAAACAGGAGTAGGTTCAACCTTTTTCTTTACAATCCCATATGAAAACCTTGTTACAGACACAAAGGTAGTTTTGGATAATAGCGATACGGCTCTAGACAATGGCCATTTTACTATATTAATAGCGGAAGATGACGAGTTTAGCTTTATGTATTTAGAGGCATGTCTTTCAGATTTTAACTGCTCCATTTTACATGCTATTAATGGAAAAGAAGCCGTTAAAATAGTAAACCAAAATGCTTCAATAGATTTAGTATTAATGGACATCAACATGCCTGAAATGAACGGAGATAAGGCATTAGAGGAAATAAGAAAAACAAATAAAGAATTACCAATAATTGCCCAAACAGGTTTGGCTATGTCGGGAGATAAAGAAAAATTGTTAAAGGCTGGTTTTAATGATTATATATCCAAACCCATCTCTACAAAAGTTTTAATCACAATCGTAAATAAATACTTAAAGAAAGTAACTGGCACTAAAAATGGCTAAAAAACATAAGTGTTTTGGTGCTGAATTTGAATTTTAGAGCATCAATTGAAAACTATCAAACAAACGTTCTGATGTTGAAGAAATAAAAAAAAGTTGGCTTGGCTATGGGCTAACTTGATAGGACAGCGTTTTAAATTTACCTGTATTTCCTGGCCTAGCGTAAAAACACATTGCACACAACACACTTAAAATGAATGAATAATACCGCTGTTTATGTGTGAAATGAATGTCTATACTTTATTGAAGACACCTTACAATATCAGAATTAACGATTTATAAGCTGCACGAAGTCGGACTAAAATACTCCTGCTGATATGGGGCTAAAAAGCTGTTCGTAGATGAAATACCTATCTGCATCTAGCTGTTATAAAAGCATTTCAATCAGCAAAGAAGGGCTTCTCAATCCGTGTATAAACTTCTTTCTAACTGGGCGAAAATGCGTACGTTTTACTTACAAAAAATAACCAAAACCTACGTAGCTCACACAAAAGCACAGTTGCCAACAGGACTTCAAAGCAATACGGACTTTGGGAAAAATCAAAAGGTTTACGTATTTTTAAAATGCCTACTACATTTATTAATCTGACCTATTCCCAAAACTAAAATAATAAAAAATTTAAAACTCCAGTGTCTATGAAAAAACAAGTAGCACTACTACTCCTTCTTTTTGCCCTCGTACTCTATTCTTGTAAATCTGAAAGCACCAAAGACAGGCCCAACATCATTCTTATTATGGCAGATGATATGGGGTATGAATCTTTAAGTGTCAATGGCGCTACATCATACCATACCCCAAATCTTGACCGTTTGGCCAGTAATGGCATCCGATTTTCAAAAGCAATTTCGCAACCCCTTTGCACCCCTTCTCGGGTTAAAATAATGACAGGATTGTACAACTATCGCAACTACGACTATTTTGCTAATTTGAACACAAACCAATACACCTTTGGTAATTTAATGCAAGAGGCAGGTTATGCCACCTGCGTTGCTGGGAAGTGGCAACTTAATGGGCAATCTCATAAAGATGAAATACCAAATTGGGAGGATAGTACAAAACCAATTCAATTTGGATTTGATGAATACTGCTTGTGGCAATTAACAAAAAGAGGAAGCAGGTATGCCAAACCTTTGATCGAACAAAACGGCGCTTTTCTAGAAAGTAAAACCACCGATTATGGGCCTGATATATTTGCCAATTACATCCTAGACTTTATAGAACGAAAAAAGGAGCAACCCTTTTTCATCTACTACCCCATGGTTTTAGTACACGACCCCTTTGTTCCCACGCCAGACTCCAAAGACTGGGCAAATACGGAGTTACGAACTAAAAATGACACGACCTATTTTAAAGATATGGTGGCATACACCGATAAAATAGTTGGGAGAATACATGCCAAGCTTAAAGAATTAAATCTAGATAAAAACACCATTCTAATCTTTACCGGGGATAATGGCACCCACCCAAGTGTATATTCGGACACTAAAGAAGGCAGGGTAAGAGGTGCAAAGGGGAATACCATAGATACCGGCACACATGTTCCGTTGGTAATTTCTTGGCCAGAAAAGATGGATAAAGGAACGGTTTATAATGAGTTAATCGAATTCAGTGATTTCTTTCCAACCTTTGCTGATATCATTGAAAAAGAGACGACATCTGACGGACAAAGCTTCTACCCGTTACTAAAAGGGGAAAAACATAATCCGCGAGAGACAAGCTTTGTTCATTATGACCCACAATGGGGTAAGCGAGTGAATCAATTCCGGAATCAATTTGTAAGAACAACAACCTACAAACTCTATCAAGATGGTAAATTTTTCAATGTTGCCAAAGACAAGTTAGAAGAAACACCCTTACTTTCAGATACCCTAACAGAGGAAGAGCTGCATATTAAACAAACCTTAGCGAACGAATTAAAAAAACATCCTGCTTGGGATAAGCAACAATAACCGTGGGGTACAAAACATAGATAGTACGCATAAATCTGAGTATTTTATCCTTATTTTCGAAGTACGGAAGATTTAGAAGTGGACCATGTAAGCATAATAAGGGTTGGCTATGCTTTTCCCTAGGTTTTATGCTGCCAACACCAATGCAACACCGCTAATGCTAAACGCTAACAAAAAACTAAAATGACAGACATAGAAATTGCACAGAAAGTTACTGCACAGCATATTAGAGAAGTTGCCAAGAAATTAGATATCCAAGAAGCTGATTTGGAATATTACGGGAATGAAAAGGCAAAGTTACCCCTGCGTTTAATAAACGAAGAGGATGTTAGCAAAAGTAAGCTCATCTTAGTTACGGCCATAACCCCTACCCCTGCCGGAGAAGGAAAAACAACAACGTCCATTGGTCTAAACGATGGGTTAAACCATATTGGAAAAAAGTCGGTTGTCGTTTTAAGAGAGCCGAGTCTAGGTCCTGTTTTTGGGATAAAAGGAGGCGCTGCTGGTGGTGGATGGAGTCAGGTAATCCCTATGGTGGATATCAACTTGCATTTTACTGGGGATTTTCATGCCATAGCTATGGCAAATAATCTACTCGCCGCACTCATAGACAACAACATACAAAGCAAGACGAAAAGCCTAGGCATAGACCCACGTACCGTACTCTGGAAACGCTGTATGGATATGAACGACCGTGCGCTCCGCAACATAATTACAGCATTGGGAGGTAAAGCAGGTGGAATTCCTAGGGAGACGGGATTCAATATTACGGCCGCTTCAGAAATCATGGCCATTTTATGTTTGTGTAACAACTTAGAAAACCTGCAGGAGATGTGCGGGAACATTTACATAGGCGACACCTTTGAAGGAACCGCCATTTATGCCAAAGACCTAAAGGCCGCTGGTGCCATGGCCGTTTTACTAAAAGATGCCATTAAACCAAATTTGGTGCAAACACTGGAAGGTAATCCCGCAATTATCCATGGGGGACCGTTTGCGAATATTGCTCAGGGAACCAATTCCATCATCGCTACAAAAATGGGAATGAGCCTAGGGGACTATGTTGTAACCGAAGCGGGTTTCGCAGCTGATTTGGGTGCCGAAAAGTTCTTGAATATAAAATGCAGAAAAGCGAAGTTATCACCCAAGGCTGTTGTGATTGTCGCAACGATTAGAGCCTTGAAGTATCACGGAGGGAAGCCCCTTAATAGCTTAACGGAAGAAGATGTAGCTGCATTGGAAAAAGGATTGCCCAACCTAGAACGACATATTGAAAGTATACAAAGTTTTGGATTGCCTGTGGTCGTATCCGTCAATGCATTTAACAGCGACACCGAAGCTGAAAAAGAACTTATTTATGCGCATTGCAAAAAACTAGGAGTCCCCGTAGCATTAAGCTATGGTTGGGCAGATGGTGGAAAAGGCTGTGCCGAATTGGCCGAAAAAGTAGTAGCAGCCGCCGAAACCTGTGCGGCTAACTTTAAACCAACCTACCATCTAGAAGACAATCCCTTATTAAAAATAGAAAAGATTTGCAGAACGATTTACGGAGCTAAAAATGTGGTACTTACTGCTGTTGCCAAAAGACAGTTAAAGCGCTTTGAAGCTTTAGGCTACGGGAAGTTGCCTATTTGTATGGCAAAAACCCAAAAAAGCTTGAGCGATAACGATAAGCTACTAGGCCGACCTGAGAATTTTGACATCCATATTCGGGAGTTTGAGATTGCTACAGGCGCTGGGTTCCTAATTCCTATTGCGGGCAATATGCTAAGAATGCCAGGCCTCCCATCAGTACCTTCCTCTGAAAATATTCATATGGATAGTGAGGGAACTATCTTGGGATTGTTTTAATGAAAGGGCAGGAAAACATAGTTCGATTCCATCATTGGATTACTGTGACTCTTCTGCATCTTTGTTCCGTTTATACCGTGCGCATAGGGCTATATGCAAAACTGTTTCAAAAACTAGTGGTACTATTGATTGTTTGCCCATCACTTTGGGCACAAACTAGCGAAAAACCTTCTTTTAAGGCGGGTAAAATTTTAGAGCGAATAGAACTAAACGGGTCCTTGGATGAGTCTAGTTGGCAAAACGCTCCCCTACTGCAAAACTTTAGAACAACAGTACCCGAAGAAAATGGCCTACCATCACAAACCACCACAGTGCAGGTATTGGCAGATGCAAAGACCATTGTTATCGGTATCGTTTGTAAAGATGACAATCCAGAGGGCATCATCCGTTTTTCCAAAATAAGGGATGCTGATATCTCAGAAGAAGACCATGTAAAAGTGGTTATAGACCCTTTTTTAGATGGCCAATCTGGCTATATTTTTGCTATAAATGCCCTGGGCGCTCGGTATGATGCACTAGTATCAAACAGAGGAGAGTCTGAAAACGAGGATTGGGATGCCGTTTGGGACGCCCAAACACAAATTACGGAGGACGGATGGTCTGCAGAAATAATTATCCCAATTCAGAGTATTTCTTTCAAAAAAGGCCTTAGTGAATGGGGCTTTAATATAGAACGTCGTATTCAGAGAAATCAAGAAACCATACGTTGGGCAAATGTAAAAAGAGACCAATGGCTTATACAGACCAGTAGGGCCGGTCTATTGACAGGGCTTCCAGCATTCAATTATGGGATTGGTCTTACGGTACGCCCTTCTCTAGTGGGTGAACTTAATAAAACTAGCGCCACTACTTCCTCGGTATTTAATCCAGAGTTTAGCTTGGATGCGAGCCAGCGTATTGGGCCCAATGTGCTGGCAACCTTTACCGCAAATACCGATTTTGCGGAGACCGAAGTAGATACACGCCAAACCAATCTGACCCGGTTTCCCTTGTTCTTTCCAGAAAAGCGCACCTTCTTCTTGGAAGGCTCGGACATTTTTGAATTTGGTTTTGGTACGGGAAGCAGTACGGTCATCCCTTTTTTTAGCAGAAGAATTGGCCTTAAGGATAATACACAAGTGCCCATTGTTTTAGGCACTAAAGTAAACGGGCGTGTGGGCAAAACTGCTTTTGGCGGGCTAGGCATACGTACAAATGACTTTGTGAGCGAAGGGCAGGCGTATGATGCCACCAATATGGGTGTAATGCGAGTACGTAGAAATGTACTAAAAGAAAGCTCCCTGGGCTTCATTACCACTTCTGGTGACCCCTTAGGTCGAGCGGGTAGTTATATGGTCGGAACTGATTTCACCTACCAAACCACTAGTTTTAATGGTGATAAGAATTTTTTAGTAGGCACTTGGGCCTTATTTACCGATCGTGCAGATTTGACAGAAGACCGCTCCGCTTTTGGTATAAAAGTCGACTACCCCAATGACCGCTGGGATGTAGCATTTATCTATTCTCGTATTGGGGAAGATTTTGACCCCTCATTAAGCTTTGTGCCCAGAAAAGGGGTGCATTATTCCCGTATCGGTGCCACGTTTGCCCCAAGGCCCAAAACACCATGGGTGCGGCAAATGTTCCATGAGCTTTTTGTGACCCAGGTTCAGAATATTGCGGGACCTTGGCAGTCTTATAGCGTATTCACGGCTCCTATAAATTGGCGTTTGGAAAGTGGTGACCGCGTGGAAATGAATGTGCGACCCATGGGTGAGAACATACTTACCGCTTTTGACATTGCTGATAATGTAACAATCCCTGAGGGTGCCTACCATTTTACGAGATACCGTATGGAGGCAGAATTTGCAGCCAAACGAAGAGTGAGCGGGCAAGCCTCTTGGTGGTTTGGTAGTTTTTACGATGGCACATTAAATGAGTTTGAATTGGAACTAAATTGGAATCCTTCTCCCCTAGTAGGGTTTGAGTTGACCGGTTTGCGAAATGTAGGAAGCCTTCCCTTTGGCGATTTCGAACAGACCTTGGCAGGCTTGCGCGTGCGGTTCAACGTATCATCAAACTTACAAGTGAATAGCTACTTACAATATGATACCGACAGTAAAGTTTTGGGTCTAAATGCTCGTATTCATTGGATATTTTCACCACTTGGAGATGTTTTTTTGGTATTCAACAACAACAGTATGAACCAGATGCAATCTATGAACCAAAGGTGGCAACTGCAGAACCAACAAATCCTATTGAAAATACGTTACAATTTTAGGCTATAATAACTCATTTAACACCAGCAAATAAAACAGGCAAACCCAACTGAAATACCTAATTTTAAATATGAATAGATCAAAATTCATTTTACTCTTTTTTCTATGTGTACTTAATTCATGCAAAGCGCAAAAGCCCATGGCATCCATTGCCGTATCTGAATTAACGATTGCAGACATACACAAGGCGTATCAAGAAAGCACCTATACCAGCAATGAATTGGTCAAGGCCTATATACAGCAGATTAAAGAACTGGATAGTACCATCAATTCCATCACCACCCTAAACCCAAAGGCACTTGCCATTGCAAAAGCACTAGATGAGGAATTTGAAAAAACTGGTATCTTACGCCCTTTACATGGCATTCCCATCATCATAAAAGACAATATTAATACCGCAGGCATACCCACTACGGCAGGTTCCTTGGCCTTGCAGGGTTATATTCCTAAGGAAGACGCGTTTATCATCAAAAAATTGGTAGATGCAGGTGCCATTATACTAGCCAAATCCAACATGGCAGAATGGGCCTTTAGTCCCATGCATACCGAAAGTTCCACGGTAGGGACGACCAGAAACCCTTATAATACGGACTATGTTCCCGCAGGATCTAGTGGAGGAACAGCAGCGGCAATTGCCGCCAACTTTGGCACTATTGGCCTTGGCACAGATACAGGTAATTCTGTTAGAGGACCTGCAGCACATACTGCGCTAGTTGGTTTTCGCGCCACCTTGGGATTAGTGAGTAGAAGTGCCATTGTTCCCCTCTACCTTAGAAATGATATTGCTGGCCCCATGGGCAGAACAGTAGCAGATGCGACAAAAGTATTGGAGGTTATGGCTGGGTATGACCCAAAAGACCCGCTTACCAAATACTCAGAAGGAAACATCCCTGACAACTATAGTCAGTTTCTTTTGAAAGACGGACTTACGGGCGCTAGAATAGGCATACTTAGAGCGCTAAGTGATGATGACCCACATCCGGAAATAAAAGCCTTATTTGAAAAATCATTGTTAGATTTAGAGACATTAGGTGCTATCGTAATTGATACCGTGATTATTCCTGATTTCGCAACATTACGTGAAAATCAATGGTGTGCAAGCTTCACTACAGATGTAGAAACCTTCCTTACCAACTATGTGAAAAATGATACTTTAACAACGATACAGGACATCATAAACGTTGGTACCAAATCTGACTATACTAGAGAGCGATTGGAACGTAATTCGGCCAATAGCGGCAGATGGGAAAATCCGGAAATCCCCTGCTTAGATACCTACACAGATGCTAAACGTATCGCGTTCCGTGAGGCTATTGAGCAGCTGATGGATTCCTTAAAATTAGATGCCATTGTTTATCCTTCTTGGAACCAACCACCTGCAAGAATTGAGTTCTTTCAAGAGGAATACAAAGGAGACAACAGTCAGGTAATAAGTCCACATACAGGACAGCCAGCCTTTACAGTTCCTATGGGTTTTATAACTGGAAACCTACCCGCAGGATTACAATTTTTGGGCAGGATGTATGATGAGCCCACCTTGATTAGATTGACCTATGCCTATGAGCAAGGGACGAAACATCGGAGAACACCTAATTTATCGAGTGGGAACGAAAGGGACTAACTCCCCTTCTTCATAAGCAGCATCCCGAGGTTCTAAACAGATAAAACCATCAGCTTTGGCCAGACTTGTTAAATCTCCTGAGCCATTTTCAGTAACCGACTTGGCATATAACATTCCTTTATCCCAATGGATCTCTACTTGAATAAAGCGGGTTAAAGACCCTTGTATTGTTACTGTATTTCCTAAGACTGCATGTTGCTTTTCCACAGGTATTCTCCATGAGGTATGCAACCATGGCAGAAAATACAAATGGTAATTAGCAAAGGTAGATACCGGATTGCCCGGAAATGAAAAAATTACCGTTTTGTATTCGTGATGCACGCCAAACCAAAATGGTTTTCCAGGCCGTTGCGCCACGCGGTGAAACACTTTCTCTACCCCCAAAGCATCCATGACTTCTGGTATAAAATCAAACTTTCCTTTAGATACACCACCACTCAACAGCAAGACGTCGTTCTCCTGTAATGCCTTTTTCAGCCCATCTTCTATGGCTCTTTTCTCATCCTTTAAATGCAAGGTAGATGCAGCTATATTTACCTTGGACAAGGCTACTTGTAAGGTAATGCTATTTGATTTACGAATCTGATGGGGTGCTGGTATCTGATGCACATCTACCAATTCATTACCCGTGGATATGGCACAAACTTTAGGTACCACCTTTACAGCTACGGTAGCGGCACCAACCGAAGCCATGACACCAATATCGGCCGAAGCAATTCGTTTGCCTTTCGCCAAAAGCAACGCACCTTGGGTCTCGTCACTGCCGCGGTAATGGATGTTTTGTCCCTTCTGAACTTCCTTTTCTATGCTCACCCATCCATCTTTAATAGTAAGATGCTCGTACATAATAACAGTATCCGTCTCTAGCGGCACCACAGCGCCCGTCATCACTTCCAAGCAAGCATTCTTGTCAGCTAGCTTCTGTTGTGGCATTCCTGCACTTGCTACACCTTCAATTTTGAATGTTGTTCGTCCACCTTCCAACGCTGCATAGTTGATGGCAATACCATCTTTAGTAGCTCTGTTGAACGGAGGAAAATCCCTATCAGCCACTATAGGGGCTGCTAGAATTCTTCCATGAGAGGCTAATAAGGGAACCATCTCGTTTCCCAAATCCAATGGATGGGCCAGTACTTTTTGATATGCTTCTTTAAATGTGATCATAAAACTCCTAATCCGTTTACCAATAATACACGTACACCAACTACAAAAACAAGCACTGCGGTAACGCGTTTAATTCCGTTAGCCGATAATCGTTGCAAACTCATGCGAATACCTATTTGCCCCCCAATGAAAACGGCAATACCCAAACATCCTGTTTCTATCCAAGGTAATTCCAAGGTATTGCTATGCATTAATCCTACCAATCCTGAAATAGAATTAACGAGAATAAAGAAACTAGCCAAAGCTGCAATTTTAATAGCCTTGTCCCACCGCAGATGATTCAATATAGGTGCTAAAAATATTCCTCCCCCAATACCCACAAGTCCAGATAAAAACCCAATAGCTGCCCCCAACACATAACTTAGGTATTTTGGATATGCTTTAGTTTCTTTCCTATGCTGAAGTTTACGGATGGTCTGACCAGCTAAAAAAACAGAAGACAGCAGTAACGATGTACCCAAGATGATGAAAAATACGTTCTCCTGTAATTTAATAGAGGCCCCTAAAAAAGTTAATGGAATACTTGTGAGTACAAATGGTAAAAAATCGGCGATGCGTGCATGTCCGTTTTTAAAGTAGAGATAGGTACTACCAGAAACTACTACCAAATTACAAACAAGGGCGACAGAACGTATAGCAAAAAAGCTTAAAAAAACAATACTTAACAATGCCAAATAGCTAGAACCGCCACCAAAACCTACGGAGGAATACAAGGTGGCTACCGCAAAGAATCCTATGCAAAGGAGTACTAAATGTTCAATGGGTATTTGCATAGGTATCTATCTTGTTCATACCTCCATCAACATTAATAAATTCCTGCTGAGGGAATTTATTCTGCAAGAGATAGATTGCTTTTTGACTGCGAATGCCCACTTGGCAAATGAGATAAACGGGCTTGTTTAAATCTATTTCATGGCTTCGTTGCTCCAATTGGTCTAATGGAATATGTTTAGCACCTTTTAAATGTTCGCTTTTAAACTCTAGTAGGGTACGCACATCTACAACTTCTATCAGTCCGTCACTTAACATATTCCGTATTGCAATACCTGATGTAGATATAGCTGGCAGTTCACAATCAAAATCATAACTATCGGCCAAGGTATAGATACTCAAATTTTTGGATTGTTTCGGAAAGCTCATGCGTTGCATACGCTGTGTGAGTGCATCGTATAGCAAAAGTGTTCCTGAAAGTACTTCGCCTAAACCACAAATAACTTTTACCACCTCCAAAGCTTGCAGATTACCTACAATTCCTGGCAGTATTCCTAAAACCCCATTCTCGTTACAATCTGGAATGGCATCGGCCTTTGGCATAGTTGCAAACAGACAGCGATACGTAGGGCCATTTTGGTAATTAAAAACACTTACCTGGCCTTCAAATCCATGTAATGCGCCGTAAACAAAAGGTGTATGTAATATAACACAAGCATCGTTTATCAAATACCTTGTGGGGAAATTATCCGTAGCATCCACCACAAGGTCATAATTTTCAATAATTTCTAAAGCGTTGGAGACATCCAAAAAAGTAGGATAGGTTTTTATTTCTGTTTCTGGATTTTGCTTTTGTAATTGTTCAGCAGCGGCTTGCACCTTTAAGGTGCCTACCATAGCTTCTGTATACAATACCTGCCTATGCAGATTGGATAGTGAAACCTCATCAGCATCCACGATTCCCAAAGTACCTACACCCATAGCATTTAGATAGGTTAAAACAGGAACTCCTAAACCGCCAGCTCCAACCACCAAAACTTTTGCATCGGCTAATTTCCGTTGACCGTCAGGACCAAATTCTTTAAGAATGGTTTGCCTTATATAGCGTTTTGGGTTCATGCGTCTAAGATAGTGAAAAGCAAAAAAGCGGAAGATGAGAAAGCCTGGGGATTGGTGTTAAAAACAGGTATTATCCATTGCTTAAAATTAAAGAAGGAATATCTTCCTCCATAATGTGATATATTAGAACCATGGGGCACCTACTTAAAAATAAAAGTATAGAAATTAAAATTGATTTTCCACTTGAAAATTACAACTTCTCTAGATTTGATTGGACTGGAAAAATTGTAGACGTAAAATTCAAGGGCATACCACTGGCGACTGTAGAAGACCCAAGTTGTAAAAATGAAAACCTATTTGGTAAAGGATTTTACAACGAATTCGGGATTGATACTGCCTTGGGTTTTGAGGAAACTAAAATTGGGGAATGGTTCCATAAAATTGGAGTAGGTCTCTTAAAAAAAGAAGATTCGAATTATGAGTTTCATAAACCCTATGCCATTAAGCCTGCGGAGTTCAGGACTATGGCAAAGGCAAATAGCCTTAATATTGATTGTATATCCGCCAAGGTGAATGGGTATTCTTATGAATTACGCAAAGAAATTGAACTAAAAGAGGCAGGTTTCAACATCAACTATCATTTAAAAAATACAGGCGTAAAAGCGATTCATACCACGGAATACAGTCATAATTTTATTGCGATAGATAACGATGTGATTGGAGCGAATTACGTACTTGATTTTCCCTTTGGCCTAAAACCCAAACTATTTGGAGAGACGGTAAATCCAGAGTCAGCTGTGGTTATCGGTCCTAACGCCATCAATTTTAATAACATACCAACAGCACCTTTTTTCTTTAGTAATCTTAGTGGTGGAGAACGGGTTAAAAGCGCATGGCAACTCCTACATCTAAAAACCAAAGTGGGTATTCGAGAAAATAGTAATTTCACCACAGACAAAATAAACCTTTGGGGATGGAAACATGTGGTGAGTCCGGAAGTATTTTTTGAGATTAATCTTAGCCCAGGAGAATCAGCAGAATGGACTCGGAAGTATGAGATTTTTCAGCTATAGGGGTGAAAAAAGCAAGGTCTTTCTTCAATTAATCGACAGCTAGTTTTTCAAGTGCTTCTTTGTATTCCGCTTTTGAATTAGCGTTGAGCAACACGTTTTCATTTTTAGGAAATACCAATTTAGTCTCATTATTAATCAGAAATTTTCGTGGGCACGTACCATTTCCTGCTTCCAAATACGCAAGTGACTCTTTAAACGCATGCGGTTCCCAAATCGCACACAAGGGCTCTGGCAATGGATTCTCTTTTGAAGCAAAAGCGGTCGCCATTTTCGAAACATCGCGCTGAGATACTAGTTCATGCAAGGCAGCTTCATCCATAAGGGGTAAATCACAAGCTAAAACGAGCCATGCTACCTCAGGAAATTGCTGGTGAGCAGAGAGCAAACCGTTGTAAGGGCCCCTAAATTCATTAAGATCAACAATACCATTTATGGCATCAGGAAACTCTTTACGCTGCTCTTCACGTATACTCATATATGTAGCGTCACATATATTGTTTAACATGTTATACAAATAATCCCTTTGTGGAAGCCCGTGATAGGCTATCAAACCCTTATCAGCGCCCATTCGGGTACTTTTACCTCCCGCAAGAACGAGGCCGTATATTTTAGCGTTGGAAATCATTGGTACCTCCCGTTTTCTGTTCTAAAACAATGGTTGTAATTCTAATATCATGCGACAAAGCCTTACACATATCGTAAATGGTAAGTGCTGCAATAGAAACTCCTGTAAGTGCTTCCATCTCTACTCCTGTTTTTCCGTCACATTTCACGGTACACGAAATTTCAAACGCATTGTTCGCAGGAACAATATCTAAATTGATTTTAGTAAGATTGATTTGATGGCAAAGCGGAATCAGCTCCGATGTCTTTTTTGCGCCTTGAATTCCTGCCAAAACTGCCGTCTGTACCACACTACCCTTTTTTCCTAAAAAATCTTGCTCCGATAAAATTTTAAATGCTGCTTCTGGAAATTCAACCGTTCCTCTAGCTACGGCCGTTCTATTCGATATCGTCTTATTAGACACATCTACCATATCTGCTTGACCGGCATCATTTATATGTGAAAGTTTTTTTGTCATTATCCGCCAATAGAAGTCATGGAATTGGAAAAAACATCGGCATATTTCTCTTGTGCCTCAAAGCCAGTTTTTGATCGGCTCCCAATTGCTTTTAAAATTTCTTGCTTAATTTTTTCTTCTGAATTTGGCTTGCGTAAGATGTCTCTTAAATTGGTACTTGCCTGAGCGTACAAACACGTAATCACATCTCCCGTTGCAGAGATACGTAAGCGATTGCAGCTACCACAGAATGTTCTACTAAAAGAAGGAATAACGCCAAAAGTGCCTTTAAAACCAGGTATTTTATAGTTCATAGAGGTTGATGTGGCAGGCGATTCCAGTTTGTAATAATCCGGATAGACTTCACGGATATAGTCCAATATACGTTTGTAATCCCAAGCAATGGATTCAAAGGTTTTAGACCCTCCGTTAAAAGGCATTTCCTCTAAATACCGAACGGAAACATCATAGTGTTTCGCTAATTCCAAGATGGGAATAATATCCTGTGTATTCTGACCTTCTAATGCAATAAAATTAATGCGAACATTAAAGCCTTCACTAATTAAACGCAATAGATTATTATGCACTGTATCGTACTGATCTCTTCTGGTAATACGCTCGAAAGTAGCCTTGTCAATCGCATCTAAACTGACATTCATATTCTTGATTCCTAATGCTTTTAGTTCATCAATATACGGACCAATCAATGTAGCATTCGTTGTTACCGAAATATCATCTAGACCCTCTAAACCGGCTAAATGCCGTAACAACACCATCAAATCTTTGCGCACAAAGGGTTCTCCTCCTGTAATTCTAAGTTTATTAATGCCTTGAGAAACCAAAATAGTGCTTAACCTGGATAATTCGTCAATGGTGAAAAGTGCATCATTCTTGGCAAAATTTATACCCTCTGCTGGCATACAATAATTACAGCGTAGGTTGCAACGATCTGTTACCGCCAAACGCAAGTAATTTATTTCTCTATTATGGTTATCTATCAACATCTGCTTTTTCAAATTCAAGTTCAAGTTCAAGTTCAAGTTCAAAAGTCAAGTTCAAACTCAATAATTGGTAATATGTATTTTCATTTATTTATATGCGAAAAACTAATTAAGGATGTGCGGAGACCCAAACCGTTTTGTCCTTAAATAATTCCTTTTTCCAAATGGGAACAGTTTCCTTTAGCGTATCGATTAAAAAACGACAGGCCTCAAAACATTCCGAACGGTGAGCGGAGGAGGCACCAACAATAACTACAGGTTCTTCCACATTTTTCATTCCCACAGCGTGTTTGATTACCACCTTTTGCAAATTCCACTTTTCAATGGCTTTGTCAGCAATTTTCTCCATCTCCTTCAATGCCATTTTTTCATAGGTCTCAAATTCCAAGCCTACTACTTCTTGTTGTGCTGTAAATTCTCGTACGGCACCTACAAAAACACAGATACCTCCACTGTGTGGATGCGATAATTGCGCATACACGGTGGAAGTATCAATTTGATCTACAATCTCTATATACTTCTTCATCAACCGCCGCTTACTGGTGGTATAACCGCCACCTCATCATTGTCTTTCAAAGGTACATCATCTTGGGCATATTCACTGTTTACTGCGACAGCCAAAGAGGTTAATTTTGCTAATTCCGAATACTCTTGAATCAATAGTTCTTTGAGTTCCCCAACCGAGTTTGGTCTATAGTCATTAGCAGAAAAAACCTTTTGGGAAGCGCCAACGATGTCCTTTGCTATTCCAAAAAAAAGTACCTCCATAGCTTATCCTATAATTTCTTTATCCATTAAGGAAGTTATAAAAGGCTGTTTGTAAATTCTTTTCCCTGTAGCTTTTTTTAAGGCTATAGAAACCGCAGCTCCAGCGGGCGGCAAGGTTGGTTCTCCAAGTCCGGTAGGACTTAAGGTATTCTTTACAAAATGAGTTTCTACCGTTGGTGCTTCACGCATACGAATAAGGCGGTAACTATCGTAATTTTTAGAGGTTGGCGTGCCGTTCTCAAAAGAAAAATTACTGTACATGGCATGGCCTACACCATCTATAACGCCACCCTCTATTTGGTTCAATGCGCCTAACGGGTTTACTACAATACCGCAGTCGACCGCTACGGTTACTTTTTTAACCACAGGTTGATTGTTTTCCATTACAATATCAGCCACTTCGGCAACATGGGTATTATGACAATAGTATGCAGAAAATCCTTGATACACGCCTTCTTTTGGAGTCCGATAACCCGATTTCTCTACTACGAGATTAATAACATCTTCCATACGTTCTGCAGAATACTGTATGCGCTCATCTTCGCTTCCTTTCACTTTTTGCAAAAGGTCTAATCGCATTTGCACAGCGTCTATCTCCAAGGCTTCGGCAATCTCATCTAGAAAGCTCTGCTCTGCGTAGGAAAGGAAGTTTGTATACGGTGCACGCCATGCCCCAGTCGTAATATTGCTCTTATAAGAAGCTACATCTACCTGATAGTTATCCAAGGTACCTGCTGGAAAAAAGTTAGGAATTAATCCGTACATATTTCCACCAACCGCGGCTTCCTTTAATTGATAACCGGTAAGTTCGCCATCCTTTATACTTGCCTTGATACGGTATTTGATTGCCGGTCGATACACCCCTGTAGCCATATCATCTTCACGAGATGAAACCATTTTTACGGGCTTCCGGATAGCATCCGAAATTTCAGCTGCTTCCAATACAAAATCACTATATAAACGTCTACCGAAACCACCGCCCATACGGGTCATTTCGCAATGCACATCTGCCACATCACGACCCAACATATCAGCAACTGCAGCTGCGCCAGATTCTGGAGTTTGAATAGGACCAACTAGATGTACCTTAGTCTCAGTTACATCAGCAAAGAAATTCATAGGTTCCATACAATTATGAGGCAGGAACGGAGATTCGTAGGTACGTTCTATTACTTTATCAGCTTCTTTAAAGGCCTTATCAACATCACCGTCTTTACGTAAGGTCGTAAATTCGGTACCGTCTAGTAATGCTATTAATTCTTTATCATGTGATTCCGTACTTTCCATTTCGGAAGCATTGCTCCATGTTGCTTTAATCGCTTTTTTACCCTGCATGGCCTTCCAGGTACTTTCCGCTATAACCACAACCTTATCCGTATCTCCGAGTTTCACAGACCAATTACCGCGCTCCTTCTCCAACAATCCCCTTGCTTTGGTGCCAATTCTAATAACATCGATAACCCCTGGTATCGCTTTAGCATCGGTATCATCATAAGATTCCAACTGCTGCCCAAAAGATGGCGGCCTTAAAACGTTGGCGTAGACCATTCCGTCTACTTTATAATCCATTCCGTAAAGCGGTTTACCAGTAATAATTTCATCTATATCTACATTACGGGTATCCGTACCAATAATGGTATAATCCTTTGGGTCTTTTAATTTTACTTTTCCAGCAACCTCCTGCGCATTTGTATCCTTAAATTCAGGGTTTTCTGATTTGGATTCATCGCCTTCCGCACCTTCAGATATAGGAATCTGTAATTTAGCAGCCTCCTTAACCACATCGCCATAACCTAAAGTCTCGCCCTTTGCATTGGTAATCACACCCTGTTTAGCAGAACATTCAGAAGCATCAACGCCCCATCGAGCCGCAGCTGCATTTACCAACATTTGACGAGCGGTTGCTCCTGTCTGTCGCAATGCATCCCATCCAAAACGAATGGACTGGCTTCCTCCCGCTACTTGGCGTTGGTAATTTTTGGTATCTAGTACCCCTTGTACTACGTTCACATTTTCCCAAAGCACATCGAGTTCTTCGGCAATAATCATGGGCATAGAGGTTTTTACCCCTTGGCCAATTTCCGGGTTTGGAGAAAACAAGGTTACCATACCTTCATCGGATATCTTGATGAAAGCATTAAAGTCGTTATAATTAAGTTTGGAAATATCGACCGGCATTTTCACATTGTCTTTGCATGCTGTGAAAAGATTGAAACCGATCAGCATTCCGCCACTCGCAAGCGAAGAAGTTCTCAAAAAAGACCTTCTGCTAAATTTAGTTGATATTATACTTGACATGTTTTTCGAGTTTTAGGTTAGGCCATTTTTTTCTCAGCAGCCTTTACGACTGCATTTTCAATTCGATTGTAAGACGCACAACGACATATATTACCGTGCATTGCAGTTCGAATATCTTCTCTAGAGGGGTTCGGATTCTTTTCCAAAAAAGCCGAGGCTGTCATGATTTGACCAGATTGGCAATACCCGCATTGCGGAACATCTACCTCTTTCCATGCCTGTTGCACAGGATGGGACCCGTCTTCCGATAAGCCCTCTATGGTTGTAATTTCCTTTCCATCTAGCTGGGAAACTTGTAATTGACAGCTACGGGCGGCTGTTCCGTCTACATGAACAGTACAGGAACCACATTGGCCTATTCCACAGCCAAATTTGGTCCCGACCATGTCTAAATCCTCTCGTAAGGCCCAAAGCAAGGGCATGTCTGGTGTAGCCTCGATTTCTTGAGACACACCATTAATTTTTAGTTTGTACGTTGGCATCTTAAATTGTGTTTTAGTTTTTAAAAACAAGAAAGCTGAAAAAAGGGATTCTGTTCATAAAACAGCCTGTTTACTGCAATAACTTCTAAGTTAGTGATAAATATGAAACGGTTCAAACCTTCTGGAATTCATTTAACCTTTTGTTAAGTTAAAACCACAAGCCAAGGAGAAGGATTTATTTTCTATTTACAAACTTGGCCTTCTCGGACTTTTTATAAAAATTAGTAGGTTTCTCTGCACTGCTCAAAAAAATATTCTCAAAAACGACAGTGTTCTTTGGAACACCTATGTCTTTGCCTTCGTAGGCATACCAAGTAACAGACTTTGGTAACTGTATCCCTTCCACATTTGCCCAATTGTCATAACGAATCCATTTTACGTTTTCGGATATGGCTCCACTTCTATAGGTTACGGTATAACCTAGCCATTGCATTTGAAATGTTTCTGGGTCGTAATGTAAAAAGTATTCATCTTTTGGCGACGTGCCTATTCCTGAATTATAGCTTACGCTTATACCTGGGTAGGATTTTCCTTCAAACGCTAAAGGCTCCGTTTCTGAATATACAATTCCTTCATCTGCCAAAACAAAAGGCATGGCAAAGAAGTAAAACATAAGGTTATGATAGAAAATGGCATCGCCGCTATAGCTTGCGCCTTCATCCAACAACCAAACTTCAGAACCATCAAAGCCCATACTCGCTTCTGGCATAGTAATTTTATCTTTTCTACTCTTAAGCGCAATCGTGTGCGTTTCCGGGGCATCCGTTTTTGGAATGGTAAATTCCACAATGTTTTAAACGTTTTCCAAGAATCCAAGCCGCCATGGGCGTCAAAAACTTTTAGCACATCCTTCGGATACGTAATTTTCACAGCAGTTTCAGCAAGCGGACTGTCCGTTCGTTTCTGCTCCAATTTACTTTTATCGCTCTTACAAGAAAACAATAGGACAACAAGGGGAAAAATCAATATGTTCTTCATCAACATTTATATTTAGTTCTATTACGTCGTGTTAAGATACATTAATTAACAGATTGGTTTATTTTTGCTATCCATGCAACATGTAAAATATATTACGAGTCCACAGAACGCGCTGATAAAACAGATGTTACTCCTTAAAGAAAAATCTAGGGAACGACGAAAAACAGGTCTTTTTATTCTTGAAGGGAGGCGGGAGCTACACTTGGCGCTAAAAGCTGGATATGTTGTAGATACCTTTTGCTTCTGTGATGCTTTGGTAGCTGTTGACAGCTTGGAAGCCGAATTACAGCTAGATGCATCCGTGCAGCGCATTAACCTCTCGTTAGAAGTGTATAAAAAAGTAGCGTATCGCGATACCACAGAAGGGGTAATCGCCATAGTGAAATCAAAATCACACGAGCTCTCGGAATTAAATTTAAAAAACAAAAACCCTTTTATCCTAGTCGCAGAGGCACCAGAAAAACCTGGAAATATTGGTGCGTTGTTAAGAACTGCCGATGCTGCAAATTTGGATGCCATACTCATCGCAAACCCAAAGACCGACCTTTACAATCCCAACATCATACGGTCTAGTGTGGGTTGTTTATTCTCTAGAAACGTAGGGATGGCAAGTACCACGGAAATCATTCAATTTCTAAAAGATAAAAACTGTACCATGTATTGTGCGGCACTAAGCGCATCGAAAGGCTATACTTCAGTGGATTATAAAGGACCAACGGCGATAGTTGTTGGAACGGAAGCTACAGGCCTAAGTCAAGAATGGCTTTCAAATTCTGACCAAAATATTATAATTCCTATGGAAGGGGCTATAGATTCCATGAACCTATCCGTATCCGCCGGAATACTTATATTCGAAGGAAAGCGGCAACGCAACGAAAAATAGCAACAAAAAGTGGCCTGCTACGTTAGACACGAAGATTAAAAGAATAGTTATGGATACACCGCTTATATTTTACTGCATTATAGTCATATTGATAAGCGAATATATTCTGGCTACCACGCTCAATTTCCTAAACGCAAAGCGATTTAAAGATACCATTCCAGAGGACCTTACCGATGTTTACAGCTCGGAAGAATACGAGAAGTCGCAAGGGTATAAATGGACGAATTATCGCTTTGGAATCCTAACCTCTACCTTCTCTATCCTACTTATATTAAGCGTATTGGTTTTTGGTGGTTTTGCATGGATAGATTCCTTTGTTTCTAGCATTACCCCAAATACTACATTCCAATCGCTGCTATTTTTCGGCGTTATTATGATTGGTAGTGATGTACTGAACACTCCTTTTAGTTATTATCAAACCTTCGTAATTGAAGAAAAGTTCGGGTTTAACAAAACCACGGGGAAGACTTTTATTATGGATAAAATTAAAGGATGGATTATGATTATCGTTTTAGGCGGCAGCATACTCACCTTGGTGCTGTGGTTCTTTGAATGGGCAGGAAGTAATTTTTGGCTTTATACCTGGGGAGTGATAACCGTTTTTACCATTTTTATGAATTTGTTCTACAGCAAGCTTATTGTTCCCTTGTTCAACAAACAAGAGCCATTAGCCGACGGAAGCCTAAAAACCAAAATAGAATCCTATGCGAAACACGTGGGATTTGAACTCCAAAATATATTTGTCATAAACGGGTCTAAACGCTCCACAAAAGCCAATGCCTACTTCTCAGGATTTGGAAAGGAAAAAAGAGTAACACTTTATGATACCTTAATTAACGATTTAGAAGAGGATGAGATTGTTGCTGTATTAGCTCATGAAGTAGGCCATTACAAAAAAAATCATATCATCTTTAATTTGGCGACTTCCATTTTATTGACAGGGGCCATGTTGTTTATTTTATCGCTTTTTATAAATAATCCAGGTATTTCGCTCGCTATTGGAGTAGCTACTCCTAGCTTTCACGCAGCGTTGATAGGTTTTGGGATGCTCTACAGTCCTATTTCTGAAATTACTGGGTTACTAATGAATTTCGTTTCACGCAAGTTTGAATATCAAGCCGATGATTTTGCCAAAGAGACTTTTTCCGCTAGCCCACTAGTAAGCTCCTTAAAGAAACTATCCAAGAACAGCCTTAGTAATCTTACGCCACATCCTGCCTACGTGTTCATGCACTATTCCCATCCACCACTAAAGGATAGGATTAGGAACTTAAAGGCATAATTTTTGTTGTCTATCAACTAGGATTATGGTAAATTTATTCTAGTATGACAGAAGCCGAGTTAGAAAAAGAGAATAAAAATATTGCCAGGCAATACAAGGAACTGTTGCGCATTAGTTATCAGAACTTGACAGATGATGATAAAAAGCTAATTCGTAGTGCTTTTGAGATTGCAGTAGACGCACATAAAGACCAGCGAAGAAAATCTGGTGAAGCGTATATCTTCCACCCCATTGCTGTTGCAAAAATAGTTGCTTCTGAAATTGGACTGGATGCGGTATCCATTGCCGCTGCCCTGCTTCATGATGTGGTAGAGGACACAGAATACACACTAGACGATATTGACCGTATGTTCGGGGAAACTGTAGCCCGAATCGTAGACGGACTAACCAAAATTTCCCACTTAAAAAAGGACATGAACATCTCCCAACAGGCGGAGAATTTTCGAAAAATGTTGCTTACCTTAAATGATGACGTTCGGGTCATCATTATTAAAATTGCAGACAGGTACCATAACATGCTTACCATGGATGCTATGCCAGAGGATAAGCAGGTTAAAATTGCATCAGAAACTTTATACATATATGCCCCGCTAGCACATAGGATTGGACTTTATAATATAAAGACCGAATTAGAAGACCTAAGCTTAAAGTATACGGAACCAGAAGTATACGAAGACATTAAAAGTAAGGTTGAAGACAGCAAAGAGGAGCAACAAGAGTACATAGACTCTTTTGCCGGAATCATAGACAATTCCTTAAAGAAAGAGGGTCTAAATTATACGATAAAGGGAAGGATGAAGTCTATTTTTTCCATGCGTAAAAAGATGACGTCTCAAAATGTATCTTTTGACGAAATTTATGACAAATTTGCTATTCGCATTATCTATAAATCCGACAAGCAGAACGAAAAATTCCTAGCTTGGAAAATCTATTCTATAGTCACGGATCACTTTACCCCTAATCCCGTACGCCTTCGCGATTGGATTTCATCTCCAAAATCTACAGGTTATGAAGCCTTGCATATTACCGTGATGGGACCCAAAGGAAAATGGGTAGAAGTACAAATACGTAGTGAACGTATGCACGAGATAGCGGAAAAAGGATACGCCGCACATTTTAAATATAAGCACGGAAACCAAAAAGAACAAGGCATAGAAGTTTGGCTAAACAAACTACAGGAAGCTTTGGAAAATGCAAACACCAATGCAGTAGATTTTGTGGAAGAGTTTAAATTAAACTTGTATTCCAAGGAAATTTTTGTATTCACGCCAAAAGGAGAACTAAAATCATTACCAAAGGGTGCTACTCCATTAGACTTTGCCTTTAGTATTCATACGGAGGTAGGTATGCGAACCCGTGGAGCCAAAGTAAATGGTAAATTAGTACCGCTCAATACCACACTTAACAGCGGGGATCGACTAGAAATAATAACCTCGGAACAAGCAAAACCTAATCAAAACTGGTTAGATTATGCCACTACCGCGAGAGCACGAGCTAAAATAAAATCAGTATTAAGAGAGGAGAAAAAATCAATTGCAGAAGATGGTAAGGAGATTTTAAGAAGGAAACTCAAATCTCAGAAGATTTCGGTAAACGAAGACTCCATCAATAAATTGGTCAGTTTCTTCAAACTAAAGACGAGTCTCGATTTGTTTTACAGAGTGGGCATTGGATCTATTGATAATCAAATGATTAAGGACTTTGCATCCTCCTATAACAATGCGTTCATCAGTTTCTTTAAGAATAGGATGCGCAAAAATCCAGTTCCAGTAGATATTGGTAAAGACGAGATTACCTCTAAATACGATATGCTGGTTTTTGGCAAGGAAGAGGAAAAATTAGATTATAAACTTTCACAGTGTTGTAATCCAATCCCTGGCGATTCTGTTTTTGGTTTCGTTAGCGTATCAGAGGGTATAAAATTACACAAGAAAAATTGCCCCAATGCCATTTCATTGCAATCCAACTATGCGTATCGGATTATAAGCGCCAAGTGGATGGATTCTTCCCAAGAAGAATTTATGTCAGATATACAATTAACAGGTATAGACAATCTTGGATTAATCAGTGACATTACCAAAGTAATTTCGGGTAACATGCATGTGAATATGAGAAACTTGAATTTTAATACAGATGGTGGAACCTTCTCCGGAAAGATAACCGTCGTAGTAAAAAACAAGGCTATCCTTAAGAAAGTAATAGAAAACCTAAAACAAATTAACGGGATAGACAAAGTCACAAGACTTTAGAAAAGGAATTAAAATTTAACTGTACATTTGTAAATTAACGGAATAGTTATGGCTTCGGACAAGAACCAGGAAATTGTAAAAAACGTATTTACCACCTTTTTAGAGGGTAACGGGCACCGAAAAACACCCGAACGTTATGCGATACTTCAGGAAATTTACGAAAGCAACGATCATTTTGATATAGAATCACTCTACATCAACATGAAAAATAAAAATTATCGTGTAAGCCGAGCAACCCTTTACAATACAATAGAATTATTGTTGGACTGCAAGCTGGTGCGAAAACACCAATTCGGAAAAACACAAGCGCAATACGAAAAATCCTATTTTGACCGCCAGCACGATCATGTGATTCTTACGGATACTGGAGAGGTTATGGAGTTTTGCGATCCTCGTATTCAATCCATAAAGAAAACGATAGAAGAAGTATTCGACATCAAAATCAATACCCATTCTCTATATTTTTACGGAACTAAGAATCAGCCGAAAAATGAGGCAGATAAAACAGAACAAACAAACAATTAACCAAGTACAATTATAATGGCAGTAGATTTATTGTTGGGCCTACAATGGGGTGACGAAGGAAAAGGAAAAATCGTTGACGTACTAACGCAAGATTATGATATAATAGCCCGATTTCAAGGCGGTCCTAATGCAGGACACACCTTAGAATTCGATGGTATAAAACATGTTTTACACACCATCCCTTCTGGCATATTCCATAAAAATGCAATCAACGTTGTAGGAAATGGTGTAGTGATAGATCCAGTGATTTTTAAAAAAGAACTGGATGCTTTGGCAAAATTCAATTTGGATATCAAAGCAAAGTTATTGATTTCTAGAAAAGCGCATCTTATATTACCTACACACCGTCTTTTGGATGCTGCTTCGGAAGCATCTAAAGGGAAAGCCAAAATTGGTTCTACATTGAAGGGAATTGGCCCCACGTATATGGACAAAACCGGCAGAAACGGAATGCGTGTGGGCGATTTAGAGCTTAACAATTGGAAAGAAAAATACAGATCTTTAGCTAATAAACATGAAGCCATGATCGGTTTCTATGATGTTGACATACAATACGACCTAGCAGAGTTAGAAGCAGACTTTTTCAAAGCAATTAAAGAACTTAAAGAACTTACTTTTATAGATAGCGAAGAATACCTATACCAAGCACAAAAATCCGGCAAAAAAATATTGGCCGAAGGTGCACAGGGATCCCTATTAGATATAGATTTTGGGACCTATCCTTTTGTAACCTCATCCAATACAACCGCTGCGGGCGCCTGTACTGGGCTCGGAGTTGCACCAAACCAAATTGGCGATGTGAAAGGGATTTTTAAAGCCTATACTACTAGAGTAGGAAGCGGTCCTTTTCCAACAGAACTTTTTGATGAGGATGGCGAAACCATGGGACGCGTGGGCAATGAATTTGGTGCTACCACTGGGAGATCAAGACGTTGTGGCTGGTTAGATTTGGTAGCTTTAAAATATGCCGTTCGCATTAATGGGGTTACTGAGTTGATGATGATGAAAGGCGATGTACTCAGCGGCTTCAAAAAATTAAAAATATGTACAAAATACAACTATAAAGGAGATAAAATCGATCACTTTCCATTTAACATAGAAGCAGAAAATGTAACACCGATATACACCGTAATGGATGGGTGGGAAGAAGATTTAACCAAAATGACCAAAGCAGACCAACTCCCTGCTACCCTTATCAAATACATTACGTTCCTGGAAAAGGAATTAGAGGTGCCTATTAAGATTGTCTCCGTAGGTCCAGATAGAACCCAGACCATACACAGGTAATTTTATTTCCTCGGTCAGGAAGCAAATGGCGTTAAGCGAAAAAAAAAGCTTAACGCCATTTTTTTTCTGTAAATTCAGGGATTAATTTATTCCACGTATGAGAAACCTAAGTATCTTAATTGTAATGGCTATCCTTTTAGCTTCCTGCAAAATTGATAAAAAAACAGAACACACAGTACAACCAGAAACCTCAACACCCGAAGCAGAATGGACTGTACTTTTTGATGGCACAAGCACGGAAGGCTGGCGAGCCTATAACGGAGAGGCACTGCCTCCTGGGTGGGTAGTTAAAAACGGGGAGCTTACCTTTGATACCGAACTAGGCTTAGAACAAGATTATAAAGGTGGTAAGGACATCATTTACGGCGCAGAGGAGTTTGATAATTTTGAGTTTTATGTAGAATGGAAATTACCCAAAGGAGGAAACAGTGGTATCTTCTATCATATTAAAGAGGGCTACAAAAGCATCCCAGAAGTTTCTCCAGAATATCAACTTATCGATGATGAGAACTATGCTGCCATGCATGATCTTACCGATTACAATCTAAGCCTCGGGTACACCGACAAACCAGAAGAGCTAAAACCATTACAACAAACCGCATCTGATTATGCAATGCACCCAGCAGATGCGTCCAACAAAGTACTTCATCCTGTAGGAGAATGGAATTCTTCTAAAATAGTATTTACTCCAGAAAAAGTAGAGCATTGGCTTAATGGGGAAATGGTAGTATCTTTTGTTCCTTGGGATGAGGCTTGGGAAGAAAAAAAGAACTCTGACAAATGGAAAAATAGTAAGGACTATGGCACCTTTAAAAAAGGATACATAGGTTTTCAAGATCACTCTAGTCCTATCTGGTTCCGGAATATAAAAATTAAAAAACTATAATAACGATTTTATGAAGAAAAGAGAATTTTTAAAAAAATCGGCCATATTAGCATCCACAACCGCGTTGATGCCTTCCTTTTTAATGGCATGCAAAGAAGAAAAGCTAGCGACCAAGGCTACACCATTAACGCGGCTTAGAACTGCCCATGTTGGAGTTGGTAATATGGGAGCGGCGGATCTTAAAGATATATCTTCGCACAAGAAGGTTGATGTGGTAGCCCTTTGTGATGTTGATGCTAACAATCTAGCAGAAGCTAAAAAGCTGCACCCTAACGCAAAAACATTCAGTGATTATAGGGTAATGTTAAAAGAAATGGGTGATGGAATAGATGCTGTAATTGTATCCACACCAGACCATACACACGCCCCAGTTTCTATGATGGCGATGGAGATGAATAAATCTGTTTATTGCCAAAAGCCTTTAACACACTACGTATCTGAGGCAAGGGCGATGAAAAAGTTAGCCGAAGAAAAAGGTCTGATTACCCAAATGGGAATCCAGGTACATTCTTTTTACGACTATAAATTAGCCACTTTATTGATTCAATCGGGTATTATTGGAAAGGTACATACCGTAAGAGCATGGTCTCCAAAAAATTGGGGATATGACGGTCCTATTCCTACAGGAGAGGATACAGTACCTGAAACTTTAGATTGGAACTTATGGCTAGGAACATCAGCAAAGCGACCTTATAAAGATGGTTTATACCATCCAGGGAATTGGAGAAAATTGGTAGACTATGGGTGTGGAACCCTAGGTGACATGGGCGTGCATATTTTTGATACACCCTACAATGCCTTAGCCTTAGATGTGCCCCGTACCATAAAGAATGAATGCAGGGAACCGAACGGTTTTGGGTTTCCTGAAAACAATAGCGTTACCTACGAATTTCCCGGTACACCTTACACGGCCGAAAGCCTAAAATGGGTTTGGTCAGATGGACCAGGAGCACCAGATATGCATGAGGATCTAAAACTACCTAATGCTTCAGAGATTACAAGCGTAAACACGAAGACCAAAGAAGCATCTGTAGAAGAAAAGATGTCTTTAGAAACAAAAGCTAGTGGACCGGGAACACTCCCAGAACAAGGCGCTATGTTCATTGGCGACAAGGGTCGTTTATTATTGCCACACTTCATGCAGTTACCAACAAAAATAGTAGATGGCGAATATGTAGATATTTCCAAAGAAATTGCAGCAATAGGCATAGAAAATAATATGGGGGAACCTATACGTAATTATGATTCTGAAGGCCCAAAACATTACCATCAATTTGTGGATGCCTGCTTAGGTACAGATGAGTGTACCGCTCCCTTCTCTTATGCTTCTAAATTAACGGAGACGATACTTTTAGGGGTAATCGCAAACCGCTTTCCTAACCAAACCTTGAATTGGGACAGCAGCAATGCGAAATTTGCCGAAGAAGAGGCCAACAACTTTCTAGAGGGAGATTACAGAGATTTTTAACCAAATAAACTAGGGCTACAGAATTACTTGCTCAAAAGTATTAATTTAAGCCACCTTTAAGGTGGCTTTTTTATGAGTATATTTAAATGTACTAAATACCAAAATAGCTTCTCGACTATGCAATCACTTAGCAATCATTTTTCCAATGCACACCTCGCACTCCTTTTTATCATTTTACTAGGAGTATCTTGTACTGAAGAAACCATCCCATTAGTAGAAATAACCCCCAAAAGTTCTATCATACTAATAGGAAATAATCTTGGTTCGCGCATGTTGAACTACGGCTATTTTGAAACGGAGATACATTTAAGATTTCCTAACGACTCTTTAATCATACGAAATATGTGTGATGGTGGCGATACTCCTGGATTTAGGCCACACTCCTCAAGAAATACACCTTGGGCATTTCCAGGCGCTGAAAAATTCCAAACAGAATTGACAAAATCTACAGGTAGTGATGGGGTATTTGAATATCCAGATGAGTGGCTAAATCGTTTGGATGCAGATATAATTCTAGCGTTTTTTGGCTATAACGAGTCTTTTGAAGGAGAAGAAGGCTTACCTAATTTTCAAAGCGAATTACAAGCATTTATAACGCATACCAAAAGTCAGCAATACAACGAAAAAAGTAGCCCAGAATTAGTGCTTATTTCTCCCATAGCCTTTGAAGACCGCTCAGATGATTATGACCTTCCTAACGGAGCGACCCAAAATAGAAACTTAAAATTATATGCGGAGGCCATGAAAACCATCGCCCTAAATAATGAAGTTCCTTATATCGATGTTTATAACCCTAGTACACAATGGTATGAGAACGATGACCTTACCATAGATGGTTCCCAATTAAACGAAACGGGATATCATAAATTTTCGAATCATATAGCCGATGTGTTAACAGGAAATAAAAAAGCGACTATAGAAGATAGACGTACAGCCCTAAACGAAGCAGTGAACGAGAAAAATTTCTTTTGGCACAACGATTATAAAATTCCTAACGGCGTGCATGCAAATGGGCGAAGGTTTGCTCCTTTTGGTCCAGACAACTACCCATTCGAGATTCAGAAAACACGGGAGATGACTGCAATACGGGATACGGCCATTTGGGCGACTTTGCAACAGGAATCCTATGATATAAACTTGGCAGACAGTAAAACCGTAGCCTTGCCAACGGTAGAAACTAATTATAATCTAGGGGATTCAGATGACCCGGAGGGCTATCTTTATGGTGATGAGGCTATTCAATCTTTAACGGTACCAAAAGGATATAAAGTGGAACTTTTCGCTTCTGAAACCGAGTTCCCAGATTTATCAAATCCTGCACAACTCTCTTTTGACAATAAAGGAAGGCTGTGGGTAGCAACACTTACCTCCTATCCACACTACAAACCAGGAGACGTACGACCAAATGACAAACTTCTAATCCTAGAAGACACTAACAATGATGGTAAAGCAGATAAACAAACGGTATTTGCAGACAAGCTCCATTTGCCCATTGGTTTTGAGTTTGCCCCTGAAGGGGTTTATATAAGCCAAGGTACGAACCTTAAACTGTTTACCGATACAGATGGTGATGACAAAGCCGATAAAGTAGAAATTGTATTAAGTGGCTTTGACGACCACGATACTCACCATGCTATTTCAGCTTTTAGTGCAGATCCCTCAGGTGCATTATATATGGCGGAAGGCGTCTTTTTGCATACCAACGTAGAGACATCCTATGGTCCTGTAAGAGCTACCAACGGCGGATTCTACAGATACGCTCCCCAAAGAAAAAAATTGGAACGCGTGGCACAAGTCAGTATACCAAACCCTTGGGGAATTGCTTTTGACGAATGGGGACAGGATTTCTTTCTGCACACCTCGGGTCCTACCACACAATGGATGATGCCAAGCACCTTAAAATCCATTTACGGCGTAGCGTCTCCTTTAACAGCGAATTTAATTGAAGAGAAACACCGTGTACGGCCAACATCTGGTTTAGAATTTGTATCGAGTAGCCATTTTCCAGACAATGTACAAGGAGACATGTTACTTGGAAACACCATTGGATTCCTAGGTATCAAACAACATCAAGTGCAAGAAGATGGTACGGGTTACAAGACCAAGCACCGTCAAGATTTGATTAATGGTAGCGACAAAAACTTTAGACCTGTAGATTTAGAGTTTGCACCAGATGGCTCACTTTATGTGGTAGACTGGCACAATGTACTTATCGGTCACATGCAGCATAACGCACGAGATCCGTTACGTGACCACGCCCATGGAAGAATATACAGAATCACATACCCATCTAGGCCATTGGTTACTCCCGCTAAAATAGCTGATGCCAGTATTGATTCCCTTTTGAACAACCTTAAACTAACGGAATACAGAACACGGTACCGAACCAAAAGAGAATTACGTGGAAGAGACGCCGAACAAGTACTATCAAAATTAAAAACTTGGGTAGCAAACTTGAACCCCGACGACAAAAACTTTGAACACCAGCGCTTGGAAGCTTTGTGGGTTTCTTGGGGACTTAACAAGGTTGATACGGAATTGCTTCAACAGACCTTACAATCTCCTGACCATAGGGTGAGGGCGGCTTCGGTCCGTGTATTACGTTACATGGGGCATCAACTTCCCAATACGTTGGAACTACTTAAAACAGCCGCTGCAGATGCTCATGGAAGAGTGCGACTAGAGGCCATAACCGCTGCTTCTTGGATGGATGCCGAGGAAGGAATACAGGTATTGGACGTTGCCGAAAAACATCCGCAAGACGAGTGGATAGAAGATTCTTTTAACTTTGCAAAAACCAGACTAACCAACAGTTTTCTTCCTAAGGAAGAGCAGGAAATACTAGCAACACATCTTAGAGGTAAGGATTTAGAAATATTCGCGAAAGGAAAAAAGATTTACGAACGCGAAGGGTATTGCGTCACCTGCCATCAGGAAAGTGGCGCTGGACTGCAAGCATCAGGGTTTCCAACATTGGTAGGTCAAGATTGGGTAATGGGTAGTGAAGAGCGCCTTATAAAACTCACCTTAAACGGACTCTATGGCCCAATGAACGTAATGGGGAACCAATACGAGGGTCAGGTGCCTATGATGGCTTTTAAAGGATTGCTTAATGATGAGGAAATAGCTCAAGTACTTACGTTTGTTAGGAATGCTTTTGGCAATAAAGCATCTGTTATCAATCCAATTAAAGTAAAACAAATACGAGAAGCTACAAAAGACAAAAAAGGCTTCTACACCCCAGATGAACTTTTAAAACAGTATCCTTTAGAATAATTAGAAATAACAAACTAAATACTTGGCAGTACCATGCTTGGAACAGCCATGATTGTTCTCGTTGGTTGCGAGAAATAGCATTCTAAAGAGTCATGCCTATACTGGCCAGATTGGAAAAGCGGAAACTGCACACCAAAGTCACACCCTGCTTTGCAACTGATTGTTAGGCATCATAGTATCCAATAGGGTGGGCTATGAGGTAGGTCTTGAAGTATTTGGCTTCAATTCTATTAAACGCTATTCGTTTGTACCATTTAAATGGTGCAGACTGGTAATTATACCGAGACTCCAAACCTAATAACCGAAGCTATGGAAATACCACAAACTCAAGCTCAAACGTATACAGATACATCAAGCCAATGCTAAAAGAATCCTAATCTTGGACAGGCCTATTTTAAAAATACTATTTTTGAAAAAAAATCACCTTGTATAGGACAGTTTTAATAATCGTAGCCCTACTTTTTACGAGTATATTGGTTGCACAAGACCAGCCAGAGGAAGCCAAACAAATAAACATTGTTTACGGTGCCAACTTCACTAAAAACGAAAAGGAATACCCTGGTGCATCTATCTTCAGTAAAGACGAACAACAGGTACAATTTGAGCATCAAGGCGCAGACCTCTGGTGCGATGTAGCCATATTTTTCCAAAAGGAAAACCGACTGGAGGCTAGAGGTAATGTGTTGCTGAAACAGGGTGACTCGGTAGAAATGACGAGTCAAAAAATTGACTACAAAGGGGACATCAAATTGGCAAAAGCATGGGGCAATGTCGTATTAACCAATTCGGACATGACCCTAAAAACGGATACGTTACGCCTAGATAGAGAAAAGCAAGAGGCTTATTATCAGGATTATGGAACAGTAATTGATTCTGCAAATATCTTAACCAGCAAAGTTGGACGGTATTTTATGGAACGAAAAAAGTACCAATTTCTAGATAGCGTTCACATAGACAATCCAGAATATATATTGGACTCTGAACAGCTCGATTATTATACAAACTCCAAAAATGCCTATATGTATGGGCCTTCTACCATTGTTGGTGAAACCTATAAAATATATTGTGAACGTGGCTTTTACGACACTAAAGTAGAAAGTGGTTATGGTATTAAAAATACTAGGGTAGATTATAACGATCGCATCATGGAAGGCGATAGCGTTTATTTTAACAAAGTGCGGGAATTTGCCTCGGCAACAAATAACATCACGGTAACGGACACCATAAACCAAGGTATAGTGAGAGCGCATTATGCCGAAGTACATAAAGCAAAGGATTCCTTATTCGCAACAAAAAGGGCCGTATCTATTCTAGTTCAGGAACAAGATTCGCTCTACGTACATGGCGATACGCTTATGATTACAGGCAAACCTGACGAACGTATCACGCGAGCCTTTAGGAATGCAAAATTCTTTAAGACCGATTTAAGTGGAAAATGTGATTCGATTCATTCCGAAGAAAAAACAGGAATCACTCAACTAATTACGAATCCGATACTTTGGAACGGCGAAAACCAAATGACAGGTGATAGCATTCATTTGATATCAGACAAACAAACCGAAAAGCTAGATTCCCTTAAAGTGTTGAATAATGCCTTTATTATTTCCCTAGACAGTATAAGTATGGAAGGCTTTAACCAGGCTAAGGGAAAAGATCTTTTCGGCAAATTCATAGAAAACGAGCTTAAAATAATAGACCTGATTAAAAACACCGAGGTTATTTACTACATGTACAACGACGACGACGAGCGAATTGGCATAAACAAGACCATCTGTAGCAAGATTCGCATAACTATGGAGAATAATGATATAGATGAGCTTACTTTTTTCACCGAACCCGATGGTGATATGTTTCCGGAAAAAGACCTTCCGGAAAACAGTAGAATTCTAAAAGGTTTTGTTTGGTACGGTGATGAACGTATTCTTACCAAGGAAGATATTTTTGATGAGGACGATAATAACATTGAATTAGTGGTGATTAGAGGTCTGGATAACCCCATAGATATCGATGCAGAGGAATATGAAAGAAATAACAACGCAACAAACCCTGTAAATAACAGTAAAACTAAAGCCACGGACCCAAAAAAAGATAAAAAACCCAAAAAGGTTAAGTAGCTATCTCTATGACTTCGGATTTTTTAAAATATCAAGCCCAAACTACACCCCATCCTTTGGGATTAAAGGTATCCCACGCGCAAGGCAGTTACATTTATGACACGGAAGGAAACGCACATCTAGACTTTGTTGCGGGAGTATCTGCTTGTGGATTGGGACATTGCCACCCAAAGATTGTGGCTGCCGTACAAGAACAAGCTGCCAAATATATGCATGTTATGGTATATGGGGAATACGAACAAGGGCCAGCGGTAGACTATGCCAAACTTTTAGCAAAGAGCCTCCCTACCCAATTAAACTCCACCTACCTCGTAAACTCAGGAACAGAAGCTATAGAAGGCGCCATAAAGTTAGCGAGAAGATATACAGGAAGAACGGAAATTATTGCAGCGCACCATGCCTACCACGGTAACACTATGGGAAGTCTAAGTCTTATGGGTTACGAAGAACGCAAAGGTTCTTTCCGGCCATTGATACCTGATGTTGCCTTTATCCATTTTAATATAGAAGCTGAATTAGAGCGAATAACCGAAAAAACAGCCTGTGTTGTATTGGAAACCATTCAAGGAGGTGCAGGTTTTATACTTCCAAAGAATCAGTATCTAGAAAAAGTAAGACAACGCTGTACTAAAGTCGGCGCATTGTTGGTGTTAGACGAGATACAGCCAGGATTCGGGCGCACAGGAAAACTCTTTGCTTTTGAACACTTTAACTGTATTCCAGATATCCTGGTTTTGGGCAAAGGCATGGCTTCTGGGCTACCTGTTGGTGCCTTTACAGCAAGTAGGGAACTTATGCAATCCCTTCAAGTCAATCCTAAATTAGGTCATATTACTACGTTTGGCGGTAACCCGGTAATAGCCGCCGCCTGCTTAGCTACTTTGAAAGAGTTGTTACAAACAAATTTGATTCAAGAAACCTTAGAAAAGGAAAAACTCTTCAGAAAACTACTGGTTCATCCTTCCATAAAGGAAATAAGAGGAAAAGGACTGATGCTTGCCCTGATTATGGAAAATGGGGAAAAAGCGAACGAATTAGTCCTTAGAGCAAAAGAAAACAAACTCATCCTATTTTGGCTTTTATTCGAACCCAGTGCAGTACGCATATCCCCTCCCCTAACGATATCAAAAGATGAGATTAAAAAAGGATGTAGTCTAATACTTTCTATTTTAAGTAGCCCAAAACAATACCCTGTTAACTAATTTGTTAATAATATAGGCCTCGCCTATCCCCAATAACTTCCTCAAAGGCGTACTTTTATTTTAATAGTTGAACCAAAAAGTTTCTATGGCGTTAGATTCTAGCGAAAGACCTGACCGACCCATTACCAAGTTTGAATCGATGTTAAAGACAGACGATGTCTATTTCTTTGATGCCGAAGACTTTGAAGACATAATACACCATTATTTGAACAATGGTAAAATCTCCTTGGCAAAAAAAGGAATTAAAATTGGGCTACAGCAACACCCGGATTCTATTGAGTTAAAACTGTTACAGGTAGAAGTTCTGGTGTTTGAGAATAATCTCTTAGCAGCAGAAAAACTCTTAGATCAGCTGCAAGAATTGGATGCTAACAACGAAGAAATCTACATACAACGTGCCAATATATATTCTAAAAAAGACAACCATGAAGGCGCCGTTAATCTTTTACAACAGGCATTAGAACTCTCATCGGACTCTATAGACATTTACTCTCTCTTAGGTATGGAGTATTTATTTATGGACGACTTCAAAATGGCCAGACAAAGTTTTATGAAATGCGTAGATTTTGATGAGCAAGATTATTCATCACTATATAACGTGATTTATTGTTTCGAATATTTAGAAGATTTTGATGGAGCCATAGTTTATCTCAACGAATACTTAGAACATAACCCCTATTGCGAAGTTGCTTGGCATCAGCTAGGAAAACAATATTATAGTAAGCGAATGTATTCGGAAGCATTGGCGGCATTTGACTTCGCTATAATCTCCGATGATACTTTTATTGGTGCCTATTTTGAAAAAGGGAAGGTGCTTGAGAAACTAGGGCAATATTCTGAAGCCATAGAAAACTACGAGACCACCATATCTATCGAAGACCCTACATCGCATGCTTTTCTAAGAATTGGCAAATGCTATGAAAAGTTAAATAATAGTGAGATGGCCAAGTACTATTTCTATCAAACTGTGCACGAAGACCCCATGTTGGACAAAGGCTGGTTGGCCATTACAAATTACTATTTCAGAATAAAAAATTACGAAAAATCACTTTTCTACATCAATAAAGCCTTGAATATAGACGGTGGCAACCCACTCTATTGGAAAAAATGTGCCAAAATACAAGTAGCGCTTAAAGATTTTGATCAAGCCTATTTTGCATTTAAACAAGCTGTTGATTTAGGCAACTACGAATTGGATACTTGGTTAAAATGGGCAGAGGTAGCACAAAAGAATGATGACCTTGATGGTGCTATTCAAATTTTAAAACAAGGAAAAGAGTTTTATCCAAAAAACGTGCAAATTCTTTATATGAGTGTTGGATTCCTGCTTTTAGCAGGTGATCGTATCAACGCAAGAATTACTTTGTTGGATGCACTTAGATTGGACAAAAAGACTAAAAAAATACATCTCTTCCAAAACCAATTTCCTCAATTTGGGAATTCTGAATGGTTAAAAACGATAGTGACCGATTCAAAAAAAGCCTAAATCCCAGTTCTAGTTATTTATGGAGAAGCGAACGAATATGCAGTATCTTTTTATTACCCTTAAAGGCATGGCTATGGGCATTGCTGAATTGGTGCCAGGCGTTTCTGGAGGTACAATTGCTTTTGTTACGGGCATATATGAAGAATTTATTTCTTCTATAAACAATGTAAGCCTTTCCACCTTTAAAACCCTTAAAAATGAAGGTTTTGCAGCTTTTTGGAAAAAACTAAATGGGAGCTTTCTTTTAGTACTATTTGTAGGCATGATGATAAGTATCCTATCCTTTTCCAAACTTATTACATGGCTACTGGAGTTTCACCCCATCCCAATATGGGCCTTTTTCTTTGGTCTTGTCTTAGCTAGTGTCATTTTCGTAGCAAAGGCCATAAACAAATGGAATGTATCATCCATAGTTTTATTCACATTAGGAACCGTAGTTGCATTTTATATTACAACCCTGCCACCCTCAGCAAATACAGATAGCTTGCCTTTCTTATTCTTTTCAGGAGCATTAGCGATTTGCGCCATGGTGCTGCCCGGTATTTCTGGTTCCTTTATACTTGTGCTTCTTGGCTCTTACAAAACCATTCTCGACGCTGTTAACGAAAAGGACCTCAAAATCGTGATTACCGTAGGTTTAGGTGCTGTTTTTGGAATCCTCAGTTTTGCAAGGCTTTTAAAATGGATGTTCGAAAATTATAAGGATGCAACCCTAGCTGTGCTTACTGGATTCATTTTAGGCTCTTTAAATAAAATTTGGCCTTGGAAGAAAATACTCGAAGTAATTCAGATAGGAAAAAAAGAAATTATCATAGACGAAAATATTTCTCCACTCGCTTTTGAAGGTGATTCTCAATTAACCTTTGCTATCGTAACTGCCATGATAGGTTTTTCCCTTATTTTTATACTGGAAAAAACAGCTTCCAAAAAGTAAGCACCCTAGTTCATGAACCAGCCTAGAACCTTTACGGATAAAGTATTCCTTGTCATAAAGGGACTTTGTATGGGCGCTGCCAATAAGGTTCCAGGAGTGTCTGGAGGAATTGTAGCTTACGTAGGTGGTTTTTACGAAGAGTTTATCTATTCGCTTCAGAAAATAAATTTTAAAGCATTTAAGCTGCTTTTCAATGGTAGGTTCAAAAGCTTCTATAGGTATATAAACGGTTCTTTTTTAACCTTGCTTATTTTTGGAATGCTAGTCAGCTATTTTAGTATTTCCAAAGTATTGGACTATTTTTTAGAACATAAGGAACTATATGTATGGTCCGCATTTTTTGGTATGATTCTGGGTTCCATCTACTATATAGGAAAGGACTTTGATCATTGGACAAAAAAAACCATACCGGCAGCCTTTATTGGACTAGCAGTTGGTATAGCCATTAGCTTTTTGAATCCGGCAACACAAAACGACAATTTATTCTTCATCTTCTTATGTGGTATGATAAGCGTTACCGGAATGACCTTACCCGGACTCTCAGGTTCTTTTATACTCATACTTTTAGGTAATTATGTGTTACTCTTGGTAGATTCGGTAAACGCACTTTACGACACATTTTCTGAGCTACTACAAGGTGATTTCAGCTTTATACAAAATCCAGAACGATTAGCGATCCTAACTATACTGGCTGTATTTACCGCCGGTTCCGCTACTGGGCTTGTTACCTTGTCTCACATTCTAAGTTATGTGCTTAAGTATTATAAACATAGAACTACTGCAGTAATCCTTGGGTTTATTACAGGATCTTTGGGCGTGGTTTGGCCTTGGAAAAAAACTATTTATAAAATAGGAATAAAAGATACTCCATTGATTGACTCAAATGGAAAACAAATTATAGTGAACTACGAACGTTTTTTACCGAACTTCCAAATATCCGAAACGTGGTGGGCACTCTTCTTTGTTTTGTTCGGGATAAGCATTTTATTACTTTTGGATTGGTATGGAAAAAACAAACGCAAAACAATTTAGGTTTGGCTTACTTGGAAAAGATATTTCTTACTCCTTTTCAAGAGGCTATTTTTCAACAAAGTTTTCCGAGTTGGAACTACCAAATTATAGCTATGAGAATTTTGACTTACAAGATATCTCGGAATTCACAGAAGTTTTAAAAAACATAAGTAATCTTGCTGGCCTAAATGTTACTATACCGTACAAAGAAGCTATTATTCCTTATTTAACAGAACTTGAGCCGTCTGCACTGCAAATCGGTGCGGTAAACACTATTAAAATAAGTCCATCTGGGTTAAAAGGTTATAATACTGATGCCTACGGATTTCAAACGTCTATTGAGCCGTATTTAAAAAAAGACCATACTAAAGCACTTATTCTAGGAACGGGTGGCGCTTCAAAAGCCATCGCCTATGTCTTAAAAAAGCTCGAAATCGATTTTACATTTGTTTCGAGGACAGGGAAAAATAATGGATATACCTATGAAACCCTAGACCAAAATATTATAGAGAGTCATCGTTTAATTATTAATTGTTCTCCACGAGGCACATTCCCTAATATAACAGAAAAACCAAAACTACCCTACGAGTATATCACCCAAAAGCACCTACTGTTTGACCTAATCTACAACCCAGAAAAAACAGCCTTTCTTGCCCACGGGGAAGCAAAAGGAGCAACTGTTTTAAATGGTTTTCGTATGTTGGAGCTACAAGCAGAAAAAGCTTGGGAAATCTGGAATGAGTAAGTAACTCAAACAGTTCCTCCACTTATCTTCGGATACTTATTAGATATAGTCGCCAACTGCATACGATACTAGAAATCAAAAAGAACTTATATATTCTTTGCGGTTGTTTAGGTTGTTACTATCTTGTAAAAACATAACACAAAGAAGATGTCTGAAGACAACGAACAAGCAATACCTGAAAACAAGGTAACAGAAAATAACGCGGAAACTACCAAAACAGAAAAAGAATTTTTGGAGAAAACTACCGATGTTTCGAATACTGAAACGCTTGAAGGTAAAGTACCTTCCGAAGCAGTTACATCCGAAGAAAACGAAACTTCTAAAGACGATGCAATACACAACTCAGAAACGAAGAAGGAAACTGAAGCCGCAAGCCAGAGTGTTAATCCTGATGATACGCTGGAAGCAAAAGAAGAAAATGATATAGAAGATATCGTAGTTTCAAACGATACTAAAAAAAGTGAAAAACTTACGAATGAAGTAAAAAAGGAATCTTCTGAACAGAGCAAGAACGATGGAGATGGTGTTGACGAAATTGATGAAAGCAATGCAGAAGACGCAGAAGATACGGACACTGTAAAACGGCATCAGATTCCTGAATTGGACTACCACTCCATGTCTATGGAAAACTTGGTGGGAGAACTGCAACGTTTAATAAGAAACGAAAAAGTACAGGCCATCAAAAAACACGTTGACGGGATACGGGATGAATTCAATTTAAAATTCCAAGAATTTATTGATGAGAAAAAAGAGGAATTTATTTCAGGTGGTGGCAACGAAATAGACTTTAATTACAACTCCGTTACCAAAAGACAATTTAACGAAGTATATACAGAGTATCGCGAAAAAAGAAATCAGCACTACAAGAGTCTTGAAAAAAGCCACAAAGAAAACTTAGCCAATAGGTTAGAGCTCATAGAGAACCTTAAGTCCTTAGTGAATGTAGAAGAGGATATTAATACAACGTATAACAGTTTTAAAAATATTCAGGAGAAATGGAAAACCGCTGGTCCTGTGCCAAGAACGGAATACAATAATGTCTGGAAAACTTACCAGCACCATATAGAAATTTTTTACGACTTTTTACATCTGAATAGAGAGTTGCGTGACCTTGATTTTAAGCATAACCTTGAGGAAAAGCAAAAAATTGTGGAACGGGCAGAGTCCTTGGCCATAGAGCCAGATTTAAATAGGGCGTTTAGGGAATTACAGGTTTTACATAAGATTTGGAAAGAGGATATTGGTCCTGTAGGAAAAGAGCACCGAGAAGAAATATGGGAACGTTTTAGCAAGGCTACCAAAACCATACATGGAAGAAGACAAGACTACTTTAAAGACCTAGATAAAGTACATGAGCAAAATCTGGAACAGAAAAAGCAAATTATTGAAGAAATAACGACCTTGGCTACCAATGTCTCTAACAACCATGGTACGTTACAAAAACAGATAAAACAGCTAGAGGCCTTACGGGAATCGTTTTTTAAAGCTGGCAAAGTACCACAAAAGGATAACGAAAGTACATGGAACGCTTTTAAATCTGCGGTACGGGATTTCAACCGTAATAAAAATGCATTCTATAAAAACCTTAAAAAAGATCAAGACGAAAATTTAAACAAGAAAAGAGCCTTGTTAGAAATTGCCATTTCTTTAAAGGATACCGAAGATTTTGATACGGCAACCGGCGAAATGAAGCGCATCCAAAACGAATGGAAAAGCATAGGACATGTGCCACGCAAGTATTCAGATAAAATTTGGAAGGAATTTAAAGCTGCCTGCAACCATTATTTTGAAAGGTTCCATGCACTAAAGAACAAAGCTAATGATGAAGAAGTTGAAAACTTAAAAGAAAAAGAAGCAATTTTGCTGAGGCTAAAGGACTTTCAACTTACGGACAATAGGGATGAGAACTTAGCTACCATCAAAACCTTTATAACCGATTGGAAGAAATTTGGCCATGTACCTTTCAAGCAAAAAAGTATCAATCAGAAGTTTAATAAAATAATCGATGCTCTTTTTCACAAGTTAGATGTTAGCAAACAGGAATCGGAATTATTAAAATATGGAAATAAGATTCAACGTCTTAAAGAGGACGACAACCAAGAAAGAGCCATACAAAACGAACGTAGTTTTATACGTAAAAAAATAGATGAGAGTAAAAATGAGATTCGCCAGTTAGAAAATAACTTACAGTTTTTCTCTAACGCATCTGAGGATAACCCCATAGTAAAGGATGTTATCAAAAAAGTAAATAGTCATAAAGAAGCGCTCGATTCCTGGATGGCAAAACTCAAAAAATTAAATATCTTAAAAAATAATCTTCAAAAAGAGGCAGAAGAAGAAGCCGCTTCTTCCGAAGAGGAATAGCAACTTTTAAATCAACTTAAACCCTGCCTACGATGTGTATTGCAGGGTTTTTTATTGTACAACCATTTAGGGTTTAATATCACGCATGAATTAGTAAAATAAAACGGAATACAATACCCTTTCTTTTGTAAATAAAATTTGAAACATTTTACTAGCTTCAGATAAGAGACACCATAATAGATGTGAAAATACAGAAGGTTAACTAGCAGTACTCGTTCAATTCATTCATATGTAGTATTTTCGGAAAAAGTTTTGTATTATTCTACAACTCGAAAATAAACCGTACCAAGACCCTTTAAAACATGAAAAAAATAGTTCAGTTATGTACTTTCCTCTTGGTTGTATTAACATGTTGTTATAGCTGCTCACCTGTTAAAAAAAACCAAGAATCAATTCCCACGTTTGATTGGAGCGATAAAGTAACATCAATTAATCAAACTGATAGCTTACGCTATGGGACCTCCTATTTATCCGTTTATTCTCAAATATACAGTTATACAGAACACACTTCATTAGACTTAACAGCTACGGTAAGCATAAGAAATACGAGTGAAACGGATTCCATATACCTCTTAAGAGCAAATTATTATGATACAAAAGGGGTTGCCATAGAATCTTATCTTAGCCAACCAATATCCATAAAAAGTATGGAAACATTAGAAATCGTGATTGCTGAATTCGATAAAAAGGGAGGTACAGGAGCCAACTTCATTTTTGAGTGGGCAACAAAGCCTAATACTTCCGACCCATTATTTGAAGCCGTAATGATTTCAACCTACGGACAACAAGGTCTTTCATTTACAACACAAGGCAAACGTATAGACTAACATGAATTATTATGCTGGCATACTATTCCTAAGTCTTATTTCCATGCACACATCACTGCAAATAAAGACAGAAACTACCTTTATAGAAATTGGACCTCAACAAAATAGTCTAAAGACTAAGGCGTTTAACATTTTGAAAAACAAATGCAATATATGTCACGCAACTAAAAGAAGATTACAACTATTTACCTTGAATAACATGGATAGTTTAAAAGCAGAAATCAACACCCAAGTATTTATTAAAAGGAAAATGCCAAAAGGAAAGAGGAACCAACTTTCCAAACAGGAAGAAATGAATCTAACGAACTGGGTTAGCGGTCTAAACTAAAAAAGAGCCGTTTTTAACGGCTCTTTTTTAAATACTGCCATTAATACACAATATCTATTTTGCCACATTAACAGCTCTAGTTTCTCGAATCACCGTCACTTTTACCTGACCAGGATAAGTCATATCTGTTTGTATTTTTTGAGAAATCTCAAAAGACAACTGCGCCGCTTTATCATCACTTACTTTTTCACTTTCTACAATAACCCGTAGCTCCCTACCGGCCTGTATAGCGTAGGCTTTCTGTACCCCACCAAACCCAAAAGCGATTTCTTCTAAATCTTTTAACCGCTGAATATAAGAATCCAAGACTTGACGTCTTGCACCTGGTCTTGCACCACTAATGGCATCACAAACCTGCACAATAGGGGAAATCAAGTTTTTCATTTCAATCTCGTCGTGGTGTGCACCAATGGCATTACACACATCCGGTTTCTCACCATATTTTTCTGCCCACTGCATGCCTAAAATAGCATGTGGTGTTTCTACCTCTGCCTCTGTATTTGGCACTTTACCTATGTCATGCAGCAAACCTGCACGTTTAGCCACTTTAGCATTCAAGCCCATTTCCGCTGCCATAACGCCACATAATTTTGCCACTTCTCGAGAATGTTGTAGTAAATTTTGACCGTAAGAAGAGCGATACTTCATTCTACCTACCGCTTTTATCAATTCTGGATGCAACCCATGAATACCTAAATCAATAATCGTACGCTTTCCTATATCTATAATCTCGGCCTCTATCTGCTTTTCTGTTTTCTTTACAATTTCCTCTATTCGCGCAGGGTGAATACGACCATCCGTCACTAATTTATGAAGGGATAACCGTGCTACTTCTCTACGAACTGAATCAAAACATGACAGTATAATGGCTTCTGGGGTATCATCTACAATAATTTCTACACCCGTTGCAGATTCCAGTGCCCGTATGTTTCTCCCTTCACGCCCTATAATCCTACCTTTTACGTCGTCGGATTCTATATTAAAGACAGATACGCAGTTTTCTACTGCTTCTTCGGTTCCTATGCGCTGTATCGTATTAATTACTATTTTACGTGCTTCTTGTTGTGCCGTTAGCTTTGCCTCTTCTACCGTGGTCTGTATATAACCCATGGCATCGGATTTAGCCTTTTCTCGTAAACTCTCTATAAGCTGGCTCTTGGCATCATCAGCAGAAAGTCCGGAGATAACTTCCAATTGTTGTATTTGGCTATTATGCAGTTTATCGACTTCGGATTGCTTTTTCTCAAAAAACTCCTTGCGATAATCCACATCTTTCAACTTTTCATCTAACTGGGAGTTTAATTTTTTACCCCTTGCTAATTCGCTGCTCACCTGTGATTCTTTGTCCCTAGTGCGTTTTTCGGATTCGTTAATCTTTCTATCCTTGCCTATGATTACCTTTTCATGTTCGGCCTTTAATTCCAAAAACTTCTCTTTGGCCTGTAAAATTTTATCCTTTTTTAGGTTCTCCCCTTCTACTTTCGCTTCTTTTAAGAACTGGGCGGCTTCTTTCTTAGCGTTTGCAATGGTCTTGGAGGCTTTCCCCTTTTCCATAAACTTCGCAATTGCGAAGCCGATTGCCAATCCTACGATGGCGGCTATTATAATCATTGTACTGTCCATAGTTGTTTATATTTAAAAAAAAAGCCCACATTGGAGAAGTTTCGTACAAACTCCGGAAATCAGGTTTAGGGCTAACAGACTGATCAAGGATCCCTATACGAGTAGGGCTTGCTTTTACAATCTAAACTCACCCTTTTTAAAAAAATAAATGTTGAGTTTGACAAAAGGTATTACCAATGTGGGCAGTAACTTAAATTAATTTTTAAAGAACGTATTTACTGTGAAGCTAGCTTTGAATGCACCAAATCGCTCAACGCCTGTAAACGCTGTTCTGCTTCTTGGGTACCTTCTGTCTGTTCTATACCTTTTTGCTCTATTTTAGAGGCAAACTGCAAGGCGCACATCGCCAAAACATCTTGTTTATCCCTAACGGCATAGTTCTGCTCAAATTTCTTGGCCAACTGTTCAATATTCTTAGCGGCCTTTCGCAAGCCTTCCTCTTGACTTGGATCTATCGTTAATGGATATACCCTGTCTGCAATGGAAAGCTTTATTTTGAGCTTATCTGACATATTATTTTAACATTATTCCGCGAGTTGTGTTATGCAATGATCCAACTCCCGTATTAACGTATTTATTTTAAGCTTTGCTTCTGTTTTATTCGTATTACTGCCAAGCATTGAATTTGCAAGTTTAAGCGAATTGTATTTTTCCTCCCAATCCGAAACCGATTTATCGGCTTTTTGTTGAACGGATTTTATCGAAACCAACTCGTTTTCCAGTTCCACATTAGCCCGTCGCAACACCTCTAACTTATGAACCAACTTACTAATCCTGTTTTCTAAGGAGTCAACGATTTGTATTAATTCACTCATACAAAAAATTCGATGCAGTTTACACAAAGTTAACATTCATCCGAAGACTTAGCAATACTTTTCACAAATAATCTTTTAAGTATTTCACCAAGGCAATAAAACCCGATAGACAACAGGGTTTTATACATTTGCAACAAACCTTTCAAGAATTGGCTTGGATTAATTATTTTCGCAGCAACTTTTTACACCTATGAAGAACATTACCCAAGGTTTCTTACTCCTATTTATCAGCCAAATTATAGGACAAACGACATATCCTACAGATGCCTTTAGAGCTCCCTTGGACATACCTATAATCTTAGCAGGAACATTTGGAGAGTTAAGATCCAACCATTTTCATTCTGGAATAGATATTAAAACACAGCAGCGCGAGGGATTATCCGTATACGGTATTGGTGATGGCACTATTACGCGCATAAAGGTGGCCTTGTGGGGCTATGGCAAAGTATTATATGTGGCGCACCCGAACGGTTATACTTCTGTTTACGGGCATTTACAAAAATTTTCGCCCAAGATAGAAGCATATATCAAAAAGATACAATATCAAAAGAAATCCTATGAAGTAGAAGTTTTTCCTGACTATGGAGAGCTTAAAATCGAGAAAGGGGAGCTTATCGCCTACAGCGGCAATACTGGTGGTTCTTCAGGACCACACGTTCATTTTGAAATTCGAAGTAGTGTATCGGAAAAACCAACGAACCCCTTATTCTATGGTATTGATGTTGCCGATGCCACGAATCCAATCTTAGAAAAACTGTTTATGTACCCGCTTTCTAAAAATGCACAAGTGAATAAAAGTGGAGATCGCATACAGGTAAATTTCACCAAACAGAGTGATGGCACTTTCCTAGCCAATAAAGTCCACGCCATTGGAAAAATTGGTGTGGGGTTTATAGGATTTGATCGCCAAGATATGGCTGCGAATAGGAATGGGATATATGCTGCGTCACTTTCCGTGAACGGAAAAACATATATGGCCTACGACTTTGAATCGTTTTCGTTTGGAGAGACAAGATATATCAACACCCTAATAGATTATGACTATTTTGGACGTTACCGACAACGAATTCAAAAATGTTTTAAATCGCTTGGAAACAAACTAAGTATCTACGAAGAATTATACAACAATGGGGAAATAGAAGTTAGGGAGGGATTAAGTTACAGTATTGAGTTAAGCATCAAGGATCTTAAAGGAAATGTAGTGGTATTAAAAATACCTGTTGAAGGCAAAAAGGAGGAACTTAAGATGCCAAAAGAAGAGAACAAGACCGATGATTATGTTATTGCCAAAAAACCAAATAATTATGATTTAGGCGGTGCAAAGGTATATTTCCCTTCTAACACCTTTTATGAGGACTTTTATATCGATTTAAAAAAAGGAAAAGATACAGTTCGCATTCACCGGAATACAGTACCCGCCCATCGCAATTTCACCATTTCGTTCGATGCAACACAATTCAGCAACGAAGAACAAAAACAATTGTTTATAGCACGATTGGATAGTAAGTTGCGGCCAAGCTATGCAAGCACTTATAAGCGTGCCGGCACGTTTACGACAAGAACAAGAAATTTAGGAACTTATACCCTGGTCAAGGATACTATTGCTCCTAAGATACGTGCCAAAAACTTCAAGGAAAAACAATGGCTCAACAACTATAAATACCTAAGCCTATCCATTTCCGATGACCTCAGTGGAGTAGACACCTATTCCGCGACCTTGAACGGCGAATGGATTCTAATGGAATATGAGCCTAAAAGAAATACGCTAACTTATAATTTCGACGATAAGATTTTGGACCAGAAGCAATGTGTTCTCAAAGTTACCGTTACGGACAATGTAGGCAACGAGAATACCTTAAGTACCACATTTTTTAGAAAATAAACTGTTTGAGATTTTGCAAAGCTATTTTCACCCTTTTTCTACTGTGCCAGTTTAATAGCCTAGCGCAAACGGCTACAATTACAGGGATTGTGCTAGACGAAGCCGATATTCCTTTATCTAATGTTAATATTTCCTCTGGCACATTCGGTACTGCAACGGATAGCAACGGCTTCTATGTGCTTAACATTTATGCCGATACGGAATCCCAAATTACCTTTTCACACTTAGGTCACAAAAACCTTGTATTACAAGGTTTGTTGTTGTCCACTAACGAAACCTTTGAATTTAGTCCCATACTTAAAACCGATGTTGTTCAGGTAGCGGGCGTAACCGTATCGCCAAGGGGAAGGAAAGAGGTTACCGGAATCACATCTATTTCACCAGAACAGCTGCTTAAAATACCCGGTGCCAATGCTGGAGTTGAAAACATCTTAAAACTATTGCCCGGTGTAAACTCTAATAATGAGCTAAGCACGCAATATTCCGTGCGTGGTGGCAACTTTGATGAAAATCTGGTTTATGTAAACGAAATTGAAGTATACAGACCCTTTCTCATACGCTCAGCACAACAAGAAGGTCTTAGCTTTGTGAACAGTAGTATGGTACAGGACGTAACCTTTTCGCCAGGCGGGTTTCAAGCAAAATATGGGGATAAACTTTCTTCAGTGCTGGACATTGTCTACAAAACACCAGCTACTTTTTCCCTTCAAGGAGATTTTAGTTTTTTGGGTGCTAGCGCAACACTAGAAACCCGCTCTAAGAACAAAAAACTAAGCAGCATTACCGGGTTTCGATACAGAAATAATGCTCTACTGGTAAATAGTCAACAAACCCAAAGTAATTTTAATCCTGCGTTCACAGATGTTCAGAGTTATCTGACCTATCGTTTTTCGAACAAATTCAACCTAAGTTTTCTGGGTAACCTTTCCGTAAATAATTATACGAACGAACCCTTGAACCGACAAACAAATTTTGGAACGTTACAGGACCCAAAAGCCTTAACCGTTTTCTACGAAGGAAAAGAAGTAAATAAATATAGCACGGCTCTTGGTGCTTTTAAAGGTAATTATCAATTAAACGATAACACAACACTAAAATTCATCACATCGCTGTATCATACGACCGAGGAAGAATATTCCGATGTAATTGCGTCTTACCGCTTAGGAGAGGTAGATAGTAATCTAGGAAGTGAAACACTAGGCGAAATTGTAAGCCCCAGAGGTATCGGCTCCCAATTCAATAGATCTAGAAATGACTTGGACGCCCTAATATTCAATCTAAACCATAGGGGCATCCAGAAACATAAAAACCTTGTTATGGAATGGGGCGTTAAGTACACCCACGAAGACATCCGCGACCAACTTAGAGAGTCCGAATTTATAGATTCGGCAGGATTTTCGGTACGTCCTCCTCGGGCAGAATTCATCAACAACCAGCCAGAAATACCATTTAACGCACCGCTGGAAGCTTTTGAAAGTCTTACCGCTTCCAATTTTGTAAAGACCAATCGCTTTTCAGGATTTTTTCAACTCGGAAAACAGACCAAATGGGGAGTACATGATGTGTATTACAATATTGGGATACGTGGCCAGCACTGGACCGTTAGCGGCACGGATGTCGAAAAAGTATCTCAAACCGTAGTAAGTCCTAGAGCGCAATTTGCCTTAAAACCAAATTGGAAAAAGGATATGCTTTTTCGATTATCCGGAGGAGTCTACCACCAACCCCCTTTTTACAGAGAGCTTAGGGATAGTTCAGGAATCATACGCCCAAATGTTAAGGCTCAAAAATCGGTTCATATAGTGGCAGGAAACGAATATAGTTTTTTACTTTGGGAAAGGCCGTTTACCTTGATCAGTGAGGCGTACTATAAAAAATTGACCAACGTAAATCCATACACATTGGAGGATGTTCGAATTCGCTATTCCGCTACCAATGACGCTCAAGCATACGTATACGGAGCAGAGCTACGGCTAAACGGTGCCTTTGTACCAGGAACCGAATCCTGGGTTAGCTTGGGCTATTTAAAAACAGAAGAGAACCGAAACGAGCGCGGCTATATTTCAAGACCCACGGATCAGCGTTTTAAATTGGGAATTTTGTTCCAAGATTATATCCCAACCATACCCGATTTAAAAATGTACCTGAACCTTGTATACAGCACTGGAGTGCCGGGCGGATCTCCAAGTTATGCCGACCCCTACATTTTTCAGAATAGATTAAGAGATTATAAACGTGCAGATTTGGGAATTTCCTATATTTTTGTAGATAAAAACAAAAGGTACGGTTCTGATCATTGGCTCCGTTCGTTCAAAGAATTGAGTATTGGCTTTGAAATTTTTAATCTTTTCAACAACCAAAACTCCATTACTAATACTTGGGTCAGGGACGTGGACAGCAAAAACGAATTTGCTGTTCCCAACTTTTTAACCTCTCGGGTACTGAACCTTAGATTGCAAATACGGCTTTAATAAAACAACATGTATAAATTTATATTTTTAATTGCTTTTTGCGCTTCCCTATCGGTACAAGGACAGAAGAATATCTATGAGAGTCCTCGATTCGATGAACTAAGCACTAGTCATAATACACTAGCTATCTTACCCTTTCTCACCAATTTAGATCTAAAAAACCAAGTAAGTAAAGAGGATTTAATAGTATTAGAAGAAAAGGAAGGATATGCGGTACAGAATGCCCTAGAGACCTATTTTTCCAAAAGGGGAAAAAAGAAAAAGTTACCGGTAGAATTTCAAAATACCAAGAACACAAAGGCCATCTTGTCTCAAAAAGGGATTACCTATAAAAATATAGATGTGTATACTATGAAGCAGCTCAGCGAAATGCTGGGTGTAGATGGCATCATCAGCGGTACCTTAGACCTTAATGTTTTATTATCTAACGGTGTTTCGACCGATTTCAGCTTTACCGATTACTTTTCCGGAAATGCGGATTATGGTCGCATTGGCGTTAAAATAAGTGATGGCAATACGGGCAAACTTTTATGGAAATACGAGAAACAAATCAACAAAAAAACTGGCAAGAATACAACCGATCTTATTGATAGAATGATGAAGCTCGCCATTCGAAAATTTCCCTACGAGCGTGAACGAAAAAAGGATAGGAAGATTAAGTAACTTACTGCCTTTATTCTTCAAAACGAAAATCAGTTATACTGTATGCAGCCTAACTAACATCACTTTATTCCATTAAACTTTTGTCTGCTCATCTTACTATTTAGAACACTTGGTAAGGATTAAACCTGTTTGCCGCAAAAACGTTTTAGAAAAAATAGCATTGTATTACTGTATCATAAATTCCTTCAAAACTCCGACCGTATAGTCAATATCCTCTTTGGTGTTATACTTTGAGAAGGAAAAACGAAGGGAAGGTTTTTTCATTTCTTCCTCGGAAAGAATTTCAGATAGTACGTGCGAACCTTTATCACTACCAGATTGGCATGCACTGCCCTTAGAGCAAGCGATACCCTTTATATCCAAATGAAACAATAACATCAATGCCTTTTCCGGTTGCACGGGTAAGCATACGTTTACCAAGGTATAGGTGCTATTATCCATATCTCCAGACAAGCCATTGAACCTTGCTCCTGGAATTTCGTTTTCTACCTTCTGAATAAAATATCGCTTTAAATCTGTAACGTAATTTTGTTCCTGCTCTAGGTTTTTATACGCTAAAATAAAGGCTTCCTCTAGACCCACAATATTATGAAAAGATTCGGTTCCTGCCCTAAAACCTCGTTCTTGAGATCCTCCAGATATCATACATCCCATCCCAGAATTTTTTCTAATGTAAGCGAACCCTATTCCTTTTGGTCCATGGAATTTGTGGGCAGCGGCAGCTAAAAAATCTACCGGTGTACTTTTTACATCCCATGCATAGTGTCCTATGGACTGGACCGTATCCGAATGCACAAGAGCCCCATGCTCTTTTGCCAATACGGCAATAGCATGGATATCCACTTTATTCCCTATCTCATTATTAACATGCATGATACTTACTAGCTTTTTAGAATCATCATTAGACAATAGCGTCTGTAAGTGAGCCATATCAGGATTTCCGTCTGCGTTTAAATTCACAAAACATAGATTTACCAATCCTTTCTCATGGAGTTCTTCCACAGTATGGAGCACTGCATGGTGCTCTATTTTGGTGGTAATTATGGTTTGCACACCTAAGTCACGGACCGCGCATCTCAGAATCATATTATCTGCCTCTGTACCTCCTGAAGTGAAAATAATCTCGGACGGAAAAGCGTTCATTTGTTTGGCAATGGTTTTTCTAGCGCTTTCTATTGCTGTCTTTGCCGTTCTTCCAAAGCTGTGCGTAGATGATGGATTACCATAAGAATTAGCCAAAGCATCTTGCATTATATCAATGACCTCTTTCCTAACTTGAGTCGTGGCAGCATTATCTAGATATACATTTTTCATTTTTGGTACGCGTTTTTTTAAATGACTACCGATTAAATTATTCCACCTAATCGATATTAACAACCCTAGAATGACCTGATTAAAAGCATCAGAATCTAAATGGATTCTTTTTGCCAAATTTCATTCATCGTTATCAAAAATAATTCAAATAAAGTTAAATTACCTGTAAATGGTTTTAAACCTATCTAAGCATATCCCATATTTATATTAAATTTGATGTATAAAAGCTCATACTGGGTATTTAATCAACGAACGACAGAGCCAAATAATATAGATAAATCTATATTGATGGATTGGCTAATTTTATATAGATGAAAAACAATATTAGCCTTATTCTTTTACTGTTATGTATTTCCTGTGACGATGGTGATTTACAGATAAAAACGATAGATTTTGATAGTATTGAAACTCCGGATAGTTGCAGTGCCCTTTCTGCGACTACATCTAACCTATTGTTTAAAATAAATGAAGAAGAGGCGCTCATCTTAGCACTGCCAGCGGGACTTCTTAAAAACGAGGTTACAACTGATACCATTGAAAGTAACGTGCCAGGTGCCTCAAATCTAATTTATCGCATCTTTACAGAAGACGTATCCAAAAATTATTTCTGCGATGAAGTTCCTCCTATTACACCAAGCGTGTCACAAGAAATAGTAGCAGAAGCTGGAACCGTACTAATTTCTACAGTTGCAATAGATTCGGTAACTTTCGAACACTCCATAGAATTAAGCGGAATTTCATTTATAACAGAGGATGGCAGCAGAATCACGGACCTTCGTATTAATAAGTATGGAAAGGTTACTACAAAACTTTAATGATTAATTCTGATAGATGTACACTTCTGTTGCTCCCAAGCCATATTTTTGATAATCGGCATCATAATGTTTCACACTATCATATTTATTGAAGAGGTATCGTAATTCCTCTTTTAAAACGCCCTCGCCTACCCCATGTATAAAAACAACTTTTTGAATGCGTTTAGACATAGCGAACTCCAATTGCCGTTTGGCAGTTTCCAATTGTAAGTTCAGTATTTCATAATTGCCCATTCCTTTTGGGTTTTTCACCAATTGATTTATATGAAGGTCTACTTCCATTTTAGGCAGATTGCGCTCTTTGGACTTTGTTACCGCTGGTTTGCGCCTTTTGGGAAGTTCCTTTTCCTTTATTATTTGTGCAATTTCAAAATTGCTTACTGTAATATTTCCGGTGATAACCACCAATTCCCGAGCTTCAAATACCATAGGGAAGTCGTCCTCGGTTTGTACGGTTATAGAGGAACCTTTAACATGTGAAACGACACCCTTGATAACATCGTCTATGGCCTCCACTTTATCCCCTACTTTAAAAACAGCCATAATTTTATTTTGATTCCCCAAAAATAGTGGTAATTTTCGATTTTGAACAACAAACCAAAATGCATATCCTTAACAGTTCTTACTTTTTGGGCATAGAAAACTACATGCTTCCTTGTTTTACAAAACAACTTTGGGGTTTTGATTGCCCGGGATGTGGGCTGCAACGAGCCATCGTTTTTCTTATTCAGGGGGATTTTGGAGCTGCCTTTGAAATGTATCCGGCAATTTATCCTATGCTACTGCTATTTGGATTCCTAATATTGGATAAATTTATTTCTGTTAAATATGCAAACAAAATAACCAATATACTCATGATCGGTACTGTTGGATTTATACTAACCAATTATATTTTAAAATTCATTTAACAAAACAACCAAAAAATTATGGAACAACAAAAATTACCCAATGTTACAATAGCAATAGTATTAGGGATAGTATCATTTATTTGCTGTTGTTTTAGTGCAGGTATAGGAGGAGTATTACTGTCAGGGATAGCTCTTTTTCTAGTGAACAAAGACACCAAATTATACAGCCAAAATCCTGAGGACTATTCCAATTACAGCACCCTAAAGACAGCAAAAATTGTTGCTATTGTCGGTCTAGTTTTAGGGGTTGTAACCTTGCTTTGGAGTATTTTCTCTATTGTCTCTATGGGAGGCTGGGAAGGATACATGGAACAGAACCAAGAATTATTGGAACAACTAGGTCTACCAACAGAATAGAAACAGATGAATCAACCTTTACCAGGCGCAAGTAATACCCTGACATTCGGAATTTTATCAATAGTCTTAACCGTGCTTTGTTGCGGGCCTTTTGGCGCTATTTTTAGCTTTATTGGCTTGAGCAGTGCTAAAAAAGCAGAAAGATTATACCAATTGGATAGTGCCAATTACAGCGGATATGAAAACGTAAAAACAGGCAAAATACTCTGTTATATTGGATTGGGAATAGCCGGACTACTTCTAATCTTAAGTATCGTTTATTTTGGAGCCATTGGTGCCTTACTTTATTCGGTAGCTTCCGAAGGCGGTTTTCAATAGGTAATTTCAGTAAAATGAAAAAAGTCCCGTTTCAAGAAATTGAAACGGGACTTTTTATAATTTATAATAACTATTACTTTTGAAACGCTACTAACGTTTTTTTAATAATACCTACACAATCCAACAATTCATCTTTGGTCATCACCAAAGGTGGAGCAAAACGTATGATGTTACCATGCGTAGGCTTAGCCAAAAGTCCGTTTTCCTTTAAGGCCATACAAATATCCCATGCTGTGGAGCTATCTTCTGTATCGTTTATAAGAATAGCATTTAAAAGCCCTTTACCCCGAACACCGGAAACCAAATCACAACTTGGAATAAAAGCGTCAAGTTCAGCTCTAAATAGTTCGCCCAAATCATAGGCATTCTGTGCCAGCTCCTCTTCTTTTACGACTTCTAAAGCTGCCATACCTACTGCTGCAGCTATTGGGTTCCCACCAAAAGTACTACCATGGTTTCCTGGTTGTATAACACCCATAATGTCATCATTCGCCAACACGGCAGAAACTGGATAGGCACCGCCGGACAATGCTTTGCCCAGTATCAAAATATCAGCCTTTGTTTCGGGTGTGCCGCTACAGTGTTTATTAGCGCAAGAACAGTTTCCACAAGTAGCTAAGAGTCGACCGGTCCTAGCTATCCCTGTTTGTACCTCGTCAGCAATAAACAGCACATTATATTTCTTACATAAATCCTTTGCCTTGCTTAAGTATCCTTCTGAAGGCACATAAACCCCTGCTTCGCCTTGTATAGGCTCCACTAAGAATCCGGCTATATTTTTATTTCCTTGTAAGGCATGTTCCAAAGCCTCAAGGTTATCGTACTCGATTTTTATGAATCCGTCTGTAAACGGTCCAAAGTTTTTGCGTGCTACAGGATCATTGGAAAAAGAGATAATGGTAGTGGTACGACCGTGAAAATTATTTTCACAAACTATGATTTCAGCCTGGTTTTCTGGAATACCTTTCTTCTCATATGCCCATTTTCGGCATATTTTCAATGCTGTTTCTACCGCTTCGGCACCCGTGTTCATCGGTAAGAGCTTATCAAACTTAAAGGTCTCCGTAGCATACTTTTCATATTTCCCAAGCATATCGTTATAAAAAGCGCGTGAGGTCAACGAAAGTGTTTTCGCCTGATTGACCATTGCATCCACAATCTTTGGATGGCAATGTCCTTGATTTACGGCAGAATAGGCCGATAGAAAGTCGTAATACTTTTTTCCTTCCACGTCCCAAACGTAGACACCTTCTCCCCTGCTTAATACTACAGGTAAAGGATGGTAATTGTGGGCTCCGTGTTTTTCTTCCAATGCAATAGCATCTTTAGAAGTGATATTTTCTAAAACTGACATGATAAAAATTACTTTGCGAGATTCTTTTGCAAAATGCCCATTGTTATTTTATACTTCTTTTTGCGCGTTACCTTGTTAAAGTTTTAAACCGTAGCTCTAACTATGCTTAAAAACTTAATCTCCAACCGCATCAAAAATATCCTATAAAATAATTCAATCACACATTTCAAAACAACCTCTGATAAAACTTTAGCAATTCCTTCTATACCTTTTTCCTTTCGAAGTGTCCGAAAATTCAGCGTAGGAGAGAAATCATCCTGTAGAACTGCAAAATTACTAAAAATTTCAACGCGTTAAAACATATTGGCTAGGTCGTTCTATTTTGCTGTTGATGCGCCACCGCAGACACCTGTAGTTCTAGTCGTTTGAGTTCTCGAAGTATATCATTTTTATCCATTTGCATCCAAACATAGAGCTTTAACATGACCATAACGATTAAACACATGAAACTGGCACTGGCCCAAGTAATCAATCTTTCTGTATCTGTTGTTTTCACAAATTGAGTGACACAAAAAATAAAAATTATAAAAACACCAATGTTTACCGCTGTCATTACAGAGGCTAGCCATCCAATTTTACCTTGGTAGACCTTACTCACTTTTTCTAATAACGATTGTTCTCCTAATGCATCATAAAATTTAGCTTCTTCACGACTTAACGCCTCCTTAATAAGCTCATCGATTTTTTCTTCTTCTTTTTTCATGTTATTTATTTTTTAAAATTGTTTTTAATTTTTCCCTTCCGTGAAACAAGCGCGATTTAACTGTACCAACAGCGATTTCTAGTATATCGCTAATTTCATTTAGGGAATATCCTTCCGTATAAAAAAGCCTAATAACTACTTGCTGATTTGCTGGTAATGAGAGTATAGCTTTTTGTACTAAAGGCACTCTGTCATCTTTTGAAGTATCGGTTATAGTTGTATCGACCAAAATCTCATACTTGTGTAATTCCTGCTTACCTCTTTTTTGTTTATTGAGATGGTCTAGTGCTTTTCTTGTTACGATTCTAAAAGCCCAGCTTCCAAAACACTCCGGCCGTTTTAGCGTATACAAATTGGCAAGGATACTTTTCCAACTATCCTGAACAATATCCTTGGAACTAGCTAAATCATGTGTAAACCAATACGCGTGCTTACATAGCTTTCGATGGTATTTTTTTACCAAGACCCCTAATGCCTTGGAATTACCAGAGCGATATTCCATAACCAAAAAAGCGTCTAATGTCTTATCGCGATTGTTCATACTTCTATGTAATAGACCAGAGAAGTTTAAAAAGGTTCATTTTACTTAAATAATTATTATTCCCTCTAAAGTTATCCTAATTAAAACAAAGCAATTCCTATTTTTGTTCCATGCGAAAAAAGAACAAGCGACAGGTTTTTGAAAATGTAGAAGTAGTAGATGCAGGGGCAAAAGGAAAAACCATTGGAAAAGCACCAGATGGTAGGGTGATTTTCCTAACCAATACTGTTCCGGGAGATGTCGTAGATGTACAGACCACCAAAAAACGAAAAGCATACTTTGAGGGTATCGCTACCAAATTTCATTTGCTATCCGATAAACGCAGAACGCCCGAATGTGAGCATTTTGGTGTTTGTGGCGGGTGCAAATGGCAAGATATGGGCTATGAACACCAACTGTTCTACAAACAGAAAGAGGTAGCCAACAATCTTAGACGTATTGGTCATTTAGAGTTACCGGAAATCACGCCAATAAAAGGTTCCGAAAAACAATATTTTTATAGGAATAAGATGGAATTTTCATTTTCCGATAGTCGGTGGTTGACTTTGGAGGAAATCCAATCCGACACTCAGATAACGGATAAGAATGCGTTAGGTTTTCATATTCCCGGAATGTGGGATAAAATCTTGGATATAAATAAATGTCATCTACAGGCAGACCCTTCCAACGCTATACGCCTAGAGACCAAAGACTTCGCAACTAAGAACGATATTACATTCTTTAATCCTAGAAATCAGTATGGGATGCTCCGTACGCTCATGATTCGCACTTCTTCTATCGGAGAAATCATGGTGCTAGTTCAGTTCTATGAAAATGATGCGTCCAAAAGAGCACTACTACTGGAACATTTGAAAAATACTTTTCCAGAAATAACGGCATTACTCTATGTTATCAATCCAAAACAGAACGATACCATTTACGATCAAGAGGTAGTATGTTTTGCAGGTCGTGATCATATTTTTGAAGAGATGGAAGGGCTAAAGTTTAAGATTAATGCCAAATCTTTTTATCAGACCAATTCAGAACAGGCCTACGAACTTTATAAAATTACACGTGAATTTGCAGGATTAACTGGTAAAGAACTGGTATATGATTTATATACCGGAACTGGTACCATTGCACAATTCGTTGCTAAAAACGCTAAGAAAGTAATCGGAATAGAATCGGTTCCTGAAGCCATACTGGATGCAAAATCAAATGCCAAGCACAACGAGATTTCTAATGTTGATTTCTTTGTTGGGGACATGAAAAATGTGTTTAACGAGCAGTTTATTTCTGAGCATGGCATTCCTGATATCATTATTACCGATCCGCCAAGAGATGGTATGCATAAAGATGTTGTACAGCAAATATTGAACATCGCACCACAAAAAGTAGTTTATGTAAGTTGCAATAGCGCTACTCAGGCAAGAGACTTAGAACTGATGAAGGAACTATATAATGTAACCAAAGTGCAACCGGTAGATATGTTCCCACAAACACATCATGTTGAAAATGTTGTACTTTTAGAGAAGAAATCCATAACGGACAATAACTAATAAATGGTATAATTCCAGTTTCTTTCTAACACGAACACCTCGCAAGATTTCATATAAATGAAAAATTTTGGATTTAGTATTTTAATATTCCTCTACCTCTTAACAATAGCTTCCTGTGAAAAGGACGACATCTGCGTGGAAGGCAACACACCGCTTATGGTAATCGAGTTTTTTGATATCAACAATAGGGATAACCTAAAAAATGTAAACGGATTAAGAGTAGTCGGAGAAGGACAAACGGTTACGGTAAATACCGTTGCAGATAGAACTGCATTAAATACAATTACCATTCCCTTGAAAACTGCGGCTGATACTACTGGTTTCTTACTAATAGCAAATTCAGCTAGTAATGATGATGGTTTTGAAATTGGCAATATTGACACTGTAAGCTTCAATTATGCTAGATTGGAAGACTTTAAATCACGCGCCTGCGGCTTCATCGTAAATTATGAAGAGCTAAATGGGGTATTCCAAACAGATACAGACAATTGGATACAAGAAATTGAAATCATCCGGTCAGAAATTAGTAACTCAGATTCTACGCATGTTAAAATATTTCATTAGTCTTACTTTGGTGCTAAGCTCGATTACGGTGTTTGCCCAGGACAAAACTATAGACACACAACCTAAGGATACGGTAGTTTATCAACAATCATATGGTATTCGAGTTGGTGTGGATCTAAGTAGAATAATCATATCTTCCCTAGACGATAACTATACGGGATTAGAACTTGTGGCTGATTACCGACTTACACAGGACCTTTACTTAGCGGCCGAATTGGGTAATGAAGATAAAACCCAGCAAGAAGACCTCTACGAATTCAATACTTCTGGAAGTTATATTAAAGTTGGGATAGATAGGAACACCTATGCAAATTGGTATGGAGAGCGCAATCTTATTTTCTACGGAGGACGCTTAGGTTTTAGTACGTTTAGTAACACGATAAATAACTACCAAATATTTGACAATAATCGGTATTGGAACCCCGAGGGCTTTGCCACGGCATCCGAAACGCCAGAAGAATTTAGCGGGCGTACCGCATCTTGGATTGAAGCTATTTTTGGAACAAAAGTAGAATTATTACCTAACATATATTTAGGGGCGAGTATACGCCTAGGGTTTCTTTTTACCGATGCTAATGAAGGCCGGTTTCCTATCTTATATGTACCAGGATTCAATAAAGTGACATGGGACAGTAAATTTGGTGTAGGCTACAACTACTCTATTTCTTATTTCATACCCTTGTACAAGAAGAAAAACAAGGTTAAGAAAGTAACCGAGAAAGTGGTAGAGTAATAAACTATACTTCTTTAGAGGATTTCATAAAAATCCATTTCATCATCAATTTCTCATTACCTGCCTCACGGACTACTGCAAACTTGGGAGCTAATAACGTTGCAAACACAGCAGATCCTATAGCCAAATACAAACGGGGTATGTCTATAAAATAACCTATTCCAAATCTGGCAATTAAGAATAGTACCGCAAATCCAAAAAAATTAAAAAGCAGCGCCTTGTGTTGAACTTTCATAATTATGCTTCCTGGTTATATTTTGCTTTTTTGCTTCCTTCGTACATCACATATTGCACGAGTCTAGATTCCAAATGACTATTAAATACTTTTATTTTTCTTGAAGGTCGTAGGCCAACAAACTTTAAAGCCTGTAAATTAGAGGTAATAAACCACGCATTAGTTCCTGGGTATGACTGTTTTAAGGTGTCGCCAATATCTGAATAAAACTCTTCAACATCGAAGTCAGAATCTAAATCAGAACGGTCTAGTCGTTCTCCGTATGGCGGATTAAAACACATATGCAAAAGCCCCTCATTTTGTTTTTCCGTCTTGAAAAAATTCTCCCTTTTGAGTGTAATATACTCGTCTAAGTTAGCATTTTCTATATTTTCCTGTGCTTTTCGTATAGCGGAAGGAGCCTTATCAAAACCAGTTATCTTATGATGAAATTCTCTCGTCTTCTTGAGACTAGAATCTACAATCTTCTCATATAACTCTCCATCAAAATCGGGCCACTTTTCAAAAGCAAATCCCTTCCTATTTATATTTGCCGGTATATTACAGGCAATCATAGCTGCTTCAGTAAGCATGGTTCCACTCCCACACATGGGGTCAAGAAAATCACACTGCCCATCCCAGCCACTTAATAGCAATAAGCCAGCAGCCAAAACCTCGTTGATTGGGGCGATATTGGTAGATATCCGATACCCTCTGTGGTGCAACGAACTTCCAGAACTATCTAAAGAAACATTACAGGTATTATTATGGATATGAATATTAATTCTTAAATCTGGATGCTTTACATCAACATTAGGTCTTTCTCCGTCTGTATCCCTAAACTTATCTACAATGGCGTCCTTTGTCTTTTGAGAGATATACAAGGAATGGGTAAATTGCTCCGAGTGTACGGTAGAGTCAATAGCGAAAGTATCTTGAATAGACAGATATTCCGTCCAGTCCATATTATAAATCTTTCGATACAAGTCTTTTTCGTCTCGTACCTGAAAAGAATTTATAGGTTTAATAATTTTAATTGCAGTTCTCAAGCACAAATTAGCTTTGTACATAAAGCCAGTATCCCCTTCAAAGGCAACGTTCCTAGTTCCCTCTACTACGTTACTAGCGCCTAGGTTTCTTAGCTCCTTAGCGAGTATTTCCTCAAAACCAAAAAGCGTTTTGGCAACCATTTTAAAATTATTCCCCATATCCTCTTTTTAACATACCGCAAAAATACGCTAATTTTGACGCAGAAGTAGCTAGTTGACCACTTCGGTTAAAAAAGCTTAACCAACACATACATGAACTACATTCTCCCAATTCTTGGGGTCCTTTTAAGTTTTGCTTTTGTTTACATTACTAAACCTAAGAAAAAAGAGCATTTTAAGTTACTACTCGCCTTTAGTGGTGCGTTTTTATTGGCACTTACTATTTTTGAACTCCTACCGCAAGTGTATGAGGAATCCGATACTAAAACTATTGGGGTTTATATTATGTGTGGGATTCTTTTACAAATTTTTTTAGAATTCTTTTCTAAGGGCGCCGAACATGGTCATGTACACTTATCCGATGCAACTACCGACTTTCCATGGCTTCTGTTTGCAAGTCTTTCGCTCCATTCCTTATTAGAAGGACTTCCGATACATAGTAACCATACGATTGTATACGGTATTCTTATCCATAAAATACCTATTGCTATCATCCTCAGTATCTTTTTATTGGGTTCTAAGTTAAAACCAGTATACGCTATCCTCTTTATCCTATTCTTTTCAGTTATGACACCTTTAGGTACTTTTATAGCGGCTAATGTACAGTCAATTTCAGAATACATTATGCCGTTAAATGCCTTGGTTATAGGTGTATTCCTTCATATTTCTACAGTAATTCTCTTTGAAAGTTCGGAGGGCCATAAGTTTAACCTTAGAAAATTAGTGGTTATTATTTTGGGAATTGTAATCGCCTATTTTTTATAAATGTTCAGTAAAGAAGAATCACGAAAATTAAGAGAGGAATTTTGGATTGCCTTTGGTAAATCCTATCCTAGAAAGTGGACTCTTTATGACACCAAGGTAAAAGGACTTACATTCCGATTTCATTTCGATTTAAAAAAGGCTATGATTTCGATGGATGTAGAACATTCAGATTTAGAAGTACGCATGGCTCTTTGGGAAAAAATAATCACCTTAAAATCTATACTTAAGGAAGAATTCATACCTGATGCCCTTTTCGAGGATTGCTTTATTTTGGAAAACAATAAGGAAATTTCAAGGGTATATATTTCCAAAAAACAAGTATCTATCCACAACAAAAACACATGGCAGGAGACCATGATTTTCTTGAGTGAAAAAATGGATTCATTTGAAAATTTCTTTACGGAGTATCAGGATATTTTAGACAGCTAGGAACCTATCCTTTCGTTATCCAGAATTATTATGGCAGCGTCACGAATGGTTTGTTTTCTGTTTCCAATTTAGCTAGCAGGCGGTCTGACTTGAAAAAAGTAGGGAACTTAAAAAGAATATATAATTCATTCATTAGCCCGTCCTAAGTCATAAACCTAACCCTTCCCGAACACCTCTTTCCAATCCCGTCAACTGTGCCAGTCCCAATGCCCTACCAAGTAACGAATAACCTGAATAAAACTCATTTTGGCGATTTTTATCATCTAACACCACATGCCCGTGATCTGGTCGCATGGGAATGGCAACGACTTCTGAGCCGTTTTGTCTTCTCTTCATCTGTTCGTTCACAATAGCTTTCATGACTTTTTCCATAGATACCGAACCATTTAGATGATCAGCTTCATAAAAGCTCCCGTCTGTTTGTCGACACACATTTCTTAAATGAATAAAATGGATGCTATCCCCAAAGTCTTCTATTATTTTGACCAAATCATTATTTGCCGATGCCCCTAAGGAACCTGAACAAAAAGTGAGTCCGTTACTTGGGGATGGGTAGCACTCCAATACAAATTTAATCTCTTCATAAGTGGAGACAATCCGTGGTACCCCAAAAACTGAAAATGGCGGATCGTCTGGATGGATGGCCATCCGTACCCCAATTTTTTCTGCTTCAGGAATAATGGATTTTAGGAAGTATGCTAAATTCTCCTGAAGTTTTTCTTTACTAATATTTAATACGGTTACATGATTTTTTTTAAAATCATCCAATGCGATTAATGCTCGGGAACCTGGCATACCTGCCAATATGGATTCCTCTAGTTTCTTTTTTTCCTCGGCAGACATTCTGTCAAAATAGTCGGTTGCTTCTTGGTAGATTTTATTGGTGTAAGATGCTTTTGCATTCTCTCGTTTTAGGATAAAAAGGTCAAATGCTGCCGCCGCAACGGGACTATAACGCAACGCAGAAGCGCCAGTGGGCAAGATATAATCCAAATCGGTCCGCGTCCAATCTATCAATTGCATAAAATTATAGCAGACCGTAAAAATTCCGTTTTCCGCTAAATTTTTCAAACTTTGAATATAGTTCGCAATATAGCCATCACGTTCAGGAAGACCGTATTTGATTGCATTGTGAATATTAACGCTCTCCACCACAGACCACTCCAAACCAAAAGATTCTATTTCATTTTTAAGGGATGCTATTGTCTCCATTGTCCACACGTCTCCAACCGGAACTTCTTGACATGCAGCAACAATTCCTTCAGCTCCAACCTGTTTGATATCTTTTAAACTAACCCCAAAGGAAGGTCCGAACCATCGAAATGTTTTCTTTAGATATTCCATAGGCTACACACCAGAAAATGAATTAAATCCGCCATCAACATCAAAAATACTCCCGGTAACAAAACTAGAGGCCCCACTTAGCAAGTAATGTACTGTACCATTGAGCTCGGAAATATCCCCAAAACGACCCATAGGAGTGTTTTTAATGATACTATTTGCCCTATCCGTAAATGAACCATCTTCATTGGTTAATAATTTTCGGTTTTGGTTTCCGATGAAAAAACCTGGAGCTATGGCGTTGACTCTAATCTTATCGCCATGTTTTGAAGCTAGTTCCTGAGCCATCCACTTGGTAAAAATATCGATTCCCGCCTTTGCCATGGAATAGCCTAAAACTCTTGAAATACTCTGTTTGGCTGCCATTGAAGAAATATTCACAATAGATCCATGCCCTTGCTTTACCATTAACTTGCTCAGAACTATACTAGGCAAAACTGTACCGAATAAATTGATATCCACGACTTCTCTCGTGTCATCTAGTGGAATATCATGTATGGTCTGGTCAGGAGTCAAGGTTGCACCAGGAAGGTTTCCCCCTGCTAAGTTTACCAGCCCGTCAAGGCAGTCAAATTCCTTTTCTATGGCATCCTTTAACTCGTGCAGTGCTTCTTCATTTAAGACATCAACCTTGAAGATATAGGCGCTATTTTCTGAAAGAGCGTTCAATTCTTTTTGTTTTGCCTGTAATTTATCAAGGGTTC